>Ga0154583_1046_pt2 | contig 1130 bp, 1 predicted proteins | sample RifGroF2_FD_116012 | JGI IMG/M metagenome (GOLD analysis project Ga0154583, IMG submission 116012) | Candidatus Melainabacteria bacterium GWF2_37_15 | reverse complement strand
AGAAATATGGAGAAATACGGATCGTCAAGTAGATATTGTTGTATCTGGAGTCGGCACAGGCGGAACCCTGACAGGAATTGGGGAAGTATTGAAACAAAGAAAACCTGACTTGAAAATGATTGCTGTAGAACCAGCAGGCAGTCCTGTATTATCTGGCGGCAAGCCTGCGCCGCATAAAATCCAGGGCATTGGTGCGGGGTTTGTGCCTGATATACTCAATACCGGCATTATAGATGAAATTATTCAGGTAGGTGATGAAGATGCAATGCAGACTGCAAGGGATTTAGCTGTAAAAGAAGGGATTTTATCAGGGATTTCCAGCGGCGCAGCGATGTATGCAGCCTTGAAAATAGCAGCAAGACAAGAAAACAAAGGAAAATTAATTGTGGTAATCCTGCCTGATTCCGGGGAAAGGTATTTAAGTACGGCGTTGTTTGAAGACTTGGCAGGATAATAAAAAACTATCCTCTTATCAATTCCATTAAACTATAAATCACTTCTTTTTTATCTGAAAGAGTTGTTGTTTTTACACTTAAACATAACTCTTCTGAGACATACTCTTTGTTGATCTTTCTAAGGTTAGCAAGTTGTTTTTGCAATTCGTCAATTTCAGCATTTAAATATAGTTCTATAGTTCCAATAATCTCCTGGATATTTAGATCATAATCTGTTGACATATTTTGCCCTCCATTTGATTAAGTGTACTTTATATACTTATTATACAAAATTTATATTGTAATTTCAACACTTATTTATTAAATATTAAAATTTATTGCGTATTTTTTACTGTACACTTTAAAAATATATACACAGAGTTTATAATAGCTATAAATGTAGATAGTTATTTTTGTGCTGGAGTTATGGCCAATATTCTTATAGTTGATGATACTAGCTTTATTAGGTTTATTCTTCGAAAATATTTTGAAAAATTAGGCCATATAGTAGTGGGTGAAGCTAGTTGTGAAAAAACAGCAATAAAACTATATAAAGAACGACTTCCTGACATTGTTACAATGAATATTGTCCTAGAAAATGATGACAATGGGCTTAATGCGTTAAAACAAATAATTAAATTTGACAGTAATGCAAAAGTTATTATGATTTCCGCCACTGGTCATTCAAATATAGTT
>Ga0154583_1022_pt1 | contig 1235 bp, 2 predicted proteins | sample RifGroF2_FD_116012 | JGI IMG/M metagenome (GOLD analysis project Ga0154583, IMG submission 116012) | Candidatus Melainabacteria bacterium GWF2_37_15 | reverse complement strand
CGAGGATTGTGTAAATTACGCCTTCATTTCCTTCCAGGTTAAATTTATCCTGAATTCTTTCTTTAGGCATAGAAATAACTTCTTTTATACCTACAGCAACGTGTTCAGGCTTAAGTTCAGGCAATCCCCAGGCCTGTCTTGCGAGCATGGAGTTTACGCCGTCAGCGACTATTGTTACTTTAGCGTAAAATTCTTCCTGTTCTGTTCTTACCCCGACTATTTTGCCGTCTTCTGTTATTAATTCCGTAACCAGTGTTTCAGGAACTATGAATGCACCAGCGGCTTCGGCCTGTTCTGCGCACCATCTGTCCCATTTTGCCCTGATAACTGTGAAACTGTTGTAATGTCCTTCTTCTGAATGTTCGCCGTTTTTGTAGCCAATAACAGTGCCATCTTTATCGCCTAACAATGCGTATTTATGTTCTACGTTGTTTCTTTCGACCGGCGCGGTTTTCCAGAATTCCGGGAATATTTCTGCTACAGGCTGGGCATATATTGCTCCGCCGAACATGTTCTTGCTACCGGGGAAATCGCCTCTTTCAAGTACCACAACTTCTTTACCGGCTCTGGCGAGGGTTATTGCAGCAGCTATTCCAGCAGGGCCTGCACCCACTATGACCGCATCAACTATCTCTCTTTCCACTATAATTCTCCTATTTTCCCATATATAATATTTATCAATAAGAATTTATCATAAAAATGATATTTGGCATAATTGGCTTAAAAAAGTTACAGGGTGCAATTTTGCACCCTGTAACTACTATAACTGCTAATATCTTAAGAAGGTAAACTATTAAACAGATTGTTTGCAGCTTCCTGCTCTTTAGTGCCAGCTTCTGGCGTTAATTCAATTGATAGATCTTTTTCAGGGCTTTTATGGTCTATCTCTATTTTTTCCACATCAGTTCCTCCCGGTGCAACGGTTACTTTAATGTCTGTTAATCCATCAGGCTCTTTCTTGCGAAATGTAATAACATCGTTTTTCGGGTCATGGTCTTCAAATCTATAAGATAGGACATCTTTCGCAAAATAATTTATAAGTTTAGCACCTTCTTCTGAAGTCAGGATGGCTGGTTCTTGTTTTACGTGTTTAGTTTCCGTCATGGTTCCACCTCTAAAGGATGGCGCTTTTTTCATTGTGTTGTTAGTAGCATGTGTAAAAGAAATATTGCTAATCATAAAAATTCTCCTTAATAACTCTGCTTTTATAAAACTCGTAAATAAAAAAGTTGACA
>Ga0154583_1030_pt1 | contig 5498 bp, 5 predicted proteins | sample RifGroF2_FD_116012 | JGI IMG/M metagenome (GOLD analysis project Ga0154583, IMG submission 116012) | Candidatus Melainabacteria bacterium GWF2_37_15 | reverse complement strand
CCCCAAAAAATAATAAATAAAAATTTTATTAAGCTATAACTATATTTTAACTAATTATCAATTAAATTATGATAGAATTAGTTAAGTAAACTAAATGTCAGGAGCGAGTATGTTTAAACAGATATGCAGGTTTTTATCGATTTTAGTAATATCAAATTTACTTTTTTCTACAGCAGCTTTTGCTAAATCTCCAATGTCCGTATTCCATTGGTTATTCGGCCACAAAAAGCCTGTTGAGCAAACAACTGATACCGAACAGAAACCTGTTGATGAAAATCCTAACATTCAACAACCTACCTATGATGATGGGCCATATGTCACCAAATATGGTGTTTATTTCCCTGATGCTGACATTGATTATCCGCCTCCTGGCAAAAATTATTAATACTGAAAAATAGAGAAATTTAAATGTTTAATAAAAAAGTGCTGCATAATGTAGTCTGGGAACTTACATTAAAATGCAACGCAAGATGTATTCATTGCGGCTCCTCAGCAGGAGAAGCAAGAGCGGACGAGCTGACAACTAATGAGGCCCTCAATATATGTGACCAGCTTGCAGAAGTTGGTTGCAGGGACGTAAATTTAATAGGCGGAGAATTATTTCTAAGGCCTGACTGGCAAAAAATTATAGAAAGATTAACGGATAATGCGATTGGTGTTTCTATAATTACTAATGGCATAGCCTTAACCCAGGAGAAGATTGATTTTCTCTCAAAAGTAAAACTTAAAACGCTTGGCATAAGTATTGATGGCGGAAATCCTGACACGCACGACCATATAAGACAAGTTCCGGGTCTATTCAATAAAATCTTCAACGTAATGGAATATGTTAAAAAAACAGGTCTTAATACTACTGCCATAACTACTTTAAACAAGTTAAACATTACAGAATTAGCACAGCTTAGGGAAAAACTAATAAATTCTCCTTTTAAAGCCTGGCAGATACAGCTTGCCGCTCCTATCGGCAGAATGAAAAATGATTTGTTTCTGAATCAGTTTGAATATTACATTGCAGGATTATTTCTTGCTCAATCAAGACTAACCGTTCCAAAAGAACAACTCGCAATTATATGCCTTCATGATTTTGGATATTATTCAAAAGTAATTCCCCGACATACTTCATATACTACCTGGAAAGGCTGTTCCGCCGGAAAAGGAGTACTGGGAATCAGAAGCGACGGTAAAATTCAGGGCTGTTTATCCATTTATCAGGACAAATTCACAGAAGGAGATTTGCGAAAGCAGACTTTAAAAGAAATCTGGAATTCAAGAAAACTTTGCCAGTGGAATAATAGAATAAACAGGTATTTATCCTTAAAAGGTTTCTGTAAAAAGTGTGAATACGGACTTGTCTGCCTTGGAGGCTGTTCTGATATAGCTTATTCTTTAACAGGCGAGGTCGGCGAAAATCCAAGCTGCTATCATGCGATAGAATCCTATTGGAAAAAAGCCACCCCGCAAAATGAATTTGAAGAAATTTTCAAACAAATAACTCAGGGAGAAATCGAATCTTTTGGCGAACTCTCTGGAGAAAATCTTCTTAAGCTTTTAGATATATACTATTCCTATACAATCTTACAATCCTGAACTTCTTTTGCACCATATTTTGCAACATACAGAAAAATATATTCCCTGTATCTAAGATACATCCACAAAGGATTTTCGTAGGCTTTATTGCACTCCTTTATGCAAACATTTGCCATTTCCTGTAGTTCCTGACTATTCATTCCTTTTGAAACTTTAAATTCATAAGATGGAGAAAATTCTTCATCATTATGATAAATTTCTGTAATTGAGAATTTTTCGGGATTTTCTGACAGCTTTGTATGTTTTCCAAGAGCAAAGACGCTTCTTCCGTATGAGGATATTATATCGGTGTTTTTACATATCATTTCTATTGTTTTTAAAGCGTCTTCCCTGGTTTCTGACGGAAAACCAAGGAAAACAAAAGCAAAGTTCCATATATTATAGTCACTACTGTCTTTTAAAACTTCCATTCTTTGATTAAAGTCCACACCTTTATTTATTAGTTCCATAATGCGTTCGGAGCCTGATTCTACCCCCCAAAGCATCATTTTTAAGCCAGCTTCGCTTGCTAAGTGGAGAATATCCTTTGTAAATTCGGATTCTGTGCGGGCATTATTAAACCAGGATATTTCCAATCCTTCTTTAATTACTCTTTCAGACATTTGTTTTAAGTAAGAAGGGCTAATTGCTTCATCTATAAATTCGAAATGTGAAATCCCGAATTTGTCCTGCATTAACTTCAGTTCTTCAATTAATTTATCCAGATTTTTAATACAATAATTTTGCCCAAAATCATGATCACAAAATGTACATTTTTTCCAGTAACATCCACGGCTGGAAAGAACCGAAAGCACTATTTCAGGAGTAAAATATTTTTCAAAGGGAAATCCCTCGAGGTCCTGATAACACATTTCATTTAATACTAAAGGTTTTATTTTTTCATTTATTTTTACTTTTTCACCATCAAAGTAAACAATATTTGGAACTTGTTCTATAGGCAATTTACCTTCAATAAATTTTGCCAGTTCAACCATGGGTTTTTCGCCTTCTTCAACTACTACTGAATCAGCAAATAATTCAAAAAATTCAGGTGTATTTTCCAATGATTCGGTTACTCTGCCAAAGAAATTACCTCCAATATTAATATGTTTATTAGTTTTTTGTTTTAACAACATTGCTAAAGTTAAGCCGGGTATTATTTGGCTGGAGGAGTTTATTGAAATCCCTATCATATCAGGGGTTTCTTCAATTATAGAAGGCAGTATTTTCTCATAGTATTCATAAAACATATTTGTTGATCTATCCAGACAACATTCTTTAATGCTTTCATAAGTTAACCGGAAAAAATGTGTACTATAATCATGTAGCTCTAATCGGCTTGGAAAATATGGAAGTGAAGCTATTTCCAGACCAATATCAATGGTATCAAGAGCTCTAATCAATAATTCCGGCTGATAAAATCTTTCTTTGCACTTTACTGTAGCTACAGCTTCTTCAATTTTATCTGGAATATTCTGGATATCATTATATCTTTGCTCTTTAAATTCCTTTATTTTCGAATATCTTAAGAGCTTTATCTGGGTTTCTTTTGAATATTCTTCCGCTTTTTTGTCATCTGTATATTCAGCCCGAATATCCTGAAAAAGGGTTTCATGCATTTTAAATGCTTTGTCTGCAGCGTTTACAAGATATTCTTTGGTTAAAATATGATTATAAAATTCTATGTTAATATCGTGTACGTTAACTTTGTAATTATTACCCCGCAACTGTCCCACAAGTGAAGCAATGGAAAAAAAAGGGTTTAAAGGCGTCCATTGCGGCGGAAGAATGAAAGATATTAACATAATTGTTCCCTTTACGTTATTTAGCTTTTATAAATATAAATTAGCAAAATTATTAAACTGAATTATCCATTAATAAGTTTATATTTTGTGGAATAAAGCTATACGGCCCACCGTAGGCGGGCCGTATAGGTAGAATTTTTAATTAAGTTTAATTATTACTATAACCTGTAAGCATTTCAAGTATTCTTTGGATTAAGCTTTGTAAGCTGCTTTCACCCAGGCTGAACGGTTGAGATACTTGATCTGTTAAATCGTTAAATCCTGGGAATTGTTCTAACAACGGATTTTGTGCTGTTAACTGTTGAGCTTTTTGTATAGTTGATGGTTTTGCAATATTTTCGGTTTTATTTACGTTTGTTTCACCTGCGTTATTAGCTTGTGCTGAATCTCCAGATCCTAATACACCACCCATAACTCCGGTTTTCGGAACACTGTCAGAACAGTAACCACAACCTGCTCCTTTACAGAGTGGACATTCTGCTTTATTCCAGGCTTGACGTCCTGTTTGTTGTTGATATTCATAGGCTTCTTCTCTTGTGGTAATTACGCTAACGTCTTTTACTTCTTCTGCTTTTTCTACTGTAGCTTCTTTTTGAGCTACTAGTCCTGCCTGTTTTGCTCCATATCCAGCTATTTCAGGGATTTCTCCTTCTTTCATAAAATCTGCGCCAACGCCGCCCATAACTCCTGTTTTTGGAACATCAGCGGAACATAATTCACAACCTGCTCCTCTACAAGCTGGGCATTCATCTATGTTCCAAGGCACTTTTCCTGTTTCTTCCAGATATTTGCGGGCATCTTGTCTGGTTTTAATTACGCTAACATCTTGTGAATTTATTGCTTGTTCTACTTTACTATTTTTGCTGTCAGTCTTTACACCTTCAGTTTCTCCGGCAGTTTTAGTACCATCTGTCTTATTAAGGTCACTTTTGAAATTCGCTAATGAGCCATTTAAGTCAATCTCATTTGCATTAAGCGTGCCATCACCATTAGCCTCGTGTAATCTAAAGGTTTTTCCGTCTTTATCTGTTACTGTTACGTTTCCTTGACCATCTGAGGCATCATTTATGTGTGTCCATTCTGCCTCATATCCGCTTGCATTTAATTTTTCTGCAATGTCTTTAAAAGTAGCACCATTACCAGCACCTCCACCTTCATCCATTATTCTGGATATTTCACTTTGTAGTTCAGAACTCATCTGACTATATGTTTCAGTATTTAGCGCTGCTATATCTCCAGAGCCTAGTTCACCGCCTATAATGTCACCTGATGCCGCAGATACACCCTTTTTGCCAGCTGCGGCGTCTGTTTTTCCTATTTCTACGGTATCTGTATCAGCAGCTGTAGCCTTTGGTGCTGCTGCAGCCTGTTTTACACCACCTGATAAATTAATGGTTTTACTGAGAGTTGGTTGATTGTTTTTAAATATTGAACTTGCATCAGGAATCTTTGTTCCGGTTACTTGTTCAGCGCTCTTTCCTGAGGGTTCTGCCAAGCTTTGAATTTTTGCAATAATACTTTCTCTTGTACCTGGATCTTTAGCTTTTTGTGCATCAGACATTAAATCCAAAAGTAATAATCTTAATTGAATTTCTGCTCTGCCTTCTTTAATAATGTTTTGCTGATTTTGGGCTTGTACTGAATCTAACATGCTATGTCTCCTTTGCTTTTATTACTTCTTTGTTTATTTATTTCTCTTTAAAACCGAAACTGAATCGCACTTTCGTTTGATTCAGCTTTTTCCGTTTCCGTTATTATCATATTTTCCGTTTCCGTTGCAGTCATATCTTCCGTTGCCGTTACAGTCAAGTTTTCCGTTTCCGTTCGCATCACAAATACTTATTGTCTTTGGAAGTTTAATTTGTTTCGAAAGAAGTTCTTCTTTAATCATATTTTATTTTTCTCCTACGATATACTTAATATAAATTTAGTATATATATATAAAAAACAAAATATCTATAAAATTGCTAAAAATATTAAAAAAAAATTAATTTAAAAAAAAGCCTTGAGATTAAATAATCTCAAGGCTTTTTTTTATGAAATCTAAAAAATTTAATAAAATTTTAACAGTAATTAGGCACACATCTTTTTAGCCTGTGGTTTAAGGGATACAGATTTTCTAAGGAG
>Ga0154583_1025_pt1 | contig 5558 bp, 7 predicted proteins | sample RifGroF2_FD_116012 | JGI IMG/M metagenome (GOLD analysis project Ga0154583, IMG submission 116012) | Candidatus Melainabacteria bacterium GWF2_37_15 | reverse complement strand
CTTCGCATCGCTTTTATTCCACGATTATAGCATTTATTCTATGGCTCAAGGATGACGACTTTATTTGAAATATTTTTGTTATCATATTTACAAACTCAAACCTTGAAAGTTATGAAAAATACAAAAAGCACTCTTTTAAAACTGGAAAACATAAATAAAATTTACAGCGGTGCGCAGCCGGTGCACGCTCTTAGGGATATTAACCTTACTATAAGCAAGGGAGAATTCCTGGCTATAGTAGGCCCTAGTGGCTCAGGTAAAAGTACAATGATGAATGTATTAGGACTTCTTGATGCTCCAACATCAGGAAATCTATATTATCTAGGGCAGGAAACTTCTAAATGGAGTGGGAGACAAAAAGCTGAATTCAGAAACAGGGAAATCGGCTTTATATTTCAGGCCCATCTGCTTTTGCCGGAATTCACAGCGGTAGAAAATGTTTTAATGCCTTCATACATTTCACGAAAATTAAATAAAACCCGTGAAGATCGTGCTAAAGAACTGCTTATATCTGTAGGACTCGGTGATAAGTTTAAAAGTAAGCCACGTGAATTATCCGGCGGCCAGAACCAACGTGTAGCGATTGCGCGTGCACTGATGAATAATCCGTCAGTTGTTTTTGCTGACGAGCCCACAGGCGCTCTGGACAGGGTAACTGGCCTCGAAATATACAATCTGTTTAGAAGTATAAATTCCCAGGAAGGAATGACGTTCATTATTGTAACCCATGAGCGTGATTTTGCTCAAAGAGCAGATCGTGTAATAGAAATCGTGGATGGCAGCATTGTGCGGGACGAAAAACAGTAGTTTTTACACACAAAAAAAATTTGTTATGAATAACAAACCTTTTTTGTTAAATGTAATTATATAGTCTGCTTTTTAGCCATTAAATGCTGATATGACGTGAATGTCATTACTATGATTATTTAGCTGGCTGTCAACGCAACTTATAATATTCACAAACATGCTTATTATAATTATTATTCCAGATATAGTAAATGTCATGGCAAAGTTTTTCTGCATCATAATTCCTCTCCGATAATACTAGTCGTAATCAAAAAAATATTCAGTTTTTAAAATGTTTTAGGCTACAGCGATTGTACTGCCACCCCCTGAACCGCCTGAAAAAGCGCAGGTTCCTGATGTTTCAGTTCCGCCACCAAATATACTGGGTGGTGCAGAAGCTAAAACTCCGGTGCTTTCCACGGACCGTGTCGGTGGGGTTTCTACTGGTTTTGACGCAAATAATGAAGTTCCTTTGATCGGCATATTTATTCCTCCGAGTAACATACTAACGGCTCATTTTTATACACATTAATTATCTCTATTATAATAAAAACAAAAAGTTGGATTTTATTGCTTAATTTGAAATTAGTTGTTACAAGAGTTTACAAAATGTCGGAATATGTTAATATAAATGGTGCTAAATAACCAAGATATATTATGACTAACATTGAAAACTTATATGCAATAATCCTAGCAGGAGGCAGCGGAACAAGACTTTGGCCTTTGAGCCGTGAACTGTATCCTAAACATCTTTTGAAACTGCCAAATCATGATACCTTGTTTAAAACAACTGTGAAAAGGCTAAAGAAATTTGTACCTGCCTCAAACTTAGTGTTCTCTACTAATACAAAGCTTGCTTCAGACATAAGACTTCAGCTTACAGAACTTGATAATTATAACTATAACCTTATAACAGAACCAGATGTAAAAAATACCGCACCAGCGATTGCTTTATCGGTTTTATATATTATTAAAAAGCTGTCAGCAAACAATTCAGACCCTTTGATCTTAATTATTCCCAGCGATCATGTAATAAATGATGAACAAAAGTTTGAAGAAGCTATACAAAAAGGAGTAAGGCTGGCGGAAAAAGGCCATATAGTTACGTTTGGAGTAAAACCACAAAAACTCGATACAGGTTACGGCTATATTATTGCGGAAGAATCGAATGTGGCTAAATTTAAGGAAAAACCTGATCTTGAAGAAGCGAAAAAACTTATTGAGCAGGAAAATTGCTACTGGAACTGCGGAATCTATCTTTTTAGAGCCTCTATATTCCTTCACGAACTTGAAAAGTACAGTAAAGAAACAATCGATATCCTGAAAAGCTGCGAATTCTCTGATGAGATGCCTACTGTTCCCTATCAGTGTTATAAGGACGTTCCTGAAATCTCAATTGATCATGCAGTGATGGAGCATTCGCAAAATATCGCTTTGATACCTCTGGAATGCGGCTGGCAGGATGTTGGTTCCTGGGAGGAGTTGCACGAACTTGTTGAAAAGGATAGCAATAACAATTTTATACAAGGTGATGTAATCGACCTTGAAAGTGAAAATTCCTTTATTTATGGCACCTCAAAACTGATTTCCACGATAGGGCTTAAAAATACGGTAATCATAGAAACAGAAGATGCAATACTTGCTTGCGATAAAAACAGGACTGAAGATGTAAAGCAAATATTTGGCCTGTTAAAAAACAGGAATGACCTTACTTCCCAGGTACACAAAACAGTGTACAGGCCGTGGGGATTTTTTACGGTTATACAGGAAGGTGAAGGATATAAAATTAAGATTATACAGGTTAACCCGGGAGCAAAACTTAGTCTTCAAATGCACCACCGCAGAAGTGAACATTGGGTTATTCTCGCAGGAGAAGCGCTGGTTACTAGATACGAAGAAGTACATTCCTTAAAACCCGGTGAAAGTATAGATATACCACTTCAAGCAAAGCATATGCTCCACAATCCAGGGAAATCCGAGCTAAGAATCATTGAAGTTCAAAACGGTGAGTACCTTGAGGAAGATGACATAGTTAGATTTGAGGATATTTACGGACGCGTAACGTGAATTTATGTAAATTTTAGACTTGTAAAATTTTCAAATTGAGTTATAGTATAAATTATAGACAAATTATCTTCTAAACTGCTTTTATAATTCGGAGGTCAGACTTTGATTAACTACAGGATCAAGAACATAAGTGAGAACAATATAATTAACTCTGAGAATAAACAAGGTAAACAAGTAGAATTAACCTTTGAAGCGTTCGATAAAACTGAGAAAATTCAGCTCTCAGGCGAAGGCGCTTTAAAAGTGTCTACTCCTGTTTAATTCCAGTTTAATTCTTCCTCTATAACTTTTTCATTAATGGTTATGTGATCTTTCCACATGAAGTAAAGACCTGCGGAAAGAATGATTAGTATTAAAATGAGCTGGTTAACTATTGATACAGCAAAAGCAAGTTCAGTCTGGACAGTAAAAGCATTTAATGCAATTATATATCCCCACTGATATGGACCTATTGCAGCGGGACCTGCTGGAATGAGTGAGGAGAAGGCTGTTATTGTTAATACCAAAAACGCTCCAAGATATGTTATATCAATGCCAAAGCTTTTAATTACAAGGAAGACAACTGACCCTTCCAATAACCACACTATGAACGTAAGAAAAACTATTTTTAATAATATCTGGTAGGAATCAAGAGTTTTAAGCCCATCAAAAAAAGAATTTAGGACTGAGAATGCTTTATTTATGGCGTTTTCTCTATTACTGCCGATTTTAATCAGGAACGATTTTACCTTTTCCCGTTTATTGCCTGATTCTTGCAATTTAACAATTATCATCAGTGCTCCAAGCCCACCAAGAAAGATTAAGCCTGCTAAATAAGCAATATTCGAAAACAATGCGCTTCTTTGTACCAGATAGATTACAGCTACAAGAATAGTAAACAATACAAATCCATCAAAGAACCTTTCCAGGATAACTGATGTAAAAACCTTAGTTTTATTCAGGTTTTCTTTCTTGCTGAAAAAGTACGCCCTGTAGATTTCTCCAGCTCTTGCTGGAAGTACGCAGTTAAGGCTAAAGCCAATAAAAATTGAACTGAGCAGGGACATAAATTTCAAGTTGTTGCCTGAAAGAAAAGTTTTCCACCTGTAAGCCCTAATAACAAAAGATAACAGGTATATAGGGATTATTGGCAGTATAAATAAGGGATTCATCCGGCCGAACGCTTGGATTGTTTTACCTATATCAACCTGATGGACTATGATAGCAATAAAAATCAGACTTATTACAATACCAAGACTTTTTTTGTTTATAAGCTTGTTCATATTATTATTGTATATAACTATTGGGAAACAGGCAAAAAAGAAAGGTTCTATCAATGACTAGAGCAATGACAATAACTGAGAAGATTTTAGCGGATCATGCAGGGTTAGAGGAAGTTAAACCCGGTGATTTGATTACAGCTAGGGTGGACATTACCCTGGCTAACGATATAACAGGCCCTGTTGCAATTAATGAATTCAGGAGAATCGGTGTAAATAAGATATTTGATAATGAGAGGGTGGTTTTTGTGCCGGATCACTTCACCCCGAATAAAGACATAAAATCAGCCCAGAATGCAAAACTCATCAGGGAATTCGCCAAAGAGCAGGGACTTAAAAACTACTTTGAAGTGGGAAGGTTAGGCATAGAACATACGTTACTTCCAGACCAGGGTATTGTTTGTCCTGGTGATCTTGTTATTGGAGCGGATAGTCACACCTGCACATACGGCGCAATCGGAGCATTCTCAACGGGTGTTGGGTCTACTGACCTGGCATGCGCTATGGCGTCTGGCGAAACCTGGTTTAAAGTACCTGAGACCATTAAGGTGATCTTTAACGGTAAATTAAACAAATGGGTATCGGGTAAAGACCTTATACTACATCTTATAGGGGATATCGGGGTTGATGGAGCTTTATATAAATCACTTGAAATCACCGGTTCAACTATTGATAACCTGCCAATAGACGGTAGATTCACCATATGCAATATGGCAATCGAAGCTGGCGGCAAAAATGGCATAATTCCGGCTGATGCTATCACTGAAGAGTACGTTAAAAACAGGTGCCAACGGCCTTATAAGTTCTACAGAAGTGATGAGAATGCTGAGTACTGCCGTGTTATTGAGTATAATACTGAAGATATTGAACCTACTGTTGCATTTCCCCATTTACCTGAGAACACCAGGCCTATATCAAAGGTAGGTAACATTAAAATAGACCAGTCAGTTATTGGAAGCTGTACAAACGGCAGGCTTTCCGACATCAAAGAAGCGGCTGAAATCTTTGCTGGTCGCAAGGTACATCCTGATGTAAGGTTGATTGTTTTGCCGGGAACTCAGGAAATATTCCTTGAATCAATGAAGCTGGGCTATGTAGAGAAGATTGTCAATGCAGGCGGCGTATTCAGCACACCGACATGCGGACCATGTCTGGGTGGGCATATGGGTATTCTTGCAGAAGGAGAAAGAGCCATTTCAACCACAAACAGGAATTTTGTAGGCAGAATGGGTCATCCTAAGAGTGAAGTGTATTTATCAAACCCGGCAATTGCCGCTGCAAGCGCAATTTTAGGCAGAATTGCATCACCTGATGAATTATAGAATTTTTAACCATAGGCATCCCAGTTGATTCTATGTGGGAATAGGATGGATTTTTTTGGAGGAATTACAGTTGTGTCCTGGACAGACCCCGTGTCAAGCACGGGGTGACATTGGGGCACGGGGT
>Ga0154583_1031_pt1 | contig 5995 bp, 5 predicted proteins | sample RifGroF2_FD_116012 | JGI IMG/M metagenome (GOLD analysis project Ga0154583, IMG submission 116012) | Candidatus Melainabacteria bacterium GWF2_37_15 | reverse complement strand
GATTATTGATGAAATAAAAGGGGAAGATTATGCAGTGACAGATAGATCAGTAGATGTTTTAATGGTAGGATTAAGAAGAAAGCTCGGTAAATATGGCGGGTATGTAGAAACCGTCCGTGGCATCGGCTACAGATTTAAGTCCTTATAGGAAAGTTAAAAATATGAACAAAAGAAGGGCATCTCGGGAACTGGCATTAATGGCCTATTCTCATTTAAGTAAAAGTTTAAAAAAATCCGAAGACGTCGATATAGCGGACATTATACACAAATCCGCTGAAACACTTTCCTATGAAGCCGAAAGCAACCTTGACTCTGCGGTAAAAGAACTGCTGAAAATTAGGGAATTTGTTTATAATTACGAAATGGATCACCCCGTAAACCTTGAACGGCCTTTTGAGACAAGCACTCTTCCTGTGGGTATTCCTTTAACATCCGACATGCTCGGCAGGATAGATATGGTGATTGAAGCGGCTGATAAAACTTATTCGGCAATAGATTTAATAAGACTGGCGTCATTTGAGGAATTAAACGAAGTAAAAGACTACGCAGTGAAACTGGTAAAGACTTTCCTTGATAATAAAGAGGAAGTAGACCAGAAAATAAAGGAACATTCCAAAGACTGGGACGTCGAAAGACTTGTAAAGATAGATAGAGACATATTAAGAATAGCAGTAACAGAAATTCTCTATTTTGAAGATGTGCCAAATGGCGTTTCCATAGACGAAGCTGTGGAACTCGCTAAAAAATACAGCACAGATGAAAGTTCAAAATTTATAAATGGTGTTTTAGGTCAGGTGGTAAATGTTTGAGGTTTTTAAAAAATTTAAGAACTTTGTAAGTTTTGCGCAGGAAAAGGAGGAGATTGACGATGATCTCCTTGATGAGATGGAAGAAAAGCTCATCCGCGCGGATTTAGGCGTTGATACAGCAGTTCAGGTTATTGAGAAGCTGAGGGATAACAAAAATAAGATTAAGCCCTCTCAATTAAGCAACTACTTTAAAGACGAATTTAAAGAATTAATAAAGGGAGCGGGGACAGGGCAGATTAACCTGAAACCCGGACAATTAAACATTTTTTTAATCACAGGCGTGAACGGTTCAGGAAAAACAACCCTGATAGGCAAACTTGCTTACAAATTCCGCCAGCAGGGCAGGAAAGTGCTTGTTGCGGCGGGGGATACCTTCCGTGCAGCAGCCGAAGACCAGCTGGAAATCTGGTCAAAAAGAGCAGGCGTGGATATTGTAAGGCAGGATGACGCTGATCCGGCTTCTGTTGTGTATAATGCAATACAAAAGGCAAAGGCTGAAAATTACGATGTTTTGCTGGTTGATACTGCGGGCAGGCTCCATAACAGGTTTAACCTTATGGAAGAATTGAGGAAGATCAAAAAGGTTATCGACCGGGAAGCCCCGGGGTTGCTCTCGGAATCCCTTCTTGTTATAGATGCCACAGTAGGCCAAAACGGGCTTAAACAAGCCGAAGTTTTTCAGGAAGCGGTAAGTTTAACAGGTGTTGGTTTAACAAAGCTGGACGGCACTGCTAAAGGCGGCATAGTAATGGCTATAGCAAAAGAGCTTGGTATTCCGATAAAACTCGTAGGTGTTGGTGAAAAAATGGAAGATTTAAAGAGCTTCAACGCTGAAGAGTATGTTGAAGCGCTGTTTAGTTAAATTTTAAACAATATTATCAATATTTTTAAACCTTATCAGAAAGCAATCTTTGTTATTCAGATGTTTTGTAATTTTATAATCAATTTTAGCAGGAAAACCGTTATGATAGGAAATATAGCTGGACAACAATATTTTCAACCATTTTTGCCTAACAAACAAGTTGTGTTTAAAGGCATAAAAACCAGCGAAAGCTACTTGCCGAATAAAGACGAAATTGTAATAAACGGAATAATTATTCCTAAAAGTAATTTTAATAGATTTAATAAGAAAGAATTTCAATTCTTTGATGATATAAGGTTTCTTGCCCCTCTTTCGATTAAAGAGGGTTTAATAAAACTAGCACGGCTTAAAGATGATCTTTGTAATAATTCCTATGAATGCAACAGTACTTATCATAAAGATATGCTCAAACTTATAGGAGATTTTTCTCAAGTTGTAGAAGAAGAACCTCGTTTAAAAGAAAGAAAATTAACGGGAATAATTGATGGTGGAGCACGTACTATGGTTCTGAACATTGGAGAAAACCCTGAGACAGGTGAAGCGGAAGTTTTAAAAATTTCAGACCGACCAAATCATCCCAAAGCTTTAGGACGACGCTTTGAGCCTTCTTTTGATATGCCAATTGGAATAAGCGATCAAAAAAGGGGATTTTATTACTATACTCAGCCAAAAGCTGAAACGGATGGAATTACTATGTCTCATCTTGAAGAAGTTATTAAAAAAATCAAAAAAGCGGATTATAGAACAGCTAAGGATCTGGAATTAATCGATACGTTTAAAAAGCAAATAGGACTTTATAAAGGACAGCCATATTTAATTGACCCAGAATGTGCTGTGAAAACTACTTAATGTGTTATTTAAACCATATCGCTCAGCGCAACGCTGACTTTTCCAACATCCTTGCTTATTAATTCCACAATAATATTGTTCAAACCATCACTCAATTTAAGACAACCCTCGATTAAGCAGGTGATCTCTTCATTAAGTCTGAAAATCATCGGGTTATCAGCGGAAATCTGCGCAGCATGAACAGCATCACCCGAACTCATGATTTTAATCATAGACGAAGTGTAGGTTTCATCGTTAATTTTGATGTAGTTAATTCCAGTAACAATTCCCGGCCCTAAAATGTTCTTAAGATCAAAAGCAACTCCATCTTTTGTCCTTCTTAAACTGCCTTTTTTGTAGATCCTCTTTAAAATAAAACTTGGTAGAATGTTCACTTGCTTGCCCCCTATATTTTGACGCTCAATACAACTCGCTTACCGGAATTAATTTGTAGCTTTTAATATTTCTTATCTTTATTTTAACATATCTTTCAATGTTTTCACACCCCTTTTGAACAAAATTTTCCGGCTTCATATCCCAAATGATAAGGCAAAGGCTGTTTTTTTCTTCTAAAAATCCATCCATCAAATAAAAAGTGTCCTGTTGACTCTTGTTTTTCCAATATCTCCCTATTAAATTCCCATTTAAATATACATCTGCCTTTTCATAAGGGAAATTCGACATGTCAAGCAATAGAGGATTATAAATATTATTATTTTTGTGTAGCTCAAAATCTGATTTTAGCAATATTAGACGGGGATTTTCAGATTCACTCTCAATATCTTGAGGACGAGCCTCAGTCCATTCCTCAATAACAGGTGTTAATCCACCCCTTAATTGCCACTTAATATCTTTTTCAGGGAAGGTTTTAAATGAAATAAGGCCTCTCGGATTCTGTAACTCGTTCTGAAATCCCCGGTCAAAACCCATGTTCTGAACCAAGATAGTTATTTCATTTTTTAAACCTTTTTCAAAAATGTGTTTATCAATATTAAAGGATATAATTTCTTCTACCTCGGAGCCCTCAACGCATTTGGTGCAATCGTGATAAAAAATCTGCTTTCCATTGACGTAAATCGCATAACAATGCTTTGCATCAATCTCTATACTGTCGATATGGCCGGTAAACGACCCTTTATACCAAATATAATCGTCATAGATTTCATTCGATATGCAATCAGGCTTATCTTCACGAGCGTAATTCCAGCCTGAATAATCGTACATCATATCAATTTCCGGGCTTGCATTAAAACATTTCCACTCGGACAACTGAGGCAACTTCACTTCTTCATTGCAATATACAGCTGCTTTTTGGAGATTATCCGTTAAGAAATCAGCTCCAAATACGATTTTATTATCCACAATCCAGGTTTTATCAGCGGTTGCTTCCTTTATAAAGATAACTTCGGTGTTTCCAAAGTGATAGCGGGATAAATCCTCAAGATCATCTCCACGGAAAATGCTCTTGTTTTCCCCTTCAGTTATTTTTATCTGGTTATTTTTTTCTATAAGTATAAGGATTGTTTCTTTGTCGCCGTTTTCAACTCGCCCAAAGATTGACATGCCGGAAAATTCTATTGTACAGCCTTTTAGTTGCAGATTAAGGGGCAGGATTTTCATATCAAACGGATTAACGCACAGTTTATGATGTCCCCACAGGTTAAATTTCTTGGCTTCCCTGTTGAGGTTTCTTATAAACAGCCATTTACAGCCATTTATATTATCTTTTCTTAATTTTGCAAATACGTTTTCTCCCTCAATATCTACAGTATCAGGATCAGTTGAGGCTAGGTTAAAAGCATTCAAGAAGTAATTAATTTCTTTTGCCTTATATCCATTTCCTTTTGGAATCCCTACATCCGAGACAGGAGCGGCAAAATCATATGAAGTATAAACCTCACAGCTTGCCAATTTATCCCACGAAGTCCCTCCGCAGCCCATGTAATGGTTGAACATTGTTATTCCCTGCGAAAGGGCTGTTTTTGTGACAATATTTATATGTTCCCTGCCGAAAAGCCTTCTTATATGCCGATAGCCAGGACCATTCCACCTGTCATACCAGCCCGCCTGTAATTCCGCCACGAATAGCGGGGAATTTTCGCAGTATATTTTAAGGTTTTCTTCTGCATTGTCTAAAACCCCGAATGAATCCGGAAAATCCCGCCAGTCAAACAGCATATTTACTGTAGGATAAGTATCAAACGCATAAATGTTCACTATATCACTATATAAACCAACACCAAGCACGTCATTATGGAAGATTGGAGCTTTTATACCCATAGATCGTGCCATATCGTAAAGTTCCTGCATATAATCAGGCTCAGCTTCATTTGTGAAGTATTCGTTTTCTATCTGAAAAGCTATGATATTGTGATATTCGTTCAATATAGGAATAATTCTTGAATACCACTCCCTTAAATACTTCATATAAATTTCAGAGTATACAAAATCGCCGTCTTTTCTGTTTCTTAAATGTATATCCGGCTGGTTTAAAAGCCAGGGAGGCAGCCCACCCAGAGATAATTCTGCGTTTATGTAAGGACCAGGCCTTGCTATAACAAACAATCCGAGCTCTGCTGCTATATCAAGCAATGCCCGTATGTCCCTGATCCCGGTAAAATCATACACACCGGGTTCTTTAGAATGGTAAGCCCAGCAGAAATAAATATCAACAGCATTATAACCGCATGCTTTAAGCTTGCTAAGCCTGTCACGCCAGACATTTTCACCTGGGATTCGGAAATAGTGAATAGCAGCGCTTTTTATAAGCACCCTTTGGTTATCAATTATGAGTGAATTTTTATCGTAATTTATCAGCATAAGAGAAGTATATATTATTATCGTACTTTTTTGATACCCTCTTTAACTTACCTTAATCGCCAATAAAAAAACCCTAAACGCAAATTACGCTCAGGGTTAAACTTACTAGAAGGGAAGGTTAGGAAGTAAGTTCAGGAAGCTATATCACTTATATATAAAAAGTATTTTTTCTGTACATAATTGCAAAAAAATTCATAATTTTTACAAAATGTTACAATTCAAGGAGTCATCCTGAGCGTAGCGCAGCGAAGTCGAAGGATCGCAAGATGTTGGAACTTCATGAGATTCTTCCACTCACTTCGTTCGGTCAGAATGACAAAATGCTTCATCCAAGCTCCACCACTCTCCTCGAAAAATAATAAAAATCAGTTACATTTTAACTACTACCAAAAAATTATATATTACGTTAAGAAATATAAACAAAAAAAAGGCTCTTTTGCCCAACCTTTGTTAAATATGTAATAATCAAAATCGTTAATAGTCTAACCATTCCTTTCTTGACTGATGCGACCAGTAGTGTCGCATTTATTTTTTGAATAACTTATTGAGGGTGTGGCTCCCGACGGGCAATGTCGTCAACTTAAGCATTAAATCGCCCTCCTTTTGCATTTCGGGTATTTGTTTGAGCGAGTTTTTTTCTTTCGTTCAAATTTTCTGTTTTTCCTTACAGGAATTA
>Ga0154583_1002_pt1 | contig 8097 bp, 9 predicted proteins | sample RifGroF2_FD_116012 | JGI IMG/M metagenome (GOLD analysis project Ga0154583, IMG submission 116012) | Candidatus Melainabacteria bacterium GWF2_37_15 | reverse complement strand
TCTTTTTCCAATTTCTTGAAATTTTTTACCTGGCTATTCCTGCTTGTTAACTATTTTTCCTCAACCCTGCAATTACAACACAGTAAATAATAATATTTATTATGTACAGTTTGTGCAGCCACAAGTGATGATTCCTCAGCAACAAATAATGCCAACAATTGAATATCCACAGATGTTTGGCCAGCAGCAAATGATGAACCCGTTCGGATTTGGCAGTCAGTTTGGTAACTTTTGTACAAATAATTCTAAGACATTCATATCTTCTTTTATGCAATTTATGTTTGACTATATAGCAAAAACCCAGAACGAATATGCAAAAGAAATCGAGATTGATGAAAGTTTAAAAGGAGCCTGGGGAGACCCACATTTTAACTTTAAAGATGAAGTTGGTGAAAGTGTAAATGTTAACCATAGAGGCATAGATGGTGAAACTTATAATGTATTTAATGCAGATGGACTTGATATTGATGCAGAATACAAAAAAGTAGGCAATAATACCGCTCCGCAAACAGTAGGCGCTGTCAGGGTAAATGCAGGCAACCAGGAATTATTATTAAATGAAGGCAAAGTAATTCTTGATGGAATAGAGCTTACAGTAGGAACTATAAAAACCTTAAAAGACGGCAGAAAAGTTGAAATTCTTGAAAATGGAAGTGTTAAAGTGCTTACTAAAGATAGCGAAGGCACAATTAACATAGTAAATAAAACCGGCCATTATGATATTGACCCTGAAGGCACACTGGGCATAAATATCAGAAATGACCTGGGTGGAATTCTTGGATTATTATCAGTTCAAGGCCTGGATAAAACAAAAGCTGAAATATTAACAAAATATGATACAAATAAAAACGGCATCTTAGACGATGGGGACGGAGGACTGGTCGATAAGTTCAAAACAGATGATATTGGACTTTACCAGTACTAATAATACATAAAAAAGGGATACAAAGAGCCTCATTATGAGGCTCCTTTGATTTTAAGAAATTGCCCGGCTGAGTGATTAATTATTCTTGCCTGTACAGTAATAAATTAAGTATAGACGAGTAAGTTATATCAGAAAGGAATAATTATGGCAGTAAAAACTTACGAAAATTTGAATATTGCTGAAGCTGCTTATCAGTCAGGTTTTAGAACATTGATTGAAGCTGCAAAAAAAGCCGGCCTTTATGATTTGCTTGTTTCAGGACAAGATATAACAGTATTTGCGCCTGATGACCATGCGTTTAATCTGATACAAACAGGAGTTACGGGAAGTTTTTTAAAAATCGAAAGTAGGGAAAGAATTGCTGATATTCTTAAATACCACATAGTGTCGCACGCTATGACTTCTGATCAGGTAGTGAGTGTGGACGATATAGAAATGATGAATGGTGAGATGGTAGAGGTATTTAAAAGAGATCACACTATATTAATTAACAATTCAAGGATAATACAGCCTGATATTTATGCCAAAAACGGCATTATTCATTCAATAGATAAAGTGCTTATGCCTGAGTAAAAAATTTAAATTTTGGGTAGGGAGGTCGCCTTCGGCGACCTCCCTACCCTTTTTGCGAGGAGGGTGCTTCGCACCCTCCTCGCAAAAAATAATAAGCATATGTAAATTAAGTTTTTGATATAATTTTCCTGTTGTATAAACAGGAGAAGTATATGGGTAAAATATGGCGATATGGCGATAATGTAGACACAGATGTAATTATTCCTGCCAGATATTTGAATTCCACAGATGCAAAAGAGCTTGCAGCTCATTGCATGGAAGATATAGACACAGAATTTGCAAAGAACGTGCAACAGGGCGATATTATTGTGGCTGATGAAAACTTTGGGTGTGGGAGTTCACGCGAACACGCTCCAATCGCAATCAAGGAAAGCGGGATTTCTACAGTAATAGCAAAGAGTTTCGCAAGAATATTCTTTAGAAACGCTATTAATATAGGACTTCCTATTGTTGAACATAAGGAAATACCAGATGATGCACAAGCAGGCGATGAGCTGGAAGTTGATTTAGGAAATGGAATCGTAAAAAACCTTACAAAAAATAAAACTTATCAAATTAACCCGTTCCCGCCATCAATCCAGAAGCTTATTGAAGCTGGCGGATTGGTGGAGTATACCAAGGAAAGGGTTAAAAGATGAGCAAAACCTATAAAATAGCAGTCCTGCCAGGCGATGGGATCGGCCCGGAAATCATAGACCAGGGCATCAAAGTATTAAACGCTGTCTCCAAACGCTTTGGCGTTAATTTTGAATTCACAAAAGCATTAATCGGCGGGGCTGCAATTGACGTTGAAGGCGTGCCGCTTCCTGACAGTACACTCGAACTTGCGAAAAACTCGGATGCTGTTTTTATGGGCTCAATTGGTGACTGGAAATATGACAAGCTTGATCCGGCAATTAGACCGGAGTGCGGCCTGTTAAAAATCCGCAAAGAACTTAATTTGTTCGCTAATCTGCGCCCGGTTGTCGTGTATGACGAGCTGGCAGCATCTTCTACCCTTAAGGAAGATGTTGTAAAAGGCGTGGATATTATGATGGTCAGGGAATTGACCAGCGGGTTGTACTTTGGCGAGCCAAAAGGGATTGAACTAAGAAACGGGGAAAAAGTTGGGTTCAATACTATGATTTACAAAGAATCTGAAATCGAGCGTATAGTCAGGCTTGCGTTTGATATTGCGATGAAAAGAAGAAAAAAACTCTGTTCTGTAGATAAGGCGAATGTGCTTGACGTCTCCAGGCTCTGGAGAGAAGTAGTTGAAAGAGTAGCTAAAGATTACCCGGAAGTCGAACTTAGTCACATATACGTGGATAATGCAGCTATGCAGCTCGTTCGTAACCCGAAACAATATGACGTAATGGTTATGGAAAACATGTTTGGTGATATTTTATCAGATGAAGCTTCCATGCTTACCGGCTCACTCGGTATGCTCGCCAGTGCAAGCCTTACTGATAAAGGCCCTGCGTTATATGAACCATCGCATGGCAGCGCACCCGATATTAAAGGGCAGGATAAGGCTAACCCAATCGCAACAATAATGTCTGCTGCAATGATGTTAAAATATAGTTTTAACCTTGATAAAGAAGCAAATGCTATGGAAGAGGCTATTAAGCAGGTATTAAAAGAAGGCTACAGAACCGCTGATATCATGAGCGAAGGTGCATCACTAGTGGGAACAAATAAAATGGGTGACTTAGTGTCCGAAAAAATTGTTTGTAATATACTTAATTAAGATAATATGAGGAGTGAATTATGGAAACAGCAACAATGAAGTATGAAATTAAAGACATAAACCTTGCAGCGGCTGGAAAGAACCAGATCGAATGGGCTGATAAAGACATGCCTGTACTGCAATCCATCAGGGAAAGATTCGCAAAAGAGAAACCATTTCAGGGAATAAGAATTGCGGCATGCTGTCACGTAACAAAGGAAACAGCTAACCTTGCAAGAACACTTAAAGAAGGCGGCGCAGACGCTGTATTAATCGCATCAAACCCGCTATCTACACAGGATGACGTTGCAGCATCACTTGTAAAAGATTATGGAATATCTGTTTACGCTATGAAAGGCGAAGATACAGCAACTTATATCAAACACGTCAACATTGCGCTTGACCACAAACCGCAAATTATTATTGATGACGGTTCAGACGTGGTTGCTACTCTTATTCAGGAAAGACCTGCACAGATTAAAGACATAATCGGCACTACAGAAGAAACAACCACCGGCATAGTAAGACTTAAAGCTATGGAAAAAGACGGCGTATTAACTTTCCCAGCTGTTGCAGTTAATGATTCACAGACAAAACATTTCTTCGATAACAGGTATGGTACCGGTCAGAGCACACTTGACGGTGTTATCAGAGCTACAAACATGCTGATCGCCGGAAAAACAACTGTTGTTGTTGGTTATGGCTGGGGTGGGAAAGGCGCTGCAATGAGAGCAAGAGGGCTTGGCGCTAGCGTAGTAGTTACCGAAATCAATCCTGTAAAAGCTATTGAAGCTGTAATGGATGGTTTCCAGGTAATGCCTATTAGTGAAGCCGCTAAGATAGGTGACTTATTCATAACAGTTACCGGAAACAGACACGTAATCAATGTTGAACACTTTAAGTCAATGAAAGACTACGCAATAGTATGTAATTCCGGTCACTTTGACCTAGAACTCGATATGGCTGGCCTCAATAAAATGACCAAAGAAAAGAAAACCATCAGGCCGTTCCTTGATCGTCACACCATAGAAAATGGCAAATCCATCCTTGTTATTGGTGAAGGCAGGCTTGTAAACCTTGCAGCAGCCGAAGGCCACCCTGCATGCGTTATGGATATGAGTTTTGCTAACCAGGCGCTTGCTGTTGAAATGTTGGTTAAAAACAATGGCAAACTGGAAAACAAAGTCCATGTCCTGCCTGAAGAAGTTGACCATCAGATTGCATCACTTAAACTCAAGTCAATGGGTGTTAGTATTGATGAATTAACACCTGCGATGATTGAGTATATGAACAGTTGGACAATCGGGACATAAACATAAACAAAAAAGATCCCGGGGCAAACCCGGGATCTTTTTAAATAATAATCGTAAGATATCAATATTTCTGTTCATTTTTTCTTTTGAACGCAAAAGAAAAAACGAACCAAAAAAGAAAACTGAGTCGCTGCGCTCCGGTTCCGCTCGCTTTGCTCGCTCCACTACTGTCAGGAGCTCTGCCCCCGAACCCCCAGGAAGGAAAATTTTTAGATTAATATAATAAATAGTAGAGTAAATAAAGGAAGGAGTTTAATACATGAAGATAAATCCACAATATTCTTATGGATGGGAAAAATTATACTCAGCTGTTTTGTCACTGGCAGGAAGTGAACCTAATATAAAAAAACGCCTTATCTCAGCCTATGTAAACAGCTTAATTTGTATTCGTGAAGAAAACTTACCTGAAGAATTATGGGAAAAACTTGAAAAAATTAGTGAAGAACTTACAAAAGCAGAAAAATGGGATGAAGAAGAAGGTCGAGTAAAAGCATCAGTAGATTTGCTTGATGAAATTGAAGTTAGCAGGTTAGTTGATGAAATCGTTGGTTTATATGGCGATATCTGTTCAGTTTACAAAATTCATAAAATAACTATGTAGGAATCAATTCCAATGCCTACCTACCTATACTGGGGTGAAGAAGAATTTAACCTTGATAATGCGGTCAGGGAACTGAGGAAAAAAGTTCTTGATGAAAATTTTGCTGCGCTGAACCATAAAACCCTCAATGAACCTGATATCAACCGCCTCATAGAAACCGTGCAGACCCTTCCCATGATGCTCGGCAACCTGCTCGTCGAAGTCAGGGCAACTACGCTGTTTTTAAGGGGCAAGAGGAGTGTGGACTCTGATGATCCGGCAATGAAAAAACTCATAGATGTCGTAGAAAAACTTAATCCTAGAGTTCATTTACTTTTTATTTGCGAAATCGAGCGGGATAGCGGCAAAAAAGTTGACAGCACAATAAAACTTACCAAAACCTTACAAAAAATAGGTGAGGTGCGGGAATTCCCTGCGTTTAAGTTTTATGAGGAAGAAAAGGTCGTTGGTTGGATTACCAAACAGTGTGCGGAAAAATCGTTGAAAATAAATAAAGACGCAGCTTCACTGCTTGTGCAGAATATTGGCTCTGATCTTAGAAAAATTGATACGGAACTTGAAAAGATAAAAACCGCCCTACACCCAAAAACCACAGTCACTATAAATGAAGTAAAAGAAATATTTGCTACAAGTGAGAATGTGTTTCTTTTTGCGCAATGTTTGGCTGAAAAAAATAACCAGAAAGCTATTATGGAACTTCATAAACTGCTGGAACAGAATCATCCTTTGAAAATCCTTGCAACGCTGCACACAACAACAAGAAATTGGCTGAAAATAAAGCTTAATTTGCCTGTGAGTATGGCGCCATATAGGGCACAAAAGGAAAAGGAAAAATTAAAGAATATTACGCCGGAATTTTTGTTTGAATTAAAGGAAAATATAAAAGCTACGGAATTCAAGATCAAATCCGGGCAGTTGCCGCCGGAAACCGCAATGGAGTTACTATGTTTAGCAGCGAGATAAAGGAAAAACAGCCATTTGCCGCAAGATTTCTGGAGGAGTCTGCCTTAACCAGACTTAATAGTTCTTATATACTTACAGGTAACAACACTGAAGATATGCTGATTTTAGCAAAAGAAACAGCAAGAATATTAAATTGTGCATATAAAACCGAGGATTGTACCTGCGTGAACTGCTCGTGGGTAAGGCAAGACACCCATCCGGCAGTAATTATGATGGAGCCGGAAAAAACAGTGGTAACCATAGCCCAGGCGCGGGAATTAAAGCAGTCATTGTTTGTTTCTTCCCAGTATCATAGGGTTATAATTTTTCCAAAAGCGGATTATAAAACACTGCATTCAGAATCTGCTAATGCGTTGCTGAAAATTATTGAAGAGCCGCCACAGAGTGTGACATTTTTCTTCTTTACCCGGGACAGGGAGGATATGCTCGATACAATCGTGTCACGCTCACAGATTGTACCTTTAAGGTATGCGACTGAGCCGGTATTGGATTTTAGTGTGTTGGGTGAATTCCCACCCGCAAGCAGGGAAGATGCGCTCATGTATGCTGAAAAGCTTTTAAAGGCTGACTTGCCGCCGGAAGATGTACTTGAAAGAATGCAGCAGTATTTAATTTTGAACATAAAAGAAAACAGCGTTAACAGAGAATTTTGTTTAAAAAATATTGATTACCTGAAGAATATACAAAAAGCAGGGAGTGAGCTAAAAAGTTATGTAAGCCCGCAGGCTGTTTTAGATTCGCTTTTACTTTCGAGGTTATGAAAAACCACAAATTTCAGGTTATTTTAATCACTGTATTAGTGATACTGTTTATCTTTATGGCTTTTAAAGATAACGCTGCTTCGCCTGTGATTTCCGACAATAAAGATGCTGTGGTTGTTTTTTATCAACCCGGATGCCACGCCTGCCAGCAGCAGGAACAATATATTGAAGAGGTTTTAAAGAATAAGTACCCTGATGTAACTTTTGAATACCACGATGTAACTGTGCAGGCAGAGTATGATCTTTTGCAAGTTTATGTTCAGAAACACGGTTTAAATGTAACACAATTAGCCACGCCTGTTACTTTTTCAGGAGAAAATTACTTGATCGGGTTTGAAAATGGCCAGCAACTTGAAAGGCTAATAGAAAACAAATACCCACCGCAGGCACAACGTACTTCACCGAAATATGTTGATACATGGTTTGGCAGGGTGAATGTTCTGGAAAAATCGCTGCCTGTACTGGCAATTACGTTGGGGTTGGTGGATGGATTTAATCCGTGCGCAATGTGGGTGCTGGTTTATATGATTTCTTTGATTGCCGGGCTGGCTGATAAGCGGAAAATCTGGCTTATAGTAGGGACTTTTGTGTTTGCGTCTACTGTTTTATATTACCTGTTTATGTCTGCATTATTAAGCGTATTTCTTTATATAGGTTTCTTAAGGATTTTGCAGCTTATAATCGGGATTTTTGCTTTATACGTTGGGATTATAAACCTGAGAAACTGGAACAACGCTGTATGCAAAGTAAGCAACACTGAATCCAGCCAGAAAACCAAGGGCCGAGTAAAAAGGCTTGTCGAGGCAAAAATATCTGTTTTAACGGTTTTGGGTATTATTGGGCTGGCATTTGCGGTTAATTCCATGGAATTCGTGTGTTCTGCGGCATTACCGGCTATTTTTACTGGGGTTCTTGCTCAGGCCAAGTTGTCTACATTTGCATACCATTCGTATATTTTGCTGTATGTTTTCTTTTTTATGTTGGATGATCTGATAATTTTCAGTGTAGCGGCTTTTGCGGTTAATTATTATGCTGGGGAACGTTTTATAGGCCCTTTAAAGCTAATTGGAGGAGTTGTTATTTTTATCCTCGGGGTAATTATGGTGTTTTTCCCCGGGTTTTTGCGATAGTAAATCAATATCAGCAATAACGTTTTTATAAAGCCGTCCGGAGGAATCTACAATTACAAAAAAAATTCTGGTAGTGGTTAAATTTCAAGTGATAAATTGTAATGGATAATAAATATATGTGTA
>Ga0154583_1010_pt1 | contig 9187 bp, 8 predicted proteins | sample RifGroF2_FD_116012 | JGI IMG/M metagenome (GOLD analysis project Ga0154583, IMG submission 116012) | Candidatus Melainabacteria bacterium GWF2_37_15 | reverse complement strand
AGCTTATTACATCAACAGACGCTGGTTAGGTGGTACTCTTACAAACTTTGAAACTATCAGAACAAGAATTAAAAAACTTAACGAACTCGAAGAACTCAGAGATAATGGCCATTTTGACAGACTTCCAAAAAAAGAAGTGTCTGTAATGACTAAACAAATAGAAAAATTAAACAAGTCACTCAGTGGCATTAAAACAATGAAAGGCATGCCGGGCGTGCTGTTTATTGTTGACCAGAAAAAAGAACTTATTGCTATTAAAGAAGCTAATAAAGCAGGAATACCGATTGTTGGACTTGTAGATACAAATTCTAATCCTGATGATATTGATTTTGTAATCCCTGGCAACGATGATGCAATAAGATCAATCAGTCTTGTTGCAGGTAAAATGGCTGATGCTGTTCTGGAAGGTAAAGCCAGCAGAGAGCATACAGTAAAAGATGAAGAAGAGGGACAGGAAACTGTCGTAACTGTACGTCCTGAGGATGCCGGTGTTTCTGTTGAAGAAATTAAGGCAGAAGCTAAGGAATCAGTAAAAGTGGAGGAAGTAGAATAATGACTATAAGCGCAACAATGGTAAAAGAACTTAGAGATAAAACTGGTGCGGGTATTATGGATGCTAAAAAAGTCCTTGCCGAAACCAATGGTGATATGGAAAAGGCAATGGAACTTCTCAGACAAAAAGGTATAGCATCCGCTGAAAAGAAAATGAGCCGTATTGCATCTGAAGGCCTTATCGGTTCTTATGTACATAACGGGAAAATAGGCGTACTTGTAGAAGTTAATTGTGAAACCGATTTCGTGGCAAGAAACGAAGAATTCCAGCAGCTCGTTAAAGATATTTGTCTGCAAATAGCAAGCTCCGCTCCTGAATTTGTTTCCAGGGATGAAATCCCGGCTTCAGTTATTGAAGAAGAGAAAAGAATTGAATCAGGAAAAGAAGATCTCCAAAACAAGCCTGAAAATATAAGGGAAAAAATCGTTCAGGGAAGAGTTGATAAACTCATGGGAGAGAAAGTCCTTCTTGAGCAAAATTTTGTAAAAGACCCTTCTATAACAATTGAAGAGCTGGTAAAGCAGAAAATCGCTAAAATAGGCGAAAAAATTACTGTCAGAAGATTCACAAGATATGTACTCGGTGAAGGTCTTGAAAAAAGAGAAGAAAACTTTGCTGAGGAAGTGATGAAGGGAATGAATAAGTAATAATCGATGGAAAGGTTTATTTTACCTTCAATTCATCTGGGAGCAATTGCAGGGGTAATTTTCGGAATTTTACTTCTGATACCGTTTGTTTCCCCATTTGTTTTTTTCCTGATGTTTATACTGAGCGGCGCAGGAGTAATTGTTGTACTAAAGAGATATAATTCTGTGGGGATTCTGTCTATCTATGACGGTTGCTCTATAGGTGCAATTGCTGGATTCATTTCACTTATTGCTGCATCTATTGTTTATATTCCTGTTGCATCACTTCTAGGTGGATTCTTTTCCTTTAAAGGTCTCGGATTTAGTATCCTTGCGGTTATGTTGTTGGTATTCTCTACAGCAATATTAAGTGCACTGTTTAACGCTTTCTCAGGGCTCGTAACCGCTTATGTTTATGAAAAAATCGAAACCAGGCATCTTAGCTTCAAAGACCATTTTGAGATAGAAGAAGGCGAACAGGGTGAGCTGGAAGAACAGGAAGTTTAAAGATTTTCCACTTTTATACGGCCGTCAGGTTTTATATCAAAAGGCATAAAGTGCTTGTTTTTGATCTGCTCTATTGTCGCATCAGCCTGGTTCCAGGTAAATTTTTCCATAATCTTATAGTTTGCTTTGATATTTTTAAGTAAAAATTCATCTATAGCAACAGTGTATGTTTTTTCATCTTTTGTTGGCTCAAAATATACATTTTTTACTTTGTTATCCGGGGTGATTGTGTACTTAATGCCTGATACCTGAAGGGGTTCGGGTGATGAAGCGAGTGCCTGGGTTATGTCTTTTTCTGTCATGGATACTTTTACAACTTTATTTTTGTATGGTTGAACCTTTCTTATGTCGTGTTCGGTTAATATTCCCTTTTCCAGCCCGGCGGAAATATTACCAGGCGCAACTATAGCAATATCAGCGCCTGATTTTGCTTTTGTTGCATCTGCAATAAAACTGCCAAGCGGTATTTCGGGGAAAAGGTCAGGCCTTGCCGGTTCTTTTAAGATGCCGACAGGATTTTTAAATATATTAAATTTCTGTTTAAGGCCAATTACAGAAAAATCAGCAGGAATTTTTTCCGTTTCCATCAGGTTATTATCAGCAGAAATGATTCTTCCATATGGGTCAAATGCAAGATCAAGCATTCCCATATATTTCCCGTCTTGTCCTCCTTCTACCTTTATTACAGGTTCTCTGTCAGGTGAGTAAAAAAGATTTTTATCTGGAACAAGTCCTTTATGTACCCTGTGTTTGTGGCCGCTTACAATTACGTCAATCCCTGTAACGGTTTTGGGTATTACGTTACTTTGATCATCAAAATGGGAAACCAGGATTATCTTGTTGATGCCGGACTGCCTTAATTTGTTAACGTCGTTTTGCAGTTCAGTCAGGGTTGCTGAAAAGTCTTTGGATTTTATATCGCTATTGTTTAGCATGCTGCCCGGTTTCCTATATTTGGGATCGGCAGGTGTGAGGCCTAGAATACCGTATAAGTTTCCATTTTTGTTAATTACCATGGATTTTACAAGTTTAGCCTGGTTTACACTTTGAGAGAGCGGGCCGAAAGGATTTACTTCAATATTTGATGAAACATATTTATAATTTGCTTTTAAAAGGTTATTGTTTAAGTTTTGCAGGCCCTGATCGAGTTCGTGATTTCCCAGAGCTGAGACATCAAGCCCCATATTGTTTAAAAACTCAACCCACATAGAATTAAGTTCATTATTAGAGCCTTTTATCATATCTCCTGCTGTAATTTTAAAAGTGTCAAACTGTGAGCTGTTCCTGGTTTTTGAAAAGTAGTCAGAAGCAGTTTTCAGGCTCCCCATGGCGGAGTCATTGCCGTGGTAGTCATTGAAATAGAAAATAGAGGTTTTAATTGGAAACATAAAATCTCACTTAGTTGTTTGCTTATATGTACAAAACATGTAAAGGATATTTTTTGCCTGTATTTTTATGTTATGTAAATAAAAATTTCGTATTTTCAGAAATTGTATTAAATTAATACAAAAAAAATGTTAATCTGGAAATATTATGAGTAAGAGGTGTTGTTATGCAATCAAAATCATTTATATATTTTTTAATAATTTTGGTTTGTTTCAGCGTTTTATTAAAAAGTGAAAAAGTATATGCTGCTGATCCTGCAAGTACTAATATAGTACCAACGGATGGAACAACAACTGTAGATACTGTTACTGTGCCAGGTAGCTACATTGTCACTCCATCAACGGTTTCCGGTAGTTATGCAATATCAACATATCAATATTTTGATCTGGATACTGGCGATACTGCAATAATGGTACTGCCTACCGGAACCAGCTACTATATAAACCGGCTGGATTCAGGGTATACTAATCCATTTAATATTTATGGAAACCTTATAAGTAAATTAGGGACTTATGATGGGGCTACTGGCGGGCATATTATTTTTATCAACCCTTATGGCATTCACGTTGGGCCGAATGCAAGTATAAGTACCGGCTCACTTACGCTTACTACAGCGAGTTCACTTAAAATCGGGGATTCTGCTAATCTTTATGTAGCATCATTACCGAGTGATCTTTCGGATTTTAATCACAGCGTTATTACCTACGAAGGGATAATATCTACAGCTACTCCAGATATTACTAATGAAGGAACAATCAACGCTGATTACATTAATATAGTTGCTGGTAACATAGAGAACAGAGTAGGCACTGGAACTGCTGGAACCATAGGCAATCAGACCACTACGCAGGAAGTGAACCTTATAACAGCTGGTAATGCTACCTATAATCCTGAAACAAACACTTATGTAACAAATACAATTGCTACTGTAGATATGGGTGGCATTAATCTGGCGTTGGGAAGTGAGGTATATGCTAACGATGTTAGAATTAAGTCCCATGCAACTGACCCTTATGCAGGTTCGGTGACAGATGTGGCGATTAATCTTGAAGGGCTTGTTAAGGCAAATCAAATAGGAGGCGAAAGCGGAAAAGTAGAGCTGAGTTCCGAATCTACTAATCCCGATGCCCAGATAATAATTGCAAAAAATGCATCTTCACCAGATGATAGAATTTCAGCTTTGGGAACTGCTGCTAATATTAATATCAAGAGTAAAAAGATCAATATAACGGATTCCAGTGGTGATGGAATTTCCATAATAAGTTCTGATAATGGAATTAAAATAGAATCATTAGCAACTACTGGAACTACTGATATTAACGCAGATATTCAGGCAGATGGTCTTCTTGATATTCATGGATTTAACACAATTAATATACTCGCTGACTCTGCATTAACAGGGAAAACTATTGATATTGCTAACGAGCTGGGTACAGGCGATATAAATATCGCCGGAACCCTTACTTCCACGGGTACAGGGTCTCTGGATGGTGTTATCCTGTATAGCGCCGCCTTTACCAATTTAATACCTGGTTCTGTTATATCAGCAGCAAATGATTTTATAGTTGATGCAGGAGGAACAGCTAATATAGGCGGAACGGTTAATCCGATAGGACATAGTATTAAGATTAAAGGTCATAATGGAGTTACGATATCTTCTTCGCTGGAATCTAATAATTTAATGCAGATAACCTCTGACTTGAACGATGTAATCATAAATAATACTTTAACCACAAATCAAACGGATATTGTATTATCAGCAGGTAACAATTTATCCATTGACAGTAGTGTTGACGCTGCAGGCGCTTTAAATATGATTTCTCAAGCAGGAACATCATTGACTGGAGCTACACTGAATTCAGCAACAACATATGCTGTTGCAGGCAGTCTATTAAATTTAACAAGTAATGCTACGATGACTTCAAGCGGAAATACTTATATTAAAACCCCGGCTATCACTCTTAATAACGGTAGTATAACTGCTGCATCCGGTGATGTTTATATAGGGCATATTCCTGATGGTTCAAATATAAATAGTTACACTCTTCCTACAATTACAGGCAATACTATTGCTTTAACTATGGTGACTATTTTCGATGACATCACCGCTAATGCAGGCAATGGAACCATATTCTTTGGTGCCGGTGATGGAACAACAACATTTAATGAAATTTTGATTAATACTAATCCTTTTACGAGTACGGGAATTATAAATTACGCAGATTTAACTCCCGCTACTTTGAAGGACAACTTAATAGCGAGCAAGATGGACTTTTTCTGGACTCTTGATGAAGAGACTGTAATTGATGTTTATAATGAGAACATCACTACAATAAAGCAGGTAGTATCAACAGGTGGAGTGATAAATACAGGTGGTGGTGAGCTTATAATTTCTGATGGACTAGGTGACCAAGGAAATCTTGCTGGTGATGGATCTTCATATACTGAGGGTTCCGGCAGTTCAGTGGTGGCGCTTGGTGATGATACAACTGAAGTAAGTGAGCCTCAAGCTAATGAAACACCAACAGATAATGAAAAAGAAGTAAATAATGAACAAAAAATAGCTCAAAATACTGAAGAAAATTCTGAACAAAAAAGTGAAGAAAATGAAAAATTAACTAAATTAGTGCAAAATCAGGGTATTTTGAAAATAAATAAAGATAATTCCAAGAATTACAACGGTGAACAGTTTGTGAATTCTATAGCAAGCTACAGCGCTCAGGAAAATGAATTTACAGCGGATGCTAAAGCGATGGAATTTGCTGAAAGTACCGGATATCACCCCGCAGGAATGGCTGGATATTTAATATCTGTTAATGAGCTTGAAAAACAGCCTGAAAATAATACAAAAATGAATGAATTATTCACCTATAGACATCCAAAAACCGTTGACAGGCTGGATAATATGAAAAATGAAATGACGAAGAAAAACCCAGGCGAGTTGCAGGGTTTAACTAATCAGCAACAGTTTAGTGAAATTCAGAATCTTATACATTAATGAACAAAAAAATAAATATAGACATAAAAATAATATTGGGTGTATTTATTGGGTTTTTCGTTGCTCTGGTTGTATCCTTAACTAATAATTTCGGAATTTTTGATAAATTTGAACTTAATATGCTTGATATGAGGTTCAAAGCGTTCAATAAATATAAGGAAAAACCTAATGAAGATATCATAATTGTTGGTGTGGACGATTTTAGCGTTGCTCAAATCGGAAGATGGCCCTGGAACAGAGAAGAGCACGCTAAGATAGTTGATTTTTTAAACTTGTATGGTGCAAAGGCTATTATCTTCGATGTGTTTTTTGACCATAAAGATTTAAACAACCCTGAATCCGATGAAAAATTCATTAAAGCAGTGGAAAAATTTGGTAATGTATACAGCGCCGCTAAATTCATTTCATTGCCAGACACTTACAAACAGGACCCGAAAAAGTTAATAAGAAACAAAATGTTTAATAGTCTTGCAAAAGGATATTTTGAAATACCTGCTGCAAAAGCTACTGATACTGTTCGCCAAGGGAAAAACCTTGGACTTCAAATACCTTTTGATGGACTTGAGCAGGTGACGAAAAAATACGGGACTGTGTATGTCGGAGAAGTCGATGACGATAAAATACGATATCAAAACTTGCTTTATGAGCATGAGGGGAACTTCTACACTTCTCTGGCCCTAACTTTTGCGCTGGATTATTTAAAAGAAAATAACTTATTTACTAAAAAAAGAAAAATACCTGTAGATGAGAAAAACAGGGTTGTTATAAATTGGAAAGCCAGGGGAAATGAGAAAAAAGGCGGGTTTTTACCTCCTTATAACCAGTATCCGGCCTGGCGGTTTATTCAAAGTTATGACCAGATTATTAAAGCCAGTGAAGCCTGCGGTGTTAGTCCTGAAAAATTTAAGGAAATGCTGGATAATCCTGAGGAATTGTATCCGTATATAGATAAAATTCCTGAGGATTTTGAGCTGAAATTTGGTGGTCATAATCCGACTGAGCTGTTTAAGGATAAAATTGTCTTTATTGGTATTGCAAGTACGTCCACGACGGTCAGGGATATTGCTTCAACCCCTTTCTTTAAAGAGATACCAGGGGTTTATATATTGGCAAATATGGTTGATAACCTTTTAAAAAATGATTTTCTTGTTAAGGTTCATAAGCCTGTCACAATTATAATTATTTTTGTTTTAGGGATATTGTGCAGTCTTTCTGTTTTTTGTTTAAAAAATTCGTTAGTTGGGGTTTTAACACCTATTTTCATAAGTATCATTTACATTTTTACTGCAATTATGGGTTTTATAAAATTCCATTACTGGATAGATATTTTTTATACAGAATTAACGCTGATACTAACCTTCGCAATTTCCGTATCAATTTATTATATTCTTGAAGGAAGAGAAAAGGCCCAAATCAAAAAAGCTATGTCTAACTATATTGCGCCCCAGATAATGAATGAGGTGTTGAGTGATCCGTCCAAGTTAAAGTTAGGCGGTTCGAGAAAGGAATTGAGTATTTTATTTTCTGACATTAAAGGATTTACAACAATATCTGAAAATAATTCCCCTGAGCAAGTCGTTTCTATGTTAAATGAGTATTTTGATCTAATGGTTCATATAATAATTCAAAACCAGGGTACGTTTGATAAATTTATTGGCGATGCAGTTATGGCATTCTGGAACGCACCGCTAAGTATTGAGGATCACGCATTTCTTGCTGTAAAATCAGCGTGGGAAATGCAAAGAGCTGTTGATATATTATCTTTCAAATGGAAGCTAAAGCAGGACGATTTTAGTATAAGGATAGGTATAAACACTGCAGAAGTTATTGTTGGTAACGTTGGGTCAGATAAAATCAAAGACTATACTATTATTGGCGACGGGGTAAATATTGCTTCCAGGCTGGAAGGGTTAAATAAAGAATATGGAACAAAGATTATTATCAGCGAATATACTTATTTGAAAATTAAAGATAGAATAGAAACAAGGTATTTGGGTGAAAGTAAGCTAAAAGGCAAAGATAAACTTATAAATATTTATGAAGTAATTAACATAAAAGGATAGAAATTATGAAGAAATTCTTTTTTATGATCATTACAGCGGTTATAGTTATTTCTCTCAACGTATGTGCAATGGCTGAGGACGTGAAGAATGCAAAAAACATTACAAAAAAACAAAAGCGAAATAAGGAATCTGTAGAACGTTACAGAAAAAACTTTTTTGGCGATAAGGAAAAAGATATCGGCAAGGAATACGCAGCGCAATCAACCGCCGGTGTTGGGGGTGCTACTGATGAAGGTATAAAACAATCCGAAAAAATTGACAATTTAGACACGATAAAAGACAGCCTTTATAATGATTCTATTAAAACTATCAATAATGTTGTAGGATCGGAATAAAAATGAAATTCGCAATTTGCATTGTATTAACAGCTTTTCTGGCTTTTTCACCCCCCTTTTTATCTAATTTTTGTGAGGCAAAGGAAAACAAATATGATGCAATTTCTCAAAAATATGGCTTTACACTTGAAGAAGAACGGGAAATCGGTTTCCAGTCAGCCATTTCGCTCATAAAGAAATATGGGCATTACAAAAATAAGCCTGTAAATAATTATATTAACTCTATCGGGAATAACATTGTTTCTAAAGTATCTATAAGGCCTGATATCAATTATAGATTTATTGTTCTGGATACTGATGAGGTTAATGCGTTTGCAGCGCCCGGAGGTTTCGTTTTTATTACGAGAGGGGCGGTGAAAATTATTGATAATGAAGCAGAATTAGCTTCTGTGCTTGCTCATGAAATTACTCATGTTGAAGAAGGGCACGGGCTTGAGGCTATTGCCAGTAATCAGGAGTTAAAAGAAACTATATTATCCATTAAAAGCGCAGTTGATTCCGGGCAGGGATTAAGCCAGAATTTTGAGGAATATCTGGAGAAGGAATTAAACAGTGATAGTCAGAATTCAAAATTTATTAATGTTGAAAATTTGAAGAAAAAACTTTAAATATTTAGAAATATAATTATTTGGTAGTGGCATAAGTTAAAGTGACGGATTAAAAATTTCATAAAATCTGTTTTCCTTGAGAAAGGAGGACAGATAAATGAGAGAATTTCT
>Ga0154583_1026_pt1 | contig 9629 bp, 6 predicted proteins | sample RifGroF2_FD_116012 | JGI IMG/M metagenome (GOLD analysis project Ga0154583, IMG submission 116012) | Candidatus Melainabacteria bacterium GWF2_37_15 | reverse complement strand
ATAAAGCAGTATCAACAGAAGTAGACGCAGTACAAAAAGTTATCGATAAAAACATCGAAAAATCTTTCAAAACCCTAGGATAAGTCTCAAGGATATTGAGAGTGGAGAACAAAAGCCCCTTAAAAAGGGGCTTTTACGTATTAAATTTTAAAAGAAAACTGCACCTCACCTGCAATTGTATTATTATGAGTTCTTATCTTAGTATCTAAGAAATCTCTTAAAGTCTCATTTTCTAACTCTTTTGATGTTATCCAACCAAGTTGTTTTAAGCACTCAAGAGTTACCAAACTTCTTGCTGAAATACTTGCATCCATAATTTTGACAACAAGAGCTTTTTCTTCATCAGGATTAATAACAATGCATAAACCTTCTGCGCCTGTTTTCGATATTAATCTACCTTGAGTTGATTCAATAATTAAACTATCAAGTCTGCCCTTCCCACCTATTAATAAAGGGTTTTTCATAAAAGCTTCTTTTATTGGCATACCTTCATTACTTAAAAATAAGTTTAAATACCCTACTCCCATTTTAAATAATGGCATTCCATGTATAGGAGCAGAACATCCATCAATGGATGTCTCTATATTTCCTTTAACATTACAATATTTTTTTATTATATTTGTTATTTCTTGCTGGATAGGATGATTAAAATCAAAATAATTCGTTATATTCCAATTATTTTTAATACAAACAGCAAGCATGCCGGAATGTTTTCCTGAACAATTATTATGTAAGTTAGAAGGTTTTAAAGAATGTTTTATAAGATAATTTCTTGCCCCGATATCGATAGGTTCATGGGTGCCACATAATAATTGATCTTCTTTTAATTTAATCTTGTTTAAAACGTTTTTAATGGCCTTTAAATGTTTATCACTTCCAGTATGCGAAGCACAACAAATAGCCAACTCTTCTAATGTAAAATTAAATTCCTGATATGCACCCGATGTGATTATAGGTAAGGACTGAAGAGGTTTTGCACAAGATCTTAAGAAAATAGGGGTATTATTACTATCTCCCGATTGAAAGAGAATATTTTCCTTTTTATCAACAACTACGATAAAACCTAAGTGTTCTCTTTCGATTAAATTTGATCTTTTTGCCTGGATTAATATTGCAGGTTTCATATTTATAACCAATAATTACTCTAAATTTATTCTAGCTTATAAATACTGATGTTTAAATAAGACAAGAAACTATAAACATTTTGTCCATAAATACAAAACCTGTTTATAGTTTGTAAAAAAACATTACAAAGGTTTTTTTAAAAAAGTTTGTTTTTAACAAGAAAAGGGAATAATTATTGTAAAATAGGGATATATAATAACTTAAAAACGGTTGTTGGAGGACCCTAATGTCTATTTTCAAGGATGATATTAGTTTAAATAACTCTTTGCAAAAAATTCTGACCAACAATTTTCAGGTAAAAACACTTAAAGAAAACACAGATCTTGAAAAGAATTCCCCTTGTGTTGAAGAATTTGAAAAAGTTGTTTTGTCTGATAATATTCAGACAAAACAAAACTACAATGAAACCCTTGAAAAACTGCAAGAAGACAAAAGCTTGCTGGAAACAACAAAACAGGGCTTATCCTTAATATATGATCAATTAAAAGATATAAAAACACAAATTAAAGATGGCCTAGAAAAACCTCTAAGTCAGGAAGATATAGAGAAAACAAATAAAGCTATAAAAAAAGACTTAGATAATATACAAAATATAGTTGAAAATACATCATTTAATGATGTAAAACCTCTTAAGGAAAGTTCGTTTGATAATAAAAAAAACAATGTAGAAGATGGTGACCTTAATACAGAGTCTGTTTTTGAAGATGCATCTTCAAAAACAATAGTTTTACCAAAAATTGAAGAAGTGTCTATGAAAACAAAAGAAGAATATAATGATTTTCTTGAGAAAATGGATAAAGTAACAGATAAAGTAATGAAAACTCAAGAACAAATAGTAAAATATGAAGAAAAACTTATCAAAAAAGTAGATAATTTTATCGAAATTGAATCAAATTTAAATTTTGATGGTTTAAATAGTGAGAATGTTAATCTAGGAAAAGAATTAAAAGAAACTGCAATAAATGGTATAATAAAAGATCCAGAAACAGGAAAGAAAATACAAATAAGATCATTAGATGAAAATCTTCTGTTAGCATTATTTTCTGTTTCAAGAGTAAAATAGGAGAAATAAATGCCACTGGATGGCCTATCTTTTTCAAACTCAGGTTTATTTAGAATAGTAAACCCGACTGAGATTGCTCTTCAAGCAGAGCAACATGCTCAAGCACAAGCAGAAACTGCTATAAAAAAACCTGAGGAAAAAGAAAAAGTTAAACCTGACCTAGAGGGTAAAACTGAAGATCAATACAAAGACTTACAAGGAAGAGACGCAGATGAATCTGGGGATGAAGAAAGCGAGATTTTTCAAAAGCAAGAAAAAATAAAAAAGTACAAGGTTAAATTCAATTCTCTAACAGATATGGTTGAATTAATCGATCAAAAAACAGGATCAATAATTGAAACTATATCACCAGATGACTTAATAAACTTAATTTCCAAGACAGTAAAACCTTCAGGAATACTGGTTGATAAAGAAGTGTAAGAAGTTGAGCTTATTATTAACTTAAAAATATCTCAGAAAATATGTTTAAAGATAAAAAACCCTTTTTATATAGGAGAAAAAATTTTTTTAAAGAGTATAATATAATAATACTACTTATAGGTATTATTTTGACTTACCAAGACGATTGTTAGCAAAAGGGGAAATATGAATCCATATCTTAAGCAATATCAACAAACTGAAGTTCAAACAGCAAGCCCTGAAAAGCTTTTAATAATGCTTTATGATGGTGCTATTCAGTTTTTAAACAAAGCAAAAGTTGGAATAGCTAATAAAAATATTGAAGAAATTCATAATAATATCGTAGGAGCTCAAAAGATTATTTCAGAGTTTATGAATACTTTGGATATAAAAGTAGGTGGAGAAGTTGCACAGAATTTATATAATTTATATGAATATTTGCACTACAGACTCGTTCAAGCAAACATTAAAAAAGATGCTGATATGGTGGATGAGGTTTTAACACATCTTAAGGACCTAAAAAAAACCTGGGAAGAAGCTATAAGAATAGCAGCTCGTGAAAAAATTAGAGATGAAGAAGAAACAGAAGAAGAGAATTCTGTAAAAACAGCTTAAATAAAAAATTATGAATGAAAAGTTTCAGGAATTAAAAGAAATCTATCAAAGTATTTATAACAATACTTCTGAAATAAGCTCCCTTATTGAGAAGGGTGTTATTGATGATATCCAAAATATTCTTGATCAAAGAGGGGTTTTAATTAAAAAAACACAAGAAATAACTATTAATATAAGTTTTTCAGAAGATGAAAAAAAAGAAATTAATAACCTTATTGCAAAAATAAAATCCATTGAAGACGATAATCAAGAAAAAATGGAAAAGAGAAAAGATTTCATAAAAAAAGAGCTTTCAAAATTAAATATAAACCAAAAAGCAATAACTGCTTATAAATACGAAAAAGATTCTGACCCAAGACTTATAGATAGTAAAGAATAACCACCTAAAAAGTGGTTATTCTTTTTAATAGTTTTTAATACATGTTTAAAAATAAGCAAATTTCTGATCTTTTTTGTTTTTATTATTAAAGAGAAACTTTCTAAATGGAAAGAGAAGGAAAAATAGGATTTCATGAATAATATTGATCAAAATCTAGTTAATAGAGTTCAACAAAATCCAAATAATCAAACTTCTACAAATACAACACAAGAAACCCCTAATAAACAAGAAGATCCTACAAAACAATTAAAATATATTGCAGCAGGTGCCGGAGCTTATTGGGGAATTGGAAAAGGTGTTGATGCTTTTGTGTTATCAGGAAATAGTGATCCAAATAGATCAATACTTGGCAGATTAGTTCAAAAAATTGATAATTGGTCAAATAAAAGCGGTATAATGCAGTTTTTAAGTAAAAAAGCTGCATATATAAAAGGAAAAATTACAGGAACACATACAAACTTATTAAAAAACCCTAATTATAATGAAATTACTCAATCATTAAAAAAAGGATCTCAAACTAAATCAATGCTAACCAGAGAACCTTTAAGAAAACAGTTATTTAATCAAATAGATGAAATAAGAAAAACTCAATTGAAAGAAGTAACAGGTGCAAGACATAATTTAAGATTATTACAAGAAAATAACTTAGTAGAAAAATTACAAAAACGTATAGTTTCTGGTAGAGGACAAAATCTTACTAAAAGAGTTCTTAAATCTTCTAATAAAAGAATAAAAGCATTATTAAAAGAAAATGTATCTATCGGAACATTAAAAGAAAATTTACAAAAAATATTGCCTAATTATAACCTTTCGAAAACTGTCTCTAACAAACTAAAAAACCCAAACAATGTTGATGAAGCAATAAATATAATAAAAAATAGTTCACTATATGAAAAAAAAGCAAAAGATGTAATAACAAAAATTAAAATGATTGATCATGTTAATAAAAATTCGTCATTCTTATCTAGATTATTAACTAAATTTTCTATTGGAACAGGTGATTTTATGGGTAATAATCCTATGAGTTTTATTTTAAATGGACTTGTTTTAGGAGACTCAATTAAATCAACGATAGAAGCGCCAAAAGGAGAAAAGTTTAGTACTTTTATGGAAGATATAATGGGTAACTGGTTTGGTGGGATCTTAATGTTCCCTTATGTTGGTAAAGTTGTTAGTGCAATTGCTGGTTTAAAAAACATTGGTTCTAATATGACTGAAACACCATTATGGAGAAAGGGATTACAACTTGTAGGAAAAGTAGTTGGTATGGGTCAAGGTAAATCATTAATAAAATCCCTACCAGGTGGTATTCTAAGATTTGCACTTACTTTAGCGCTATTAAGTCAAGTTTCCAAAATGTTTAAGAATGTATCTCACAATTTATTTGGTAAACCGATGCATAAATACAAGGAAAAAACAGAAGAAAATACTCAAAATACAACGAGTAACAATCAAAATATGACAAGTAATGTTCAAAATACTCAGAATTTGACGAGTAATAATCAAAATATGGCAGATAATACTCAAAATAATATAAATGATAATAAGATTGGAAATCTGTTTGAAAGAGCAAGAAGCTCTGCTAGTCAGAAAAAACCAGCTTCCCAACAAGAAAATACTCAATCATATAATTATCTACCATCTCCAATGCCTGCGAAATTTGAAGAAAAATCATCAACACCAAAAGGTCTTGATATGAAATTGAAAAAAGCAGAAGAAGCAGAAAAACAAGCTATAGAAATTTTAGGTAAAAAATAAGTTGGGTAATATCCATTACCTAACTTAAGTAAAGTGCCCACAAACTTAAGTCTTCACTGTAATGATCGTTAATTTGATATTGCGGCTTAGATATGACAGAATAATAGTAGTATTATTGGAATGATTGATGACTTAAAAATGTGACTAAGAACCTATCCGGGAAATAAAAAATATACAACATTAATCAATTTTGTCATTGCGAAGATTCCGAAGGAATCTGTGGCAATCTATCCATTTTACAGCAATTATTCAAAATCGGTAAGATCACTACGTCAGGTGACACAGTCACCTTTTCTAAATTCATTTGAGTGCGAAGCACCTCGTGATGACATAAGTAAATTTAATGCCTGGATAGGCTCTTAGTCACTCAGTTTACGTTGGAGCACTACTATAAATTTAAGTATAAAAAAAGAGCCCTTATAAAAGAGCTCTTTTTTAAAATAGTATCCTGGCAACTAGCTATCTTCCCGGGAAGTCTCCCTCCGAGTATTGTCGCCGCAAGCAGTCTTTACGACCGTGTTCGGGATGGGAACGGGTGTTTTCCTGCCGCTTGGCCACCAGGAATTTAATCCTGTACACTGATTACTGCATAAAAATTAGAATAACGAGTTGAAATTTAGTTTCATTTCTGTACTGCGTATAATTACCGGCTAGGTAAAGCCCTCGTCCTATTAGTACCAGTCGGCTACATATGTTGCCATACTTCAACCTCTGGCCTATCAACCGGATATTCTGTCCGGGGACTTACCTGGTTAACCCAGTGAGAGAACTAATCTTACGGTGGGCTTCGTACTTATATGCTTTCAGCACTTATCCACTCCGAACACAGCTACCCAGCGTTTGCCCTTGGCAGGACAACTGGTACACTGGAGGTTCGTTCGTCCCGGTCCTCTCGTACTAAGGACGACTCCGTTCAATTCTCTTGCGCGCATACCGGATATGGACCGAACTGTCTCACGACGTTCTGAACCCAGCTCACGTACCGCTTTAATGGGCGAACAGCCCAACCCTTGGAACGTACTACCGCTCCAGGATGCGACGAGCCGACATCGAGGTGCCAAACCTCCCCGTCGATGTGGACTCTTGGGGGAGATAAGCCTGTTATCCCTATGGTAACTTTTATCCGTTGAGCGACGGCCCTTCCATACAGAACCGCCGGATCACTAAGCCCGACTTTCGTCCCTGCTCGGCTTGTAGGCCTCACAGTCAAGCTCCCTTGTGCCTTTACACTCTACGGTTGATTTCCGACCAACCTGAGGGAACCTTTGGGCGCCTCCGCTACTCTTTAGGAGGCGACCGCCCCAGTCAAACTGCCCGCCTGAAACTGTTCCAAACCCAGATATTTGTGGCATTCGGTTAGAACTCAAACTGCACAAGAGTGGTATCTCAACGACGACTCCACAACACCTGACGGCATCGCTTCAAAGTCTCCCACCTATCCTGCACAGGCACAGCCCGAATTCAATTTCAAGTTACAGTAAAGCTCAATAGGGTCTTTCTGTCCAGGTATGCGTAGGCCGTATCTTCACGGCCAATCCAATTTCACCGAGTCCCTCGTTGAGACAGCTCCCAGATCGTTACGCCTTTCGTGCGGGTCGGAACTTACCCGACAAGGAATTTCGCTACCTTAGGACCGTTATAGTTACGGCCGCCGTTCACCGGGGCTTAGTTTCAAAGCTTCGATACAAGTATCTAACCTCTCCACGTAACCTTCCGGCACTGGGCAGGCGTCAGCCCCTATACATCGTCTTTCGACTTAGCAGAGACCTGTGTTTTTGGTAAACAGTCGCCTGGGACTTTTCGCTGCGACCCTATCCCGCTCATTGGCGTAAAGCCAAATCACGGTACCAGGGTACCTTTTCTCCCAAAGTTACAAGGCTATTTTGCCGAGTTCCTTAACGAGGGTTATCTCGCGCACCTTAGTATTCTCTACTTACCCACCTGTGGCGGATTACGGTACGGACACGATAAATTCTCTCACGCGAAGCTTTTCTTGGCAGTGTGGCGTCAGTGTCTACTCTTCCGTAGAAGATCCACGTCACGCCTCAGGTCATAACGCCAGAGTGGATTTACCTGCTCTGACTACCTACACGCTTGTACTGGCACTTCCAATCGCCAGCACACTTAGCCTCCTGCGTCCCTCCGCTGATAATAACGAAGATATCGTGGCACAGGAATATCAACCTGTTATCCATCGCCTACGCTTTTCAGCCTCGGCTTAGGGTCCGGCTAACCCCACGCGGACGAGCCTGCCGTGGGAAACCTTAGGTTTTCGGTGCATTGGATTCTCACCAATGTTTTCGCTACTCATGCCGACATTCTCACTTCTGCTTCGTCCACTAGTCCTTATCGGTCTAGCTTCAACCTACAACAGAACGCTCCCCTACCCATCAAGTAAACTTGATGCCGCATCTTCGGTATTATACTTAGCCCCGGTGTATTTTCGGCGCAGAGTCGCTTGACCAGTGAGCTATTACGCTTTCTTTCAAGGATGGCTGCTTCTAAGCCAACCTCCTGGTTGTCAATGCAACTCCACCTCCTTAGTCACTTAGTATAAATTTAGGGACCTTAGATGGCGGTCTGGGCTGTTTCCCTCTTGACCACGGAACTTATCTCTCGTAGTCTCACTCCCAGGCATACAATACTGGCATTCGGAGTTTAAGATGATTTGGTACCCAGTTTCTGGGCCCGCACCAAACTAGTGCTCTACCTCCAGTACGCTAAATCCTGAGGCTGTGCCTAAACGCATTTCGGGGAGAACCAGCTAGCTCTAGGTTCGATTGGCATTTCACCCCTAACCACAACTCATCCCCTGATTTTTCAACATCAGTGGGTTCGAACCTCCACGCAGTGTCACCTGCGCTTCATTCTGGCCATGGTTAGATCACCTAGGTTCGGGTCTACAGCAAGTAATTAACGCCCTATTCAGACTCGGTTTCCCTCTGGCTCCGGGTATTAACCCCTTAACCTACTACTCACCGTAACTCGCCGGCTCATTCTTCAACAGGCACGCAGTCACACTATTAATAGTGCTCCTGCTGTTTGTAAGCAAACGGTTTTAGGTTCTATTTCACTCAGCTTTCCACTGTTCTTTTCGCCTTTCCATCACTGTACTAGTTCACTATCGGTCACTAGGTAGTATTTAGCCTTACCGGATGGTCCCGGCAGATTCAGTCAGGGTTTCTCGTGTCCCGACTTACTTGGGATACTTCCCAGAGATTGTCAGTTTTCAATTAAAGGACTATCACCCTCTATGGTCCAGCTTTCCAGCTGTGTTCATTTAATTGACAATTTTGTAACTCTGTGTCGGAATTACAGCTCCGACTGGAAGTCCCACTACCCCGACTACATAACGGCTGTAACCTATCACATGTAATCGGTTTGGGCTGTTTCCCGTTCGCTCGCCGCTACTAGGGAAATCACTGATTTGTTTTCTTTTCGTCCTGTTACTAAGATGTTTCAGTTCACAGGCTTTCCTTCTCGCACCCTATGTATTCAGGTGCGGATTTCGGTGCATTACCACCGAAAGGTTTCTCCATTCGGAAATCCACGGATCGAGGCGTCTTATCGGCTCCCCGTGGCTTATCGCAGATTAGTACGTCCTTCTTCGGCTCCTAGTGCCAAGGCATCCACCATTTGCTCTTAGTAGCTTTACCTAACACGCAAAGCTTTCGCTTTACGCAACATTGGTATTTTTTTTACTACACAAACCATTGTTTTCACAATAATTTTGCTTTTACTTATTATGCAGTTGTCAAGGTACAATTCAGAGTTAAACTCTGAAGACTAAATAATCTGAAAACGAAAGTTCCGTCAATTCTATCTCCACTAACAGGTACAATAACCAGGCTAAGTATTAAATACTTGTAAAAACCTGTTAGCTTCATCGATACCGACCTGGGATCCTGTAGATGAAAATGCGTGAACGCATAACTCTACAGCTATCTCCCTAGAAAGGAGGTGATCCAGCCACACCTTCCGGTACGGCTACCTTGTTACGACTTCACCCCAGTCACCGACCCTGCCTTAGGCGGCTGCTTCCCAGAGGGTTAGCTCACCGACTTCGGGCGTGATCAGCTCCCATGGTGTGACGGGCGGTGTGTACAAGACCCGGGAACGTATTCACCGCAGCGTGCTGATCTACGGTTACTAGCGATTCCGACTTCACGCAGTCGGGTTGCAGACTGCGATCCGAACTGAGAGTAGGTTTAAGAGATTTGCTCACCATCGCTGGCTGGCTGCTCGTTGTCCTACCCATTGTAACACGTGTGTAGCCCAGGACATAAGGGG
>Ga0154583_1012_pt1 | contig 10095 bp, 11 predicted proteins | sample RifGroF2_FD_116012 | JGI IMG/M metagenome (GOLD analysis project Ga0154583, IMG submission 116012) | Candidatus Melainabacteria bacterium GWF2_37_15 | reverse complement strand
TGCCTTGCCAGGCAATTATCTAACATCGTTTGGAAAATACTAAAATACTAATTTATTTTAAAAATCGATAGAAATATCTAACCTACAGAGCTACAATAATTGGTGGGCTAAAGCCCACCCTATTAAATTATTAAATTAATTGGGGTGTCACGGAGCGGGGCGAAGCCCTACCCAAAAATATACCTGATTGCATTTTCGTAATAAAATCTATTCAGGAGGAAACTTAATTATGAGAATGACAAAGCTGTTTTTTAATACACTGCGGGAAACCCCGGCTGACGCCGAGGTGATCAGCCATCAATTCCTTGTGCGGGCTGGCTATATCAGGAAACTGACCAGCGGAATCTATACATACCTGCCCCTTATGCTGCGGGTAATCAAAAAAATCTCTAATATTATAAGAGAAGAAATGGATGCGCAGGGTGCACAGGAATTACTAATGCCGATTTTGCAGCCGGAAGAGCTGTGGAAGGAAACAGGACGCTGGGAAGTATACGGAAAAGAATTAATGCGGCTAACAGACCGCCATGGGAGAATGGGCGCACTCGGGCCAACACACGAAGAAATAATCACCGCACTTGCAAGGGATGAAATAAAATCATACAGACAGCTTCCTGTTAACTTGTATCAGATACAGGACAAGTTCAGGGACGAAATCAGACCACGTTTCGGACTTTTAAGAGGTCGAGAGTTCCTGATGAAAGACGCATACAGTTTTGACGCTGATGAAGCCGGGTTAGAAGAAAGTTATAAAAAAATGATTATAGCCTACACTAACATATTCAACAGGTGCGGGCTGGAAACAAGGATGGTACGCAGTGACAGTGGCGCAATTGGTGGAAGTGTGAGCCATGAATTTATGGTGTTAACAAGAACCCAGAGCGGCGAGAATGACGTGCTTTTCTGCGATAGCTGTGACTATGCGGCAAACTCCAACAGGGCAGAATCCCGCATGCTGCCTGCTGATACCGACGGTAAATTTACAGATGCAAAGGAAGTTGATACTCCTGGCATTAAATCAATTGAGGATTTAGCGAAGTTCTTTAATATAGCCCCGTCTGCAATATGCAAATCCCTTGTTTATATTGCTGATAAAAGACCTGTTATGGCATTAATTCGGGGCGATCAGGCAATTGAGGAAACAAAACTGCTAAACGCTATAGGAGCAAATGAAATAAGAATAGCCAGCGATGCCGAAGTCAGGGAGCACCTCAATGCAGAACCGGGTTTTATGGGGCCAGTCGGGGTTAATATACAAATAATCGGTGACGAAAGCATAAAAGAGCTTAAAAACTTTGTTGTGGGGATCAATAAAGCTGACAAGCACCTTGTTGGAGCTAACTGGGATAAAGAAATTAAATTTCCTGCAAAAATCGCTGATATCAGGCTTGTGCAGCCGGGTGAGGGTTGCCCTGAATGTGAAGGAAAATTGGAAACCACCAAGGGCATTGAAGTTGGCAATATATTTAAGCTCGGAACAAAGTATTCCGAAAAGATGAAAGCTACCTTTACCGATGAAAACGGTCAGGAAAAGCCATTCATCATGGGTTGTTACGGTATTGGCGTTTCAAGAACTGCGGCGGCTGCTGTAGAAAGATACCACGATAAAGACGGTATCCAGTGGCCAATTGCAATAGCTCCGTACCATGTTGTGGTTGTACCGGTGAATGTCACGGACGAACAGCAAATGAGCACAGCTGAAAAAATATATAATGACTTACTGGCTGAAAATATTGAAACCGTACTGGATGATCGGGATGAGCGGCCGGGAGTCAAGTTCAAGGATGCGGACTTAATAGGTTTTTCAGTAAGGATTACAGCCGGAAAAACTCTTGTTGAGGGCATGGTTGAAATAAAAATCCGCTCAACCGGGGAACTGTTGAAGGTGCCGGTTGGTGAGGCTGTGGCCAGGGTTAAAGATTTAATACTTAAAGAATGTTAAAAATCCAAAAAGCCAAAACCCTAGAGCAATTAGAACAAGCCAGGAAGCTTTTTATTGAGTATTCAGAGTTTCTTGATATAGACCTATGTTTTCAGAATTTTGAAAATGAGATTAATAATCTATCGAGTGTTTACTCAGAGCCTGATGGCGGTATATTTTTAGCTTCTTTTAACCTTGAAGTGGTTGGCTGTATTGCTTTAAAAAAACTTGAAGGCCATGTAGGCGAGATTAAACGGTTATATGTAAAAGATGAATACAGAAATATGGGCATAGGAAGAAAACTTTTTGATAAAATTCTGGATTTTGCAAAAGAGAAGGGGTATCAAAAAGTTAGGCTGGATACGCTTAATTTTTTAGAAAGTGCTATAAAGCTGTATAAAGCTTATGGATTCAGGGAAATACCCGCGTATAACAGTACTCCGAGGGATGATGTGTTATATTTTGAATTAAGTTTTTTTAGTTAGTGTCCCAAATACTCTACCTGCCTCAAACATCTTATCTGAACCTTCTTTTACTAAAGAATTATCTGATGATTTCATTCCTTCTCTTATTGCGGACGTAGCTTGATTTATAAATTTAAAATATGTTTTTAAAGCTTCAGGACGACTTACAGTTACAGCTTGTGGGTTAAATATTCCATCTGCATTACCTGTATTTAACATCTTAGTTAAACCTTTTATTATTAAGGAATCCTCAGAAAATTTTATTCCTTTATTTATTGTTCTATTAGCTTGCTGCTTAGCTGATTCAATACTTCTTCTTGCTTGTTCAGGGTTTATTTCCATTTCCCTGCGTATCAGTTTTGTAAAAGCATCTTTGCTTTTAGCTAGGGTTATTCCTACTTTGTGCGGTGCAGCGCCAAAATTAATATTTTTTTGTGGCATTCCTGTGTTCATTCCTACGGATTGCATAAAATTACCTCCTTCTAATTTTTTTTATGTAGAAATATTCTTGTATAATGCCCAAATGATTCACCCAATTCAAATACCTTAGCTATGCCTACTTTTAGTGTCGAATCATCTGATAATTTTATTCCAATTTTTACCGAATTAACAGCGTCCTGTAGAGATCTTACAAGACTTCTTAGAATTTCATCCTTATTTCCCAATTCCATTTGCCTATTTTTACTTAATACCCCGCTTGCTGCACCTGTGTCAAATATCTGAGCCAAGCCTTTCATTATTTGTTTATCATTTGATGACTTTTCCCCTTTATTTATTGAGTTCATAGCCAGCTGTATAGATGTTTGAATGCTTTTTTTAGCGCCAAAAGTAATATTATTTTGTGTTATTCCGGTATTCCTACTAATTGCTTGCATATCATCACCAATTGTTTAATTTAAAAGCAACAAACCATCTCATTCTATTTAAAGCTGCTGAAAAAAATCCATGACATTTTTTTAAGAATAATTAACAAAAATTTATACACTACTTTAGCAGCGCATATTCCAGTACTTCATCAAAATTTTCCACAAGTTTAAAGTTAATCTGGTTTTTTAAATAATCAGGAAACTCTACCATATCCTTTTCATTCATTTTCGGGATGATTATGTTGGTTATTCCGTTTCTGAGTGCGGCAATACACTTTTCCTTAAGTCCACCAATGGGTAAAACTCTTCCTCTCAGGGTAATTTCCCCAGTCATGGCTACATCTGAACGCACAGGCCGCTTTGTAAATGCGCTAATCATTGCAAGAGCAAGGGCAATTCCTGCGCTTGGGCCTTCTTTTGGCGTTGCACCCTCGGGGGCGTGTATATGAATATCGAATTTTTCCTGAAAATCAGCAGCAAGCCCGAGTTTGTCATAATTACTTCTTATATAACTAAAACCTGTCTGGGCAGATTCTTTCATAACCTCTCCAAGCCGACCGGTAAGGTTCAAATTCCCTTTGCCCGGCATAATACTGGCTTCGATTTCTAAAAGCTCGCCTCCGACTTCAGTCCATGCAAGACCATGTACAAGTCCTACTTGCGGCTCTTTTTCAGCGGCCGCTCTGACATATCGATATGCGCCAAGATAATCCGTCAGATTTTGTAGTTCCAATTTTATTATTATTTCAGAATTTTTAACGATTTCAACAGCTGCTTTCCTGCAAGCTTTCGCAATATGGCGCTCGAGTTCCCGGACGCCCGCCTCTCTTGTGTATTTATTAATTATTTCCCTTATAACTTCATCGCTAAATTCAAGCTGTTCAAGTTGAATACCGTTTGCTTTTAACTGTCTTGGTACAAGGTATTTGCGGGCTATATTAACCTTTTCCTCTTCTGTATAACCGGGCAAGCTAATAACCTCAAGCCGGTCTCTTAGTGGTTTGAAAAGATAGTCAACGCTGTTTGCGGTTGCAATAAAGAATATTTCAGATAAATCAAACTCCATGTCGATGTAATGGTCAGTAAAATGGGTGTTTTGCACAGGATCAAGCACCTCAAGCATTGCGGCGGTGGGATCACCCATGTGGCTTGGCAGCATTTTTTCTATTTCATCCAGCACAATAACAGGGTTTTTAGTGCCCGCAGTCTGGACTGCCCGGATTATCCTACCAGGCATTGATCCTATATATGTTCTACGGTGGCCTCGTATTTCGGATTCGTCGTTAATCCCGCCAAGGCTTACCTGGGATAATTTTCTGTTAAGGCTGCGTGCAATAGAGCGTGCAAGTGAAGTTTTTCCTACTCCGGGCGGGCCTACAAAACAAATTATGGTTGCCTGTGGGGCCTGAGAGAGTTTTTTTACCGCAAGAAACTCTAAAATCCTCTCTTTTGGGTCTTCGAGTCCGTAGTGGTCTTCATCAAGAATATTTTTTGCTTCTTCTATATCAAGCCTGTCCTCTGTACGGTTTTCCCATGGCAAGTCGAGTACGGTATCCACGTATGTCCTTATAACAGAAGTCTCAGCCGTATAAAAAGACATCCTGCCAAGCTTATTAACTTCTTTAATAAGGTTATCTTTAACATACTGAGGCACGTTAGCAGATTTAACCCTGTTTAATAGTTCTTCTACTTCATCAACGCCTTCTTCTCCACCGAGTTCCTCTTTGATTGCACGTAATTTCTCTCTTAAAAGGTATTCTTTCTGGGATTTTCCAAGTCTGTATTTAACCTTTTCCTGAAGTGCTTCTTCTATGCCGAGCAGCTCGATTTCCTTTGAAAGCAGCTTGCTTACGTGTTCAAGCCTTTCGTAGATATCTAAAATCTCAATAACTTTCTGCTTTTCTGATAAATCAACCGATAAATAGGTTGCTATTATGTCTGATAACTTCCCTGCGTCTTTTATTTCTTCAAGTGATACAAAACTTTCAGCGTTAATTTTTGTTGTTTTTCTTATATATTCCCTGAATTTATCTATTGTCAGGTTCAAAAGCGCATTAACTTCTTCGTTTTCAACTTTTGTTTCGTGCAATACCTCATAATTAGCGTTTAATATATCATCTGTTTTTTCAATATTTAAAATTTTAACCCTGTTTAGCCCATCAGCAAGTGCTTTAACACTTCCATCAGGGAATTTAAGGAGCTGTACAACTTTTACCAGCATCCCGTATTCATACAAATCCTGCGGTTCAGGCTCCTCTATCGAAGGATCCTTCTGGGCAAGCAGGATGACGTGGTGCTTTTCGGTTAAGATAGCATTTTCAATTGCTAAGAGGGATTTTTTTCTTGATATAAAGATAGGCGCCATCATTTGAGGATATATAACTATATCCCTCATTGGTATAACTGGCACTGGAGTTTGATGATCTTTTTGATGTTCATTTTCCATAACGACCTTTATAACATAAATTTTTTTGAGATAAAATACCAACAGGGAGATTAACATGAATAATTCTGCTGACTATATTAATCAAAAAATCGCTCCGTTAGGGATTAAGCCCGACATAGGTATCATTCTTGGCTCAGGACTCGGACAGCTCGCTAATGAAATAGACGGAATAAAGATTCCATACGCTGAAATTCCGGGATTTAAAACCTCCACTATCCAGGGACACGCCGGAAATCTTATAGTTGGCACTTTAAATTCCAAAAGTATAATTGCCATGCAAGGGCGCTTGCATTATTATGAGGGGCATACATTTCAGGAAATAGTATATCCTGTACGAGTGATGAAGTTATTAGGCGTTAAAACTCTGATTGTTACTAATGCGGCAGGTGGTATAAACAAGAGTTTTACGCCAGGTGACCTTATGATAATTGAGGATCACATTAATTTAACCGGAAATAATCCACTTATTGGGCCGAATATTGACAGTTTAGGCGTAAGGTTTCCTGATATGAGTGAAGCTTACAGCAAAAATTTTATAGATATTGCAGAGCAGTCCGCAAAAAAGCTGGGAATTAACCTTAGAAAAGGTGTATATATAGCTGTTACTGGCCCAAGTTATGAAACCCCTGCTGAAATCAGGATGTTCCGCTCACTGGGGGCGGAGGCTGTCGGAATGTCAACGGTTCCTGAAGTTATTGCAGCAAGACACGCAGGGATGGATATATTGGGGATTTCTTGCATAACCAATATGGCTTGCGGCATACTTGACCAGCCTTTATGCCATGAAGAAGTGATTCAGGTAACCAAAAAAGTTGAAAAGGATTTTGTGGCGCTGGTTAAAGAGGTAGTTAAGGCTATATAGTCAGCCTCAAAAGGCTTTTTATTATATTCTTCCACCCTTTTTGACTCAATACAGGCACATCTTCATAATATTTCCTGTATTCTTCTATTATATTTACAGGCAAAGACTCATTATTTTTAAGCAAGATTGCAATGTTTTCCAGATGATCAATCTGCTCATCTGCATATTCAGGATCTTTTTCTCTGTAATCCTCATCAGCCTCGTAATGCAGGAGCGCATGAAATGCACATTTAAGAGATTCGTCTTCAGAATGATTAGGGAAAGCCTTTATGGCTTCCTGAACACTTAATTCCTCTGTTAAAACTTGTATTATAAGCTGTGAAACCTTATCCTTCTCCAAACTTTATTTCTCCAGGCCCAAAATTTACATCATCTCTCTCAAACCGATTGTCTGAATCATTAGAACTGCCAGAATCGCCATCATTTATAATAACCGCCCCGTTTTTATATTTTACAATACTTGAACTTTTACCCTTAACATCTTCCTCATTCCCAATTTTAATAAATGATTTATTATCTTTTATATTACATCCTGTGCAAAATAATAAAAAAATGCTAAATATTAAATATAATTTTAGATATTTTTTCATCTTTCACAAAACTATTTAACATCTATATTATAATACATTTTATATAAAATTTCACTACTTTTTATGACAAAATACACAGCAAAACACACACATTTTATGGAAATAGCTTTTTTTGAAGCAAGAAAATCAGGTAAAGATGTACCTGTAGGTGCGGTCTTGGTCAATAAATATGATGAAATAATCTCCAAAGCGCACAATAAAAAAGAAGCTGACAATGATCCTACGAGTCACGCTGAAATAATAGTTATAAAGCAGGCGACACATAAATACAGTAATTGGAGGCTGGATGATTTAACCCTTTATGTTACACTAGAACCTTGTCCAATGTGTGCTTCAGCCATTTTGTACAGCCGAATATCACAAGTAGTGTTTGGAGCTTATGATCCTTTATACGGAGCATTCGGGTCAGTGTTAAATATGACTGAATATATAAAATTCAAGCCTAAAATCATTGGCGGTATAATGGAAAAAGAATGCGGGGAACTTATAAAAGGCTTTTTTGGAGATAAGAGATAAAATGAAAAAAATTTTTATTTTTAAAAACCAAAAACCCCGGCGACTATGCTAAAAGCAGGGAGAACATCCGAGGTTGTACATTTATATTATAAAGTCTGTTAAATTAAATTTCAAGGTAATATAATAAAATGAAAATTTTTAATAAAATAAAAAAAACCGTCACCCTGAATTTATTTCAGGGTCTTTCTATGTCGCAAATTATTGCTTGGAGTTGTTTTCTGGAAAGATTCCGAAACAAGTTCGGAATGACGTATTGAGGATAAAAGATAACCCATGTTACTAAAAAACTTTATTGTTAGAATCTTTTTACTACTAATTCTTCTGGTTAGCTTTGGTACTGCCGGATATATGCTTATAGAAAAGTGGAATTTTCTTGATGCTGTTTTTATGAGCGTGCAAACCCTTACTACTGTTGGTTTCGGCTTTGTGCACCCTCTGTCTGATGCGGGCAGGATATTCACTATAATTTATATATTATTTGGGGTAATATTATTTTTATATCTTGCTACTGAATTCGCAAGCACGATGACAAACTTTAATCTTGAAAAAGTTATAAGAAAACAAAATATGGAAAAACGACTTAAAAACTTTAAAAATCATTTTATACTCTGCGGATACGGAAGAACAGGTAATGAAATAGCCGCTCAGCTTAAGTATAACAAAATGGACTTTGTTATTGTTGATAAAGACCCATCTATTGAAGCAAGCGCACAGGAAATCGACATTCCGTATGTTATTGGTGATGCTACAGAGGACGAAACACTAGAGAAAGCTAATGTATCCCAGGCTAAAGGATTATTATGCGCTTTAAGTGATGACGTGGATAACCTTTATCTTACACTTTCAGCCAGAAATCTGAATCGTGACCTGATAATAGTGACTAGATGCATTAAATCCTCAAATGAAGTGAAGTTTAAAAAAGCAGGAGCGAATAAAATAATCCTGCCCTATGAAATAAGCGGCAGGAGAATGGTTTCTTCGATTATCAAGCCTGATGTTACAGATTTTCTTGATGTTGTGGTTCATACAAAGGGCCATGAGCTTGAGTTGGAGATGGAGCAGTCTTATTTAAAAGCAGGTTCTCCACTTGAAAACAAAACAATTTATGATTCTGAAATCAGGCAAAAAACCGGAGTAATAATAGTGGCTATTAAAAGAAAAGGTAAATATATAACCAGTCCTCCACCTGATACCATATTGCAGGCAAATGACTGTTTAATTATACTTGGCACTACCGAGCAGTTAACGCATTTTGAAAAATTTGCTACATAAATTAAAAGGAGATTTGAGATAAATGAAAGTAAGACTTATTTCGTTGATAATACTGGGGCTATGTATATTCAGTATTATAATAGGCCTGATAAATGCCAGTAAAAAACAGGGGATTAAAACTGCCTGTCCTCCTCCCTCACAACCAACTTTCTTTAGAGGCTTTACAACGCCGGGAAATAAAATAGCCCTGATCGAGCTGGAAGGCCCTATTTCCAAGTCCAGCGCTGATAGCTTTTTTACGGATTTCTCCTCAGCAGGAAACGTCTTAAAATCACTTGAAAGAGCTTATGAAGACAAAAGCGTAAAAGCAGTGATTTTAAGGATAAATTCCCCGGGCGGCACTGTTGCTATGTCGCAGGAAATTTATGATTCTATTTTAAAATTAAGAGAAAAAATGCCTGTTGTTGTTTCTATGGCAGACGTAGCAGCCAGCGGCGGGGATTATATAGCCAGTGCAGCACATAGAATTTACGCAAACCCGGGCACTTTAACGGGAAGTATCGGAGTAATAATGGAAACAATCGACGCCAGCAGTCTTTTAAATGATAAACTGGGCGTGAAATCAGAAATAATTAAAAGCGGCAAATATAAGGATGTCGGCAACATCTACAGGCCTTTAAAACCGGATGAAAAAGAACTTCTAAATAATCTTATTAATAATGCTTATAAACAATTCCTTAATGCAATTATTGAGGGAAGAATAAACAGAAACGACAAGTATGAATTGAAAAAAGTGAATTTAACCAAGGAAAATCTTCAAAAATATGCGGATGGGCGAATTTTTACCGGAGAGCAGGCACTGGAATACGGCTTCGTGGACAAGCTGGGCAGCTTGAGTCAGGTAGAAGAAGATATTAAGGGAATAATAAAAGGAAGGGATCTCCCGGTTGTTAATTATAGTAAGCCTTCAGGGTTTGAAGGAATTTTCCTGCAAATGTCAGACAAGCTTATTCCAAAAATAAATGGTTTTGGAAATGGACTTGAATCTTTTGTTCCTGTAAGCAGGAAATATCCCCGTCAACCGCTATTTATTTGGGAGTAAGAGTTATGTTTCTTGAAAATGTATATGGGGCGTTGTTTTATCCTTCTGAAACATTCGAAAGGCTTAAACAAAACACAAATTTAATAATAAGTCTGGCTATTGTTATTGCAATAAGC
>Ga0154583_1100_pt1 | contig 11981 bp, 12 predicted proteins | sample RifGroF2_FD_116012 | JGI IMG/M metagenome (GOLD analysis project Ga0154583, IMG submission 116012) | Candidatus Melainabacteria bacterium GWF2_37_15 | reverse complement strand
AAATCTTCATAATCCCGACTCTTCTAGTTTTTATATCAATAGAAAAGACGGGATTATCCTTTATTTGTTTCTTTACGACCGGTTCCTAATTACTGTAAAAAAGAAACCAGATGGTGTTACTATTAGGCTTAAAGGTTCAGATAAGTTACCTTCTCGATACATATCCTCTGCAACAAATGACAGTTTTATTGTAACTTCTATTGGTGATGTAAAACCTCCACTTCGGCTCTCTCCTCTTCCTGACAATCAGCCTACATCATTTGAATATAGAATCTTAAATGGACCAAATAACACAGAAAAGGTTGTAGTTGCTGAAAAGGAAAATGGAGAAATGTTAGATTGGGAAATTTAGATAATTCATGTCACTTAATAAAGCCCGGGAAACCATCCTGGGCTTTATTTACGCCCAAAAATAAAAAACCCTCGACACATATAAATTAAAAAATAGTCGAAGGCATTAATTCAATTAAGAAATGGAGGTGAGGAGACTCGAACTCCTGACTTCATGCGTGCAAGGCAAGCGCTCTACCAACTGAGCTACACCCCCAGGATTTGTAAAAATATTATACACTAATATTTAATTTTTTAAAATGGGCCATCCTGGACTCGAACCAGGGACCTCACGCTTATCAGGCGTGCGCTCTAACCACCTGAGCTAATAGCCCTTGCTAACCCCTGCTAAGCGGGAGTATATTATTTTTAACATGGAAAAATTTTGCTGACAAGTTAGGTATAATATTTACATGCTAAAAAATTTACGCACATTTATGGAAAACGAAGGTATCACCCTGTTTGTGGTTAATTCCACAGACGAATACCTCAGTGAATATGTTTCACTCGATAAAAATGCGCGCTATTTAGTTACAGGCTTTTCCGGTTCTACGGGCGATGTTATAGTGACACCTGCTGAGGTGTTTTTGTTTGTGGATGGCAGGTATCATTTGCAGGCGGAAAAGCAGACCAACCTTGATATTGTAACGGTTGTAAAAGTTGGCATGGATAAATCCCCTCTAAAAGTCCTTTATGAAAAACTGGCAGAATTAGCCACCCCGAACGTGAAAATAGGGATTGTTTCCACAAAAACAAGCTGCTCTGCTTTTAAAGAAATGCAAAAAGCACTTGAAAATAAGCAGGATGTAATAATTGCGGAGTATGAATTTGATCCGGTTTCTCCTGCACAACCTCCCATTGATGAGAAAAAATTAAAATACGTCCCCCTTGCAATATCTGGGAAAATTACGCCTCAAAAGATGGAATTAGTAAGAAAATACACCCATGATAATAATATTGACCTGCTATTAATCACAAACCTTGAAGAAATAGCTTATTTAACCAACCTGCGAGGCAAAGAAATACCCTACAGCTCCAGCTTTAAGGCGAAAGCGGCAGTGTTCCGGGATAAACTCCATATTTTCAGGACAGAAAATAAGTTTAACCAGTTTATTAAGAGTGTCAAAGCTGAAAATGTTTATTTCTGCCCCGGATCAACAACATTATCCGTATGTAGAAAAATTGAAGCAGTCACAAATAAGCTTGTAGAAATTAAAGACAGCTTTATATCAGAACTAAAATCAATAAAAACTAACCAGGAACGCAGTTACATGCAGGAATGTTACCTGAAAACAGACATTGTGGTTAACAGGACAATATGCTGGCTTAACCAGAGCCTTGAAAAAGAAATTAAAGTTTCTGAAAAAAATCTGTCTGATAAGGTAAAAAGCCTGTTTATTGAAGAAGGCGCAACTGGCCTGAGCTTTGAAACAATCACCGCTAGCGGGGAAAATACAGCCTTTATACATTACACTAGCCCGGATTGTGAAAAAGCAATAAACGCAGGTGATTTAATACTGCTGGACTGTGGCGCGTACTTTGAATACGGCTATGCAACGGATCAGACACGCACATTTCTCGCAGGAGGAAAACGGGCAATTGCTACCGACCAGCAAAAACATGTTTACACTGCTGTGTTAAAAGCTTTTTTAAACGGGTTAAACTATGATTTAAGCGATGATACAACAGGGTTTGATATTGATAAGAAGGTGCGGGAAGTAATTGAGGCGAATAAGCCGGAAGGCTTTACTTTTTCGCACGCAACAGGGCATGGGGTAGGTATCCCGGTACACGAGGCCCCGCCTAAAATTGGGCCAACCGAAGTATCTAAAACGCTTTTAAGGCCGGGTATGTGTTTTACGATTGAGCCGGGGCTATACTGCGAGGGCAAGGGTGGAGTAAGGATTGAAAATACTGTTATGTTAATTGATGGGAAAATAGAAACCCTGACACGGGCAGGATTTGATGAGAATTTAATTGATTATGATATGTTGAGTGAGCAGGAAAAGGTTTGGTTGGAAGAATATAATAAAATAAAGGTGGGTTAACTGCCCAACATTTACATATACTACACAAAATGTTGACCGACCAAAAGCAGAAAAAAAGCACACAAAACATAGATAAAATACAGATAAAAAACAGCTTTTATTTCCTGAATAATATATACAAAGTATATATTATTCAGGTTTATTTTTAAATTTTTTAGCAAATAACTGTATGTTATAATTTCTAAAATGCAGACCATCACAAGCCTTCAAAATCCTATAGTTAAACTCGCAACCTCGCTTCACCAAAGAAAAAGTAGGGAAGAAACAGGGCTGTTCTTGATTGAGGGGAAAAAAGGCGTTGAAGAGGCCATAAATTACGGCCTTGAAATTACACAGGTCTTTACCAAAGAAAATTCCAATGAAAAAATACTGAAGAAAATATCCACTACTGATACCCCTCCAGAGATAGTAGCAATAGCAAAACAGTTTAAATATGACATAAAAGACCTATTTAAAGACGAAACTCCTTTAATTATAGTACTTGAAAACATAAAAGATCCGGGAAACCTCGGCACAATAATACGAACAGCCAAAGCAGCCAGCGCCTCAGGCATTATATTAACAGGTGACACAGCAGACATTTTTAACCCGAAAACCGTCCGTTCATCAGCCGGAAACCTCTGGAAAATCCCTATAATCAAGCTGGAAGAGAAAAACAGGCTAAAAGAAATAATAAATTCCAACAAACCATGCCAGATCATAGGAACAAAGGTAGACAAAAACAGCGAAAAAGTATATTTTAAAGTTGATTACAAAAAACCGACAGTGGTAGTGTTTGGTTCAGAAGCAGAAGGAATTTCGGATCAACTAGCGCAGCAGTGTGACTTCCTTATCCAAATCCCCATGCACAGCGAAATTGAGTCGCTAAACCTGAGCGTATCAGTTGGTATTATCTTATATGAAGCCCTTCGCCAAAAACTCTCCTGAAAAATTTCTTAAAAAAGCAATTTATCTAAGTATGTTGTTTTTATATACTTAAGAGGTCAATAAAATGATTAAAAAAATATTTGAGCTGATAGGTAATGTTTTAGAGTATATATATGACTTCCTGTTTGATTGGTCAGATGAGCCTTATGAAGAGCAAAGTTTCATTGAAAGTGAAAAAGCAAAGCATTCCCTTGTAAGAGCTGAGAATAAGCCTTCTGACAGCATCAGACAAGAATATGACTTAATAGAAGGAGCTTTTGGTGAAAAAGCAGCCCATTACTTATTTACGTTAAAGCAGGAAGTTGATTATCTTATTAATAAGCATAGTCTTGTAAAAGAAAACACGGTTCGCGTTGTTATACAGCCAGAAAAGCTTGAAGTAGGCAATATAAACCCCAGAATTATTGAGGAAACAATTGAAGGGGTATACTCGCAATACAATAAAGATGTAATTTTAAAGCCCGGTAAAATAAATATAATGGGTACTCAGTCAGGAAAAGTTATGGCAGAGCTGGAAATAGAAAGCTATACTGTTAATGATAACCTGTTAAATGCAGTATAAAAAAAGAGAGCAAATTATTGCTCTCCAATTTTGGCAGAATTAAGGAATCGGAGTATTTTATACTTAATCAACTATGGATTTATTTAAATCCAAAATTTCTTCCATTGTTTTTTTCTATTTTTAGATTCCCTTAAATAGTAATCATAAATCTGGGATTGGTACCTTTGCTTTGTTCTTAAGGGTGAAAGAGAATTTTTTAGTAACCTGTTATTCCAGCAATTCATAAACTCAGCCTCCTTTGGAAGGATTTTTAAGTTATACAGTAATATGTGGTTAAGAATAAAAGTTTTTAGCAGTTAAACTTTGCGAAAAGAAGGTATAACAAATTTCGACCATTCCCTTTGGATTTTTCCTACTATGTGCGTAAATTAATATGATCGATTAATTACGCCTAATAAATTTCCTTTCGCGCAGAGACAGAGATAATAATTCAAACTAATATAAAAGTTTATCATATTTTACGGAATTGCCAATAGCTTTTACTACAATTTTTTACAAATTTTTACCAATTTTATTTACCTATTCGCCTTTTTGGGCTTTAATCAGCCAGTGCAGGGCTATGGCAGGTGATAGCACAAAAAAGAGTAAAAAGAATTTAACTAAACCAAATAAAATAAATGCGGTTTTGTAGTAATAAAGCGGTTCTATGCGGTATAGTCTGAACATCATTTCTGCACCATAATCTTTGGCAAATACGTAGGAAATTGAAATAGCCAAAAAGAGTATAAAACTAACTATAAACCATTTAAGTAGGAAATTTCTGGCTAAAATAAGATTCTGTTGGTTCATATTTACCTCCTTTAAAGTCTTATATTATCAATTAATCGCACGCCATCGACCTTTGCAGCTATTGCAAAAAACTTGTCCTGGCCTAATTCCACCTCTTCAAAATACTCAAGTTCAATATCAGGATGTAATAAGTCTAGATTATGCGCTTGCAAGACTTTATACAGTGTTAATGCTTTCTCTCTTGATTCTTTGGTTAGGTATTTATTTCTTGAGCTGCAAGCAAGGCCATCAGCATCTCTTATTATAGGACAGCCGATTATTTCCACTGGCACGTTCAAATCCTGTACCATTTTCTTTATTATAGCCAGCTGTTGGGCGTCTTTTTCTCCAAAATAAGCTTTATCAGGTGTTATTATATTAAACAGCTTTAGTACAACTGTTGCAACGCCGTTAAAGTGTCCTGGCCTGGATTTACCACAAAGTCTGTCCTGGTATAATGCGGGCGGAACCACTTCTGTAACATATTTTCCCGGATACATTTCCTGCTCTATTGGTGCAAATATATAATCAACTCCGTATTTAGAGCAAATCTCTCTGTCTTGTTCGAGTTGACGGGGATATTTGCTAAAATCTTCATTTGGCCCGAATTGTATGGGATTAACGAATATACTTACTATTACAGCATCACATTCGGTATTGGCTCGTTCTATCAGGCTTTCATGTCCTATATGTAAGGCCCCCATTGTGGGTACAAACCCCAAAGTTAAACCGGAACATTTTATTTCCCCGATTTTTTCTTTGATATCTGAGATGTTTGTTATTATGTGTGCTTTTTGCATACTTTTCTAAAAAATTTCCTGCTCTGCGGGAAAATTGTTGTTAATAACATCATTTTTATATGAAGTTACTGCATTTTTAATTACAGAATAAACATCCGCATACTTTCTTGCAAACTTGGGAGTAAAATCACTGTACTTTCCAATTATATCATCTGTTACAAGTATTTGTCCGCTGCAGTATCTGCCTGCGCCAATTCCTATAGTGGGGATGTTCAGGCTGTCTGTTATGATTTTGGCAGCTTCTTCGGGTACCATTTCCAGCACAATTGCGAATGCACCTGCTTTTTCCAGTTCTTTTGCCTGTTTTGTTATTTCTTCAGTAGCTTCCTGAGTTTTGCCCTGAACATTATAGCCGCCTAAAGTGTGCAAAAATTGTGGAGTAAATCCAAGATGCCCCATTACAGCAATTCCGCACTCGGTGCATCTTCTTGCAACAGTGATTATATGGTCATTTCCGCCTTCGAGCTTTATTGCATGGGCTCCTGCTTCTTTGATAAATCTACCAGCATTTATTAAAGCATCTTTCAAGTCAGCCTGATAACTCATAAATGGCATATCAGCAACAACCAGGGCTCTTTTAGATCCACGGATAACAGCTTTTGTATGGTAAATCATTTCATCCACCGTAATCGGGTGGGTGGTTTCAAACCCTTGAGCGACCATTGCAAGAGAATCGCCTACAAGAATAATATCTATGCCTGATTCATCAATGATTTTAGCAGTAGAATAGTCGTAAGCAGTAAGTGCTGTAATATTTTCACCTTCTGCTTTATGTTTTTTTATAGTATTTATAGTTATTTTGTCTGCTTTTTTCATTATTCTAGAATATACCTGAAAAGTACAGACGTTGCAATTGATTTGACTTAGTTAATATCTTCTTCTTTTAAAGCCCGGCCTGGGGCCTCTTGCTGATTCTTCTTTTTCTTTTGCGTAATCAACTTTAAGAATTTTGCCGTCAAATTCTGCTCCATTTAGATTTTCCATAACTGATTTGGCTTGTTCATTTGTAGCCATTTCAACAAATGCAAATCCCTTTGATCGACCAGTATCTCTGTCTATGATGATTTTTAAGGATACAACTTCTCCATATTCTTTTAATAATTGTAATAAGTTTTCTTCTGTTGTTTTAAAATTTAAGTTACCAATAAATAGTCTCATTTTTCCCTCACTTTTCTTTATCGTTTGATATAAATATCAATATGATAATAATTTAATAGAAGCTATAACGCTTTACATTGCCATTTCTATTATTTTTTTATGAATAGTTAATAGAAAAGTAAATCAAGGAATTTGGATATACATTTGTGTATTTTGTAATACTTTTTGCTGTTATTTGTTTTTATGGAAAAAAGAATGCTCTGTTTATCTGTTACCCAGCTTTTATATTGTTCAGAGCCCCGCCCCATATCAAAACAATTGATTCCATCATCAAATGTTATTATATGCAGTCATGCTGTATGTATATTTGTTATTCGAGTCAAGATAGCCAATACCTAAGCCTACAGTTTCACCGCTTTGGCTGAGATATAACCTTGATAGGATTGTGGATTCATTATTTTTCAGATTATCTCTTAAGAAATTAATAATAGTTGAATTATCCTTCAGCATACCGCCGCTCCAGCGCTGGGTATGGAATTTTATAAACTCATCTATAGATTATCAGAAGATTTGAGAATTTATATCACGTAGAATGAGAAAAACCGCAAAAAATTCTCAAAATTCCCCACAGTAAAGGGGAAATAATCGGACCAAAAAACAAGTTAAGAAACGTGTCCACAGGTTAAGATGTATGTCGTTTAAATTATGCAGCATCCTTTTTCTCGGCTTTTTGTTCAGATATAATCTCTTTTAACAGCTTTTTGCCTCCTCTTTTTAAAGCCCGCAGTAATAAATCTGCTGCCCTTGATTGATCTGCCCTGTAGGTCTCCCACCTGGCAAATGACCTTGCACCAAATCCAAGGAGTTTGTCCAGTTCATCTTGGGAATACCCCAGTTCTTTTCTTATTTCTTTTATTTCAGACGCTGTTAATAAGCCTTTTTTCATTCTTTCTTTTTGCAACACTTCATTAAGTTTTTGGTTTTCGATCGCAATATCCTCTGGAGATAAATACTCTTCTCCACAGTCAAGACATTTTTCATAAGATAAACCGGATAATTCAAACCATTTAACTTTAGTTGCTGTTCTAAAAGGGATTTTTCTGGTTTGATTCTCAAATCTTTGTATTTTATCGGAACCACACTGTGCACATTGTTCAAGTTTATTCATAGTTTTAACCTCTTATTTTTCTTTAAATTGTATTACGACAGTTTTTTCATCTATTATTTGAAGTTTTATATAAGCTATTTTTGATTCTATGGGCTTATGATATACATCCTGCCAGATTTTATGGTTATTATGAGATGTCATTGATTTGTAAAAATTATTCGTCTCAAGGTTAAGGATTTCCTCAATAACATCATTACCTCTTAATCCAAAATATTGTTCAGCATTATCAGAAGCAGTAATTGTTATTCGGTATTGCTTTAATCTAATCAGCTTTTTAATTAAAGATAAATTATAATGAGATTTTTTCTTTTCCATAATAATATTATGCTAGCATATTGCCAGTAAAAATTCAATTGTTTTTGGAATTAAAATATTATGTCTGAAAGTAAATTTTATAGGCTAAACCACTCGACTTTTGCCCACAGGGATGTACAATAGGAACAAGTAAAAAAGTTAAAACGAAAGGAGATCAAGCGATATAGCCATATCGAACAAATATTTAAAAACTAAATAAACTAATCATAACCGGATAGGTTGTCTGAATTAGACCATACATAGCAAGCGTTTACGGCTAAGTTGAACAATGTTTGGATTTTCTTTAAACCTTATCACATAGAATGAGAAAAACCGCAGAAAATTCTCAAAATCCCCCGCAGCAAGGGGGAAATTTTATGGCTGAAAGCAGCGTTAAGATTCGTGTCCGACTGTGACATAATGATAAGTTAAAATAGTTAGGCATTACTAGGGGACTGATTATAGATTATCAGGAGGTTTGAGAATTTATATCACATAGTTTGAGAAAAATCGCAAAAAATTTTCAAAATCCCTCGCAATAAGGGGGAAATTTTATGCCTGAAAACCACGTTAAGATTCGTGTCTGATTGTTTCATAATATTAAAAACGTTCTCCAAATAGCCGCAACAAGCGGAAATTTTTTTAATAAAACACTAAATCCAGAACTTTATTCACAAACCTTTGAACTTTGTAATATTTAGGATTAATGTGAGTTTTAATTGTAAAAAGGATGCTCTGCTGGTCTGTAATCCAGCTTTTATAAGATTCAGAACCACGGCCCATATCAAAACAATTAACTCCATCATCAAATACAGCATTTACTAAGTCATACAGAAAGACTTTACCTGGTGAATATTTACTATAAGCGTTATTATATGCGGTCATGCTGTAAGTATATTTGTTATTCGAGTCAAGATAGCCAATACCCAAGCCTACAGTTTCACCGCTCTGGCTGAGATATAACCTTGATAGGATTATGGATTCATTATTTTTCAGATTTTCTCTTAAGAAACTTATAATAGCTGAATTATCCTTCAGCATGCCGCCACTCCATCTTTGGGTATGGAATTTTATGAATTCATTTATAAGTTCGTCTGTTTTTTGTGTCCGAAATTCAAATACATACTCGTTTTCAGTATTTTTTTGTAGGTTTCTTTTGCACCTTTCGATATCCCTTCTAAAATATCCGGGAGGATCAAATTTATCTTTCATTATAAATAATTTTGTTTCATCTACGTGGGATTGCTGATTTATTGCTTTACCAGAAATATATTTGATTAATTCCTTTGAAAAATCAGTTTCAGCATCTAAATGACGAAAATTTAGCTGAAAATTGTTTTGAATAATGTAATGGAATAATTTTTCCAAATACTTTTTTTCCCGGTAAAATACATTAAATTCATCATATAAATCAGGTTTTGTGCCAATAATAGTTAGTTTGTTTCTTCTAACATAAAAAGGGGCAAGCAATTTAAGTTCCTGATGTTCCCAAATAGTTATTATTTTTACGTTATCAGGATTGCCGAAGTGATTAAGCCAAGTCTTACACCAAAAAGGGGATAGATTATAACTTGCACCTAATTTGTACAACTCATCCCAGGCGTTATACAGTTCATCATTTATGCTTTGATGTATTTCTATTGTTTCTTCGTTTTTATTCATTAAAAAATGTTATAACAAAAGTTTGGAATGTTGAAATTCTCAAAATCTCCGCAGGAAACGGGGAAATTTTGGACACTACTATTTTTCTTCTTGATACACTTCCTCAGCATTGACATTCCAGATATTATCCCTAGTATTAACGTTGTTTATGATGTTATAAACCGTTTGCATTGCTGATAGCATTGAATGATCCATATTATTGTACTTGTGCATTCCGTTTCTTCCGATGAGATAGAGGTTTGGAATTTTATCCACAAAATCTTTCACTGTTTTTAGATTGTCATAAGTGCCAAAATATGCGGGATATGCCTTGGGCATAGCGATTACAACCGCATCAACTACGTCTTTTTTATCTATAATGTCGATTTTCTGGAGTTCATCTTTAGCAAACTCGATAAATTCATTATCGGGCATTGTCCACAGTTCATCGCCTTCGTTGCAGAAATACTCCAGTCCGAGCCATATTTTATTAGGATCATCCACCATATAAGGACTCCAGTTGTTAAATACCTGCAGCCTGCCGACTTTAACATCTCTTTCCTGAATGTACACCCAATTATCAGGCATATCCACCTTAAGTTTATGGAGTAAAAGTCCCACAGTTTTAAAATCCCTGTAAACAAGCCCGTTAGCAACGTTTTTAACGTCATCAGGCACTTCTGTTTGAAGTGAATCAATTAAATCCCTGATTGGCATAGTTGAAATGCAGTAATCGCAGTTTAAAGTGGTTGTTTCGCCTGTTACTGTAATTTGTGCAGTGACCTGTGTAACCTTGCCATCTTCTGTTTTTAATTTAATTACTTTGTGATTTAACAATACCTGACCACCTTTATCCGAAACAATTTCAGCAACTTTTTCCCACATCTGGCCGGGCCCGAATTTGGGGTATAAAAATTTATCTATTAGGCTGGTTTCATTTGTTTTCCTAAAAAAATGCAGAATAGCTTTTGTTATGGAAAGGCCTTTTATCCTCTGCGCGCCCCAGTCAGGTTTAATTTGGGTGCAGGGCACACCCCAGACTTTTTCTGTGTAATCCTTAAAAAATGTGTTATATAACTCCTTGCCAAAGCGGTTTATGAAAAAATCCTCAAGGTTTTTTTCGGGTTTTATAGGGAAAAGTGAGGCTTTTATATAACTACACCCTATTTTAGCAATCCTAATCGAGCCAAGGTTCCTGATAGTTTGCGTATTTAAAGAAATAGGATAATCAAAAAACTTTCTCAGGAATAATATTCTGGATAACCTGCTTCTTATTAGCATTACGTCATCTTTAATTTCAGGATCAAGAACCGGAAGAATATTTTGCCACCAATTCATTACTATATCAGACTTAGAAAAAAACCTGTGTCCTCCTATATCTATCCTGTTGCCTTTATAGTTAACGGTTTTAGAAATTCCTCCAATATCGCTCGAAGCTTCAAAAATAACAGGTAGAATATCGCTTTTTTCCAATAGTTCAAATGCCGCGGTTAATCCAGCAGGCCCAGCTCCTATTATTATTGCTCGTTTCTTTTCCATTGACTCACTTACTTATATAAAATGTGTTTTCTTGCGAAAAAATTCCAGAAATGAATGAATACTGTAGACACAATCTTTGAACCCATATAATGCAATTTTAACAAATCCGTGAAATAAAACATAATTAAAAGATTAGCAAAGAGTCCGATAGCTCCGATAAGGAAAAACATTACGAACTCATACACCTTATTGTAACTGCTTTTTGTAAAAACCCATTTAATTGATAAATGATAGCTAACTGTTAAGGCAATTGTAAATGAAACTGTAGTTGATACCAGATAAAACCAATTGCATAAATCTGTTAGAATAAACAATAAAATATAATCGACCAATAGTGCTGCGCCTGCCACAAAAAGATACTTAATAAACTGCAGGCTTAGACTGTCGGGCTTATTAATCAGGGAATTTCTGGCATTATTTGTCATAAATATTCTCCAGAAAGAATCTTAACAAAGTTCCTCATAATAAATACTGCGCAAGAAGGTAGATTTTATGTCCGTTTTTAATGCGTAACTGTCTGATAATACGTAATTAAACTGGAATTTAACATTTTTATCGTTTAAATAATAGTTTAACCCTGCTGGTAGGAGTAAAAAATTGATATTCCAGAGAGGCCTTATTTGAAAGTTGATGATGAAGAAAAACAACAAATTATTGATGCTGTTATTAAGCATATTGACTGAATTTGTCTATCAAATCTTAACTTATGCTATACTCGGCATATGAAAAAAGAGTATTATAAAAAAGAATTAGTTATATACCAATCCCAGAATAAAATTCAGATTGTCTGATAATTTAGCAAGTGG
>Ga0154583_1079_pt2 | contig 13346 bp, 12 predicted proteins | sample RifGroF2_FD_116012 | JGI IMG/M metagenome (GOLD analysis project Ga0154583, IMG submission 116012) | Candidatus Melainabacteria bacterium GWF2_37_15 | reverse complement strand
CATTTTCAAAGTCTGACTTCTGGCATGACCTTGTTACACATATTTTTATCATCCATTACAATTTATCACTTGAAATTTAGCCACTACCAATTTTTTTTTATGTTTAGTTTTTATACAAATGTAAAAGTAAATTAAGGAGTTTAAAAATGAATATTGGATTTAAAGGAAATTTTGTTGTAACAGATGGAATGACACCTGCTCTCAAAGCCAAATTAGAAGAAAAGGATCACCAAGTAATTGATACTACAGCCTTTAACAGGTTAAAAAAAATCACGGAAGGCAATAAATATGCAGTAACAACAACTGGTGGATACACCGGTTTCTATAAAGGTTCGGATTTTTATAACTTTACTTCAAAATTGAAACTCAATGGACAGGATAACGAAACCAAAAATGATGCAAAAGCTTTCACAAATATCATACATTCTTACGAAAAAAATGCTATAATTATTCAAACAGGAAAAGATGCTGTACAAAAGAGTCCATGGAAAGAAACACAAGAAATCCAACAAAATCCCTTTAATTTCTATACTTCGCAGGAATTAGTTGAAGAAATCGATGAAGATCCGAAAATTTTGGATTAACTTATCCATAAATAAAAAAGACCGGAATTTAACATTACATGTTTTATCTCCGATCTAATAATGGAAACAGACGGTTAAGTGAGAATGAATAAAGCACAATCAATTTATATAAAAACAGGTTTGTTTTTATTATAAAATTGCCTTATCAGCTAATTTGGAAAAACTAACATGGATGTGTCCATTGTACTGGTCAGTTATAATACTAAAGATTTAACAAGAAATTGCCTGAAATCCCTGTATGAAAAGACCAGTGGCGTAAATTATAACGTCTGGGTAATTGATAACGCATCCCATGACGGCTCCGCACAAATGATAAAAGAAGAATTTCCGCAGGTAAACCTTATTGAAAGTAGCGATAATATTGGGTTTGGGCGGGCTAATAATGTAGTAATAAACAAAGTTCAGTCAAAATACGTTTTTTTACTTAATACCGACACAATTTTACTTAATAATGCGGTTAAAATTCTTTATGATTTGATGGAACTGCCTGAAAATGTGAATGTGGGTGCATGCGGTGGCCAGTTGCACAATCGAGATATGACCTTGCAGGGTTCTGTGGGAGAATTCGACACATTAGATAAACTTTGCAGAAAAACATTAGGTATTAAAATCAAAAATGAGCTTTCTTACAGTGTACATGGCGAACCTGATTATATAATCGGTGCTGATTTAATGCTGAGAAAGTCTGCTCTTGCTAATTGCGGGGGTTTTGATGAAAGATTTTTTATGTATGGTGAAGAAGCAGAACTTTGTTTGCGCCTGAGAAAGAACGGATACGGACTAAGATTCACTCCAGAATCTAAAATACTGCACTATGGAGGAGCATCCTCTTATAGCGAAAATACTCAAATACAGGTTGAAAAAATGCTTTTGAGTAATACCCTTTTGTTTTTTGAAATTGCTTATGGGAAAAAATGTGCAAATAAAGCCAGGTTATTATATATAATTTATTATTTAAAATATTTACCATTAAGGTTTTTTTCAATAAAAGCATTTCAGCGGCTAAAAATGGCACTGGAAGTTTGTGTATGATAGAATTTCAAATAATTGTCAAAGCAGAAAATTGTGAGGATTGATTAAATTATGGCCCATAAATGTCAATGCAAAAGCGTTACCGAAGAACAAAAAAAAGAATTTCAAAAAACTGTCCAGAAAGCCCTGAAAGTCCTGAATAAAAAAAACTTCGCCATGATTATACACGGTGCGAGCTTTCCTTCAATAAAAGACCAGGATGTAGGCTTTGGCACTTATAATTCCCAGGGAGCTAAAGATTTTATTGAATTTATTTACAATATGGGATTCAATGGCATACAACTCGGGCCAGACGGCAAGACAAAGGCAGTTGATGCTTCTCCGTATGTAGGCACAATGTTTTCCAATAACCCGCTTTTTATTGACCTTTACAAATTAACTACAGAAGAATTTGACGAAATTCTCAGCAAAGAAACTTTTAAAAAGATTGTAAAAAATAATCCCGCTGACAATAATCGTACTGCTTATGAGTACGTTTATAATGAGCACAATAAAGCCCTAAGAGAGGCGTTTAAAAATTGGAAGCCCGACAAAAAATTTAAGAAGTTTGTTGAAAAAAATGCTGTATGGCTGGAAAAAGATGCTGTTTACGAGGCATTATCCATTAAATATGGCAACGATTATTGGCCAGTTTGGAATGATGAATATGATAAAAATGGGTGTAACGATTTTTCAGAGATAAAACAAAATTTCGCAAAAGAAATCGAATTCTATCAGTTTGTTCAATACATTGCATATCAGCAGAAACAAAATACCCAGAAATTCCTGAAAAAAAATAAGATCAAAACCATAGCAGACTGTCAGGTAGCGTTTTCTGACAGGGACCACTGGGCTAACCAGTGCCACTTTTTGAGTGGTTACTATCTAGGCTGCCCGCCGGACTTATTTTCAGCCGATGGCCAGGCATGGGGCTTCCCCGTAATGGATCCTCATTCAATATTTAATCCTGATGGTTCACTTGGAGAAGGCGGAAAGGTTCTTAAAGCAAGATTTGAAAAAATGTTTGAAGAAAACCCCGGTGGCGTGAGGATAGACCACATTATAGGTCTTATTGACCCATACGTTTATAAACAGGGATGTTTGCCAAAACCTGAACAGGGCGCATCAAGACTGTATTCCTCACCTGAACATAATGAGCTTAAAAAGTTTGCAATTCCTAGTTTGGAAAATTTAAATCCTAATGTCGGGCCGGAAAATGAAAAAAGGATTATTGGGTTAAGCAATAAGCAGATCAAACAATACGCTGCCATCCTTGAAAAAATAGTTATCCAGTCCGCAATTGAAAAAGGGATTGGAAAAGAATCAATAATTTGTGAAGATTTAGGCACAATAACCAATCCTGTGGTGCAGGTAATGAAGCAGCTTGAATTAAGCGGGCTAAGAGTGACAGAATTCATCGATCCTGATGATAAAGAGCATCCTTATAGGATAAAAACTACTGAACAACAGCACTGGGTAATGGTAGGAAGTCATGATAATCCTCCTATTACCTGTTGGGTAAATGAATTATATGAAAAGAATGAAATACATAAACATGCAGCAAATCTTGCAGAGGATTTAGGACTTAATGCGCAGGAACTTGTGGAAAATAAGCATAAGTTTCTTACAGCAAAATTTGCTGAATTGTTTGCCAGTCCTGCTGAAAACGTACAGGTATTTTTTGCTGACTTTTTTGGCATGAATGAAAGATATAATATGCCGGGTACCTCAGGCAGCCAGAATTGGTCATTGAGAGTTCCGAATAATTATGAATGCTATTACAACAAGCAATTAGAAAAAGGTGAGGCATTAAACCTGCCTGAAGCCCTGATAATGGCTATTAATGCAAAAGGATCTGGCTTTGCAGCAGAGCATAAACAATTGATAAATAAACTTAAAAAGTTTATGTAATTTAAATACTGCACTAGGCAAAATCAGAATAATTTTGTAGTATTAAATAATGTAAAATTATTAAGCTGGGAGTATCGTATATATGAATTACAGGCTAGTAACCAGAAGTGACTTTGATGGGTTAGTTTGTGCAGCCCTTTTAAAAGAGCTTAATTTGATTGATGAAATAAAATTTGTGCATCCAAAAGATATGCAGGATGGCATAATAGAAATTACTGAGCGTGATATAACTACAAACCTGCCATATGTGAACGGGGTTCATCTAGCTTTTGATCACCATCTTAGTGAAACTATAAGGCTTAAAGGAATAGAAGAGAATCATATAATTGATCCTCTGGCACCTTCTGCATCAAGAGTTTTATATAATTATTATGGCGGTGAAATCAAGTTTACAAAGCGCTGGGATGAAATCCTTGAAGCTGTGGATAAAGCCGACTCAGCAAAATTCAGTAGAGATGAAATACTAAAACCAACAGGCTGGGTTCTTCTTAACTTTTTAATGGATCCAAGGACAGGACTAGGAAGATTTAGAAATTTCAGAATCTCAAATTATCAACTGATGATGGATCTGATAGATAAATGTAAAACAATGACCATTGAAGAAATTTTAGAAATTTATGATGTAAAAGAAAGAGTAGAATTATACTTCGGCATGGAAGATAAGTTCAAAGACCAGCTTATAAAATGTTCTACTGTACATAAAAATTTAATAGTCATTGATTTGAAAAATGAAGAAATTATATATCCTGGTAACCGTTTTATGATTTATGCTATTTACCCGGAATGTAACATATCCATGCACGTTTTATGGGGTTTGAAAAAGCAAAACACAGTTTTTGCAGTAGGAAAATCTATACTTAATAAATCTTCAAATACAAATATTGGAGAGCTTATGCTCGAATATAACGGCGGTGGTCACCAAAACGCCGGTACATGCCAGATAGCAAATGATAAAATAGATCTCGTTATGAAAGATCTTATACAGAAAATTAATATTGCAGGCTAAGCTTTCTTACCGAAAAATTTGGATATATTTGATAGTGTTTGACGTGTAACAAACACGAATGCTGCTATTTTCAGCCCGAAAGATGCTAATCTGAATAACAGTCTAAGAATATTTCCTGAAACAACAGTTATCAAAAGACCAATAACTACCAGTCCTGCTACTGAACCAACAGGATGTTTTGCCATATAATCCTTTGTTGATTTCCCAACAGTAATTATTTCGCTTAATTCAATTAATTTATTCCTTAATGCATCAATTTTATTTGCTTCCTTTAGTTTTACAGCCATTGTTTACCTCTTTTTTATATTATTAAGCATGGCAATAGTATCATAAATTTATAAAAAAAATGAATAACCCAATCGTTTAACTCTATGGCATGCCAAGTTTATAAATTTTAATTTATACATAGACGTATGTTACAATTTTCTCAATGAAGATAAATAAATATAATAGCTTTTTAGTAATTATTACATGCTTATTGATGCTTATTGTTTGCAATAAGCCGGTTTTTGCTGAAATAATATCCGTAACCTGTGGAAGCGCAACCTCAAGTACAAACTGGCCTAGAAAAACCTTTAAATATAGCTGTACAGCCACAGCATCAGAACTTCTTACCAGTACAAGATACAAAATAGGCGTTTATACCAGTAACTATACAACTACTAAAACAGGGACAGGAAACGGCAGTAATCTAACTTATAATGATTTTAGCGATACAACCGACCCTGCTCATCCGAACGGAACGTACCGATTCCAGGCGGATGGTCCCGCACAAGGTCGAACAGGCACATCATCCATAAATATTACTACAGATAGCCAAAAAAACAAGGTTACTATAATTCAAGATGATTTTACACACGTTACATCCCAAATAGTTAATTTCGACGTGTATTACAGAACATATGAAAGAGATTGCGGAGATACAGATTATAATCAGGGTTTAATAGTTGGATTATATGGAAATACAAGCGGCAACATGATTACTAGCGGGACACTGGGTTCTCCGCTTGCTTTTACTACTGAGAATAAGTATTATTTATCGATAAGCGCACCACCCACTGTAAATATAACTACTTCTTATCCGGTTTTTGACTTAAATAATTATTATGATTCAAATACATTTACGGTTAATGTTAAGTCTAATAGCACATGGAAGCTCCAAACCAAACTAAACAGTGGTTTAAGTTCAGGTGGAAATAGTATTCCAGCGGCTTCAAATTATTTCAGGGCATCAGGTTCGGGTTTCAATAACCTTGCACCAGGCAGGACACAATTTGCAACAGCTAATACATATTATGACGTAGCACAAAACTCTGCAGGAGTTTACACCACTGGCACATCAGACAATATAAATCTTGCTCCAGCTGCAGTCTCAGTTACTTACAGTCTAAAGATTACTGATATATTTAACACAGGTACATACACAACCACGAATTTGATTAATTTAGTTACGCCATAGAAATTAATTTTATATAAATTGCTTGCCATATTATAAAAAACATTTATAATAATTTCAGATCGTATTATAGATAAGAAAAATGGAGGATAATTATGGGTAAAAGAGTTGTTGGTTTATTAATTTGTTTATTTGCATGTTTACTTTTCGTGAATAACGCAAAAGCCGATGTTTCTGATGCAGAAACATACACAGTAACTATCCCTGAAGCTGTTACAGTAGTGATGGCAGCAGATGCAACAAACTTTGGAGCTATCACATCAGCTCAATTTGGTGTTGCTGACACGAACGCACATGTTATTACTGTTGGAAACGGAGTAGTTGCAACCAGCACATCTTATATTACAACTAATAGCACCGCTAATACAGGCGCAAGACAATTTAAAATCACTTTTGCAGGCGGAGGCGGTGGATCGTACAGTCTGGCTGACAGTGGAGGAATTGGTGTTTTAACTATCACCAATGCAACATCTACTGCTTCAGTGGACATAAAGTTAACAGATGAAACTAAAGCTGCATACCCTGAATTAGGTGACCCTGCCGGAACTGAAGTTTCTTTTGCAGTTGCTTCCCCAGGAGCTTCAGGTTATTTAAATATAGCAGCAGTTTCAAGTGTCCCATTTGATGCAACAAGCAAAAAAGCTCCATTAAACATGCTAATGGATCTTGATGAAACTACAGTTACAACAGCTGACGCAGCAGGTGATATAAGTTTCGATATGACATTATCAGTTATTGGTATAAATTAATAAAGCATAAAAAAACAAGCTGAACATTTCTAAAATATTCAGCTTGTTTTATAAATATTAATCAAGTAAGATGAAAACCATGATTAAACGCTTTCTATTATTAACAATATTCACACTTATAATATCTATTTACTTCATACTCCCTAATAAAGCTGAATCGCAATTTGGGGGTGTTTTGGTTTATCCAAACGTAGTGGAGCTGGATTTTACAGACAATAGAACATTTGTTTCCAGGGCAATCCAGGTTGAAAACCCTACAAGTAAACCTTTCAGGGTAAGAGCATACGTGGAAGGCTGGAATTTAAATGAATACGGCGGGATAGAATTTTTAGCCCAGCCTGATAAATTTTCGTTAAATGATAACTTGAAATTCAACCCGAGAGAATTTGACCTCGCTCCCGGACAAAAACAAATGGTCAGGCTGACCGCAAAGTTACCTCCAGAAGCATTAGGCGAGTATAGAAGTATCATTTTCTTTGAAACAGTTAACCCTAAGCAGGATATTTTAAATCAGAATAATAAACTTAATATCAACGTCCAGTTTAAAACCAGATATGGTGTTGCTGTTTATGCTTATAAGGGTGACGTTGCAAGAAGTGCATTGCTGGAGAATTTCAAATACGAAGAAGTTGACGGAAATGCTTATCTGGTAGCTACAATTAAAAATCCCGGAAACATACACTGTAATGTTGAAGGAGATATAACCTTAGTCAGTGAAACTGATAAGAATAATACACTGACCAGCCCTCTGGCAAGATATACAATAATGCCGAACAGCACGCAGAAATACCGCATTTTAGTGCCAGATACATTAAATAGCGGCACATATAATGCATTATTGAAGTTAAATTATAATGATATTGATAAAAAGCCACAGGTTATAGGCGGGGAAACAAAGCTTAAGTATAAAGCAACAAAGTCTGCTGCTAAGAATCCCAGAAATCATTTACAGAATGTAAACGCTGAACAAAAAATTGAAAAAACACCTGAAAACATAGCAAAACCAATTAACTTGGATTTAGATAATGAATGAGAATATTTATCTTAATAAGCGCTGTTATTTTTTTATTTAACAGCCCTGTTTTTGCGCAGGAAGATGAAGATAAAAAAAACCTGTTTGATATCATAAATGCAAGGCTTCAATACAGGGCTGTTAGTGATAAAATCCCGGTATATAGTCACAATCAGTGCGTGATCGGGAATTGTTCACCGTATGCGATACCGGAGTTGGAAAAATTACCGGAAGAAACCCAGTCAAAGAAAAAAGTTATAACTAAAAAGCCAAAACAAATTTCAGATGTTGTTACGGAATTTGTTAAAAAGAGTTGCGTAAAAGAACAGGATTATAAAAATTTTGATACCTCGGTAACTGTTCTTAAAATTAACGATACGATAGCATACGATTTTGAAGTAGTAATATGGCCGGATAAAACAATTTCTGTACCGGTAAAAACACTGGCTGACCTGATAGAAATTCCGATAACTATAAACCATGTAAATAATAATATAACTTTTAAGCAGCCTTTAACTGACGAAGAAGTAGTTATAGATACACAAAAAAGTACTGTGCTGGTTGGAACAAACCTTGTCCAGGTTAATAACCCCAAAATAGTCACCTTAAATGAAGGCTTTATTGTTCAGAACGAAGTTTTTATACCGGAAAAACTTGCTCAATATTTATTTGATGTAGATACATCCTTTCTGAAAGAAAACTACATTCTTGATTTAAAAACTACAAAAGTTTTAAAAGCGATTATTAAGCTGGAAGAACAGGAAGATGATGTTGTTGAGGCATATGAAGACCCGGTGGATTTTGTTGATAAAACAGTTAAAGAAAACAAAACATTCAACATAAAACAACTGAATTATGGTATAGGAAGCAGCGCAAGCCAGTCCAGTTCCTCGAATCAAAGCGTTACAAGCCAAAATATGAACGCAAACATATCATCAAAAGGATATTTCCTGGGCGGAGAATATAATGTAGGCACAAATGCCAATTATTCACAAAATGGCATGGAAATAGGCGGGTATACAGCTTCATTAAGTTATTTAAAAGGGCATAAGGAACTTTCTATCGGCAGCATAAATGCCGGGTTATCCGATCTTGCTGCCCCATCAGCAAGTATAGTGGGAGTAAAGTATGGAACGCTAGGCGCATCAAGTAATTCCGCCGTACTGCCTCGTTTTATAACAGGACAGGCTGATAATAATACACATGTAGAGCTTTTTATAAACGATATGTTTACCGACAAACAGGCGGTTGAAGGTGGAAGGTATGAATTTGATTCCATAAACTACCCCCATAGTTCTTTTGTAAAGATAAGAGTGGAACAAATCGGAACAGATAATACAAGAAAGATAATATATGAAGATGAACTCTCACAGGACAGCGATTTACTTGCTCCCGGACAAAAGGAATACCTTGTGTTTTCCGGTGTTGATAATTCAATAACAAGGCATAAATTTAAATTATTTGGAGACACAATTGAAACACCTGACACTACACCCCTAAAAGCAATTATAGGAGCTAAATACCGCAGGGGAATAACTCCAAGATTAACTGCAGGAACCAATATCGCGCATAATTATAATCTAACCCCAGGAATTTTCACCCCAAATACAACTATATCGGATTACCCCAGGGCATACAGGCAAAGCACCTTTGTTTCCGGCTCAGTTGCCAGTGTGGATATGGACTATGCTGTTAGTGAAAACCTTAAAATTTCTTCAGAGCTTGGTTTATCCAACGCATCGTCAATTTCTGACTATGAACCTAATGCAGCAGATATGGGCAGCTTTGTATCATTTAATTATGAGAAGCCCAAATACAACTTGTCAGGGAAGGTTTTTTCCTATGGCCCTGATTTTTATACCGGCAGCTACAGCGATGCGATTGATAAAAAAGGATTTGAATTAAATGGAAGCTGGAATGTTGACAATGTTAACTTCTCGGGGAATGTTGTAACATATAATTCTAATCTCGATAACCTCTTTGGTGGTGGCATATCAACTATAACAGACTATAACTTTGCTATTTCAGGTCCAATTAACGAATATGCAAACATGAGAGCCGGTGTAAGGTCGAGTATAGCGAGTAATTCCCTGTACTCCAATAATCAGACTAACTTTGATTTGAATTTAAATACAAGGTTGTCAGACAAAGCCAGCCTTATGATGGGTTATACCAAAACTATTAACCAGAATGATACTTATTCCCAGAATTTAGAAAATAAAATGATGAATAACCGTTTTAATACGGAGTTAATGGTGGATCTGGACAAGGCTGGTAAGCTTAGGCTTGCGCATGAAGTAACGGTTTTAACGCCATACCAGCAGTTATTTATGTCAGGTGTGAACACAAACAGGTATGAGCCGCCTATTTTTAAAAATTTCAACCTGAAACTAGACAGGTCAAGCCAGCCTATAAAAGGTTTTACCCTATCCCCTAATATGGGTTACAGGTACGGAGGAAGTAATAATGGGTTGTTATTTGGCATGCAGGTAGGTTATGAGTTCAGGCCGGGACGTCAGATAGTCCTGAATTATTCTTATAATTCAATTTTTAGTAATTTTTTAAATGGAATGAATTTTGGGGGAAATAGTTCACACTCCTTATCAATGAATTTTGTCGATACACTTAATCTTGGGATGGGGAATAATCCTATGAATCACAGTCCGTTCCCTTACAATCCTGAAAATGGGATTATAAAGGGTTATGTATTTCTTGATTTAAACCAGAACGGAGTTAAAGAGCTTGAAGAAGAAGGAATCCCGGACATTGATGTAACAGTAAAAGACATGTACACTGTAACCACGGACAATAATGGTTATTTTATGGCGGCTAACCTGTCTGATCGAATACACAGAGTTGAAATCAACAAAACCACACTTCCCGTAATTTATTCCCCCACCTCAAATGATGTAGCAGTAAGGGTAAAGAAATCAAAGATATATGTAGCGAATCTCGGGCTAATAATTACTCCCGGCAGTATTTCGGGAAATGTTGAAGTAAATCGCAATGATGCTTCAAATAAAGATGTTATTATCCTGCTTCTTAATAAAGACGGCAAGGAAATAAAATACACGACAACTGACAGCACAGGGCATTATTATATGGATTCAGTACCGCCCGGGGATTATAAAGTTGTTGTAGATAACAATTATCTAGCTTATAATGGATTACAGACGAGCGGAGAAGAAGCACAATTAATTAATATACCCCTGATTTTAGATGATTTTGTTGATATTGAGGATATAAATTTCAGTTTAATTCCAAAGCAGGCCGAGGTGCAGAGTTTTTAATGATTAGGATAGTTTTAATAATATTTTTATTAGTATTCTCTTTTTCTGAAGCAGTTTTTGCTGCTGCATCAGATAGTGAAGTTTATACCATTAGTATTCCAACATATTACATACCAAATGGTATCGGAAGTACAGATGAATCATCAACCAATGGTCTTCCTAATACAACGCCCGATCCAGAAGACTTTACATTTGGAAGGATGGTTTCAGGGTCTTATACAGGGAATCAGTGGGAATTAACTACTAACAAGCCCATCGGGCTATCGCTGGATTATAATCTTAATGCAAAATTTTCTATTACTGCTGAACCATTTACATTAACAAACGTTGATAATGGCTATACATTGGTTAATAACAGAACCTACCCCACTCAAATTATTTTTAATAATGGAACTAATACATCCGAAGTGGAACGTTTGTTTAGATTCTATCCTATTGTAAAAGTTGATAAAAACGTTCCTCCCGGTAATTACGAGGGAACAATTACATTTACCATATCACAGCTATGAAAATTATATTATCTTACATATTAATAATTGTATCTATTTTTATCTCTAATTGTGCTTTAGCAGAGCAAGCAGATTTGACATTCCCTATATCTGCAGAGTCTATTTCTGCTCCTCTTTCCCTTCCTGTCTGGTCATCTTCTACTGTTACAGCGGCTAATGCAATAATTGTTGAAGCCGGGTCATCCATAGCAAGATTTATTTTGCCTTTTGCTTCCCCGGTAGCTGGCACTTTTAAAAACGTAATTATTGGAAATAATTCCCAAGATGCCTCTGAAGGGTTTTTATTTGAAGAAATACTGTATGAAATTGAACTACAAAATTCAGAAGAAACTCCGATTTATTCCGATACTGTAATACTTATCAAAATACCTGAATGGCTTGAATATTCAGAAAACACTTTTGAATTGAATGATTTAAAATTGTCAGATAAAAACGATAATGATGCATTAACATATGTAAGAAAAAAATCCTTATTAAAGGTTGATCCGGGAAGTCACAATAATGCTGAAAAAATAAAAATATCATTTAATGCAAAAATCCTGGATAAAGAAAAGCTGGAAAATAATCCCTTCTGCCTGGTTAAATTTGAAAGTAACATACATAATGTATCCACAAAATGGCGGTCTTTACCATGAAAAAGATTAAAGTATTAACAGTATTCGGTACGCGCCCGGAAGCCATCAAAATGGCTCCTTTGGTAATAGAACTAAATAAATACCCTGAAACTTTTGAATCAATCGTCTGCGTTACCGCGCAGCATAGACAAATGCTTGATCAGGTTCTTGAACTTTTCGATATCAAGCCTGATTTTGACCTGAATATTATGAAACCAAATCAGAACTTATGGAACTTAACCAGTGATGTCCTTCTTCAAATGAAAGACATATTTGAGAAAACTAATCCCCACTTAGTTCTGGTACACGGAGATACGACAACAACTTTAGCGACAAGTTTATCAGCATTTTATGCCAAAATTCCAGTTGGCCATGTAGAAGCAGGCTTGAGAACGTTTAATAAATACTACCCTTTCCCTGAAGAAATAAACAGGGTTGTAACGGATTCTGTTTCCAGCATGTTCTTCGCCCCTACAGAAACGTCAAAACAGAACCTCTTAAAATCAGGTATCAATAGTGAAAAAATATATTTAACAGGAAATACAGTCATTGATGCACTTTTACATACAGTAAACAATAAAAAAACTGACTTATCAGGTCTTAACCTCGATAAAAATCTAAAAATAATACTTCTGACTTCACATAGAAGAGAAAATTTTGGAAAACCACTGGAAAATATATGTGAGGCGGTATTAAAACTTGTGAAAAATAACCCTGATATTCAGGTTGTGTATCCTGTTCATCTTAATCCGGCTGTTAGAGAAACAGTATTTAAGATGCTTAGTGGAAATGCCAGAATTAAACTAATTGAACCCTTGGATTATGCGCCTTTTGCGAGCTTAATGAAAGAATCCCACATAATTCTCACTGATTCAGGCGGCGTTCAGGAAGAAGCCCCTTCGCTAGGAAAACCTGTACTTGTATTAAGGGATGAAACTGAGCGGCCTGAAGCTGTTGATTATGGTACGGTTAAACTTGTGGGTTCTGATACTGATAAAATTATCAATAATGTTCAGGAACTGCTTAATTGTGAGCAGGCTTATAAAAAAATGTCCGAATCCATAAATCCATACGGCGATGGGCTTGCATCTCAAAGAATTGTTAAAGCTATTAAAGAATGTTCGTTTAATTAACCCACTTGTTTCCCGGCACGCACAACCATCTGCCTGTCCTCTTCAGGTGTTGTTCCGATGGTGGTAAGGTA
>Ga0154583_1004_pt2 | contig 13469 bp, 13 predicted proteins | sample RifGroF2_FD_116012 | JGI IMG/M metagenome (GOLD analysis project Ga0154583, IMG submission 116012) | Candidatus Melainabacteria bacterium GWF2_37_15 | reverse complement strand
AATTGAAATTCAGTTAATTGGAACATTATTATCGGTTTCATCCGCACTTTTTGTTGGAATAATTATACGAGAAATTATGCTTAAATTATAAATAAGCCTTAATCTTCTCCAAAACTTCATTTATATCAAAAGGTTTTGTTATATATTCATCTGCGCCTGTTTCTTCCCCGATTATACGGTCTTCTTCCTGCGACCTGGCTGTTACCATAAGAATTGGAATATTTTTATATTTTGCATCAAACTTTAAAAGCCTGGATACTTTATAACCATTGATTTTAGGCATCATGACATCCAGCAGCATAATGTCGGGCTTATATTCTTTAGCCAATCTAAGAGCTTCTTCCCCGTCAAAGGCTGTGAGACACTTGTATCCCTCGCTTTCAACCAGAAATTTTATGGTTTCTACTATATCCGGTTCGTCATCTGCTATTAATATCACTTTTTGCATATATTCCAACTCTTTCTGCTAGTTCTTTGAAGGTATCATAAAAGCAAACTCACTTCCCTTGCCAAATTCACTTTTCACCCATATTTCTCCTTTATGTGCTTCCACCAGCTGTTTTGCAATAGGCAAACCAAGCCCTGTCCCTCCAACTTTCCTGTTCAGAGAGCTCTCTATTTGCTGGAACTTATCAAATACCTTTGATAAGTCTTCATCTTTTATGCCTATTCCCGTGTCTATCACGCTTACTTTTACTGAATTATCAATTTCTTCAACCATAACACTGATTCTACCATTTTCAGGAGTAAATTTTATTGCATTTGAAACCAAATTAGACACAATTTGCTCAATTCTGCCGGAATCCCCGTAAATTGTAAACTCCTCTTTCTCTGCTTGAAGAATAATATTGATATTTTTCTTTTGCGCAAGCTGCTCAAAACTTGATATTACAAACTTAACAGGCTCTAATATATTACAAGATTCAAACCTGTACTCCATTTTGCCTGCTTCAATCTTGGACAAGTCAAGCAGGTCATTTATAATGCCTGATAATCTATCAACATTTCTTTGAGCGAGACCCAGGAAATTACTCTGTGTATCGGTGATTATTCCCATCCTACCTGATAATATCATATCAAGCGAGCTTTTTATGGAAGTTATAGGCGTTCTTAGCTCATGAGAAACAATGGAAATAAACTCTGATTTAAGCCTTTCAAGCTTCTCCAGCTTTATATTTGTTTTTTTAAGCTCTTCATAGAAAAGAGCACTTTCCAGCGGCAGGGAAACCTGTTTAACAACTGTTTGAAAGCACGTTGAATCCTCGCCGGTGAAGTTGTTTTCCCTGATTATTTCAACTGTGCCGAAAAACTGGTCAGATGTATCTATTGAAGAAAACAGCCTGTCCCATGTCAAGATTTCCAGATCAAATTCTCCTTCATTGATTTTTGTATCTTTCTCAACAGAAATGTTGTTAATAGATAGCTCAACTGGCAGCTCATTGCTCTCAAACAGGTTTTTATAGCCTATAAGGGCCCTTAATTTAAGCGCTTCTTCAAGCCTTTCAGAAATTAGATGCTGGGAATTAATTATGAGAGTAGCATTTTCCGGCTCATTAATCACAAGCGCATAGCACAGCGAGAAATCCAGGCTTTTTTCCAGTCCATTATTCATAATATTTATGAGTTTTGACTTATCCAGCGTACCTGCGAGCTGTGAGCTGGTAGAGTAAAGTACATTCAGCTGGTAAAGGCTTTTTGCCAGCTCATTGTTGTTTGTACATAGTATGTCTAATAACTTTTTAATCCTCAAATGGGCATTTACTGTCGCTATAAGTATGTTTTCATTGAATGGCTTGGTTATATACCCATCCGCACCGACCAATATATCTTCCGAAGAAGAATCCTTGGAAGTCAGCAGAATTATTTGGGTATCATTGGTTTTATTCTGGAGTTTTAGGTTTCTGCATATATTAGAAACATTTATGTCAGGGCTTGATGTGTCAATGATGGTAATATCCGGACAGAGTTCCCCGGCCTGTTTGATTGCTTCCTGTTCATTTGAAACAGAGTAAATTTCATATCCCACTCCGGAAAGCAGGTCAGTCAGGTCAGTGTTTGTCTGTGTATCTGGGCATATGATGAAGATCTTGGACATGATTATATTTTACCAGATAATTTTTTAACTCCCTAACTTCCTGCGCGCTTAAATAGCGAGACTGTCCCTTTTTAAGCCCTTCAACCCGAATATTTGCATGAGCTATTCTCTTCAGGGCAGCAACAGGATGGCCTACGGCTTCCAGCATTCTGCGGATCTGTCTGTTATATCCCTGATAAAGCGTCATTTGAAGCGTGGTTTGAGCATTCGAATAATCTAGTATAATGGCCTCTGCATAAGCAATTTTCCCCTTTTCTATCTCAATTCCCTTGTGGAATTTTGCTAAATCCTCAGCTGTAACCTTGCCTTCTGCAATTACTGAATAAACCTTTGGCACCTTGTTTTTAGGATGTGTGAGCTTGTTAATAAGTTCACCGTCATTAGTGAGTATTAAAAGGCCGGATGTATCCTTATCCAGTCGTCCTGCAGGCTTTAAACCCTTGTATTTCTCAGGAAGTACATCATAAATTGTCTTTCTTCTTTTTTCGTCTTCGGAGCTGGTTATGTAGCCTGGAGGTTTGTTAAATATAACATATTCCTTCTTTTCAGGTTTTATAACCTTGCCATTGACCTTTATAATGTCCTTTTCAGTAATTGAAACACCTGGAGTATCGACAACTTTGTCATTTACTATCACTTTACCCGCTTTTATAAGCTCATCCGCCTCACGTCTTGACGCGAGTCCGCATGATGCAAGGTATTTATTAAGCCTGATTTGCTCTGTCATTATTGTATATCCAATGTTAGCTGGTTGCTCTGGTCTTCTTTGACCACTTCACAGTTAAATTCCCGAGCCATTTTCTCGGCTTCCCTGATATCGTCTGTACTCCAGATCAGCCAGCTGCCCCGTATTTCATCATCCACCTTTATTTCCACCCTATCGGGATAAATATGCATTATTTTGTTTGATTGTTGCTTTATTTCAATTATATCCTTCATCTTAAGGTGCAAAATACCGTTACTGGCAATTATATTCTTAGTATAGATATCAAAATCCTCGGAATAAAAGTTTGTAACCAAACCTCCAGCTTCCCGAACTATGCATGTACCTGCTGCAACATCCCACGGATTAAGTTTCATTTCCCAGAATCCGTCCAACCTACCGCAAGCCACGTAACAAATATCCAATGAAGCAGCTCCGGGACGCCTGACAGCCTGAGTTTTAAACATAAACTGCTTGAAATATTCCAAATTTTCTTCGAGTGCTTCTTTCTTGGCTGGAGCAAAACCCGTTGCCACGAGAGAATCACTGAGTTTTGAAATATTGCTGACCTTGATTTCATTGGAATTCAGAAATGCACCATTTCCCTCTGCTGCCCAGAATAATTCATTTTTATTAGGGTCAAAAACCACTCCTAATATGATTTTACCGCTTTTAACAAGGCCTATAGATACTGCAAAATGAGGAAAATTATGAGCAAAATTAGTTGTTCCATCCAATGGGTCAATCACCCAGAGGTATTCCGAATTATGTTCTTTGTGTGATCCGGTTTCTTCAGCCAAAATATCGTGATTAGGGAAGTAGGTATGAATTATTGAGATAATTTTTTCTTCGCTTTGCTTATCAGCAATAGTTACCAGGTCACTCATGCAGGATTTATGGGCAATTTCTTTGGCTTTCCCAAGGTATGAGAGTTGGATTTCACCTGCCTCAAAAGCTGCTTCTTTGGCTACTTCCAGCAGTTTCTCAATATTTTCCAAAATTGCCTCCCGAGTTTTGATTATAGTTAGATTCTATTCGAAAAATGAATTAGGATAAATCACTTTTTAGGTTGGTTAATTTTTGAATCTCTTGATCAATTCTGAATTTTTCAAATGGGTTATGAGTAAAAATAGAAAGTTTAAACAATTCCTGCTGCTTTTTAGATAAATCTGCCCAGATGCTGCTTTCAATAACTTTTTTTGTCACCTTATCGTTAATCCAGCTACCTATATTTTTTCCGACCATAGAGCACACAATACCTGTACCAAAAATTAATCCTGCTTTTGTTTTCTTTTGATTTGGTATTATCTTATCTAAATACTTATTTAAAGGCATAAGAACAACAAGTGGAACCACTGTTCCGCTTACTATTTCAAAGACAAATTTTCTGATTTTCTTTTTGATCCCCTTTTCTCTGCCCACTGTGTAACCGACTACAGTATTAAAAGATGAGTCCAATTGCCCTATAAGGTCTAAAGTATCAATACTATAGGCATTATTTAATACTCCATAAGTTGTTTTCAACTTACCGGCTTTTTCAAAAAAATTATGAGATTTATCATAATTGGCAGGAAACTTTTTTTGAGCTAATTCCCCTGTTATTCCTCCTGCTATACCAGCACCAACTGGAATACTTAATGCTTCCAGAATATCTTTTGCGGAATTTTTCGCGCTTAAAAAATTCTGCATACACTTATGTGAAAGCTTTCCACCTGCGAGCATTGCTAAGCCAATTAAAATATTGTTTATTAGTATGTTATTTTTATCTTCTTTTTTTGCATATTTTACATCAAGCGCAGTTTGCGTTCCCAAAATCCCAGTCACAGCACCTGTAGTAAGAATTTCCTTATTCTTAATAACAAAGTCTGCAACGTTACCGGTAAAATTTATAAGAGGTTGTATAGATGACATTTTTAAAATAAACTCTATATTTATTCTTTCAAAATTTATAAAACAGGTGAAAGTAAAAAATTGACAAATATATTAATTGTTGAAGATGATGAGCTAAGTTTTGAACTTGCAAGTGAACTGCTCAAACCAGCAGGTCACAACGTGATATGGGCCAGAAACAGCGAAGAATGTTTTGAATCAACCAACAAAGATATTCCCGATTTAATACTTATGGATATTGGACTGCCGGAAGTGGATGGACTCTCTATTACCAGAATATTAAAATCGGAGTTTGCGACTAAAAATATACCTGTTGTGGCTTTTACTGCAAGGGTAATGCTCACGGACAAGGAAAATGCCCTTAATGCAGGATGTGAAGGTTTTATTCCAAAGCCACTCGAAGTTTCAACCTTTGTCCATACTGTTGAAAGCTTTATTCCAAATAAACCTAAAATACATAATATTCTTGCTATTGATGATAACGTACTCAATGGGGAAATTATCAAAGCAGCAATGGAGTCTGTAAACCAGAATGTAACACTGGCATATAACGGCAAACAGGCCATGGAAATACTTGAAAAAGAAAAATTTGACCTTATCCTGCTGGATATTATGATGCCGGATATGAGCGGATTTGACATTATCAAGCATATTAAGGCAAACCCTAAAACAGCGAGCCTGCCTGTAATATTTGTCAGTGCGCTGGACAGTACTGACAATATCGTAAAAGGTTTTAATCTCGGCTCTTATGAATATATTGTCAAACCATTTAAAATTGCAGAATTAAAGGCAAGAGTACTCAATATCCTTAAAATCAAAGATCTTCAGGACGAACTTATATCGGAAAAGAAAATTTTTGATATTATATCTGAATTTTCAGCAGACGGAATTGTGCTTTTAAATTCAAAATTTGAACTAATTTCCTGCAATCATATATTTCTTAAATGGATTGGGAAAAAGAAAAACCAGGTTTTAAACAAAGAATTTTGTAAAATTATAGACTGTACCAGTGAAAAATGTATAAAAAAATGCGGAGATATTAACATTCATTTTCATCATGAGCTGCAAATGGATACTAGAAGGTATCTGGGCATAAACTGCTCAAAAGTATTGTCACCCCAAAAAGAAATTGAGGGTTATGTGCTGGTTTTAAGAGATATAACCGCAGATAAGGAGATCGAAGCACAAAAAGAAACGTTTGTGGCTACCCTCACACATGACTTAAAAACACCTGTAAGGGCACAGCTTCAAGCATTAAGAATGCTGCTAGATGGCAAGTTTGGGAGATTAAATGAATCCCAGGCGGAAATCCTAACGGAAACCCTTAATTCAAATAAATATATGTCCAGTATGCTGGATAATCTTTTAACAACATACAAATACGAAAATGGAAGCGTTGTCTTAAACAAAATAAATTTTGATGTAAACAACCTGATTAAGTCCACCTTTAATGAATTAAAATATATTGCTGAAGATAAAAAACAGAGTATAGAATATAATTTTAACGAAGCAAGCCTGGATATTTTTGCTGACCCTATAGAAATAAAGCGAGTGGTGCAGAACCTTTTGTATAATTCAATCACTTACACATGCGAAGGTGGAAAATTTTTAGTATCAACTGCAAAACACAATAATGAAGCTGAAATAACTTTTATTGACAATGGCAAAGGCATATCGAAAACCGAAATAGAATCTTTATTCAATAAATTCACAAGTCATGCCAAAAAATTCAGGCAAGTAGGAACAGGATTGGGTTTATATCTCTCAAAATACATCGTAGAAAAGCATGGAGGCAGAATTTCCGTACGGAGTGAAGAAGGTAAAGGGAGCAAATTCAGCGTTATTTTACCTGTTGAATAACCTGCTAAAAACTATTCCTTATCTTGTTTCTTCTCTTGTTTCTTTTCTGGGGGTGGAGCCTGGTTTTTAAACTCAGCCGGCGCATCATCACGCTCGGTGTTCCATCTGGGCAGGCTCATCTGTTTCCTGATTATTCCTATGCCCACATGTACTCTCCATTCATCCATTTTAAGCTGTTTTGCAAGGAATTTATGGCACCCGATAGGTGGTAATGGAAGTAACGGACTATAAAGATTTTTAATTGCGGTTAATTGATCTGGTGAAATCGCAAGTTTTCTTTTTGGGTATGGAAGCTTAGGCAGCCTCAATTTCTGCCTTACAAGGTTTATCCCAAAGAAAACTTTATTCCCTTCTAATCCTATTTTTTCCCCAATAACTTCATGGCAATCAGGGTTAGGCAGTGGTAACATTGCCATATAAAGTTTTTCTATTTCCGCAACCTGTTCCCTGCTGATAAGTAGTTTCTTATCTGCAGTAGGAGGTCTTCTCGGGCCACTAAACCTGTTATCTCTCTGGCCGCCCTGAAATGGTGGCCTTCCCTGCTGTTGAAATGGAGGTCTTCTGAATCCGCCAGCTGGTGGTCCACCGCCCATAGGTCTTTGCTGATTATAAGGCTGAGCTGGCTGTGGACGTCTGAAACCACCACCGGCACCACCAGGACTTCCTCCGCCATAATTACCAGGCGGTCTTTGAGGCCTTGGAGGCCCATAGTTTCTATCCTGTTGATAGCCTCTATCCTGGTAACCCCTATCTTGATAGCCTCTATCCGGTTGAGTCTGCTGAGTATCTTTTGCTACATAATACCCAGGTGATTTTTGCTTAAAATTTTGATCCTCTTTCCCCTGTGGTGACTGTACGGGCTCAGAAGCTGGCTGTTTATATGACTCTAAAGACAAATCTTTTCTATCTGGATACAGACATGCCGGGCATATAACTCTTTTTGGGTTTTTTGTTTCAAATTCTGCGCCGCATTTCGTGCATTTGTTCCTATACATTCCTTAATTTAGCCCCTTATCTTTCCCTTGCGCAAAGTAATATATATTATTGTTTTATTTTAATATACCATAAATAAATAATTAAAACCATTTATATATTTATTTATTCATAGCTTTCCATTAATATATCATCTATTTCAAAATTTGCGTACACCTGCTGAACATCGGCATGGTTTTCAATATTATCAAGAAGTTTTAAAAGAGTTCTGGCAGTTGCTTCATCCTCAATAGCAATTGTATTTTGCGGATTGCGGGTCTTTTCAGCACTCTCAAGCTTAAATCCGGCTTTTTCTATTTCTTCAGCCACAGCCTGCATGCTTTCCGGGAGTGTAATTATTTTAAAATATTCTTCATCATCTGTAACAAAATCCTCTGCGCCGGCATTAATAGCACTTTCAAACAATTTATCCTGATCGATGCCGTTTTTTGTTATTGAAATAATTCCCTCTTCCTTAAACATCCAGCCAACGCAGCCAGTTTCTCCGAGGTTTCCGCTAAATTTGTTAAAATAGCTTCTTATATCACCTGCGGTTCTGTTTCTGTTATCGGTAAGCGCTTCTATAAGGACTGCAATACCGCCCGGCCCGTAACCTTCATATATAATTGACTCAAGGTTTTCTCCTTCGCCAGCACCCGTGGCTTTTTCTATAGACCTGCTAATATTATCATTAGGCAATCCTGCCGCTTTTGCCTTATCAATTGCTGTTCTTAGCCTAAAATTAGCCTCGGGATCTGCCCCGCCTTCTTTTGCTGCGAGTGTAATTTCCCTGGCAAATTTTGCAAATGCTGCTCCTTTTTGTGCGTCAACTTTTGCTTTTCTGTGTTTTATATTAGCCCATTTAGAGTGCCCGGACATGCTATTTACCTCCTCCCATGTCATTATATATTAATATAAAAGAAAAAATCGTAAAAATTTAATATTTTAACGCTTTTTTTAAGAAAAATAGCCCTGGCGTAGAAGCATTAGAAATTATACAAATGGACAATTTAAGACTTAAGAAGTAATAAATAAAACCTTCTATACCTTATCACAGGGGGGTTAAACAGGATTGATGCCCGAAAAAAATTTTCTTTACTTTTTTTGAAACTAAGTATATAAAAGATTAGGAGCGAAATACACAAAATCTAGCCGTCTGAATTAGGCATCATCTTTGAAAAAGGAGGGGATTAATTTTCAAAAAATAAAGATTTTTTCATCAGGAATTTTTTTAAAAACCTATAATTTGTATTTACAAATTTTAAAATGAGGGAAAAGACAGAATAAAAATGAACACAGAAAATTTTCGAAAGATGTTCTATCCTGATGTTTGTGACGATGAGTGGAATAACTGGAAATGGCAGTTAAAAAACAAAATCCAATCAACAGATCAGCTTAGCAGATTTCTCAGTTTAACTCAGGACGAAATAAAAGGTTTGTCACTGAAGAATAAAAATCTTCCAGTTAGTATCACGCCATACTACCTGTCGATTATTAACCCCGAAGATATTGATGATGCAATAAGAAAATGCACTATTCCACGGCCAGAGGAGGCATTTGCCACAGAGGGGGAAGCAATAGATCCATTAAGTGAAGAAAAATACAGCCCTGTACATGGAATTGTTCACAGGTATCCTGACAGAGTATTATTCCTTGTTACAACAACATGTTCGGTATATTGCCGGTATTGTACACGTTCAAGGATAGTTGGGGAAGATGTTCACATAAATGACACAGAATCATGGGAAAAATGTATCTCTTACATTCAATCCAGGCCAGAGATAAGGGATGTACTGATTTCAGGCGGCGATCCCCTTACAATGAGCGATGAAAAGATTGAATGGCTTTTAAGCAGGCTTAGAAAAATTGAGCATGTGGAAATGATAAGAATAGGTACCAAAGTGCCTGTCACACTTCCGCAGAGAATTACTCCTGAACTCACAGCTATAATCAGGAAATATCATCCTGTGTGGATGAGTATTCATTTTACGCATCCCCATGAAATCACACCGGAAACCCAGAAGGCCTGCACCATGCTGGCTGATGCCGGGATTCCGCTAGGCAGCCAGACTGTATTGTTAAAAGATATTAATGATAATAGCGAAACCCTGAAACAGCTATACCATAAACTACTAAAAATACGGGTAAAGCCTTATTATCTTTATCAATGTGACCCAATCGAAGGTTCAGTCCATTTCAGGACGTCAATCGAGAAAGGGCTGGAAATAATCCAGAACCTGCGAGGTTACACTAGCGGTTATGCTGTACCGAATTACGTGATTGATGCCCCGAAAGGCGGCGGTAAAATAGTGATTTCGCCTGACAATATCGTCCAAAAATCAGATAACAAAGTATATTTAAGAAACTTTAAGAATGAAATCTATGAATATCCAAACAACCCAGGCTCCCCATGCACAGATTGTGTTCAGGAATACGCCAACGCACTCTGATAAGAGCACAATAATCGATATTTTAAACTCTTCCGGCTATTTTTATGACCACGAAACAATGGTGGCGGGAGAGCTGATTGATGAAAACCTCGAAAAAGGGGCTGAGAGAAGTGGGTATAATTTTATGTTTGCTGATTATGAAGGCAAAACAGTAGGATTTACCTGCTATGGCCCTATTGCCTGCACAGAGTCGAGCCATGACCTTTTTTGGATAGCTGTACATAAGGATTTTATGTTTAAAGGGATAGGGAAACAACTTATTCAGGAAACCGAAAAATGTGTTAAAAAAGCGGGCGGGACACGGATTTATATTGAAACATCAGGCAGGGAGCTGTATAAATCGACCAGGGGCTTTTATTTAAAGACTGGATATATTCTTGAAGCGGAGCTGGAGGATTTTTACGGGCCAGGTGACAGTAAGATGATTTATGTAAAGAAATTATAGGGATGGAAGATGAAAATTGGCTTTACTTATGACCTGCGGGATGATTATTTAAAGGAAGGTTATACAGAGGACGAAACCGCTGAATTTGACCGGGTGGATACTATTAACTCGATTGAATCCTGCATTAAAAACATGGGGAATGAAGTCGAAAGAATCGGGAATGTTAAAAGCCTAATAAGAATGTTAGCGCTTGGTCAACGGTGGGACCTGGTATTCAATATAGCTGAAGGGTTGTACGGTGCGGCAAGGGAGGCACAAATACCTTCTATACTTGATGCTTACCGCATACCCTACACTTTTTCAGACCCATATCTGCTCACTATCAGCTTAAATAAAGATGTGACAAAATTATTAGTCAGGGAAATCGAAGTGCCAACCCCAGAATTTGCAGTTGTTAAATCCTTAGAGGATTTAAATAACGTCAATATACCATTCCCGCTATTCGCAAAGCCACTAGCAGAAGGAACTAGCAAGGGGATTTCCGGTAATTCCGTTATTTATAGCAAAGAACAGCTTGAAGAAAGTGTAAAATATCTTTTAGCTGAGTACAGTCAGCCGGTACTTGTGGAAAAATTCCTGCCGGGCAGGGAATTTACAGTCGGTATTCTGGGAACAGGCGAAGATGCTCATTGTCCGGCTGTCATGGAAATAATTCTTAACGATAATGCCGAAAAAGATGTTTATTCCCTGAATAATAAAGAATACTGCGAGGAGCTGGTCACCTATAAACTTGCAGATGATGAACAAGCGAAAAAATGCAAGGAGTATGCCTTAAAAATCTGGAGGGAACTAGGTTTTAGGGATGGAGGAAGAATGGATTTCCGACTGGATGAAAACGGAGAACCGAACTTTATCGAGGTTAACCCGCTGGCTGGGCTGAACCCAGTACATTCTGATTTGCCGATTATGTGCAACCTGAAAGGTATTAGTTTCCAGCAAATTATTGAAGAAATAGTTAATTCAGCACTGAAAAGAATAAATAATGAGCAGAAAAACTACAGTAATATTGCATAATCGGGTTAGCGAAAACGCTACTCCCGATGATGCTGACGTTCTCGACCAGGTAAAGCTGGTTAAATGTGCACTTGAAAATTTAAATTATGATGTTGTTACGCTTGAATTTGATCTGGATTTAAAAAATACATCAATGGAACTTAAAAATATTAAGCCGGAGTTTGTGTTCAACCTTGTTGAATCGGTTGAAAATAACGGACAGCTTATCCATCTTGCAACATCATTACTGGAACATCTTAAAATACCCTACACCGGCTGTCCAAATGAAGCTGTTTTTATAACCTCCAACAAACTTCTGGCAAAAAAAATTCTCAAAGGTGAAGGAATTAAAACACCCGAGGATGAAAATACCCGGCCTTTTATAAAAGGCAAATACATAGTCAAGTCTGTGTGGGAGCATGCCTCAATCGGGCTGGATGAAAAAAAAGTAATTTATGCTGAAAGCCCTGAGCAAATCACAGTTCCTAATGGTTTTTTTGCTGAAAGGTACATTGAGGGGCGGGAATTTAATATTTCCATCCTCGCAGGAAAAGTTTTGCCCCTTGCTGAAATAATTTTTTCCAACTATTCAGCTGACAGGCTCAAAATAGTTGATTACAAAGCAAAATGGGACAAGAATTCCTTCGAGTATAACAATACGCCGAGGAGTTTTGATTTTGATGAAAAAGACGAAAAATTATTAGAAAGACTCGGAAAAATTACTAGAAAATGTTGGGAAATTTTTAATTTAAAGGGTTATGCAAGGGTGGATTTTAGGGTTGACGAAAATAACGAGCCGTATGTACTTGAAATCAACTCCAATCCCTGCATATCAGAGGATAGCGGGTTTTATGCGGCTGCAGTAGAAGCCGGGTTGGAATTTGAGGAAGTAGTAAGGCTTATAATCAAAGATTTGCGTGTTCAACCTTCAGGCATTTGTTCATAACTACTTTTAAACCGGCGTCTCTCGCCTTATCTGCTGCTGCATTATTGCAAATCCCTAATTGCATCCAGATAACCTTAACTTTAATGTCAATCGCTTCATCCACAATCGCAGGCACAGCCTCGGGCTTTCTGAAAATATTAACGATATCAACACTCTCAGGAATGGATTCCAGCTCAGGATAGCATTTTTCTCCTAAAATTTCTGAATAATTCGGGTTTACAGGGATGATTTTATAACCCTGGCTTTGCATATAGCGGGCCACATCATAGCTGGCTTTTGTGGTGTCATTGGAAAGCCCAACAACTGCAATGGTTTTTGAGTTTTTAAGTATTTCTTTTATTTCTTCACTTGTGGGATTTTGACGTGGGAATTCACATTCCATAGCTATTTCCTTTCCTTTTTCCTCAAAATCAAGAGCAATCGAATTAATACAGTATCTTTTACCTGTAGGTTCAGGCCCGTCATTAAATACGTGACCCAAATGAGCCCCGCATCGTTTACAGGTTACCTCTGTCCTTATCATTCCCCCGCTTAAATCTATATTAAATTCCACGCTGTCCGGCGAGGCCTGTTCCCAGAAACTTGGCCAACCTGAGCCGGACTCGTATTTTGTGCCGGAATCAAATAAAAGATTTCCGCAATTGGAGCATTTATACACCCCATTTTCATCAAATTTGTAATATTCACCAGTAAAAGGAGGTTCTGTGCCTTTTTCGCGTGTTACCCTGTACTGCTCACTATTCAGGATTTTCTTCCATTCTTCCTTAGTTTTTGTTATCTTTTCCATATTATGATTATCGATAAACTTAGTAACGCTGAATTTTATTATGGGATAAACGAAAAAATAAAAACATCCCTAAATTATCTAAAAAATACGAATTTGCTGAATCTTGAAAACGGCAGATACGAGGTAGATGGAGACGACATTTTCGTGATTATTCAGGATTACCAATCAAAACCCGAAAATGAAGGTAAATGGGAAGCTCACAGAAAATATACCGACATACAGTATATTATTAAAGGGCGTGAAAGGTTAGGGTACCTTAATATAAATGAATTTACTCCTGATACGAGCTATAATGATGAAAAAGATATAATCTTTGGCATGGGAAGCG
>Ga0154583_1088_pt1 | contig 15407 bp, 14 predicted proteins | sample RifGroF2_FD_116012 | JGI IMG/M metagenome (GOLD analysis project Ga0154583, IMG submission 116012) | Candidatus Melainabacteria bacterium GWF2_37_15 | reverse complement strand
ATTTAAAATATTGTTCATGTACGGGTAAATCAAGACCCAGCCGCTCTTTCTCTGCCTGAAGTGTTGCAGGTGAAATAGCAGGGTTCATTTTTAACTCTGCAAGAGGATCTACAGGGCTTAATTTAATGATTGTAAAGCTGATTATGGATATAACAATCAGCAGGGGTAAGGCTTGGAGTATTCTTTTTAATATGTATACAGGAATTGTCATACTAAATAAATCTTAGCATAGTATAATAAATAAAAATAAATATAGGGAAACCGGAAATGATTATACCTAGTATAGATATAATGAATGGGAAAGCTGTCCAGCTCAAGCAGGGAAAAGAAAAAGTGCTTGAAAGAGAAGATATTTTTGAGCTGGCTAAATACTTTGGAAGGTTTGGCGAAATCGCTGTTATTGACTTGGATGCTGCAATGGGAAAAGGGGATAATAATGAGCTTATTAAAGAACTTTGTAAGATTGCAGATTGCCGGGTGGGCGGTGGAATAAGATCAGTTGAGCGAGCAAAAGAAATCATTTCCTTTGGGGCAAAAAAAGTCATCATTGGAACAGCTGCATCCAAGGAATTTTTAATTCAACTTTCTAAAGAAAAGGTTATGGTAGCTATAGATGCTAAGCAGGGAATAGTTGTAACCCAGGGCTGGGAAAAAGAAACCGGTCAAACCCCTGCGCAACTTGTAAAGGAAGTGGATGAGTATTGTTCTGGCTATTTGTACACAATAGTTGAAAAAGAAGGGTTAATGGAAGGAACAGACATTGACGCTATTTTAAATATCCGGGCAATTACAAAGAATGAGCTTGTTGCAGCAGGAGGAATAAGTTCAATTGACGAGATTGTAAGGCTTGATAATGCGGGAGCAGGATGTCAGCTTGGTATGGCTATATATACAGGCAAAATAAACCTGGAAGAAGCTTTTGTTGAGATTCTTGATTTTGAAAAGAGTGACGGGCTTATTCCGACAATAGTGCAGGATAGAAAGACTAAGCAGGTTCTTATGCTGGCTTATAGTAACAAAGAATCAGTAAAAGCGTCTTTAAAAACCGGACGGGGCACGTATTATTCAAGATCAAGGGAAAAATTGTGGATAAAAGGCGAAACCTCCGGCAATATACAAAACTTAATCAGGGTTAAATATGATTGTGACAGAGACACATTGCTATATATAGTTGATCAGGTCGGCCCGGCCTGTCATACAGGAGAAGGCACCTGTTTTGGAGGACGGGAGTTTGATTTTGAAACCTTATATGATGTATTGGTTGAAAGACTGGTTAAACTTCCTGAAAACTCTTTTACAACAAAGCTTTTCAAGGACGAGTTTTTTTTAAAGAGAAAAATTAATGAAGAAGCTTTTGAGGTTATTCACGCTAAAAACAAGGATGAATTAACCTGGGAAGTCTGCGACCTTGCTTATTTCGTTATGACACTTATGGTTAGGAATGGTGTGACAATTGATGATGTGAGGCATCATCTTGAGTCGAGAAGAAAGTAAGTTATGACAGAGCGTAAAAAAATAAAAACCTCCAGGCGAATTGTATTCAAGTTGGGTACCAATATAATCACCAATCAGGCCGGTAATATTGCGCTGGCAAGGATTTATTCGTTAATAGAATCAATTGCAGAGTTAAAAAGCCAGAATAAGGAAATCATACTTGTAACCTCGGGTGCGGTTGGTATGGGTGCAAAAATCCTTGGTAACTCAAAAAATTGTGACCCTGTGAGTTTAAAACAGGCACATGCAGCGGTGGGACAGGGGCAATTAATGCATTTTTATGAGGAGGCTTTTGAGAAATTTAACATTATAACCGCCCAAATACTTCTAACTGCTGAGGATTTTTCTGTAAGGAAAAAATATTTAAGTTTGCGAAATACTTTAAACACCCTTCTTGAACTTGGAGTTGTGCCGATAATTAACGAAAATGACGCTATTTCAACCAGTGAGCTTGAAGGTTATAAGGAGAATGGCGTTACAGTTTGCTTTGGTGATAATGATAAGCTCTCTGCATTAGTAGCAAGCAAGCTTGATGCGGATATTCTGGTTATACTGTCCGATGTTGATGGGCTTTATACTGGAAACCCAAAAACTAACAAAGATTCAAAACTCATTTCTATAGTAAAAGATATTACGCCTGAAATAGAATCATACGGCCAGGATGCATCAAAAGGCGGTCGTGGCGGTATGAAAACCAAGATTGAAGCAGCGAAAATCGTTGCACATTCAGGTTCTATGGTAGTTGTGGCCGGAGGACAAGACCCGGATATAATCAGAAAAATCTTCAGGGGAGAGGAAGTAGGGACATTATTCCTGCCTGTTGAGCATCTTTCGGGAAGGAAGAAGTGGATTGCCTTTGCAACAAACATCGGCAGCTCTATAAAAGTCAATGAGGGTGCAAAGAAAGCACTTATTGACAAAAAGGCCAGCTTAATGCCAATAGGCATAATAGAAATAAAAAATTCATTTAAAAAAGGTGATGTGATTAGCATCCTTGACGAGGGAGGCCGGGAGTTCGCGCGTGGAATGACGAATTACTCCAGTACAGAATGCAAAAAGGTCATAGGTAAGAATTCCGAGGAAATAGAACGGATTCTAGGGTTTAAGAACTATGATACGGTTGTGACACGGGATAATATAGTGGTTTTATAGGAGGATAATAAATGCTCACCATAGCCCAAAACGCCAAAAACGCCTCATATTTACTCGCTTCATTACCTGAACAGATTAAAAATGCTGCACTTGCGGCCGTGGCGGAAAACATAAAAGCGAATCAGGAATTGATTTTGCGGGAAAATAGAAAAGATTTGGAAAATTCAAAAGATATTACAAAATCTTTATATGATCGCTTAAAACTTGATGAATATAAGATAGATGTCATAGTAAAAGGCATTCACGATGTAATAAACCTTGAAGATCCTGTAAATAAAATACTGGCCGCTACAGAACTAGATAAAGAGCTGGTATTAAATAAGGTAAGCTGTCCTATTGGAGTAATTGGTGTTATATTCGAATCAAGGCCCGATGTTGTGCCGCAAATAGCAGCTTTAGCTATAAAATCAGCTAATGCTGTTATTTTAAAAGGCGGCACGGAAGCTGATAACTCAAACACAGTCCTTGTAAAAGTAATCCATGAAGCGTTAAGCAGGGTTGTGGATTTTCCTGCCAACGCTGTAAGTCTTATTAAAACAAGGGATGATGTTAAAAAAATGCTGGAAATGAGTGGATATATAGACCTTATAATACCGCGCGGCAGCAACAGCCTTGTTAAATACATTCAGGAAAATACCAAAATTCCTGTGCTCGGCCATACAGAAGGGATTTGTCATATTTATATAGACGAATTTGCTGACTTAGAAAAAGCAGTAAAAGTTACAGTTGATTCAAAGGTGCAATATCCCGCTGCGTGCAATGCGGTAGAAACACTGCTTATTCATAAAAATATTGCTGAAAAAGTTCTTCCAAGGTTACTGGAAAGGTTTAAACAGGAAGAAGTAACAGTAAAGCTGGAAAACGCTGATTGGCATACTGAATACAGCGATAAAATTATTGCAATAAAAGTAGTTGAAGATATTAATGAAGCCATAAACCATATAAACCATTATGGTTCCCACCATACAGACTGCATAATAACTGAAGATACCGCTAATATGGACTTATTTATGAACCTTGTTGATTCAGCAGGGGTTTATTGTAATGCTTCGACCCGTTTCGCAGATGGATTCAGGTATGGTTTTGGCGCGGAAGTAGGCATTAGCACGAACAAGACCCACGCCCGTGGGCCTGTGGGACTTGAGGGGTTAACTATCTATAAATACAGGCTTTATGGTTCAGGCCAGACCGTGGCCGAGTATTCCGGCAAGCATGCAAGGGAATTTACGCATAAGAAACTTATTAATTAAGAAATGTAAAAAATACAATTATTAGTTGTTAATATTCTTCATTTACAGGTTTCTAAATGTCATCAACCAGATAAATGGATAAAGAAGTAATGCTTGTAATACAGAATAGGCCAATAAGTTTTTCAAATGCTGGATTACAGAAAAAGGCCGTAAATTTTGGGAACGACTCGCAAAAAAAACAGGAACAGGGTGGGACAACCCGTAGACAGTTTATAAAGGATACAGCGGCATGGCTTGCAATTGCAGGGCTTGGCGGTATGGTATTTTTACAAGATAAAAAGATTGAAACCTTAGAAAAAGGCCAGAAGGCTAATTCTTTAGCCCGAATACCTGAACTGGTTAAAGAAGTAGGGCCTTCTACGGTAGCGATAGGAACAAGATGGAATACATCAGGTGATATAACTAAAATTGATGGTAAGGGCTCAGGATTTATCATAGAAGATGCCCCAAAAAACTTGCTTATTATTAGTAATGACCATGGTATTCGATATAATGTATTAGAAGATGAAAAAACCGGGAAAAAATGTGTAAAAATTTATTTTTATAATCAAGATAAAAGTGTTATTCCTGCAACAGCTGAATTAATTGCGAGTGACCCAGGTGTAGATTTAGCTGTTTTGAAATTTTTACCGGATCAAAAAATTCCTGATTTTGTTAAACCTATTAAAAAATTTGGATATGTTGATAAACGTGGGATACCTGCTATAACTATAGGATGTCCTCGTGATCTAGAGGATATGGTCAATTTTGGGGTTGTAAGCAATATTGGAGTACATAACTTAATAGCACCGGCTGCGGAGTGCTTTACAATTGACGCTCCAATTAATCAGGGAAATTCAGGCGGGGGAACATTTGGCCTTAATGGTGAGCTGCTGGGTGTAAACAATGCCGTTAGCACTGATGCCCACGATGTAGGGTATTCAATTTCCACTAAAACTCTTTCAGAATTTCTAAAAAATAATGATATCCATGTACCCGGCCTCACTGATCAATAAACTAACTCAACGCCTTAAACCCATTAAGTAGATCATTTTTAAGATCTTCAACGTCCTCAAGACCAATACTTAATCTGAAAACAGTCTTGTTTTTGAATTTTTCACTTAAATACTTTCTTTTAGTGTAAACTTCCGACTTTATAAGACTGTTAACCCCGCCCCAGCTTAGCCCTACAGGGAAAAACTCCAGGGAATTCATAAATTTTTCAATTTGTTCTTCATTGTAATTTTCTTTAAATGTAAACCCAAAAACACCTGATGATTCTGTAAAATATTTGTTAAAAAGTTCATGTTGCGGGTGAGAAGGCAGTGCGGGATGAATTACTGTTTCGATTATATCCTGTGCTTCCAGCCATCTAGCTATGTTGAGAGCTGCTTCTTCCTGGTATTTTAATCTGACATTCAGGGTTCTTAGCCCTCTTAAGCCTAAATAGCAGTCTTCAGAATTTACAAATATTTCCACTGTTTCATAAAACTTGCTAATAACATTGGAATAAGCTTCATTAGTGGTTATTGTGCCTAGCAGAATGTCTGAATGTCCGCCTATATACTTTGTGCCGGACATAATTGAAATATCTATACCATAATCCAACGGCCGGAAAAATAGCGGCGTGGCCCAGGTGTTGTCGATTATTGTAACTATGTTTTTTTCTTTTGCGATTTTTATTATAGGCTCAATATCCTGTATTTCGAATGTGTTTGAGCCCGGTGATTCTAAAAATATGAGGCGGGTGTTGGGTTTTATATAGTCTGTTATATTTTTTCCGGTATCAGGCGGTAAAGCATCAACCTTTACGCCATATTTGGATAAAACATTATTGCAAAAGTTCATAGTCGGCGCATAAACGTTATCGCAAACTAAGATATGGTCACCCTGCGAGCAAAGAGCCATAAAAGTCGTTGTAATAGCATTTAAGCCTGATGGGCAGGCTCTGGTCATATATCCGTTTTCTAATTCACAAATAGCATCTTCCAGCGCAAGCTGGGCAGGATTGCCAAGAGTGCCGTAGTAATTGCCATGGAATGGGGGTTTTGAGGTCTTAAAGTCTTTATAGCTCAGCAGAATTGTAGAGCCTTTATAAATAGGAGGGTTTAATGTCTTGTATTCAATGCCTTTAGGGCAAGTTGTATATTTGCCGCTCCGTATTAGCTTTGTTTTTACATCCATTTGAAGTACTCCTCCTTCATAAAAAATGCAATTTACGCTATTATAATATTATGAAAAAAATAAAGACAGTTTTTATTTTATTAGCATTAATGGCTTGTCTCCCGGCTTTTTCAGTAAATGGCAAGGCAAAAGTTCACTATGATAATGCTCTTAAACTTTATCAGATGAAGGATATTGAAGGGACTATAAGAGAGCTTGAAATGGCCAAGCAAGCTGCCCCTAATGACGTGCTTGTCAGGATCAAGCTGGCTGATATCCTTTATAAAACCTCCAAGCCGGAGGCTGCTTTAACTGAATACCTTCAGGCAGCCCAGATCGATACTACAGACTCTTTCCTGTATGTAAGTATGGGAAATATTTATCAGGAGTTGAATCAGTATGATAATGCGCTGGCTGCTTATTCAAAAGCTCTGGAAATGGCTCCTGAATACAAGTTTAACTTATTAAACGTTGCTTCCATGCATGCTGTAAAAGGAAATCACGATAAAGCCGTTAATTACTACGGAGAATTTCTTAAAAATTATCCTGAGCATGTTGATTCCAGAAGAAATGTTGCTTCCTGTTATATGGCTATAAACCAGCCGGAAAAAGCAGTTAAGGAATTTGAATATGTCTTACAGAACAAACCCGAAGATTTTAAAGAATATCCTGTGTATGGAAAAGCTCTTATACAGGTGAAAGATTATAAAAAAGCCGTGCCAGTGTTAAAAAAGGCTGTTGATTTAAGCCCAAGAGATCCTGAAGTTCGCGTAAATTATGGTGTTGCGCTTTTAAATACAGGAGAAAAGGAAAAGGCAGCAGTAGAACTTAAAAAAAGTCTTGAACTTGATCCTACACTGACTAACGTAAAGCTTGAACTGGCAAATGTGCTTACCGAGCTTAAAAAAGAAGATGAGGCTATAAAATACTATAAAGAATATATTTCATCAGTTCCAAATAATCCGGATGCCCTGTTTAATTTAGGTATTATTTATCAAAAAAGAAAAAACACTGACGAAGCTGTTAAAAATCTTGAAAAAGCGATGCAGTTAAAGCCTGATGATGTAACCATAAAAAAGGAACTGGGCAGAAGTTATCATCTTGCAAAAAACTACACCAACGCGCTTAAACTGTATGAAGAAGTTCTGATTACACAGACAAATGATCCTGAATTATGTTACAATATCGCGCTTGTTCATCATTCAATGAATAACTACGATACTGCAATTGAATTTTATGAAAAATCGCTTTCTTTAAAAGACGAAGAAAAAGTAAAGACTGAATATAAAAACGCACTTATAGCAAAAGCAAACAAGTTAAATGTTTCAGGAAATTATGAGCAAGCTCTGGAAGGTTATCAAAAAGCTCTCAAGATAAATCCCGGAGATTTTTACGCACTTTCAGGAATGGCAAACGCATTTCAGAAAATGGGAAAACCTGAAGAAGCACAGGCCTGTTATGAAAGAGCAATAGCAAAGGATTCTTCCAATAAGGAGCTGTTTGTGGGATTTGGTGAAACACTGCAAAACTCCAATAAAATAAGCGAGGCCAGAGGCGCTTATGAGCGGGTTATTGAAATTGATCCCACAGAAGCAAAAGCTTACATTGGAATAGGAGATACTTTCTACAAGGAAAATAAATACGATAAAGCAACAGAACAGTACAATAAAGCGCTTGAAATAAATCCGAAAAATGTTGAGGCTTTGATTAAGCTTGGGAATGTTCACAAAGATAAAACTGAAAATCAAAAAGCTATGGAATATTACACTAAAGCGCTGGAAGTTGACCCGAATAACGCAAATGCCAGGTTCAATACAGGGCTTGTACTGTCGGATTTAGGGAAAAAAGAAGAAGCAAAAGCTGCATACAAGGAAGTTGTAAGGCTTAACCCAGAGTTTCCTTATGTTTATTACACTCTAGGCGTGCTGGAAGAAGGCAGTGGGAATTTAGCGGAAGCTGTTGCAAACTATAAGAAGTTTGTTCAGTATTCGCCGGATGATGTGAGTGCGAAGAGTGTTGAAATAAGAGTAAAGATTTTGGAAAAGAAATTACAGCCGCAGGAGCCTGTAAAGGATATTCAACAGGATGAAACTAATGTTGTGCTACCTGCGCTCGATGAGGGAATAGAATAAGCTAAATGAAAAAGCTTATTTTAGCCATATTTTTATGTATATTCCTGCTCACATCCTGCGTATGGGATAAGGATGCTGCTATATTTTTAAGTACAGAACCTGCTTTTAGTAATAGCCAGACTGTTTTTAAACAAAGGCAGAAAATTTATTACGCCCTTGTGAGTAAAGAACCAATTGAAAGCGAGAAACTACGGCTCCAGGTGTTGCGAATAGATAAAATCTCTCCTGCTTATAAGGTGGAATTTGCGTATGGCATGGATATGAATAGAGGGGCGCAAAAGCAGTATGTTACGGATTATTTTACATTGCATAAGGCCGGGACATACTTTATCAGGATTTTTTCCTTTGATAATTTAGAAGTTCCTCTTGCGGAAACGGAATTTACAGTGGAGGGGCTGTGAAAAGACCGAAAGGACTAAAAGGCCACTGTAAAAAATGCGGTAGCTGCTGTAGAAACATCACGTTCGCAATTAAAAAAGATTATATAAAAACAGAGGAAGATTTTGAGCGGCTAAAAAAGTTTGATCGTAAATATAATCATTTCTTTATTTCAGGACAGGATGAAGACGGAGTACTGTTGTTCACATGCAAGTCACTCACAGATGACAACCTGTGCAGGGATTACTTTTTCAGGTCATTGTATTGCAGGTTATATCCAAAAATACAAATGAAACACCTGAAAACAGGCGGAGAACTGCTTGATGGTTGTGGTTACTCGTTTTTTATTTGATTAAATCTATCTACAAGCCTTTTTAATAATCCATCTATCGGTTTTATAGATACATAACCAGGGCCACCTTTTATCACTCCTGATCTACCAACAGTGGTGTACATACCTATTCTGGTAGGATTAGACTCATCCATATCCAACGGTTCACCTGCAGCAAAAAGTCCAAGTGCCAGCTCTTCATTGCCATCATTTTCCGCATTTGCCTGTAGGCGTTTAAGGCTTTCTTCTATCTTAGCTCTATCCCCACCTTGAAATTTATCTGTAATTTCTCCCGGGTTAAAGGATTCTTTGCTTAATACCCAGTTTTGTGTTCCATTAGCTATTCTTGTACCAAAAGCTAATTTTTGATTTAAATTTATCATAAGGTGGTGCCCTTTCTTTCTAACATGGATATAAACCACCCTGAAAATAAAAATTGCTACTTTTCTATTAAATATTACAAAAAATATAAAAAAAGAATTATTTCATAACCTTTTGAAGTGCTTTTGCTGCTTCTTCCCTGTCATCAAAATGATGCTTTTCAGTCCCTACTATCTGATAAGTTTCATGCCCCTTTCCTGCAAGAACAATCACATCCTGGGGACGGGCATTAAATATTGCCTGTTCTATTGCAATAGTGCGATCCACTTCAACAGTTATTTTTTTGGAATCCAGTTCCTGTATCCCGGTTAAAATATCGGTAATTATTTGCTGCGAATCTTCGGTTCTTGGATTGTCGGAGGTTATAATGACTTTATCGCAAATATCTTCGGCTATTCTGCCCATTTGTGGACGCTTGGTTACATCTCTGTCACCACCGCAACCAAAAACACATACTAACTTACCATTATCCGGCACAAGTTCTTTTGCTGCGTTCAGTATATTTTCAAGTCCGTTAGGAGTATGCGCATAGTCCACTATTACCAGCGGCTCTCTTGAAACTACTTCAAACCTGCCTGGTATGCCGGGTATTGCTTCCACTGCTTCAATGCAGGTATCAAATGGTATGCCTTCAGCTATTCCCACAGCTATAGCTGTAAGGACATTGTATATATTAAACTGCCCTGTTAATTGAAGCTTAACTTGCTTGCTTCCTGATGGGGTTTTGCATAAAAATTCCGAGCCATTAACTGAAAATTTTATATTTTCAGCTTTTATGTCAGCATCATTGTTTATTCCATAGCTTAATGTATGCTTTAATCCTTTAAAATATTCGTCATCAGCGTTTGTAATCGCATATGAATCTTCTTGCATAAGCTCAAGAAGCTGTGCTTTTGCTTTAAAATAATTATCCATGGTTATATGGTAATCAAGGTGATCCTGGGTAAGGTTAGTAAATACAGCGCCCTTAAATTCGCATCCGGCAACTCTGTCCTGGCAAAGGGAGTGGGAACTTACTTCCATAACCGCTCTTTTTATGCCTTTATCCACAATAACTCTAAGATTTTGTTGAAGGTCACTTGCTTGTGGAGTGGTATGATCTGTAGAGGCATAGTCATCAAGTGATGAAAACCTGCTTCCAAGTGTGCCTATAAGCGCACAGCTTGTTCCTGCTTTTTCAAAAATGCTTTCAATAAGATGAGTTACTGTTGTTTTACCGTTGGTACCGGTAACTCCTATAAGTCCAAGCTTTTGAGCCGGGTAATCATAAAATTTAGCTGATAACTGTGCAAGTGCCAGTCTTGTATCTTTTACAACTATATGCGGGCAGGAAATATTCCCATTTAATTCTTTTTCTGAAACAATCAGTGCTGCGCCTTTTTCTGCTGCCTGAGCTGCAAAGTTATGGCCGTCTGATTTTTCGCCTTTAATACATACAAAAATGTTCCCTTTGCTAACTTTTCTGGAATCATATGTAATCCCAGTGATTCCCTTCAGTATATTTTCATCGATATTCATATTTAATACTCATCTTTCTCTTACTATAATTATAAGTTTAGCACTCTGCCTACTTCAGTTGCAACAGCATTAAATACAGGCCCTGCTACTGTTGATCCCCAGGAATTTCCTGTTTTAGGGTTATCAATAACTACTATAATAAGTGCTTGAGGATTTTCCGCAGGGAAATATCCTACAAAGGAGGTATATATGCCTGACAAGTAGCCTCTTCCTTCAGGATTGGGCTTTCTTGAGGTTCCTGATTTTCCTGCTACTTTATATTTAGGAATTTTGCCTGCTATAGACTCGCTCTTTTGAATGCTTTCTGATAGAAGATCAGTTACTGTTTTGCAGGTTTCTTCTGATAAAATTTTGATTTTTTGAATTTTTTCCGGATCATCATAATTTTTTATAACATGGGGAGTTATCCATACTCCTTTATTTGCTATTGCAGCTACTGCGCTGGCTAGTTGGATCGGGGTTGCGGCTACACTGTAACCGTAACCTATAGATGCCTGCGTTACTTTGTCCCATTTTTCAATGTCAGGGAGAATTCCGGAAGATTCTCCAGGAAGGTCTATTCCTGTTTTCATGCCTATATTGAAAAGGTTAAGCATACGATAATGATCATAAGGAGGCATTTTTAAGGCAATTTTAAGGCTGCCGATATTGCTGCTGTGCTCAAATAAATCGACAAGATTAATCATTCCGGGGTATGGATGTTTATAATAGTCATAATTCTTAATTTCCCAGCCTTGAATTTTTATTTTACCTGTATCTTCTATTTTTTCATTTTTGGTAATTGCTCCTGTTTCCAGGGCTGATGCTATTGTAAGTACTTTAAAGGTTGACCCTGGCGGATAAACATCGCTTAAAGCCCAATTTTTTATTACAGATGGATTAAATACATTATATTTATTTGGATCATAAGTGGGAGAAACCGCAAAGCCCAATATTTCCCCATTTTTTGGATTAAGGATAATTACAGCACCTCTATCAGCATCGGTTTTTTTAATCATTTTGGCCAGTTCAGTTTCAGCAGCTAGCTGAATTGCTGAATCAATGGTAAGAACGAGTTTTGAGCCATTTAATGGTGTAGTGATCTTTTTAGGATCAGTATAAAAGTCATAAATAACATTGCCTTTGCCATCATATTCAATAGGACGAACATCAGGGAGGCTTACCAGGCTGGTATGGCCGGTTTTTTCCACTCCCGCAGCAAGATTTGCATCAAAATTTATATATCCCAAAATGTGAGAAGCTAAATTTCCCTGAGGGTATACCCTTTTATTTTTCTTTACAAAATCAAGGCCACGTATTTCCTGTTTTAAAACTTCAGGCTTGATTTTCTTTTCTACAGTATTCACATCTACATTTTTTGCAATGGAAATCGTGGAATGCTCGTATTGACCTAGTTTCTGCTCTATCGTCCATTGAGGCTGTTTCAGGTGTTTAGCTAAAATAGACGCCATTTCAGGCAAACTTTTTCCTTTTACATAATACTTTGGGTGGGCATAAATATCATATATTATGGTATCTCCCGCAAGTCGTACGCCGTTTCTGTCAAAGATTTCTCCCCTGTAGGAAAAGCTTCTGCCGCAGCTTCTATTTTGAACTGCTTTTGATTTCAGTTCCGAGCTCTGTATTATTTGAAGGTACATAAGTTTTAATATTATTATTCCTGCAAAAAAACAGATTATAATCTGTATAAAAAGTGACCATTGCTTAAATTTTTGAGGTTTTATTTTAAATAAAGATTTCATTTTTACTCCAGATGTCAATTGTAAATTTTAATTAACATTTTTTTAAAATATGTTATTTTTTCAGAAAAAGTGGAATAATTCCCTTAAGGTTTATTATAACTAAATTAAATTAATCTGGAGAATATAAAATGAGAAAAAGTAGAGGTCAATCATTAATTGATTTTGCAGTGCTTGGGTTATTTGCACTGGCAATAATTCTTTTCGGCATTTATAAATTTGGAGACGGGCTTGCAAATTTATTTGCAAGAAATAATGTGGAAAACAAATTTAACAATTCCAGAACTGTAAGACTTGAAAATCCTCAAGACCTTGTAAGCAATGTTACAGTTAAATTTGATGGTATTACCATTCAACCTCCTATAGAAAAAATAATTAAAAATAGTACTTATATTCAGACCAGTGGTTCTGCAGGCCGCATGGCTGAGATGACAGAAATAATGCAGGAATATATTACCCAAATTACAAACCTGGCTACTGAGCCTTCGGCAGCAGCCTTTAAAACTGCTTTAAATGACTATGGTACCAGCTTAAGTACTTATCAAGCTGCTTATGACCCCGCTGCTCCAAAATCTCTTGATGATAAACTTAATTTTCTTGAAATGGCGCTTTCTATTAGCAGTGGAGGCAGTGTTTCAACCGTAAGCAGTGAGCTTGATTCCTATCTTGGTTCTATTGCGGGTACTAAAAAACATGACATAATACAGACATTAACTAATGATCTTCTCGGCCTTAGCAAGTCTGTGGAGTATTTTATAGATCCATATCTTTATGTTGAATATCTTGAACAAGAAAAAAAGAATACAGTTGCTCAAGACCAGGAACTTGTTGATAAAATTCAAAGTGAAGCTTTGACGCCAGAAGTAGAACAAGAGATTGCAGGTCTTATAAAAGTGTTTTATAGTGGCGGTTATAGTCAGGGTTCGCCTACTACGTATAATGGCAGAAAAATGTGTGACACTTTTAGTGGGACAATTGATCCTGCGACTAATGTTTGCACAATTCCTACTTCATAGTGAATAATTTTTAAAAAGAATAAGGGCGCACGTGTAATGCGCCCTTATTCTTTGGATTATTTTTTATTCAAGAAAAGTATCAAGTTCTTGTTTCATTTCCTGCATATTGAAATATTTTTGCTGATTTATAAATACTTCTTTGTCTTTCTTTTTATTTATAAGAAAAACACTTGGAAAGGAATGAATATTATGTTTTTTTACTATTTTTTCATTTTTAAGATCGTCTGTTTTGACAATAACAAAATTATATTTTCCTTCATATTCTTTTCTTAATTTGTCAAAAACCGGCGCAAACTTTCTGCAATAATTACACCAGTCAACATAAAAGTTTACAACCATTGGTTTATTGCTTTTTTCAGCTTCTTCCCAGGTAAGTCCTGTATGATAATCAGAAGGAAGCGGGTTTGCTTTTGGAGGAACAGCAAAAGCCGCTGAACTACAAAGAATAATTACGGAAAAAATTAACCAAATCTTGCTTTTAAGAATCATAAAGTGGCCCCCTTTGGAACTATTGTTATTCCTGAATCAGTAACATAAAAACCCCGTTCCAGGTCTTCTTCCTTATTATATCCTACTTCTGTGTAAGGTGGAATAAAAACACCTTTATCAATTATTGATTTTCTAATTTTTGAGTATCTGCCGATATTTACATTCTCAAATAAAAGAGATTCCTCTACATGAGCAAAGCTGTTTATTCTTACGCTAAAAGAAAGTACACACCTGTCAATCTGTCCTCCGCTGATAACGCATCCTTCAGAAACAAGGGAGTTTGTTGCCATACCGGTACGTTCTCCTTCTTTCCAGACAAATTTTGCAGGAGGCAAGCTGCGATTCTCTGTTCTTATAGGCCATTCCTGGCTGTAAAGGTCAAATTCCGGCAACGGGGCCAGTAAGTCCATATTTGCCTGCCAATATGCATCAATTGAACCTACGTCTTTCCAGTAGCCTTTTTCGCTTTCTGTCATTCCTTTGATAATATTTCTGCTAAAGTCGTAAACATAAACATTAAGTTTGTCATACATGTTTGGAATTATGTCATGTCCAAAATCATGCCCTGAATCTTTGTTTTCTGCATCCGTAATGAGTTCTTCAAGTAAGATATCTTTATTAAAAATATAATTGCCCATAGAAGCTAAAACCATATCTGGCTGTCCGGGAATAGTGGCAGGATTATGTTTTGGTTTTTCCTGAAAACCGATTAATTTCCAGTCTTCATTTATTACCATTATGCCAAACTCAGAAGCCATTTCTACCGGGACAGGTATAGCTGATATCGTAAGATCAGCGCTTTTTTTTCTATGGTATTTAAGCATATGCTTAACATCCATTTTATAAATATGATCCCCGCCAAAAACAAACACATATTTAGGTTCTTCATCGGTAATCAGGTTTTTATTCTGGTAAATAGCATCAGCAGTTCCTTTATACCATTCTGCTCCTGTTCTCATTTGTGCGGGTACAAGGTCAATATAATGCCCTGTAATGGGAGAAGCCGGCCATGTTCTGGTTATATGCTTATTCAGGGAATCAGATTTGAATTGTGTCAGGATTTTTATTTTGTAAAAGCCTGAGTTAATGAAATTATTCATTACAAAGTCGATTATTCTGTACCTTCCACCGAAAGGTACCGCTGGTTTGGCACGGTCTTTAGTCAGGGGATAGAGCCTTTTTCCTTCGCCCCCTGCCATTATCATTACCATTACATCGTCTTTATACATAAACTGAAATTCAACATTTCCTTATTCTCCCTAAAGTTTAACTTAAATCATTTTTTTATGCCAATGGAATTGTAATTAATTTAAAATTTTAGACTTTTTTGGACTTTTTTTTACCTACACGAAAAAATTTTTTCTCTCTGTCATTGCGAGGCGCTA
>Ga0154583_1062_pt1 | contig 18422 bp, 20 predicted proteins | sample RifGroF2_FD_116012 | JGI IMG/M metagenome (GOLD analysis project Ga0154583, IMG submission 116012) | Candidatus Melainabacteria bacterium GWF2_37_15 | reverse complement strand
AGAACCCTAAGATATGAAGAAAAAGGTAAGTGGAAATATATTTCACCTGCTATGAAAGCTGGAATTACTGATCATCTTTGGACTATCGAAGAATTAAAAGATGTTGTTGAATTATCAAAACATAGAAATTTGGGAAGAGTTGCAGAAATAGGGCAAAAATTCAGTGAGAAACTTATTAGTGGTAAAGTCCATGTTGGCAGTATTGCTAAGAACGGAGTTTGGGGTGCAGCAATAGGAATATTTGCTGCTCTTTTAATTGATTTGCCTTCTGCAGTCAAATTTTTTTCAGGTTCAAATAAAAAATAATTGTGAAAAATAGTAGTGGTAGTGCGGGCAGTCTTGCCAGTACTTTTTTACATTATAGATGCCATTATGGCTTTCTGCGCATGCAGCCTGTTTTCTGCCTGCTCAAATATAATATCAGCATGCGTTTCAAATACACTCTCTGTTATTTCCTCGCCTCTGTGTGCAGGTAGGCAATGAAGCACTATGGCATCTTTTGATGCGTTTTCAAGAAGCTTGCTGTTTACTTGGTAATCAGCAAATATTTTTCGCCTTTCAGCAGCTTCGCTTTCCTGTCCCATGCTGGCCCAAACATCTGTATAAATTATATTTGCCCATTTAACAGCTTCAAAGGGATCATCCAGTATCTCAGCGTTAGGAGTAATGAAGGCTTCATTAGGTTCATAACCTTTGGGACAGGCTATTGAAACATCCATACCTACTATGGAGCACCCGGCCAGCAGGCTGTTTGCCATGTTGTTTCCATCTCCTACGTATGCCAGCTTGAGATTTTCGAGCTTTCCGAGTTTTTCTTTTATTGTCAAAAGGTCAGCTAGTACCTGGCAGGGATGGCACAGGTCGGTCAGTGCGTTTATAACCGGGATGTCAGAATACTTGGCGAAATCCACCACATCCTGATGCGCAAATGTTCTTATCATAATCCCGTCAGCATATCTGGAGAGCACTCTTGCAGTGTCAGCAATGGTTTCCCTTTGTCCGAGGTTAATTTCATCCTGCTTTAAAACAACGGCATATCCGCCGAGTTGTTGTATTCCCACTTCGAAACTAACACGGGTTCTGAGGCTGGGTTTTGCAAAAATCATTGCAAGTGTTTTACCATTAAGTATGTGGTGAGTTTTATTCTCTTTATTTTCCTGTTTAAGTTTTGCTGCGAGGTCAATCAGGTATAATATTTCGTCTTTATTGTAATCCAGCAGGGTTAAAAAGTCTTTTCCTTTTAAATTCATGTTCTCCTCCAATTCTTGTTAATTATAACTGGAAAACCAGCGGATGATAAATAAAGTTTATTTCTGTCATTCTGAGGAGTGCGAACAAATAAGTATGAATAAAAACAAGATAATTTGTTTTCGCCCGACGTGAGAATCTATCTGCGTGAGCCGAAAGCTCACAGTTTACAGTCCACGCTGGACAGATTGCCACGTCGTGCCCTGCGGGCACTCCTCGCAATGACAATTTGGGAATTTATATAAAAAGGAAAAATTTTATGAACATTGATGAATTCATAGATTTAATACAGGCGAACTCTGAAAAGGGCGATACTACAGAGTTTATGAAAGTGGAGTTTTCCGCGGATGACCCTAGAAAGGACAGGTCGCCGGGGCTAGACATTGAAGAAACTTTTTCTGTTAAATACAATAAGTGGCTGGATGTTTACCTTGTTTATTATCCTGATAAAGACAGGGAAATCAAAGTAAAACCTGACGATATAGACAGAATATTTTACGCTCAGGGCTGGGGGGCGTGCTTACATAAATAATATTGTTGTGCGAAAATAGTAATATTATGGCGCAACAAACAGAAAATAAATTTGCCTACTATCTCGGCAATACAATGTACATAAACGTTACCAATCTGTGCACCAATAGGTGTAAATTCTGTATTAGAAACTCAGGCGACAGCGTTGGCGGGGTTAAACTTGTGCTGGATAGTGAAAAATTCAGCCACGAAGATGTAATAAAGGAAGTAAAGGATACTTTTTCTGATAAATGTAGGGAAATTGTGTTTTGCGGTTACGGAGAACCCCTTATAAAACTTGAGATAGTTAAGAATGTAGCTCAGTTTATTAAACAGAATTATCAGCAAATTCCAGTACGTATTAATACTAACGGGCATGCAAACTTAATACATAAAAGAAATATTGTGCCTGAGCTTGTAGGGCTGGTAGATATGATTTCAGTCAGTTTGAACGCTGAAAATGCAGATTTATATGCTGAATTAGCCAGCCCCGCCTTTGAGAAATCAGTTGCCTACGAAGCAGTAAAAGATTTCATACAGGAATGCGCTAAAAATGGCATAGAAACAACAGCCACAGTTGTTTCAGGGTTTGAGAGCTATAAAATAGATATAAAAAAATGCCAGGAAATTACCGAAGAACTCGGCGCAAAATTCAGGGTTAGAGAGTGGCTGCCTCAGGGTTATGAAAATTAGCTTGGTACTTGTTTACATAACTTTATGAGTGTATTTTAATATATATATAAGAACTTAATTTAGGAAGGAATGATAAAATGAGCAAAGAACTTGACTCTATTATGCGACCCCAATCAATTGCAATTGTTGGGGCATCGTCAAAACCGGGAACTGTGGGTAATGAAATAGTTAGCAAACTTAAAGAATACGGATTTGCAGGCGCCATGTACCCGGTAAACCCAAAAGCAGACGAAATATGTGGAATAAAGGCATATAAAAGTATACTTGAAGTGCCGAGCAAGGTTGATTTAGCCGTCATAGTAGTCTCAAAAGACCAGGTTTTTGGTGTTATAGACCAGTGTAATGAAAAAGGAATCAAAGGCATTGTTGTAATATCAGCCGGGTTCAAGGAAACCGGAGCAGAAGGTGTAAAACGCGAAGAGGAATTACTGGCAAAAGTAAGGCAATATGGAATGAGAATGGTTGGCCCGAACTGTTTAGGCGTCATAAACACTGAACAAGGCATTAAAATGAACGCCACTTTTGCTGATGCTCTTCCACTTGCAGGGAAAACAGCATTTACATCACAGTCTGGAGCATTGGGTGCAGCCATTTTAAACATATCAAAAGATTTGGACCTCGGCATAAGCCAATTCGTTTCTATTGGTAACGCAGCAGACATCACAACAGAAACACTTTTGGACTATTGGAAAGACGATCAAAAAACCGAACAGATTTTATTATATATGGAATCCATATCTGATCCACAGGAATTCAGCAGGCTGGCAAAACAGGTAACTAAAAATAAACCTGTAATTGCAATAAAAGGAGGCAGGTCAGCAGCAGGTGCTTCTGCCGCTTCTTCGCATACAGGATCATTAGCAGGCGCTGATCTTGCAGCAGATGCCCTTTTAAAACAAAGTGGCGTTATAAGAGTGAACTCCCTTCCTGAAATGTTTGATGTGGCTGAAGCATTTGCAAATTGCCCTGTTCCAAAAGGCAAAAGAGTAGCTATTATGACTAATGCAGGCGGGCCAGGGATTATGGCAACCGATGCTATATGCGAGAATGGGCTAGAAATTGCTCAACTTGATGAAGAAACAAAGGCATACATGAAAAGCTATCTCCCGGAAGCTGCCAGCGTGAAAAACCCTGTTGATATGATAGCCAGCGCACCGTTAGAGCATTATCAAAATACCCTTAAAGCACTTATAAAGGACGAAAACGTAGATGCGATAATGGTTATTTATTTGCCATTAATGAATCTTGATCCTATGGATGTTTCTAAAGTTATTATGGAAATTAAGGCTGAAAATCCTGAAAAGCCTATTGTTGGAGTAATAATAGCTAAAAACGGATTTTTCACCAGAATAAATAAAATTGAAAAGAACATCCCATTTTATCAATATCCGGAACCTGCTGCAAATGCAATGTCAAAGCTATATGCACAGCGTGTATGGTTAGAAAGACCCGAAGGCAGGGAGCCCTCATATCAAGTGAATAAAAATAAAGTCACGGAAATCATATCCAGTGCGTTAAAAGAAGGCAGAAGCCAGCTTACTACCCTTGAATCAATTGATGTATTGGATGCTTATGGAATAAGAACCTGTAAATATGCTTTTGCAGGGACTGTTGATGAAGCTGCTGGCCAGGCAAACCGCATTGGTTACCCGGTTGTAATGAAAATAACCTCTACAAAAATCTCTCATAAAACCGAAATAGGTGGTGTTATCGTCGGAATTAATAGCGAAGAGCAGCTAAGAAATGAATACAATGCGCTCCTGCAAAGATTAAAAGATAAGAACCTTCAAGATGGTTTTGAAGGCGTAATAATTCAGGAAATGGTCAAAGGCAACCGTGAAATGGTTTGCGGTGTTGCTACAGACCCACAATACGGGCATTTAATGATGTTCGGGCTTGGCGGCATATTTGTGGAAACACTGAAAGATGTGGCTTTCCGTGTAAATCCTGTAACTGATATTGATGTGAAAGAAATGGTACAATCTGTTAAGGCGTACAAAATTCTTCAGGGCTCCAGAGGTGAACAACCTGCGAATATAGCTCAAATTGAAGAAACAATGCTTAGATTGTCACAATTGGTAAAAGATTTCAGCTTTATAAAAGAGCTGGATATCAACCCGCTGAAAATTTCTGATAAAACCGGCGAAGGTGTAGCGGTTGATGGCAGGATTGAAGTGAAGTTTGATGAAGCTCGTAAAGCTTTAAGTGGTTTAAACCTGACATCTTCAGTATCATCATAAAACGTTATTAAAATAAAAAAGGGCAAACATAAAATGTTTGCCCTTTTTTAATGCTATCAAAAATTTAAACTAAAAGCTTATTTTCGAAGGATTCCACTTTTTCATCGAGGTCTATAACTTTCCCGTTGCCATTGCCATTTTTCCTGGATTTTCCATGAGTGCTTTTATACCATTCAAATATAATCCTGGCAATTCTTTCAGGGCTGTGTCTTACAAGACCTTCACTGTTTTCTTCAATAAGTCTTTTGGTAAGTACTTTTATTCCAAGTTTTTTTACTTTTTCTGAATCAAAGGCTACCGGGTATGAATCTGCTGCTTTGTACTTTAGAGCTAAGTTTTTAGGCAGACTGTCATTAACCAGCACTGTATCAATAATATTCTCATGTTTTGAGTGTTTTAAAATCGCTTCTAGATGATCTGATACAGTATAATCATCTGTTTCTCCCGGCTGAGTCATTATATTGCAGATATAAATCTTCCTGGCGTCGGACTTTGAAATAGTTTCAGTTATTCCATCAATTAAGATGTTAGGAATTATGCTTGTATAAAGGCTTCCAGGCCCCATAATTATTATATCAGCTTCCTGTAATGCGATTATAACTTCATCAAGAGCTTTTAGTCTCTCAGGAGTTGCTTTTAGCCTTACTATCCTACCGCCAGCTTCAGGTATATGTGATTCTCCATAAATGATTTGACCATCTTCCATTTCAGCATAAAGTTTCATATCATCGAGAGTTGATGGAAGGACTCTGCCTCTTATGGAGAGTACTGTCGAGGATTCTTTCACCGCACTAACCATATCACCTGTAATGGAACAGAGAGCGGTAAGAAAAAGGTTTCCAAAACTGTGGCCTTCAAGACCATTTCCATTTTTAAACCTGTATTGGAACAGTTTAGTTACAAGGTCTTCTTCACTGGCAAGCGCTGCAATGCAGTTCCTTATATCGCCAGGGGGAAGGACGCCCATTTCTTCTCTCAGCCTGCCTGAGCTGCCGCCATCGTCTCCAACTGTTACGACTGCTGTTATATTTCCGGTTATGTGTTTTAATCCTTTTAATATTGTGGAAAGGCCTGTTCCGCCGCCTATAGCTACTATTTTAGGCCCTTTATTAAGTACTTTTCTGACATATAAGTGTTCAAGCAACCGTGCATCCGGTTTTATTGCAGCTATTACTGATTTATTTATCTTTCTCCAGGCCATTAGAAACACTCCTGTGCCTGCTGCAAGCATTATGGAGCCTGTTAGTATGGAAGGAGAAACTTCCGCCAGCTTTTTAACAAGCAGGAGAATCTGGGCGAATGGGTGAATATTAAGTATTGTTGTTAAGCCTATTATTATTAAGAATGTTCCAAGAAACATAAGGAACAGCCATCTTTTAATTTCCAGGCCGGGCATTAGCCAGGCTAAAAACATAGGTTTATCTTTTTTTCTTGTACTAATCACTTTTTCTGCCTCATACACTCATGCAATATACAGGCAATTATCTAATATTTACCTAATTAAATCATCATGTTTTTAAAAAAAGTTACATATTGATACAGTTAACATAATATTTATATCTACAAAAATTACCGGTCAGGAATTTACTTAAGTTTAATCCTGACCGGTAATTTTTGTAGTAAATATAAAGAAAGGAGCGTTTTTAGTTGTTATTGCTGTCTCTCTCAGCTTTTAATGCAGCCATTGCATTTTCCGAATCTGCAGCTTTTTCAATACCATCTACTAATCTTCCGATAGTTGAATCTTTATCAGTAATTCTTCCTTTATCAATATTTACTGCTTGATCTACTGAATTATCCGGTTGATTTGCAGGCTCATGGTTAATTGTATCTATTGCACCAGGTGTGGTAATGCCGGCTGCAAGCTTCCAATCACCTGTAAAAGCCTGCTTTGCACTTTGGATAGTTCTTTTCCAGCATTCTAAAAGCGGTTTAAAGTAATTGGATTTAGGAGTAATATTTTCAAATTTCTGACTTACTGCTACTTTATTTGCAGCAACAACAGAAACAGCGCTATAAAAAGTACCTTTGCCTACATCATAAAAACTTTTTTCTTTTGTTTCCGTATCTTTAGCTTTAGCAAGTTTATAAGCCCCTTTACCTATATTAAAGGCTCCAAATGCGCTTGTTAAAGCAACAGCAAATATAGGAAATTTGGGAATATATTTTGTTACTTCTTTAAAAGCTATACCACCTATAACTAAACCACCTGCTGCTTCAATAGGATGGTCGAGTATCTGGCTAATAGGGGACATTAATCCATCTTTGAAGTTTTCTTTAACATTTTTCCAACTCATACCCTTAAAATGATTTACAACCCTTTTAAGAACATTCGGCTTTTTCTGTTGTTCAACCTGTTTTGGCTGATCTTCAATATTATTTTCAGCTTCTACCGCCTGTGTCTCATAACCGTCCTGTGCTTCTTCAGCTTCTTTAGAATTGCCAAAAGCCAGATTTGTATTGAGTTTATTGTTAAATTTATAGTCCTGTCCTAGAGGTGTACAGTTTAATGATACATTTCCAATCATATGCTCATCTTCCCCTTTTTTACATGTGTTCAATAATATTAAGAACCCTGAAAAAAAAAGTTGATAATTTAAGGGGAAAAAGTTTACAAAAGTTTACATTATCTTAAAGCTTCAGCGCCATTCACGACTTCTAGCAATTCCTGTGTAATCGAGGCTTGCCTTGCCTTGTTATAATCAATGGTAAGTATCTTTATCATATCGCCAGCATTGGTTGTTGCGGCGGACATGGCCTGCATTCTGGCGGCTTGTTCGCTTGTAGCCGCCTCAATTATTGCATGGTAGATCCTGTTTGAAATATAAAGAGGAACAATTTTTTGCAAAACACTCTCTAAATCAGGTTCAAACATCATCTCCGGTTCAATACCCTGTTTTTCCTTTTCTGTTTGAAAAGTCAGAGGCAAAAGCTGCCATATCTGTACTTCATAGGACAGTGAGGATTTAAAATATGTGGTAATGATCTCTAAGCGGTCAATGCCACCATTTACATAGCTTTCCGCTATGTCTTCGGCTATAACTGCACTAGCACCCGGTGTAGGCACAGCTGGAAGCTTTGTGTAAAAATGAACTATCTTCTCTGGTGCAGCTTTTCTTTTTAATGCCTGGTAGCCTTTGTTTCCAACAACAAAAAGTTTGTAATCTATGTTATTTTCTTCAAATTCCCTTATTCTGCGTAAAGTAGTTCTTACAATGTTGGCATTGTATGCGCCTGCAAGGCCTTTATCTGAAGTGACAACGAGGATTCCTACTGTCTTAAGTTCCCTTTGAATTAGTAATTCAGGGTAATTATCTATAGCTTTAACGTACTTTTCTTGACTTTTTTCTATTAAAGGTTTTGCAGCCATTAATCTTTTTATCATTTTTAAAAGCTCACCAGAATATGGCAGTGAAGCTTTCAATAATGCTTCAGTTTTTTTAACCTTGGCAGCAGCTACCATTTTCATAGCCCGGGTGATTTTTTGAGTATTATGAACGCTTAATATTCGTCTTTTTATGTCCTTCAGGTTAGGCATATTATGCTACAACTCCGGCAAACATGGTATCTTTAAACCTTACAAGTTCTTCCTTGATTTTGTTTATATCCTCATCATCAAGTTTTTCGCCTGCATTAAGCTTTCTCTGTATGTCCTGGAGGTTTGATTTTAAGTAATTAAACCATTCACGTTTATATTCCAGAATTTTGTCTGTAGGAACATCATCAAGATAACCATTATTCACCGCATAAAGTATAGTATATTCCTGTGCAACTGATAAAGGTTCATATTGCGGCTGCTTTAATACTTCTATAAGCTTTTGTCCACGTTTTAACTGATCCTGTGTAGCTTTATCAAGGTCGCTGGCGAACTGCGCAAATGCTTCAAGTTCCCTGAACTGAGCAAGGTCAAGTCTTAATTTGCCTGAAATTTTCTTGATATTAACTGTTTGAGCTGCACCACCTACCCTTGATACTGAAATACCGGCATTTATCGCTGGTCTTATCCCGGCGTTAAACAGGTCAGTTTCAAGGAATATCTGGCCGTCAGTAATACTGATTACGTTAGTTGGAATGTATGCGCTGACATCGCCTGCCTGGGTTTCAATTATTGGCAGGGATGTAAGGCTGCCGCCTCCCAGTGCGTTTGAAAGCTTTGCAGACCTTTCAAGAAGTCTTGAATGCAGGTAAAAAACATCACCAGGGTATGCTTCACGTCCTGGAGGTCTTCTTAAAAGAAGGCTCATTGTTCTGTATGCCCAGGCGTGACGAGTTAGATCATCATAAATAATAAGCACGTCTTTGCCGTGGCTCATGAATTCCTCACCCATGGTCGTTCCTGCAAACGGTGCGATGAACTGCAATGGAACTGTGTCGCTGGCTGATGCTGCTACTACTATGGTATAATCCATGGCTTTATGCTCTTCAAGAGCTTTCACGATTTGGGCAATTGTACTTGTTTTTTGCCCTATTGCAACGTAAATACATATCACGCCAAAATTTTTCTGATTAATTATTGTGTCAATAGCTAGAGCGGTTTTTCCTGTTTGCCTGTCACCGATAATTAACTCTCTTTGCCCTCTTCCAATCGGAGTAAGAGCGTCAATAGCAGTTATACCGGTTTGTAATGGCTGGCATACAGGCTGTCTTTTAACTATGCCGGGCGCTACTTTTTCAATAGGCATTGTTTTATCGGAATGAATCGGCCCTTTTCCATCAAGCGGATGTCCAAGAGGGTTAACTACACGGCCTATCAAGTTTTCGCCTACCGGTACAGATGCAATTTTACCGGTTGTTTTTACTGTCATGCCTTCTTTTATGTGGATGTATTCGCCCATTACTACAACGCCCACGTTATCTTCTTCAAGGTTAAGTACCATGCCTTCGGTGCCATGGCCGTCTTCGAATTGCACAAGCTCACCAGCCATTGCATTTCTAAGGCCATATACACGAGCTATCCCGTCACCAACTTCTAAAACCGTTCCTATATCGGAAATTTCCAGCGTGCTTTCGTATTTTTCAATCTTTGCTTTTATTATTGAACTTATTTCATCGGGTCTAATGTTTACCATAACCAGCCACCTCTTTTTTCATATTCTCAAACTTTGTCCTGATGCTGCCGTCAATGATTTTATCCTTAACTTTTACTATCATACCGGCAATTATTTGTTTATCAATGTATGATTCTATTTTTATTTGCTTGCTAAAAAGCTTTTCAAGCCTTTCTTTTACTCTGTTTTTAGTGTCTTCATCTATTTCTATAGCTGTGATTACTTGTGCTGTTTCAATATTTCGTATTTCGCTCAAGATTTTATTATAACACTCGGCGACAAATGACAGTAAAAACAGCCGATTATTATCTGCCATTAGCTTTATAAGGTTCATTGACATTAAATTAATGTGCGGCTTAAAGATTGTTTCCATGACTTCTTTTTTCTCTTCCGCATTAATGAGCGGATGCTCGATGAAATCCTGTAAATCCTTATTTGACTTGACAGTATCTTTTATCAAATGTAAATCAGCATTAATAGTATCAAGCAGGTCGTTTTTTTCGGCCAGTTGAATCATTGCATCTGCGTATTTATCCGCAATTATTGATAAACCTTCATTCATGTAAATTTTCCAAATTATTTATAAAATCATTGATATATTTCCGGTGCAGCCTCTCGTCAATAGACTTGTTTATTTGCGTTTCAGCCGTTGCAAAAGCTGCTGTTGTGATTTCTTGTATTACTTCGTTGGTTGCGACTTTTCTTTCGCTTTCTATAGTCAGGTGAGCCTTTTTCTGCATACTTGCAGCTTCCTTTTCAGCTTCTTCAATTATTCGTACGGAAATACCTTCAGCTACCTGTTCTCCATCGTCTGTTAACTTGGATACTTCCTGGTCTGCGTTTTTTACTTTTGTTTTCGTGGCCTCAAGCTGGCTTTCCTTAGTTTTTCTGTCTTGTTCAAGATTTTTCAGTAATTCAATAATTTCATCCCGCTTTTTATAGAAATAAGAAAGCAGGTTATATTTTCTGAATAGCCATACCAAGAATATTATGACTATGAAAAGGTTGATAACATTTGAAAAAAGTATTACATTAACGATTTCGTTCATTGTTTTCACCTATAGCAAGGAGTATATCCTCATCAAGAATTTTTCTGCATATGTCAGAAGCATACGTATTTATGTGAGGAGTGAGTTCTTGCATGCTTTTAGCTTTTTCTTCCTTAATTTGCAGCCTTTCTATGTTTAAAAATTCTGATACCTGCTGCTTTCTTTCTCCCAGAATCTTTGCTTTTTCCTGATTTGCATCTGATATTACCGCAGTGGTATTATCAGACGCTTTTTTTCTGGCTGTTTTAATTTTTTCTGTATATTCAGTATTCAGCCTTTCAGCTTCACTTAATAGCTGCTCTCCTGCGTGCTTTAAGCCATTAATATGCTGATCTCTGGTTTCCCTGATTTGTTTTAGTGGGCCATAAAACACTCTTTGCATAATAATAGTGAATAGCACAAAACTGGCGGCGATAAATATCAGTGTGCCGTCTATTTCCAGAAGTGAACCGCCTCCTGCTTCCTGATGCGGGGCCGGGTTTTCTTCTATTGTGGCTGTGTGTATTTCGTTATGCTCCGTCATTTTTGATCCTTAGAACAGGTTGAATACATATTTTGCAAATAAAACCAGTGCGATTGTATAAATAATAAGGGTTTCCATAAAAACAATACCTATAATCATTAAGGTTCTGGCATTATTTAATGATTCAGGTTGTCTTGCTACAGCATTAATGGCGGCAGCAGTTGCTATACCCATACCAATCCCTGGGCCAATCGCTGCTATCCCGACCCCGATTAAAATCGCTAATGTTGCAAGTCCTTGTGATTCCATTTTTTTCTCCTTATTTTTTCAATTTCTTATAACGTGATTATTTTTAGTGTTCCTCAGATAGTGCTGATCCTATATAGGTAGCAGCAAGAGTTGTAAATACATATGCCTGCAAAAATGCTACAAATAACTCGTAAAGCATAATTGGTATAGGCATAAAAAATAAATAAACAGGGGCAATGCTTAAAAGAATTAAAATAATTAATTCCCCGGTTACAATATTTGCAAAAAGCCTTAAAGATAATGATAATGGCCTTGTAAAATCTTCAAGAAGGTTGAAAGGGAACATAAACCACAGAGGTTTAAAGTAGTGCTTGAAGTAACCGATGCCTTTCTCATTAATTCCTGCGCCAAAGTAATAAATAACTACAATTAATGCCAGAGCAAGTGTTGTATTTATATCATTTGTAGGGGAAGCAAGTTCGCCTTCTTCAAAAGGTATTAATCTCCATGGGAGTTGGCCTTCCAGGTTTGCTATTAATATAAACAAGAATAATGAAGCAATTACAGGTAAATGTTTCTTGCCTTTATTCCCCATTAAGTCTTGTACAATTCCTTCCAGGAAGCCCATTAGCGTTTCTGAAAGTGATTGCAGCCCGTCGGGAATTATATTTAGTTTTCTCGTAACTACAAATGCAAAAAGTATAATTGCCCCCATGGCAAGCCATGCTGTCAGGAGTGTATCCATATGAACCTGAAACGGTCCAATATGCTCTAACCAGTGTTCCCCAACCTTGATTTCGTGCAAGTAATCTTCTCCTCATAAGGTCTATAACTAGTAAATCATATTTTTTGGTTTTAGGCTAGAACATATACTGATTTTTATTATTTTTTTGGTGGAGGTCAGCGAAGCTGACCTCCACCAAAAGGCAATGGGGGCGCTTGCAAGCGCCCCCATTGCAAAAAATCTAAACTTTGGATTTTTAAATATACTTTAATTCAGGTTTTCATTTGAATTTGGTTCTTCCGGGTTAAATTCAACCATCTCCATTTCTTCTTTGGTGGCTTCCCTTATCCAGTCTAAAAACGCAATAGGTATTCGTTCTTTTACTACTCCTGGTTTATATATATTATCTTCAGTTTCCTCTTCTTTTATTCCGTATGTTTTAATTTTTTCATCACTGGTAAAAAACTTTGCTACGGTGACCAACCTATTTAATTCATCGGGAAGTTCTGGTATATTAGTTTGCATTTCCTCAACAACTACTGCTCCTTTTGGGTCTGCGCATAAGCTTAATACCTTGTCTCTTACGAATGCGTCATTACCAGTAACGTTACTTTTCGACAGATTTTCTATAGTTATTTTATCAAGTTTTACTACATGTCCTATAAGACTACCATCCTCCTTAAATCTTCCTGAAATTTTTCTATCATCAATTAAATTTCCGCGAAAAGCTACTGGAATTTTGTTATAGTTGTTTACATGCATTTTTTTACTCCTTTTTTATATTCTTAAATATATAAATCCTGTAAAAATAAATATTGACAATAAACACAAATAATCTACAAAATTAAATATGATAAAAAGTTTAACGCCTGTCATACTGCTTACAATTTCAAATATTTTCATGACATTCTCGTGGTACGGCCACCTGCGGTTTAAAAGTTCTGCTTTGTGGATAGTAATTCTTGTTAGCTGGGGAATTGCCTTTGCTGAGTATTGCTTCCAGGTGCCGGCAAATCGCATTGGCCATGCATACTTTACTGCTGCGCAGCTTAAAACGATGCAGGAAGTGATCACACTCATTGTTTTTTGTGTGTTTTCAGTTCTTTATCTCAAAGAAGACCTGAAATGGAACTATATTGTAGGGTTTGGGTTTATGATACTGGCGGTGTTTTTTGTGTTTAAGAAATGGTGAGGTAATCTTCAGTCAACGCTAGCTTAAAGTTTTCCGAATCAAATAAATATTTAACTCCAAGCGGCAGAGTGGCTTTTTGTTCGCTATGCCCAGCCGGAAAACCATACCCAATAGGTATATTTAAATCTTTACTGTATTCGGTAATTAATTCCAGAGCATTAACATCTGTGAATTCCGCAAAAAGCACGCCCGCAAGTTTATTAAATACGCCTGCAAGTCTTAATTGTGCCAGCATTCTGTCAATTTTATAAAGCGGCTCGCACACATCTTCAATCAATAAAATTTTATTATCGAAATTCAATGAATAAGGTGTTCCTAAAAGCCCGCAAATAATTGAAAGATTGCCGCCAATTAAAATTCCTTCTGTTGTGCCGGGTTTAATACAGTGATATTCGTATGGGTTCGGGAATGAGTATGGTATTTCCACATTATTTTCTAAAATTTTCCAGAAAATATCCTCTGTATAAGTATTAATATTTTCTTTTCCAAAATCTGACACAGCCAGCGGACCGTGAAACGTGACAAAATTAAAGTTGTAGAGCAGGGCAGTTATGTCACTGTAGCCTACAAAGATTTTAGGCGGTAATGTTGGGATTTTATCCAGTATCCTGAATGCGCCATACCCTCCTCTGGAGCAAAAGATGGCCTTGATTTCAGGGTCATTAAAAAAAATAACCAGGTCATTCAGACGGTCAGTGTCGTTTCCGGCGAGGTAGTCATTTTTATCCAGAGCGTGAGGTGCTGTTTTAACTTTGAACCCTTTCGATTCAAAATATTTCACCGCATTATTAAAAAGCTCGATTTCTTTTACAGCACCGGACGGGGAAATAATGCCGATTGTGTCGCCTTTATATAGTTTTTTGGATTTTGTTTTCATAATTAATAATAATAACGCATATTAATGATTAAGAAATGTTACAAAATTCTGTTTTTTCGTAATAGATTAGCATTTTTTGTTTTTATAAAGTTTTTATTTAATTAGATAGGGATAAGGTTAAAAAGGTTATTTAGGAAGGAGTCAAACGACTTTTAAGAACTAATAGCGTATGAATACCTGCGTTTTGCGGGTGAAAAATGACTAATATATAGGTAGGGATTAATTTAACCATATTTGGGAAGGAGACGGATAAATGTCACTTGTATCATGTTTTGTAGGAAATGTTCAATGGGGCATACGCGCCAGCGACGCTGAGTATAAAGCTCAGGTAATAGGCGAAGAAATTTACGAAATGACTCAGGCAATAGCAGGATTAACTGAGGAAATCACTGGCGTTGAAACGGGTAAGACTGATATGCAAGGTCAACTTAGTTACCTGTATTCAATACTAAGTTCACAGGGACTTGATCCTCAGACCAGGCAGGATATCATAAATCAGATATATGCTATGCAAGCTGAGCAAAATCAACAAAATCAATCAAAAGCAGAACTGAATCAAATAAAAAATCAATATCATCAAAGAGAGAAAGAATTACAAAAACAACTAAAAGCAGTTGAAATGGAAGTTAAATTAGCAAGTGAACAGGGTGAGTCATTCAAGAAAATGCAAGATGGCGCAATTAAAAGACTTACGGTTAACGTTTAATTATAAACATAAATTCAAGTATAAAAGGGGCTTTCAAAAGCCTCTTTTATATTTCAACTTTTAATAATGGTTAAAAAAAGTAATGGATTTGGAGAGCCGAGCGAAGCTCGGCTCTCCAAATGTAGGTAGGTGCCCAGAAGGGCACCTACCTACAGAATATTCCTTATTCAGCTTTTTTGTTAAGAAATATTACAAAAATTAAAAAATAACACGTATTTTAGCAATTTCTTTGTGAAAAAAGTTTTTATTATATTGGGAAGTAAGAAAGTAAGTTAAATAAAATTGGGAAGGAATTTGGGCTTATGTCACTTGTATCAAGTCTTTCGGGTAATATTTGCTGGAATGATAGAGCCAGCGAAATTGAGAGTCGGTATAACCAACTGGTAGACAAGATTAGTACTATTACAGATGAAGCTGGTAGAATCGGCGAGGCTATTTCACGTCTTGACAATCAAACCAGCATGAACCAGACTCGAGTATTTGCTCTTCAGTCAATGTTGGCTAATCAAACTGATCCTGGCCAGAGAAGCAAGATTGAAAGTATGCTGGCAGCTTTACTTAGTCAGCCAAAAAATGATCAAATGGCGAAATTAATGCTTGAAATGAAAAAGAACAAGCTCCACAAAGAAGAAAAACAATTAGAAAAAGAAAAGACATTAATGGATGTTCAAAAGAAATTAGCACAGCAAACAGCTGAATCAATGGGTAAAATGCAAGATGCAGCACTTAAGAGATTAACTATTCAGGTCTAAAAGTAAAGTTTACCAGGTAGCCTGAGAGAATAATCAATATAAGCAAGAAAGACATATAAATAATTATTAAAGGCAGTTTGACTGCCTTTTTCATTATGAGAAGCTCGGGAATCGATGTGGCAGTAGTGGCCATGGTAAAAGCAAAAATTGTTCCAAGGGGAAAGCCCTGATCTACAAAAATTATAAGTATAGGTAAAACCATGGCTATATTAACGTAAAGTAAGATAACAAGAAGAACAGCCATGGGTATGGCAAAGGGGTTATTCAGTCCAATATAATCAACAATCAGGCCATTAGGTACGTAGCCTTGAATTATTGTTGCAAGTGCAATACCAATAAAAATATACAGCCAGAAACCCTTGAAAAACTTTAGAGAATTCCTCATTGCTGACTTTAGTGCATCCTTGAAATTTCTTTTTTCTTCAATATTCGGCACTGTTTCAGTTTTTAAGTTAGAAATCTTTATATAATTGTTAATTTTTAATGAACCTATTAAAATGCCGCCCAGTAAGCCTATTGCAATACCCAGTCCGTAGTAAAGAAAAGCAATTTTATAACCAAATAGGCTGAAAAATAACGCAAAAGCAACTTCATTGGTTATTGGGGCGGTTAAGAGGTAAGTAAAGGCAATACTTGGGTGTACGCCTGTTTCCAGCAGGCCAATAAATACAGGGATAATTGAGAACTCTTCAACAGGCGTAATTACAGCAATAAATGAAGAAATAAGATTACCCAAAAGTAAATTCTTCCCACTCAGGAGTTTCCGGGTTCTTTCAGGCGTAATATATTCCCTTATTATGCCTATGAAAAATCCGATAACCAGGACTAACAGGTAAATTTTCAAAAGATTGGTGATGAAAAAGTTAAACATAATAACTTGATAACATATCCTTTTTGAAAAATAAGAGCCTTTTGAGTAGAATACTTTTTAACGATGCACTTAGATTGGGAGGGGAAATAATGAAAAAAAAAGTTGTTCTGGCGTACTCAGGTGGGCTTGATACCACGGTTATAATACCCTGGTTAAAAGAAAATTATGATTATGACGTGATTGCGGTGTGTGTTGACCTCGGACAGGGTAGTGAAACTGATGGATTAGAGCAGAAAGCTCTGTCAACAGGCGCAATAAAGTATTATCTTGAGGAAGTAAGAGAGGAATTTATCAAAGATTATTGCTTCCCAACCCTCAAGGCAGGCGCAAAATACGAAAGTAAATACCTTTTAGGTACATCAATAGCAAGACCGCTTATTGCAAAAAAACTCGTTGAAGTAGCAAAAAAAGAAGGTGCAGTAGCTATATGCCACGGCGCAACCGGAAAAGGCAACGACCAGATACGCTTTGAACTCACAATAAAAGCCCTTGCTCCGCATTTGGAAATCATAGCTCCATGGCGAATATGGGATATTAAATCAAGGGAAGACGCAATAAAATACCTTGAAGACAGGAATATTACCCCTCCGGTAAAAAAAGATGACAGCTATTCGCGTGACAGAAACCTCTGGCACCTTAGCCATGAAGGACTTGAGTTAGAAGACCCTAGTCAGGAGCCTAATTATAATAGGCTGCTCAAGTTGACAGTTCCAATTGAAAAAGCGCCAAATGAGCCTGAATACGTGGAGATTGAATTTAAACAGGGAAACCCTGTGAAATTAAACGGCAAAGAGCTTAGTCCCGCTACACTGGTGGCTGAATTAAACGAAATCGCAGGCAGGAATGGAGTCGGCATAATTGATATTCTTGAAAACCGCTTTGTTGGTATGAAATCAAGGGGCGTTTATGAAACTCCGGCTGGAACCGTCTTATATGAAGCGTTGGAACAACTTGAGCATATGTGTCTTGACAGGCAGACATTCGCTTTTAAGCAAATAGTAGGTGTTAAATTTGCAGAGCTTGCTTACAGCGGCGAGTGGGAAACACCTTTAAGAGAGGCACTTTCCGCATTTGTAGATAAAATCCATGAGCCTGTAACCGGTGTGGTTAAATTAAAACTTTATAAAGGCAATATAATACCCGCAGGCACTAAATCCCCATATTCCCTTTATAATGAAAGCCTTGCCAGTTTTACAACCGGCGAATTATACAGCCATAAAGATGCGGAAGGATTCATAAACCTGTTTGGATTACCGCTGAAGGTTAGGGCTATGATGCGGGAAAGACAACAATAGAAAAATTAACGCAAAAGCCCTCGAGATTTCGAGGGCTTTTGGTTTTATGATTAATTGATTAATTATGCGGTGACTGCTAATTTTTCTTTTTTTGCTGTTCCCGCTGTTTCTGGTTTTTCTGCTTTAGTACCTTGTATTAATTTAATTAATAATGCTAATTTTTCTTCATCAGTAGGTTCGGTTTTTTCAGCTGGTTTTTCTGCTTCAGCTGTTTTACCCTGGAATATGCTTTCGAGCATTTTTTTTAGTTGTTCATTTTCTTTTGCAAGAGCTTGGTTTTGTTGTTGTAGCAATAACGCTTCAATTGAAGTTTGCTGTTGTGGTTGTTGTGCTGCAATTTTTCCTGTTTCTAAAGCCATACGTAAATCCTCCTCATACTAATCTCACACATTTTCAAGGTAATAAATCTTATTCCTCCGTATAGAGATAAAAACAAGCATTTCGGAAAACGTGCTAAAAATTTTTTTGATTGTGATATTTGTTTACATTTGATTTCAAAAAGTTA
>Ga0154583_1063_pt1 | contig 21203 bp, 19 predicted proteins | sample RifGroF2_FD_116012 | JGI IMG/M metagenome (GOLD analysis project Ga0154583, IMG submission 116012) | Candidatus Melainabacteria bacterium GWF2_37_15 | reverse complement strand
CCTGTTACAAACAGCAGAAGGAGACCTGTCAATTATCCAGGATAACCTTCAAAGAATCAGGGACTTAGCAGTTCAAGCAGCTAACGGAACAAACGGAACAGCTGAAAGAGCCGCTATACAGTCTGAAGTTCAACAACGTATTGATGAAATTGACAGGATCGCTAGCGCATCCTCATTCAATTCAATCAAACTTCTTGATGGAACATCATCAAACCTCTCACTCCAAATTGGTACTAAGTCAACTCCATCGTTGAACGCAATCAGTTTAACAAGCGGAACTATCAACCCTCTTGGAAACGCTAATGCATCAACACTTGGTATCGGCAGTATAAGTAGCGCATTCGCTAGCGCATCCGCAGCAGCAAGCTTTATTTCAAGCGTAGATACAGCTATAAGCTCAGTATCTGAAAAGAGATCAACAATCGGTTCTTTACAGAACAGGTTAGAATCTGCAATAACCAGCTTGAATGTACAGTTTGAAAACATGTCCGCTTCCGAATCAAGGATAAGAGACGTGGATGTTGCTAAAGAAGCTGCAAACTTAACCAAGAACCAGATATTGCAGCAAGCATCAGCTACACTGTTAGCTCAAGCTAACCAGGCACCATCTGTAGCACTTAGTTTAATATAAACTTAACTTCAGGGATGCGAAGCTAAAATAAGGAGAAAAAGCAACGTATCGTAACTTACAACAATACAATATAGTTCCACTCCTGTTTGAAAAAACAGGGGTGGAATTCCTTAATTAAAAAGGATAATTAATAGGGATAGTCAGTAGGGATAGTCGTTATGATAAGGGATATAATACTAAATTTAAACCAGATTTCCACTTTCGATAATCTTTTCGTTGAAAGACTTCTTCGTTTTCAAAAACACTGTGAAAGAAATAATTGCTCCATTGCATTATGCGGAGCTAATCATGATGTATTATGTATTTTTTATCTTTTAAAGCTTGATAAATACTTTGAGTTTTATGAAAATGAAGATGAAGCTCTTTTAAGAGAAAATAGATTAGTTAAAAGAAGACTAAAAGTGGTGTAGGAGAAGCAATGTTTGATGTTATAACTATCGGGGGGGCAACAACGGATACTTTCGTACAGGTTGATAAAGCAAAGATTATAAATATAGAAACTCCAACCTCAAAAGACAGCTATCTGTGTTTTGATTACGGCGCAAAGATAGAAATGGACAAACTCGCTTATGACATAGGCGGAGGTGCTGCAAATACTGCTGTAAACTTTTCAAACCTTGGATTTAAAACAGGAATAGTGGTTAAAATAGGATATGACCTTAATTCTCAGGCTGTATTGCAGCAGCTTAACGAAAGAAATGTTGATACTTCAATGCTTCTCAGGACAAAGGAGGACAAAACAGGCTTCTCTGTTATTTTAACAAGTTATGAAGGTGACAGGACAGTTGTAATGCACCGCGGCGCAAACAGTCTGATTACACTTGATGATATAGACTGGGAAAAAATCAGGCAGGCAAAATGGATATATTTCGCTTCACTTAGCGGCGCTTCAAATCAAATACTGGATAAAATGGCTTTATTCGCAGAAGAAAACGGTATAAATATGGCGTTTAACCCCGGTTCTACGCAAATAAAACGAGGACTTGAGGATTTAAGAAAAATTCTGGAAACTGCGGAAATTCTTATAATGAACCGTACAGAGGCCTCCGAAGTAACCGGCATCCCCAATAATCCGCCTGACGAACCCAGCATTGACGACCCGAATCTGAATGAGATGATAACCAAGCTTAAGAGTTACGGGCCTAAAATCGTGGTTATTACTGAAGGCAAAAAAGGTGTATATGCCTATGATGGCAAAACAATGTATTATACACGTCCATTTCCGGCTAAAGTAGCGAGTACGCTGGGCGCAGGAGATGCTTTTGCAAGCACATTTGTTGGAACTATTATGAAATATGGGTTTAATGAAATAGAAAAATCTTTAAAATACGCTTCTGTTAACTCAGCATCAGTTGTGGGAACTTTTGGGGCACAGCAGGGATTGAAGAATTTTGATGAAATTGAAGAAACCTTAAATAAAAATCCTGATTTTCAGGTACAGAAAAGATTAAAATAGGGTAGGGTGCATTTATGCACCAATAAGTAATATAGGGTGGGCTTTAGCCCACCGCCATTTATACAATTTTGTAAGGGCAGACCTGTGTGTCTGCCCTTAGGTTAGGATCAATTTAAAAAATTGACCCAACAAAAACTTTATCAAGAATTATTTAGATAATAAATATTGCTTTTTAGCTCTGTTTGCATCCTTAACAAGTTCTTCTGCAAGGTTCTCTCTTGTAGTGTATGAAAACTGTTGAGCATTTGGTAAAGAGTAACTTCTCAAGTCAGCTTTAATTTTTTGAAAAAAAGTTTTTCCTGGCTCTGTAATATCTTGTACACTAGTCCTAAGTTTACTCATGTCAAGTCTGCCAAAGGATGTCTCAGGTCGAACAAATATATCCACATCTCTTGCTAATTCTTCTAGCTGAGGTCTAGCTTTTTGTACTTCTTTTAAAACATGTTGTCCTAATTTCTTGGCAATCGTCGCTTCGTCCATATGAAAAGCCATTCCAAATGATAATTTTGGGCTTGAATTGTTCTGTGTTATAGCTTGCATTGACATGTTTTTCTCCTGTTTTTTACTTCACTAATACTATTATTTTTTGCAATTAACTATATAAAACACCTGAATAAAAAAGTTTCCTAAATTTTTGTAAAATTTTCAAAATTATTTTCTCAATTTTTCCTATAAACAGATATAGTGTGGGCAAAACCCCAATGTCGTCAACTTAGTATATAAATATGTCTGTATATTTTTTTAAAGCAGCGGCGCAGGACACAATTTTTGTTTTCCTTTCAGGTTAGCTTTGACGTAATAGTTAATTTTAGGGGGGAAACTGGCCGCTGCGCGGCCAGTTTCCCCCCTTTTTAAATTTTTTTTAACGCCGAGGACAACTTGGATTTTATAAAATTAACTATTACAACGCCACAGCCTACTGACAGAAAATATTACAATTTTTTAATTTTTTTTCTTAAGTTGACGACATTGGGCAAAACCCACGCTACCTTAAAAATTATTTATATTATATTTTAATAAAACATACTAGCATTATATACAAATATTTGTTATAATATTAATAAGGTTTATAATGTGGTAATGCCATAAGGAGTTGAATTTAAGGGACAGAGAGTTTTTAAAAAAAAGTGTAAAAAAGTGAAAAAAAGTGAACTTAAGGGGAATGAAAGATGCTCAATCAGAAGCAAAAGCGCCTTATAACGGCGTTAATTACTACCACTACAGTAAAAGAAGCCTTACAAAAGGCTAATGTCTCTAATCGAAGCTATTATAACTGGCTTGACAATAAGGAATTCGTGGACGAACTTAATTATGTCCAACAGCAAGTTTATAATGATTGTGTTATGGATATACGAAATTTGTCCAAAAATGCTGTAAAACTATACGAAAAGCTTATGAAAAGTGATAATGAAAGTATCCAGCTTAGAGCGGCAATATCGATAATAAATAATGCAGGAAAATTTTTGGAAATTAAAATTCACCCAAGTCATATTAAAGAAGAACCTAAAAAGACTTTATTTCAGGAAATTGATGAACTTACGGCGCTTTTGGAAGAAAGCGGGTGGGAATTAAGTGAGAAAGGGGTTAACTAGCATCCGCACCGTCCGGTCTTTTTATAATACTCCTGATGATACTCTTCAGCCCTCCAAAAAGTTGATGCCGGGACGATTTTCGTAACTGCAAGCGGTGGCTTTGATTTCTCTGCCAGCTTTTTCTGCTCTTCACTGTGATAAAATATAGCTGATCTATACTGACTGCCTACATCAACACCCTTTCCAATACTCCAGAAAACGTCGAGTAACTGCTCATACGATATTTTTTCCGGGTCAAAAGTTACTTCTACAGCCTCTGCATGGCCTGTTTCATCGGAACACACCTCTTCATAAGTCGGGTTTTCCTTGTGCCCACCTGTAAAGCCGACCTGGGTGGAAATTACGCCGTCAAGCCTGGCAAATTTAACCTGAACGCCCCAAAAACACCCTGCTGCAAACGTAGCTTTCTCCATAGTGATCACCTCGGGCAAAGTTTTGGAATTTTTATCCTAAAAATTTCCTGCATGTCTAAATTATTAATGACTGTATCTATAAGCACCTCCGGGTTTTCCAGTTCAATAGAAGGCAAAATGCCAAGGATATCAACTCCTGAAAGCTTACTGATAACATCAGGCGCTGTTTTTATGGCAATATCATCAGTATCTGACGGGTAATTGGAAATAACCACCCCCAGCACGTCTAATCCAACATTCCTTGCAGCCTCAATAGTAAGCAAGGTATGGTTTATAGTGCCAAGATCCGGCCTTGCAACTATTAAAACCGGTAAATCTAGCATTTTTGCAAGGTCCCGCATCATAAAATCTTGCGCCACAGGTACTAAAAGCCCACCAGCCCCTTCTGTTATCACAAAGTCACACTGCTCTTTCAAGGTGTCATAATCATTTTTTATTTTGTATTTGTTTATTTTCACATTATCAAGCATCGCAGCAATAGACGGAGCAGCGGGATAACTTAGGCTATAACTGACTTTTGTCACTATATTTGAGTCAACGGACTCTACAAACTCCATATCTGATGCAACTCCGGTCTGAATAGGCTTATACACACCCATTGTATAACCAAGGCTCTGCATAACAGCAGCTAGTCCGGCTGTTACAACAGTTTTCCCTACGCCTGTATCTGTGCCTGTAATAAAAATGTTCATTTTCCCTGCGAAAACCTGTCAACTTTAAACCGCTGGACAGCAATTTTTTCTTCTAACGAAATGCCTGCTTTTCTCATACACGCTGCGACCTGCTTTTCTATTGTATCCAACCCTTCAAGGTCAGGAAGCAGCAATGCCTGCCTGCCTTTTTCTGAAGACACAATGATTCCATACACTTTTGGGTCAAGTTCATCTAAAGACGATACTTTCTCGGAAAGATGCAACACATCCACTGAGTATTTCAGGCTGTCCAGTTCAAATTCCTGAACGGGAGGAAATCTCGGATCCTTTGTGGCGGAAGAAATAGCATTATGCATTATTTCCTCAACTACAGACTCCCTTGTCGGCGCTATTGTGCCAATACAACCTCTCAAATCACCGTCCAATGTCTTTAAAGAAACAAATGCACCTGCTTTTTCTACATCTACCCCGGTTAGTTTTATAGGCAATTCGGGCTTACCATTGCCTTTTACATGGTTTTCAATAACTAGCCGTGCAAATTCTTCTGGCCTCATATATTACCCCTTTTTCCTTAAATTCATAACTTTTTCCTGATCAGGATTTACCCATAGCGTCTTTTCATTATTATAAACCACAAATCCGGGTTTAGAATTTGCAGGCTTTTTTACAAATTTGCGTCTGGTGTAAACAACCGGTACATTTGAAGATTGCCTGCCTTTACTGTAATACGCCGCGATATAAACCGCTTCATGCAGTGTGGTTTCAGGAACTTCCTTATCTTTAGAGGATTTGATAATTACATGCGAGCCGGGAATGTTCTGCACGTGGAGCCAGATATCCTCCGGGGATGAATTCTTCAGAATATACTCGTTTTGTTTGTTATTTTTCCCGGCAATTATAGTAAAACCATCTGAGGAAGTAAACTCAGCAGGCTTAAAATTATCTTTTGCCTGTTTTTTAGGTTCGTTGCCTTCTAATTCCTGCTGTATCTCCCGTAAATCCTGCATTGTTTCCGCCTGATTTACGGCTTCTTCCACGCTTTCAAGATACTGGATTTCTTTTATTGTTTTTTGCATCATTTCTTCACCGTGCTTTGCAGCTGTCTTGGCCTTTTTGTAGAGCTTATAATATTTCTGTGCTTCTTTAGGATTATCTATAAGAGCATTATCGCCCATTTGTTTGTATTTTTCCTGCTTTTCCTGAGAATGCACTATTGTTTCCTGTTCCGCAAGGAGTTTTTTGTTATGATTAAGCTCTTTTTTCAAAATCTTTAAAACGTTATTTTTCAGCCTGGTAAACTTGTCCTGGAACACCTGATAACCAAAATACCTGTCCAGCATTTCATTTACAGACTTTATCCTCTGCCACTCAATAGTTTTATCAAGCGTTACAAGTGAATAAAACTTCATGTCAGAACTTATACCAGGGTTTAAATTCTCCAGGTTAACAGTCTGCTTTGCAATATTGTATAAATCTTCAACCGGGCAGGCACTAATAAGCTCAGCGGCAAGTGCCCTGCTGATATAGCCAAACTCCTCCATTGATGTTACTTTTATTAGCTTGCGAAAATCCTCTTCTGATATTTTTGTTAGGTCAATTTTATTCTGTTTTGGCGGGTAAATATACGGCAATCCGCCTGCAAGTTCACGTTCCCTGCTTTTTTCACTGCTTACGCTGTGAGCACAACCCAGAATAACGTTGTTTTCATAGTTATACAGGATAATATTACTTGATTTGCCCATGAATTCACACGAAAGCACCATTCGTACTCTTTCGCCAAGTTCACTGTAGCTTTCAAAGTAAATTTCAAATATCCTTTCAAATTCCGGCTGCTTTATATCAAGTATTTTGCTTCCTTCCATATGTTTTCGCAGCAGCATACAGAACATTGGCGGGGTTTTAGGGATTTCAATACTGCGCAATTCCTCCCCTTCACGACTTAATACCGAAAGATGGGGATATTTCGGGTCCACAGAGATGTACAGCTTGTGGTTAGCGCCCTGCGCCCTTATGGTGAGTAATAGCTCATGTTTAGTAGGCTGCTGGATTTTATAAATCCTGCCGCCCGTGAACACAGGCTGGTATTCAGCAACAAAGGCTTTCAGGGAAAGGGAATCAAAATTTAACATAGCACTAGCATTATATGTAAACCCGAGCGGGTTTTCAATTCGCCTGCAAAAGCTTAATGACCTTTTAGTTTTTCGATATATTCTTTACATGATTCAGCGTTTTGGTCATCACCAATTATTTGAAGTATTTGCATTGTTTTTTCTGAATGTGTAATTTTGTCTTGTATAGTGGGATTAGTCATATCTCTAATAACTCTTGAGGCTTCAAGCGCACCTTTTGCATTCCTTTCTAAATCCCAGTGAGCATGAGGTTTATAGTTGCTTTTTAGAGCACAAACTTCAGCTACTTGAAGAAATTTATCAGCAACATCTTTTAAGCTATTTTTAATTTCACCCATTAAACCAAGCTCTATTCCTTTTAACTCCTCGTAGCTTTTCCCATAATTAGCTGGTTTTTTTATATCTAACCTTTCTCCAACAAAATAGTGGTCACCGACACCACCCCTGGCTGATTTAAGATATGGTTCCTTAGAATTCGGATAGGGAAGTAAATTAGGTGCATTTCTTCTTATTTCTTGAAGAATTTCATCTTGTGTTTCATCTGCATATGGATGATAAGTATGTGAAGTAGCTGTATATGCTTCATAAGGCTCATCATTGGGCGATGTACCAGTTTTCCACACTCCTTTAAAAGCAAAGTTCTTATTCTCTGCCTTCTGAAACGGCACAACTGCACGTTGCTGTGACATTGGGTTTATTAACATAGTTTTAATTCCTTTCTGTTATTTTATAATTAACAATAATTTTATTTCTTTGCTGCTTCAGTTTTCTTCTTTCTTTCTATAACAGGTGATTTAATATTCATTAATTCTATGTATTCCCAGATAGGCCCTTTCCCTGGGCCTAAGTTCCAACTTAAGTCTGTTTTAACAGCGTTTATCCCCATCTTAGTATAATGCGGCCTGTCATTATAATACACATCTAATGCTGTTCCCAGCGTGGCCTTATATTTAACTGCGTTTGCATCAAGTACCCTGCTGTATTCCTGCATGTGGTCTGCTCTATTTAGATCCCAATATTGTAATGGCTCTAATTTTTCAGTTAAAAATCCTGTTGCATTGTCTTTATCTTTTTTATAATCCACAACAGTATCAGGTAATCCGCCTGTATTGCTTGCTGCAACTAATGTGCCAACAGGTAAAGCTTCACCCTGGGTTAAGCCGCAAGGTTCAAACCAGCTCGGTATCATAAACAGGTCTACCCCTGCTTTTAAAAGTCTTCCTGAAGATGTATTCCTTGTATCCAGTATCATTACTCGTTTTTGATCTTCCCCTAAATCAGCAAGCATTTTTACTGCTTTATTATCCACTGCTGATCCGCCTGCCTGTATAATTACAAACGGCTTTTCTTTTCCCTTATATTTAGTATCAAAATCTTTGTACAACTTTGCAAGGCTCTGCATTAATATGTCCAGGCCTTTCTGGTCTTCCCCTCTGCCTACAAAAGAGAATATAGGAGTATTTTCTGTTAAAACGCTTGTGTCTGGTTTGCTCTTTAACATTGCTCCTTTTATTATCCGGTTTCCTGGCTGGACTGAAGTATCTTTTAACTGGTCTGTATATGTCTGCAATACCTTTATAAGAGATAATTTTGCCTGTTTTTTAGCTTCTACAAAATTATCTTCCCGAATAGGGATCATTTTATCGCAATAACCGTTAAATTCTTTATTAAGTCCTTTAATTGCATTTTCTGTTAGCATATTCTTTGCTTTTTCATTACCGTTAGTTATTCCTTTTAGAGAACCTTTACTATATCTTCTGGTGAACACATTCTTAAGCCTTTCTCCAAAGCCTACACCATTAACACTCTGGTCAGACAGCTCCTTTCCATAATTTATGGACACTGAAGCAAGCCTGTCAGCTAAAGAAGTGCCCATATGCAGCATATTCATCTGGTCGCCGACCATTAAGGTATTGGTAAGCTCATTCCATCCCAAGTCAGGTGCTGCATAAGCAGATTTTTCTGCAATATCGGCAGCATATTTCCCGAACATCTGGTTAAATGTTTTTTGTGTATCTCCATCAACGCCCTGGTGTTGTGCGTTATGTATAAGCATAAAGAATGGGATGTCAGTAATTTGTTTTTGAACAATATCATGATTTTCAAGTAGTTCTTTAGGCAGTTCATTAGCTTGTTCTCTAAATGGTGTCAGGTAGCGGGTTAGCGCTGCCATAGGCGCAGCCTGCCAGTCATTTCCCATAATTGCATCAGGCGGTTTTAAAGTATAATTATTTTCGCCTTTTGGTAAATATTGTTCACCTTTTATTGCCTTAGCTTTTAAGTCTATTCCAATTTCATAAGCATACTTTGAGAATATACCACCAAATCTTTCAGGTTCATCCATATCATCCTGTGATACATATGGCCCCCATTCGCGTGAACCGTAAGCATTTTCTTTTAAATCTTTCTTTGCAGTTATATCAAACTTACCTAATTCACTATGTATAAAGTTATGTCTGACACCACTCTTTGGACCTATTCCAGAATAGACAACAACTTTGTCATACTCCTGCTTAGTACCATCATTTACAGGTATTTTCTTTTCAAAAACTTTTTCTAGAATAATTTTATTTGGGCTGGCTGTATTTCCATATGTATATTCATATTTCTCTGTTTCTCCAGGTAATTTAACCAAACTATATGTGACATCAGTACCCGATACTTTTTGCGTCCCTAAATATAAAGGTGTCCATAGTTCAGGTTCAGCGTGCTGGCCATATTCTTTGTTTATTTTGTTTATTTCCTGTGCTATTTCTACAGGAACATCAGCAATGCCACCAGCCTTCATAAATTCCATTGTTTCAGATGTAGGTATGAATATCCTTGGGTTAGTTAACACAGGGAGTTTGCTAACTTCGTCAACTCTTTTTGAGGATGCTTCCCTAACACCCATATTTTTTATTATTTCGTCGAGTCTGGCATTGGCTGTTTTATTACCTTCAGAGATTTTATCCCTAGTTGATAGTAGCCTAAAGTGCTTGCCATTAAGTTCAACTGTCCTGGTCCTAAATGGAGTGTTGAGTTTATGTGCGCTTTCTGCCGTTGCCGCAGCGTTATTAGCTGTATCTTTTACTTCTTTAATCTTATCTCTTGCTGTTTCAGCATGTTTAACTATACTGTCTAAAGTTATATCGTGTTCCTTTGCTTCATTTATAGCCACGTCAGCGGCCTTGCCTCCCAACACCCCTGCCAGGGCAGCGACTGCTATATTGGTTTTATCAATCTTGGAGCCAGTGTTGGTATTGGTAACCTGCACCTCTTTAATTTTTTTAGCCAGCTCATCACTTAATTCCTTGCCAATATTTTTTAATGCTCTCCCGTTCCTGAGGGAAACAATGGTTGCCACTGCTGAAAGTCCAACTGCGGCTGTTATTCCTCCTACGGTAAGAATATCTTTTTTTGAATAACCTGACTCCTGTGGAGGTGCAACAGGAGGTGGAGTTACCGCCGCACTATTCTTGTGGGTCATAAATTGAGTCATAAGGTCCTGATTTGACCCAAAGTGCAAGGATTTAGCAGAGAAATTAATATGCATATTTTTTACATCCCAAATTTGTATACAATCAGATAAAACCTGAACATGAAAAAAATTAACACCTAAAATAAAAAATTTTTTTACGGTAAAATCAAATATGTAAGTTTTAGGGTATGTTTTAGGGAGATGATCTATGAAAAAAACAATTAAAGACCTCGACAATATTAAAGGCAAAAGAATACTCGTCAGAGAAGACTTAAACGTCCCTCTGGATGAAAACCTGAACATTACAGACGATACACGCATACGCGCTGCAGTTCCCACAATAAATTACTTAAGGGAAAAAGGCGCAAAAGTTATAGTAGTAGCTCATTTAGGAAGGCCAAAAGGCAAATTCAAAGATAATATGAGACTCAACCCCGTAGCAAAAAGACTTTCAGAACTACTTAATGCTCCGGTGATAAAACTTGATGACTGCATTGGCAACGAAGTAAAAACAAAACTTGCAGAACTTAAAGAAGGCGAAGTAGCCCTGCTCGAAAATATAAGATTCTACAACGAAGAAGAAGCTAATGATCCCGAATTCGCTAAAAAACTCGCTGAACTTGCTGATATTTACGTGAATGATGCGTTCGGTACAGCTCATAGAGCACACGCTTCAACAGAAGGTGTGGCAAAATACCTTTCCCCTGCAGTATCAGGATTGTTAATGGAAAAAGAACTCGATGCGCTAGGCGGACTGCTCCAATCACCTAAACGCCCATTTGTTGCAATTGTAGGTGGAAGCAAGGTTTCAACCAAAATAGGCGTTCTTGAAAACCTTATGGACAAGGTGGACACTTTAATCCTCGGCGGTGGAATGACCTACACATTTATGAGAGCTCAGGGATACAGCGTTGGAAAGTCTATATGTGAAGAAGACAAGCTGGATATTGCAAAAGACCTTATGAAAAAGGCCGAACAAAAAGGCGTAAAGCTTGTAATTCCTGTGGATATACTTATTGCTGACGCATTCAGCCAGGACGCAAACACAAAAATCGTATCATCAAAAGAAATCCCTGATAACTGGGAAGGTGTCGATATCGGCCCTAAATCCAGAGAAAACATCAACGAGATTTTACAGGAAGCTAAAACTATTCTATGGAATGGCCCGGTAGGCGTGTTTGAAATCGATAAATTCGCTGAAGGAACTAAAGCTGTAGCTCAAAGCGTTGCAGATGCGACCAGAAAAGGAGCAAAAAGTGTACTTGGCGGTGGCGACACCGTTGCAGCCATAGAAAAATTCGGCATTTCTTCTGAATCTTATTCACACATCAGCACCGGCGGCGGAGCAAGCCTGGAATTTATTGAAGGCAAGGAACTCCCCGGCGTTGCAGCTCTTGATGAAAAGGTGGCGGTAAAATAATTACAGGCTTTTTAACTTCGTTTTTGCTGGTATGTATGTCTTCCCTGTTCTTTGCTTTTTCGCTAAAGGACAGGAAGACTTCTACCAGTTTAATATACGCTGCCTTAATAGCTATATCTCAGGTGATAATAAGCTTTGAATTGTTATCCTTGTTTAAAGCCATATATCCTGTTAATTTTTTACTGTGTAATGCACTATTTTTTGTTGCTGCGCTTATATTGTATAGTCGTCACCCCGGACTTGATCCGGGGTCTATCCAAAAAACAACTGTAAGCATTTTATTAATTTCTTTAAAAAGAGACAAAATACTTTTGTTTCTTTCAGTTCTGTTTACACTTAGCGTATTGATTTCATTATTTTTCGTCCTCTTTGTCCCGACGAATAACGCAGACAGCCTTTTATACAGACTTCCACGAGTAGCATTCTGGATTCAGAATGCATCATTCGAACATTATGAAACCACATCACTAAGAAATCTTGTTTTTCCGATTAATTCGGAATTAATGCTCCTCTGGTCAATGATTTTCGTTAAAAGAGATTATATTGCACTTTTCCCCTCATTTTTTTCATATTTAGGCTGCCTTGCAATGATCGGCGTTTTTTTAAATAGCCTGAAATTTTCCGCAAAAAGAATATTATGGGTATTGCTGATTGTAGGCTCTTTACCTATTTTAATTCTGGAATCTTCAAGTGCGCAAAATGATCTATTTTTGGGATTTTTGCTCTTTACATCGTTTTATTTGTTCCTTATTGCTGTTAAAGAGGATAAGCATCTTCCCATAATATTTTCTGCACTTGCTTATGCAATAGCATTAGGAGCTAAAAGTACAGCGTTTCTTTTCATACCAGCTTTTGCGATTGTTTATACCCTTATAACAATAAAGCTTAAAAGGTATAAATATCTCTTAAGCTTTATTCTATGCGGCATTGCAGCATTTATATTGCTCTCATCATATAATTACATCCTTAACTATATAAATTATGGCCATGTTTTCGGCCCTGCAAGCATTGTAAATGAACACGTTAACTCAAATTTAAAACTTTTACCTTCATCAATTATTTTATATTTAACTTATTTTGCTGATTTTTCAGGGATTAAAGCTGTGGAGCATTTAAACCCCCACATAGTCAGCCTTTTTTCAGGGTTAAACATACTGGATGCAGTCCATATCGGAAAATTCACCGGCTTTAATTACAGGATTCAGGAAAACTTTTCCTGTTTTGGACTTCTGGGGTATTTATTGATTCTTCCATTTACTATTTTTGCTTTAACTAAAATTCGTTCTCAAAACATCAAAAGCTTTTATTCAGGCATCTGTGGGATTTTCCTTATATTATTTATGCTGATTCTGCCTTTGGTTATGGGGTTTTCTATATGGAACTTTAGATATCTTGCTACCGCCATAATTCTTGCAGCGCCAGTTATAGTTTTTAGCTACAGTAAAAAACTCAGCGTTTATAAAGTTATAATCACGCTGATTGTAGCTTTTAACTATATATTCATGCCGCTTTTTATGGATGGAAAGCCATTTTTTAAAGTACTTAGCCAATGCAGGAATGATTTAAGACTAAAAAATGAAGTGGATTTTTCAATTTACTGGAGAGAATATTACCCATTAAAGTATGCGGAAGAATTTATCCCAAATAATTCTACAATAGGGCTGATTTTCAGTGAGACAGATATCATTTATCCCTTTATTGAAGCGAATCCAACATGGAAAATTAAACTTGTCAGATATGAAAATCTTATCCAGGATAAAAAATTTGACCAGTATGATTATTTGATTACAGCAGGCAACATACAAAGCATTTATCCATTAAAAAATGTTGAAAAATATGACTATTACATTAATCCAACCCAAAGAAGCCTGACTTTTGAAAATAACATGGTAAAAACTTTTTACGCCGATCATGACGGAAAAATTCTGTTTAATATAGCTGAAAAACCTGAAAAAATGGTAAATTTAGTTGAAGAAGAAAAACTTTTAGAGTATTTTGTAAAAATTAAAGCGGTTTCTGTAAGAACTCAACATAAACCACAGGACAGAATATACTGGATTTATAAAAAGAGAAGAGAAGAATGAGAACAGTTAAAGCAGGATTAATACAGACTAATTCCTATCCAACCAAGGAAGAAAACATTAACAAAGCTATTTCCTTTATAGAAAAGGGAGTTAAACAGGGGGTAAAGGTAATTGCATTGCAGGAAGTATTTTTTAGCCCTTATTTTCCCATAGAGCAGGACAATAAATGGTTCGGCTGGGCGGAACCAATATCCGGTCCTACTGTAAAACTCATGCAGGACATAGCAAAACAGTACGGAATAGTACTTGTAGTGCCGATTTTCGAAGAAGAAGGAAGAGGTATTTATTACAATACCACGGCTGTAATAGATGCTGATGGCTCATTAAGGGGAATATACAGGAAAAACCACATTCCTCACCTTCCAGGATTCTGGGAAAAGTTTTATTTCAAACCCGGAAATCTTGGCTACCCGGTGTTTGACACCGCATATTGCAAAGTAGGGGTTTATACATGTTATGACAGACACTTCCCTGAAGGTGCAAGGTTGCTAGGTTTAGCAGGGGCAGAAATAGTATTTAATCCCTCCGCAACCGCAAAAGGCCTGTCTAAATATCTTTGGGAACTGGAACAACCTGCACATGCAGTGGCAAATATGTATTATGTAGGAGCCATAAACAGAGTAGGCGACCCATACTACGGTACCAGCTATTTTGTAAACCCAAGGGGCCAGTTCCTCGCAAAAGGCTCAGAAGACAACGAGGAAATTGTGATTGCTGACCTTGATCTTGATTTGATTACCGAAACAAGAAAAACATGGCAATTTTACAGGGACAGGCGACCTGAAACATATTCCGAACTCGCAAAACTATAGTATATTTACAAATCAGGAATTATGCTATTATTGTTGAAAAACAAGGAGAAAATGATGCAGATAAAAATTAATATAAAACCATCTCAAAAGTTGTTAAATCTTCCAACCTATGTTTTCGCTGAACTTGATGAATGGAAAGAAGAAGCCAAAGCGAAAGGAATGGATTTAATAGACCTGGGTATTGGCAACCCCGACGGTTGCACCCCGGAAGCTGTAGTTAAAGCAGCAGTAGAAAGCCTGAAAAATCCTAAAAATCATGGATACCCTTCATTTAAAGGAAAAGATGAATTAAGAGAAGGCATAGCTCAGTGGCTTTATAACAAGCACGGCATAACAATGGATCCAAAGGACGAAATACAGACACTTATAGGTGCTAAAGAAGGTCTTGCACATCTTGCAATGGCTTATACAAACCCGGGTGATATAAATATTGTTCCAGACCCTTATTATCCGGTATTATCACGGGGAACCTGGCTTTCAAACGGAGAAGTTTACCATGTAAAGCTTGAAGAAAAAAATAATTTCCTGCCGGATTTAAAATCAATACCTGAAGAAGTTGCACAAAAAGCAAAAATATTTTTTGTTAACTACCCGAATAACCCAACAGCAGGCGTGGCTACAAAAGAATTTTTCAAGGAGATGGTGGATTATTGCAAAAAGTATAATATTTTACTTTGCAGTGACCTTGCCTACTCACAAATAGTGTTTGATGGTTATAAACCCCCAAGTGTGTTTGAAGTTGAAGGAGCAAAAGATATTGCTATTGAGTTTTATTCATTCTCCAAATCCTACAACATGGCCGGATGGAGAATAGGATTTGCTGTGGGCAATAAAGAGTTCATAAAAACCCTTTATGCTATGAAAACAAACCTTGACTACGGCACCAGCTCAATTATTCAGGATGCTGCTATTGCCGCATTAAACCTACCTGAAGATCAATGCTGTCATATATCGGGTAATTACCAGAGAAGACGCGACTTTATGGTGGAAGGTTTTAATAAACTCGGGTGGAACGTGAAAAAAACGCAGGCTACCATGTATTTATGGTTGCAGGTTCCACAGGGATATGACTCTAAAACCTGGTGCAAAACGATACTGGATAAAACCGGTGTTGTATTTACTCCTGGTATAGCATTCGGAAAACACAGCGATGGTTATTTCAGGGCATCACTTGTAGCGCCGGATAACAGGCTGATGGAAGCCCTAGACAGGTTGGAAAAAGCAGGGATAAAGTATTCATAACCCATGAAAGACATATATAATCCTGAAACATTTAGAGAGCAGGGATATAAAATAATAGATATCCTTACAGATTATCTGGAAAAAGCCACCTCAGGCGATATTGAGGAGGTTTTGCCTCCAATAACTCCTGATGAAATGTTAACTAAATGGAGTGGGGAATTCCCCCAAAAACCAACACATAACACCGAAGATATAATTAAAAAAGTGATTGGTTTATCAAATCACCTGCACAGCCCCCGCTATATAGGCCACCAGGTGAGCGCTCCCCTGCCAAATGCCATATTATCAACACTTGCTTCCTCTTTATTAAATAATGGCTGCACTATATATGAAATGGGGCCTGCGGGTACCATTATTGAAAAAAGAATAATTCAATGGATGGCAAAATTAATCGGCTATGATGACACATCTGATGGTTTTCTCACTTCAGGTGGCACTCTGGGGAACTTAACAGCGCTTTTAGCTGCAAGACAGGCCAAAGCCGGTTATGATATATGGTCAGAAGGTACCAAAGAGGATAATAAGCTTGCTTTCCTGGTGTCTGCTCAAACTCATTATTGCGCTAAAAGGGCAATTCAAATAATGGGGCTGGGCGAAAAAGCTGTTGTTTCCGTAGAAACAGATGAAAACTACCGGATGACTATTCCAGCCATACAAGAAGCATACAATTCAGCAGTAAAATCCGGCAGAAAAGTAATAGCCCTAGTAGCTAACGCCGGCTCCACCGCAACAGGCAGCCATGATCCACTGGAAGAAATAGCTGATTTCTGCCAAAAGCACGATTTATGGCTTCATATTGACGGGGCGCATGGAGCATCTGCTTTAGTTTCCGAGAAATATCGTTCCTTATTAAAAGGCATAGAACATGCTGATTCCGTTGTGTGGGATGCTCACAAGATGATGCTTATGCCTGCTTTGATAACAGCGGTAATATTTAAAAACGGGAAAAACTCATACGAGGCATTCTCCCAGAAAGCTTCCTATCTTTTTGAAAAGGAAGCCCGTGAAGAATGGTACAATCTAGCCCAGAGAACTATGGAATGCACTAAAGGGATGATGGGATTAAAGCTTTATGTGAGTCTTATGACATATGGCACAGAGTTTTTTGATGATTATATTACCCGGATGTACGATTTGACCAAAAAATTCGCAGATATGATTAAAAATTCCCCTGATTTTGAGCTGGCTGTTGAGCCGCAAAGCAATATAATCTGCTTCAGGTATCTACATAAAGATTCCAGCGATATCAAAAAAGAAATTCTGACTAAAGGCTCGTTTTATCTTGTGCAGACAAAATTAAAAGATGAAACCTATCTAAGATGCACTATTATCAACCCTTTAACTACTGAGCAGACTTTGTTGGATTTAATGCAGGAAATCAGGTCGTTGCAAATTTTTAGCACCGCATCCCCCTCTTTTGTTTAATTAATTTTCACTGCATTAAGGTTATACTTTTAAAATTAACAAGGCTTGAGGGGAAAGTTCGTATGCTTACGTCAGGTTACAGGCTTTCAGAAAAAATTCTTACCGCGCCGGTACAGGGTATAGATGAGAATGGAATAGAAAAAACCTATACCTTAAGCGATTTTTTAGGTGAATACGTTGTGCTGTACTTCTGCCCGATGGATAGTTCACCTGAATGTGAGCAGGAAGCCCGGGAATTTAACGAAAAAATAAATAATCTATCAAAAAAAGCTACTGTAATTTGTGTGAGTCCTGACAGCATAGAAGGCCATAAAAACTTTCAAGAGCAATTAGGACTTGATTTTGTATTATTTTCCGATACAGACTACAGGATAACTAAAGCTTTTGGTGCATGGGGCGAAAAGAAAATGTTTGGTATGACGTTTTTAGGGGTAATTCGTTCAACTTTTCTTATTGGAAAAGAGGGAGTAATAAAGCACGCCTGGCCAAACGTTACACTTGAGGGTCACGTTGAAGAAGTGGTTAAAGTGCTTGACTTGCTGGATTAAATATAAATATCCCGCTCGCCGTTGTGTACCTTCTCAAGCTGTCTATTGAGCTTTTCCTTTACGCGCTCATCTGGAATTTCCGCAATATGCTGCTCAATACATTTCTGACCGGCTATTTGGGTTTCCTCGCTAGCATAATCTTCAAGATATTCCTTGAAAGTCAGGATAGCATTCGGCTGACAAAATTTCTGGATTAACCCTGGTTTTGCATAGTCCATAAAATCCTTCCCAACCCGGCCTAGCCTGTAACAACTTGTGCAAAAACTCGGCAAATAGCCAGTTTCAGACAGTTCCCTGATAACTTCATCAAGGCCGCGATGGTCACCGATCTGGAACTGCTCGGTGGAATCCTCTTCATGATAGCCGCCCGGGTTTGTTTTTGATCCTGCACTCATCTGGGATACACCTAATTCAAGCACTTCTTTTCTGAATTCTGCTCTTTCCCTTGTAGTGAGGATTAATCCGGTATATGGCACTGCAAGCCTGAGTACTGCAACAATCTTTTTAAACTCTATATCAGAAACAGCATGTGGCGGTTGATCCGCTATTTCAGAACCTTTTGCAGGTTCAATCCTCGGCATGGAAATTGTATGAGGGCCGGTACCATATGTTTTATCAAGGTATTCGGCATGAGCAAGCTGGGCAAGTACTTCAAACCTGTAATCAGTAAGGCCATAAAGCACGCCAACACCCACATCATTCAATCCAGCCTGGAATGCTCTGTCCATGGTTTCTACACGGTATTCATAGTTAGCTTTTAAGCCTGATGGGTGCATTGCTTTGTATGTTTCATGATTGTATGTTTCCTGGAATGACTGATAAGTCCCTATATTAAACGTTTTTAGCCGTTTAAAATCCTCAATTGAAAGCGGGGCGATGTTTATATTTATCCTACGCACTTCACCCTTCATTATTTTCAGCTCATATATTTTCCTTATTATTTCTTCAATATAGTCAAGGTTAACCTGGGTCATGTCCTCGCCAGCCACGAGCAGAATTCTTTTATGCCCCATGTTTATAATTGAGCGGGCTTCCTCAATCACTTCATCCACGTTTAGTTTTCTTCTTTTTATATCTTTATTTGCCTGCCTAAAAGCACAGTACAGGCAGTTATTAGTGCAATAATTGCTGACGTATAGCGGGGAGAACAAAACAATCCTTTTACCGTAAATTTTTTCCTTAACTGTTTTTGCTGCTTTAAAAAGCTGGTTTAATGTTTCATCATCCTCGATATTAAGCAATACAGCGGCTTCTTCCATAGAAAGGCCCTGTAATGTCAGGGCCTTATTCAGTACATCATTAATTTTTTCCCTGGAGGGTTTTAATTCCTTCAGGTCATTAATTTTTTCTTCAGGTATGATGTTGTTTATGTTTATTTTCATTTAGTCAATTATGATAACGCTGACAGGACATGCTTCAGCAGCTTCCTTAACAGCTTCTTCATTTCCTGAAACACTACCTTCATTAACTACTACTACATCCTCAACTGTAAAAACATCTTCACAAATTGATTCACATGCGCCGCATGCTATGCATCCATCTTCGATTCTGACTTTCATTTTTTCCTCCTATACAGGTGTATTAACCTTAAAACAAGAACATTATACTAGAAAAATTTATAATAGTTAAATTTTTTAAGAAACAATATTCACTTTTTTCTGATAATAATCGTCTGCTATATCTACAGTCCCGTTTTCTACGCTGCCTATATACCTTGGTAAAACATATTTTTTAACTTTTTCCCCTTCTTTTATTAACTTGGATTTTTGGTACAGTTGTTTCAGGTTTTTAAAATTTACTACTTCATTTAATCCCTCTGGAAACTCAGGCATAACTGATTTTAACCCCATTTCTCGCTGTCTCGAAAATTTATACAGATTTACCAGATAACCATTAAATTTTTCGTTCTGCACATCATTCATTGATTGCATAACAAACTTTATAGGTCCATAGAGCCTTCCTAGTTCCGGTATTTCCTGGGAAACATCTTTCATTTGTCTTATGTTATGAATTACATGTTCCGGTTTATATATTTCATTTGTGGGTTTTCCATGTATCTGGAACTCGCCCAGGGCGCCGTTTTTATGCTTAATATTTATTTGAACAGCTGTATAACCTGATTTCTTCGCATTCATTGATTCTACGATTAATTCCCGCCCCACTTTCTTTGAAGCTGCTTTTAAAAGAGCAATATGTTCATCAGAAAAATATGGATAACCCTGTGGGGCACGGTAGTTATCAATCTTTGTCACATGTATCTTACCGGTTTCAATTGCTTTTGCTATGCTTCCAACCAGTTTATCAATACTGGCAGGACTTGTGTCCTTTAAAACCAGCCTGGTACCTGCCGAATCATTTACCAGTTTCCTCACAAAATCCAAATCATCCATTTTAGACTGCATCTCTGGTGATAATCTCTTAAAGACTTTATGTAATCTGGCCTGTATGGAAGGGCAGGCTTTAGGCCTTCCTATCACCAAATCCCGCATTTCTTCAGGCAAAATTGACTTGATTTCCTGAATTGCGCCATTTATCTGGACACGTGCTTCTTTATTTAAAGCTCTGGCGTGCAAGTAAAATTTATCACGGCAAAGTAAGGGTTTTAGAGCATTAAATAAATTCGTTTTCCATGCTCCTGTGGTAAAAGTATCATAACTGGTTTTTAAGGCCTTTGGCGATAATTTTATACATTTACCTGTTGCAGAGAATAAATTTAATCTCTCAGTAGAAATCCCTGCTAATTTTAAAGCAGCCCTTGCACCGCTTACAGATAAACCAATTGAACTTGTTGCCTCACCCGCATCAAAAAATACTTTTTCTTTGTCATCGCCATTTTTAGCTTTTACTGCCTTGTGAATAGCTGTTCCTGCCTGGACAGCTCCCATTACAATACCCGCAGTAACCAGTAAAGGAGCGGCAGATCCGCCTATCGCAAAAAATAAAACAGTACTAGCAGCAAGAGCTCCTGCGCCTATAGCAAAATTTGCAGCACTGCTAAACATAGACGTAACAGGTGAAATAACACCTTTGCCAAAATTTTTGGCAGCTTCTTTCCCGCTGAATTTTCCATCATTACTTCTATCTATATTTTCCCGTTTCTGAAAAACATCCACAGGTTCTCTACCGGGATTTTTCCACGCGGGAAAAGACCCTGTTTTATTGTAATAATTTCCTGATACTAGGAATTTTACTTCCCCTACAGTCAACTATAACCTTCCCTCAATCCATTTAAAAATATTTTTTATAAAGCAGTAGAGATTTAAATTTCAAATATTAAACCATAAAAACGCCTTTTAGGCAATTGCCATATTTATTAATGTTTGCTAGAAAATCAAGGA
>Ga0154583_1072_pt1 | contig 21621 bp, 23 predicted proteins | sample RifGroF2_FD_116012 | JGI IMG/M metagenome (GOLD analysis project Ga0154583, IMG submission 116012) | Candidatus Melainabacteria bacterium GWF2_37_15 | reverse complement strand
TCGGTGATGCTGCATGCCCCTTAATGCTCTTTTAAAAACTCCGGCAACAGTCTTTACATCTTTTTGGGTTAGCGGGCTGTCAGATAACTGCCCGTCAATAAGTCTTTCCTGTATAAGCTTATCCACCATTTCGTCCACTTTTTCGGGCTCAGGATTCTTTAATGACCTGACCGCTGACTCCACGGCATCTGCTAGCATAAGAATAGCGGCTTCTTTTGAGGCTGGCTTAGGGTTATTATACCTGAATTGCTCCTCAGAAATGTTATCTGCTCCTTCGGCTTCTAAGGCCTGCTGGTAAAAATAAGCTGCAAGCCCGTCGCCATGGTGCTGAATAATAAACTGATGGATAATGGGAGGCAATCCATACTCTTTTGCGAGCTCAACCCCATCTTTAGGGTGCGCTGTTATAACCATTTTGCTTAACTTTGGGTTAAGGCTTTCGTGTGGGTTTTCTATTCCAAAATAAGACTGATTTTCTATAAAGAATAATGGTCTTTTAAGTTTACCTATATCGTGATAAAAAGCTGCAACCCTGGCTAATATAGGGTTCGCTCCGATTGCTTCGGCGGCTGCTTCGCATAAATTACTTACCATAAGGCTGTGGTGGTAGGTTCCCGGAGCTTCAAACTGGAGTCTCCTTAATAAGACCTGGTTGTGGTCGGAAAGTTCCGCTAAACCGTATGGGGTAATGATTTTAAAAGTGCTTTCAATCACTGGAATAATCCCCAGGGTAATCATCCCGCTTAAAAGGCCGTTTCCGAAGCCCATAAGCATTTTCATTACCATTAAGCCCATATCAAGGTTTTCTGCATTGTTTTGAAGCAGGAACATTACCAGTACAACAAACATTTGAATAAGACCCACGTCAAATCCTGCTCTTACCATATCCATTCTTCTGTAATAATTTATAGTGTTAGAAGTAAATATGGCAATGATTGCGCCAAGCATAAACACGAAAATGTATTCAATTGGATATTGCAGGGAAACCCCGAGCATTACAATTATCAGCATTGTTACGAGTAGAGCCAGCCTTGATGATGTAAATATAGTAAGCAGCATAGCAACCGCAGGAATAGGAATAACGTATGGAGAAGTCTTTTCCGGCAGTATTATTGCAAAAGTAGTTATTACTCCGGTTAATAAGGCGATAAGCCCTGTATAGTTAGGTTTGATATATTTATTTTCAAAATTAACAAGGTAATAAATCGTTGTAAAAATACAAAGCCCAACAAGTGAAAAAATCCCAACAATTCCGATGAAATCAAGCTGATTAATGTTATAACCCAGCTTTTTCAGGGCATCTTTCTGGACTTTTTTTACTTTTTCGCCTCGGGATATGACTATGTCTCCCTTTGAATATGTGGTAATAACAGGCCTTACGTTTGAAATTACCTTTTGAATTGCCAGTTCTGTTGCATTTTTATCTTCTTCCATGTTTGGTTCAAGTATTTTTTTTATGAGAAGGGTTATAGCAAGTTTTTGGGTTTTAGGAGAAAATTTATTGATATTTATTTCAATTATTCTGTCTTTGTTTTCAAGCAGATCGTTTTCCGTAACTCCTTCTAACAATATTTTGTCAAGTGTAGAACGGGTTTCGTCTACAAATCTTGAAAATGCTGCATCTGAGGAGTTGTAAACATAATCAACAGCAGCATTCGTAAAATAGTTATCTTCTTTAACGTTAAATATATTTTTAATTTTGGTTCTTTTTTCAAGCGGGGTATCATTGGATTCTTTTACTAATTGGATAGAATGAAGGAGTTCGCCAAGTTTTCCCATCATTGTTTCATTGATATTGCCCTCAATTGGCCTTAAAATGGGCTTTACCTTCAGAGATTCATATCTTTTCTTGGCGTCTGTTTTTTCTGTGTCTTCAATTTCTATTCTTTCGCTAGCAATAACGTTAATCTTGCTTATGCCGTCTTCAATAATATTATGGAACAGGAAATTCCTGCTAGAAAGCAGAAAAGTCAGTAAGGTAAGGCTTAAAAGGAGGATAGAATAGCTTCTAAACCTTTCAGAGTATGTTAAATTTATGAATTTGTTAATTAACTGCGCTATTTTTGCGAGCATATAAAATCAACCATTTCCTTTGTGCTGTAATAATTTTGAACTATTATAACATTAATATCAAGTTTTTGTTCAATATCAGTGATAGTAAGGTTGTCAAGGAATTGATCCGTGTACTTCCTGAGCATTACTGAGGGGAGCAAAAGAGTTTTAATACTGTCCTTTCTGGGAAGAAGCGTATCAAGAAGATCCTGACCTGTGATAAGTCCGGAAACAGTAACATTTTCACCCCAAAAGCTGCTATTAACAGGCACTAATTCTATATTTAAGTTGTTTATTTTATTTAAATCCTCAATTATGGGGCGCATAAGCTGGCAGGCCAGCCTTCCTGCAGCTATTGTGAGGTTTAATGGTTTATTTAAGGATTTAGGAAGCTGTTTTTTGTATTTTTTATAATCATCAAGTAGCACCCTGCCCGCCCCAACTCCATCATCAAGTTGGGCAAAACCTTTATAGAAACTTTTTTTAGGTAATTCATAACCAGCGGTAATGTAAAGTTCATCTGATGGAAAAGCCAGACTGTACTTGTCTGTTATGGCAATAATCCCTTTTGCTTGCTCTTTATTTGGCGGAATCAGGGGAGGCTCCTGTCTATATTTTGTTACACCTACAGGAACCACAGCGATAGAAAGTATATTTTTAAATCCCGATAGGTCTTTCAAGGTTTTTTCCAGTTCAACTCTGTCATTTATTCCGGGACATATTACTATCTGTGTATGTACAGGTATGCCAATTTTGTTTAACCACTGTAAATCCTCCATAATAGCTTTAGCTCTGGGATTTTTGAGCATTTTGTGTCTTAATTCAGGATTTGTTGTGTGAACAGATACATATAATGGGCCCAAACCAAGGGCTTCAATTCTCTTTTTGTCATGGGAAGTCAGGTTTGTAAGTGTTATATATGTGCCTTGCAAGTAAGAAAGCCTGTAATCATCGTCTTTTACATATAAGCTATCCCGTAAGCCTTGGGGCTGCTGGTCAACAAAGCAAAATATACACTTGTTTCTACATGGCTTTACAGCATCAAAAACCGCTGATTCAAAGATTATCCCGATATCTTCATCCTGATCTTTTTCTATATCAATAATTTCTTCCTCGCCGGATATGCGTTTTATGTGCAAACTAAGGCTTTCTGAGGATATAAGATATCTATAGTCAATAAGATCAAGGGGCTTGACTGCGTCAATGGAAACTATCTCGTCACCCGGATATATATTTAATTCCTTGGCTATACTGTTCGGGATTATGCTGTTTACGATTGCTTTCATGTTTAAATATTTTTACACAAAAGTTTTATTTTATTTAACTTTTCCTGTAAAGTCCGATAAGCTCTGCTTGCTCAACTATATGTCCTTTCATAGCTGCTTCAAGCTGCTTTTTTGTAGCTCCGGCAGGCAAATCCAAAAATTTATCCACTCCATACACCTTAAAATAGTACCTGTGCGTGCTTCCTGGAGGAGGACAGGGTCCATCATAGCCTATATCGTCAAAATCATTTTTTCCCTGTAAAGTGCCATCTATAAGTTTTTCTTTTTTAGGAAAGTTTTCATCAATCTCAAAGTTATAAGCCGGCATATTATACAGTACCCAGTGCACAAAAGTTCCTGATGGGGCGTCAGGATCATCCATTATTAAAGCAATAGTTTTAGCTTTGTCTGACATTATAGGTAATTTTAGTCCGGGGGAGATATTTTCGCCCTGGCAGGTATATTTTTTAGGGATCATTTCGTTTTGATTAAAAGCATTGCTTGCAAGGATCATGGTATCTTTCCTCATATAATATGCGACTAATAGCATAAACAAAATAAGGAAAAATCCCATCAGATAATATGTTAATATTTTTTTATGAATGAACATGAATTAAAGTATATTTTGAAAAATAAGCTTAATCCAGAGAATTTTTCTACTGGACAGGATTTTGAAAATGTACGGAATGGCACGTTTAACATAAATTTGCACATCCATACGCAATACTCTGACGGGGATTTTTCTGTACAGGAACTTCTTGATCAAACTGCCAAATACGCTGAATACAGGCTTACTAAAGGGCATGATGATCCGGTAATTATTGCAATTACAGACCATGACACGCTTGCTGGTACGCAGGAAGCTTTAAAAATAATTGAACAAAGCCCTGAAAAGTATAAAAATATTTGCTTTATTCCAGCGATAGAACTTAACTCTTTCTTTTACAAGGAAAATAAACAAAAAAAGCAGCTTGAAGTGCTTGTATACTACATAGACCCTTTTGGATTCTCAAATTTTGTGGAAAAAATAAGACAGACTAATCTCAATTATATTAAAGAACTAGCCACTGAAAGCGGAGTTGTATCTTTTAAATACCTGCAAAAGCATGCAAAATACGTTAACGCAGGCGGAAGCCCTGCTCTTATGAATGAAGTTACGGATATTTTAAGAAATAAGTCATATAAAGAAACTGGCCGCATTATTGCTGAACACAATAAGAAATACGGCGCTTTAAATATAAACCCCGGAACCCCACACATTAAGGAACTTATCCAGGCTGTAAAGGAATCCGGGAGCGGATTTGTAAGTATAGCGCATCCTGGCAGGTCGCTGAGGAAAGTAAATTTAGAGGAAACAATTTCTGAATTTCAAGAAATAGGAGTGGAAGCTTTAGAAACAAATTATCATTATATTGCTGAGGATAATGTAAGTGAAGAAATACAGGCACGAATAAACCAGCTTGCAGATCAAACAGGAATGATAAAAACCGGGGGCATTGATTCCCATAGAAAAAGCATATTTGTAGGTCGGGAATCCCAGTTAAAGGAAATTATAAAAATTAATAAATTCTTAACATAAATTAAGAATTTATTAATTTTTTTAGCAAATTTTAGGGGCTTCTAGTTTTTATATATATAGTATATACAAAATAGACTATGGAGATTATATATGTTGAATTCATTAAATTTGAATTGGATTTTGATGTCAATGGAAGCAGGCAGCGCTAAATCAGCCAACAAATCTTCCTCTCAGGGGTTTGATTCCCTCTTCGAAACCCAATCACAACAGAAGTCATCCTGGAGTGCAGGTGGTTTAAATGAACAAAAAAACCATAGAATAGACGAAAAAGTACGGCTGACAAAAGATTTATTCAAGCTTGACGAGGAAATTGCTAAAAAACAGAATGAAAGATTAGAATTAACCAATAAAAAACAGAATGGACAAGAAGATGTAGAGCTTGAGACAAAAATATTAAGTTTAGAAATGCAGCGCGATGCTGTTTCTAAATTATTAGAAGATATGGATAAAGGTGATGCTTCTTATAAAGAAGCAGCATCTCTTGCCCCATTGGAATCAACACCGGAAAACCTTGCTAAATTAGATACATTAAACGAACAAAAGGCAAATTTATTAAAACAGCGCCAGGATTTATCCAGAAAAGCTCAGGAATCTGTAGGAAATCCTGAGCTAATGGAAAAATTACACAGACAGGATCAAGAGCTTGAATTAAAGGATCTAAAAGTAAATGAAGAAATCAAGGCTATGGAAGCGCAATTATCCGCAGGAAAAAATCCTGAAGCAGGAAAACTGAACATAGATTATAAAACTATTGGAAAAAGAAACGATATACTTGCACACATAAGTGCAACAGAACAAAAACGTCTGGCCATGTCAAATCAGATTCAGCATGCAGTTGGAAACCCGGATATTTTAGAAAAGTATCTTGAAAGAGATATGGCGTATGAACAGGAAATCCAAGGATTGAAAGCAGAACTAGATGCGCTTGATAAACAAATCTACACAAAACCTGCAGATAACATCTCATCTAATCCTATGCAGCAGATTTTAGAAATGATAATGAAGTTTGTTTCGCTATTTGCAGGCGGCCAACAAAAATAGCACACATCTTTCTATAAAGAATTGTAAAAATATCGATGTTTTTAATTAAGTTGATGAAAAAAACATCGATATTTATTTTAGAGGTTCAGTGTTTTGTTAATAGTTTGATAAGGAGATTGTTATGAAACCAGATGGAGTAGGAAAACCGGAAAAAGTCCAGGGCTGGCAATCAGAAGTAAATCCCGCAGGAAAAACAAAAGGCAAAGGTTTTTTAGAACGTAATAAGCATTATAATGCTTTTATAGCTGAGCAAAATCAGTTTCCTCCACTCGCAGAAGGAGAAGAAACTCCGCCGCAAGAAGGCCTAGACGTACAAGCATAGTTAAAATATTTTAAACCCTACATAAACAAGGTATATCAGGTAAAAAAGCCCTCCCGTTAACAGCGCTGAGGGCTTTAAAACGCCCTTATTCGCTACTATGTTCATATAAACAACCATGACTGACAGGTAAACAACTATAATATTCACCCAAGCGTCAGTTTTCAGAATCCATGGCGTAAGAGCCAGCCCCACAGCGGTAGGAATACAACTCTGGAAAACCATCGCACCTGTAATATTGCCCATTGCGAGAGTATCCTTTTTGTTTCTTATCCAGATAATGCTGTTGAATTTTTCAGGCAGTTCGGTTGCGATCGGCGCTATAATAAGGCTCAGGACAAGAGGGTTGAGATGGAACGTTTCCGACAGGAATTTTATTTGTTCGACAAATACATGCGCCAGCAAAATAATTCCGCCTAATGCCAGCACAAACTGGAGAATGATTGCGGGCAACCTGAATCTTTCAGGAAATTTTATAAAATTGCTCATATACAGTGCTTCCAGTTCTTCCTGGCCTCCTTCGGGTATTTTGCTTGCTGTTCGTATTGTTTGTACTGCGTATATAAGATAAATAACCAGTAACAATCCCGCAATGACGTGTTTAACAATCATAGAAGGAATAAATGAGCTGAAAACCGAAATGGAATAAGCAAGTGCAAAATAATGCAAATCACGAAACATTATAGTGGTATTTACCGGCATGTCAAGGTTTCTTCTGCCTTCCTGTGTATAGTAAATAACTGCCATCCCCGTGACAAAAAACGCTAATGTTCCAAGCAGGAATGGTGCGCCTAGAATTGCTCCAATACCTATTTCTTCACTGGCGTGCAGGTCAGATTGCGTTACATACGCGCCAATAATTGCCACAAGTGGTACCAATGTTTCCGGTAAAGCCGTTCCAACAGCAGCAAGCACGCTTCCTACTGCCCCTTCGGAAAGGTTTAACTCTTCGCCCAAGTGTTCTACTGCGTTAGTAAAGATTATGCAGGTTAATACTATGAGTACTAGTACAGTTAAAATTTGCAGTATTGAAAAAACAATATCCAAACTCTTCTCCTTGATTAAATTTATCTACTATTTTAATATAAAAAATATGAGTATACCTGAAAAAATTATCAGCGAAATAAAAAAAGCAAGAAGAATTGCCATTTTTCATCATGTAGCGCCGGACGGGGATTCTCTAGGGTCAGCACTTGCGCTCAGGGAAATGATAGAACAGTTTGAAAACGTGGAAATAGTTGATAATATTATCACTAACTACGTGCCTGAATTATACAGGTTTCTGCCGGATGTAAACAAATTAAAAAGAACCAATGATTCTTCCTTGTATAATGCGTATGACCTGGCAATGGCTGTGGATTGCGCCAGCAAGGAACGGCTCGGCGACGCGACGGAATTATTTATGAGTGCTAAAAAGTCAGTTTCCATTGACCATCATATTAGCAACTCAGGGTTTGCGGATATTGATTTTATTGATACCCGCGTGTCAGCGGCAGGAGAGTTGGTATTTCAGTTAGTTGAAGCATCAGGCGTTAGTTTTACTGAAAATATGGCTACAAACCTTTATACCGCAATACTTACCGACACTGGCGGCTTTAAATTCGATAACACAAAACCGGAAACACTGCGTATCTGCGCAAAACTAATACAAGAAGGCGCAAATCCGGTTGAAATATATAAAAATTGCTATGAATTAAAGCCTTTAGCTATGGTAAAACTCCAGGCCAGAGTTATAAATGAAGCTGTTCTGGCAGAAAACAACAAAATTATTTACGGCACCATAACCAGGAATCTTTTGGATGAAGAGGATGCCACCGATGACTATATTGACGGAATAACTGAAGCGATGCGTCAGGTTAAAGGAATTGAAGTAGCGATGGTGTTTAAGGAAACCCTGAAAAAAACCACCCGCGTAAGCCTGAGAAGCAATGGTCTTGATGTGTGCAAAATAGCCGGTTACTTTGGCGGGGGCGGACATAAACTTGCAGCCGGCTGCCTTATTGATGAAAATATTGAGAAAGCAGTAACCCAGGTATTAAATGTAGTTGTTCAGCAGCTGCATAAAGAAGAGATTTATTCATAAAAGCACTATGAAAATGCTGGTTGAAACAAAATATTTTTCTTTTGATGAAAAGATAAAATTGGAAAACGGCCTGGAATTCGGGCCCATTACCGTTGCATACGAAACTTACGGAGAATTGAACGAAACCCGGGATAACGCAATACTAGTCCTGCACGCCCTCTCGGGCGACGCTCATGCAGCAGGCTACCACTCAGAAGATGATAAAAAACCCGGCTGGTGGGATTCCATGATTGGCCCGGGTAAACCATTTGACACAAATAAGTATTTTGTTATCTGTTCAAACTTTCTGGGTGGCTGTAAAGGCACTACCGGCCCGTCATCAATAAACCCGGCAACCGGTAAGCCTTATGGGATGGATTTTCCTATTATTACCGTTGAAGACATGGTAAAAGTCCAGAAAAAATTGATTGATTATTTAGGCGTAAAAAAGCTGCTCAGCGTGGCAGGTGGGTCACTTGGTGGGATGCAAGCTCTTGAATGGGCAATAATGTACCCGGATATAGTCCGATCCGCAGCGGTGATTGCTTCAGCAACAAAGCTTTCTGCTCAAAACATTGCTTTTAATGAAGTTGGAAGAAATGCCATCATCTCCGACCCTAATTGGAACAATGGAGACTACTACGGCAACGAGCTTCCTGCCCGTGGGCTTGCCCTCGCAAGAATGATCGGCCACATTACTTACTTGAGCGAAGAATCCATGCATGAAAAATTTGGAAGAAAGCTTCAGGACAAACACCACGTTGATTTTAACTTTGATGTAAATTTTCAGGTGGAAAGCTATCTGCGATACCAGGGCCAGAGCTTTGTTGACAGGTTTGACGCGAACAGCTACCTGTTTATTTCAAAGGCTATGGACTATTTCGACCTTCACGAAAAGTACGGCTCCCTTGCGCACGCTTTCAAGGACAGTAAATCAAAATTTTTATTTATAACCTTTACAACTGACTGGCTTTTCCCGCCAGAAGAGTTAAAGACTGCTGCCCGGACGATTATGAGTCTGGGCAAAGAGGTCACCTACTGCAATATAGACGCACCCTTTGGACATGATTCTTTCTTGTTGGAGTTTGAGCACCAATCAAGGATAATAAGTAACTTCCTTGCAGGTATATCTACCCAACCTTAACCATACCCACTGACCGGGCATTTACTGTTGTGACAACCTCATTGTAAGACATAACGCTGATTTGCGGGAATGTTCTTTCCAGTAACCTCCTTAGAGCAAGCCTTATTTGTGAACTGCAAAGTATTATAGGCTGGTTGCCAGTGGTTTTTATGGAGTTTTCGATCTCTTTATTAAGGCTGCTTATGAATTCCCGGGTAAATGTTGGCTCAAGCGTCAGATTTTGCCCATCCGGGCTTATTCCAGAAGCAATGATGTTTTCAACATCCGGCGAAATCGTTATAGCAAGAAGATCACCGGCATCACTCAGGTTCTGCTTGCATATACTGCGCGCAAGAGCAATTCTGCACTGCTCCGTGAGGAAGTCCGGGTTTTTGTTAATCTTGTGATAAGTGCTTATTGTTTCAAGTATAGTCTGTAAATCCCTGATAGAAACCTTTTCCCTTAGCAGGTTTTCCAGAACCATATGTATTTCTGCAACATTAAGAGAATTATCTTTGAAAACATCCTCTACAAAACCCTCTGTCTGCTTCTTAAGGTTGTCAATCAACTGCTGTACATCAGGCCGGGTTAAAATATCAGCCGAATTTTTCTTTATTACTTCGGTTAAATGGGTTGAGATAACAGCAGACGCACTAACTACAGTATATCCGTGCGCTTCGGCGTATTCCTTGTCTTTTTCAATTATCCATAGGGCTGGTAAACCAAAAGCAGGCTCCACTGCTTTTATCCCGTCAATTTTAGGAACGTCCTGTCCGCCCGCATTCATTGCAAGGTGCCTGTCAGCATAAACTTCTCCTGTTTCCACAGGAACACCCCGCAGCTTTATCTGGTAGAAATTCGGGCCTAACTGGAGATTATCCCTTACTCTGATAGAGGGTAGAATTACGCCGAGGTCCATTGCAACCTGGCGGCGTATCTGGGCAATTCGTTCCAATAAATCGCCTCCCTGGTCGACTTCCAGAAGAGGAACAAGCCTGTATCCTATTTCAATTTCAATGGGCTCTATGCTCAAAAGCTCCATCACACTTTCTCTTGAAGCTTTTTTCTTCACTTTTTTGGACTTTTTAGCTTCTGCTTCGACTAATTGGCTTTCTTCCTGGGCCTTTTTTTGTTTGGCAGTGAGTTTTGTATATCCAATAAATCCCATCAATGCTCCTACCATTAAGAAGGGTATTGTTGGAAGACCAGGAACAACTCCAAGAACACCAAGCAGGCCTGCAACCACAAATAAAACCCTGGGATCACTAAACATTTCGTCTTCAATATCTCTACTCAGGGACTTATCTTTTCCGCTCGCCCTGGTAACAATAAGACCTGTGGATATTGAAATAATAAGAGCCGGTAACTGAGAAACAAGGCCATCACCTACGGTAAGTATTGTATATGTTGCAGCAGCTTCAATAAATGGCATTTTAAGCTGTGCAATCCCAATTATAAAGCCGCCTACTATATTTATTACCGTAATAATTATACCGGCAACCGCATCTCCTTTGACGAATTTACTGGCACCGTCCATGGTTCCGTAAAAATCTGCCTCTCTTTCAATATTCTTTCTTCTCGCCTTAGCCTCATCTTCGTTTATGAGCCCTGAGTTTAAGTCAGCGTCAATACTGAGCTGTTTACCTGGCATAGAATCCAAAGTGAACCTTGCTGCAACTTCTGCGACCCTTCCGGCACCGTTTGTAATAACCATAAAGTTAATTATTACGAGGATGGCAAAGATTATGACACCGACTACGTAGTTACCGCCGACAACAAACTGTCCAAATGAAGTTACAACTTCACCTGCGTTGGCATGTAAAAGAATCAATCTTGTTGTACTAACGTTAAGACCTAATCGGAACAGCGTTGAAACCAGCAATATAGTAGGAAAGGAAGAATATTGCAAAGGCTGGGTAGTGTATAAGCATACCAGCATTATTATTATAGAAAGAGAGATATTTAGTGTTAATAGAATATCAAGAAGAAATGGAGGCAATGGCAAAAGCATCATTGCAACGATAACGACAAGGCCAACTGCGAGGACTATGTCGTTATTTTGCAGCATTTCGCTTATTTTAAACTTACCGAACATTACTTCCTTTTCCCTTTATTTGTCCTATAAACAAAGGCCAGCACTTCTGCAACAGCTACATACAAATCAGCAGGAATCATACCATCTAATGGTACAATTTTATATAAGGTTCGGGCAAGAGGTGGGTTTTCCACAATTGCGACTTTATTTGCCTCAGCTATTTCCCTTATCTTAAAAGCAAGGTAATCTACCCCTTTTGCAATTACCTGCGGAGCAGCGGCTTTTGTTGTGTCGTATCTTATAGCAACAGCGTAGTGAGTCGGGTTTGTTACTACAACATCAGCAGATGGAACAGCCCCCATCATTCTTTGTGTTGCAAATTTCATTTGCGCACTTCTGATCCTTGCTTTAATCTTAGGATCGCCCTCTATGTTTTTACGTTCGTCTTTAATTTCCTGTTTGGTCATTTTTAAGGATTTTTCATATTCATAATCCTGGTATTTTTTGTCGATTATTCCCAATATTATTAAAACCAGGCATATTTTAAAGGTGAGCTCTGCAAATATGCCAGTAATAGTATTTAAACTGTACATTATTTCACTGCCAAGTAATGCTATTATTTCTAATTCGTGTTTTTTTATAACGGAATAGCCTATCCCTGCAACAATCACGGTCTTTATAAGAGATTTAAATAATTCCATAAAGCTTTTCAGGTTAAAAAATTTCTTAAATCCGGCCATTATTTTACCGGGACTTAGTTTTGAAAGATCAGGCTTTATTGCTTTAAAGCTGAGCAGCGGACCAATCTGAAAATAATTCACTGCTATCCCTGCTACTAACATTATGGCCATTATAGGCAGTAAGATAACCATTATTTCTGAAATATAATAGGATAGATAACCTAGAAGACCTTCTCTTGTTATAAGATCAGGATTTAGATTTGTGAATGTATTATTTATAATGGATTTAAACTTGTTAAAGATAAAGGAGCCATACATAAGAAGCACAGTAACACCTATAGACAAAGTCACAGCAGCATTCATATCCTGGCTTTTGGAAACCTGTCCTTCGCTTCTTGCTTTTGATCGCCGCTTCGGCGTCGCCTTTTCTGTTTTTTCGTCAGCCATACTTTTCCTTTAAAACACAAATATGCTGTGCAACTGTTCCAGCATTGTACTAATAAGCCGCATTAAATATTGCATTGTCGGCGGCATTAACATACTTACGAGTATAAGACCTATGTATATTTTTACAGGCATTGCGACCATAAATATATTCATTTGAGGCATCACTTTTGCCATAAAACCCATAAGAAGCGTAACTATAAAAAGTATCTGGAAAATAGGCATTACTATACTGAAAGCTATTGTGAATAATTGGCTTGTAAAATAAACTATCTGTTCAATTAACCGAGTTGTAAAATTAAAATCCAGCCCTGCAGGAATAGACAGATAGCTTTCCTGTACGGTAGAAAACAGCCATTGATGACCATTTAAGTAGATAAAAGTCATGCTTGCTATAAATAAATAAAACTGACCTACAATAGGTGATTGTTGACCTGTAGTCGGATCAAGCGCTTCAGCAATTGCAAGGCCCATTTCCATACTAAGTATCTGTCCTCCAATTTGAACAGCCGTAAAAATTAATGAAGCACAGAACCCAATCATTACACCAACCAACAATTCTTTAATAAGCAAGATAGAAAGAAGAATAAGGTTATTTGGCAGATCAAAATTTATTGCCTGCAGTACAAATGGGTACATAATAAATGCGCTTAAAGCAGCAATCCCTGCTTTTACCTGCATAGGGATAGGAAAAGTAGAAAATAAGGGGGCTGTAGCTAACATTCCTGATAATCTTGTGAGAACCAGGATGAAAACAATTATGCTTTCCGTGGAAAAAAATATTGAAAGGTCTTTATCCATATTACTGTGACATTATTACCAGGTTAGCAAACATTTCATTAACCGCAGATATGTACATATCAATCATCCACGGCGCCGTAAACATAATTGTAATTATACCGGCAAGTATTTTAGGCACAAATGTAAGTGTAGCTTCCTGAATCTGTGTAACAGACTGAAATATACTTATCATAAGTCCTACTGCCATACTTACGAACAATACAGGCCCAGCCAGTTTAAGAATAAGACTTAATGCGGTTTGTAATATTGTTAAAAACTCGATTTGCGTCATACGAACCCCACAATCAGCGATTCAGCTATAAGTCTCCACCCGTCCACCAGCACAAAAAGTATTATTTTAAACGGCATGGATATCATAACAGGCGGCAGGAATAACATCCCCATTGAAACGAGGATACTTGATATTACTATATCTATAACCAGGAACGGTATAAAGATCATAAAGCCTATCTTAAATGCGGTTTTTAATTCACTTATAACAAAAGCGGGCATTAATACATAGGTGGGGATGTCATCAGTAGTTGCGGGTTTATCAAGTTTTGCCATTTTAACAAAAAGTGCAAGGTCAGTTTCGTCTGTTTGTCGGAACATAAACTCCCTTAGAGGTTCAACTCCTTTTTTAATGGCTTCCTGTTGGGTGATTTTATTAGTCATATAGGGTTGAAACGCATCTTCATTAATTTTATTAATAGTAGGCGCCATTACAAAGAAAGTAAGCAAGAGTGATAAGCCGATAATTACCTGACTTGGAGGAAGCTGTGCTGTTCCTATTGCCTGTCTGGCGAGTGAAAGCACAATAACAATACGGGTAAATGATGTACATAAGATAAAAATACTGGGGGCAATTGTCAAAATAGTCAGCCATATTAATATTTGCAGGCCCTTGCTAAATGCCTGCGGGCTGCTGGTATCCCCAAGGGATATGTTTATATTTGGCAGCGCAACTTCAGCTTTTGCGGCCATAGTCCCCAGAATCATAGCTGCCAACCCCAGAATAAATACTTTAAAAATTTTATTCCACATATCTTTATTTTTCATTTTTTTTATTACTATTTCATTAATCTTTAGATTTAATTTTATATTTTATTTCAAGTCAGAGCAAAAGTTTGAAGGAATCTTAACAGAAGGTTGTAATTTTTTGGCAGTGAGGAGCGCCGCAGGCGCTCCTCACTGCCTTTTGGGGGAGAAGGGGACGAAGTCCCCTTCTCCCCCAAAAAATTACTACTTAACAATTCAAGTTTATTCAGGGTTGAAATAGCAATTTTTCAATCCGCTACGTTTTATTATATTTAGTGGAAGTTTTAGAGCAGGAAGTTTTTAAGATGGGCGATATTTTAAACACAGTTGGAACGGTTCGAAAAAACTGGAATACATACGAAAAATGGGAACAGGAGCAGGATTCTCTTGAGCAGAAAAAAAAGGAATATAGAAAACAAAATCCTATTCCTGTTGAAAAGAAAAAAGAGGCGGAAAAATATGGTAATGCTGTTCTTAATGCCATAAATGTAATGGATGAATACTCTGAAAATAAAGCCGAAGATATGGAACTTGCTACGCAGGCAGTAATGCAATTTCCTGTGCAGATTGGTAGTTTGGGTGGAGTTGCAGTCGGTGGATTAATTGGATCTAAAGTGGCGAAGGGCAAATATATGCTCCCTCTGCTAATTGCAGGGTCTACCATCGGGACAATTGCTGCTTTTATACCAGCCAGTGTTATAGCAACAAAAGCTCAAATATGGGCTTCAAAAGTAGCAAGATTCCAGGCAAGGGAAAAAGAGCTAAAAGACCCTGAAAATTTTGTTATTTATACGCCGGAGCAAATCGAACAGGGTCAAAAAATAGCTGCAACAATGCCTGATGAAAAGGATAAAGAAAGTAAAATTAAAAAATTTATTCCTATAGCAGAATCTGTTTCCACCATAAAGTCGATTTATAAAGATAAGGAAAATTATAAAAATTGGCATAAAAAATATCAGGAAGAAGATAAACAGATAAAAGTTTCATATCAACAGGGAATACCTGCAGATAAACAACAAAAAGCTCTTAAAGACCAGCAGTTAATAGTAAATGCAGTTAAAAAAATTAATATTAAAGCTGAGGAATATTCTGAAAATATTGAAACCGCTACTAATACCGTAGGATTTTTTGCAGAATTCGGAATAGGTGCCGCTGTCGGAACTGCTACAAACTTTATTATAAATAAGCTTAAAATTTCTCCGGATAGTTTCATAGGCAAAAACAAAAAACTTGTATCTGGAATAGCCGGTGTAATTCCCATGCTTGCTATGGCCACATATTTTACATTACTGCAAAAAGATGCTGCCCGCATAGGAAGGTTTAAAGCTAAGCAGGAACTTCTTGCCGATCCCGGAAATTTTGTTTATGAAGATGAAGAAAAAATAAAATCTGCATCTAAAGACATAAATTTAACTAAGAAGAAAGGCTTTTTTAGTGAAATCGTTCAAAGCACAAAACAGTTAATAAATTCAAGGAAAGATAAAAAAGAATACAAAGAATATAAAAAAACTAAAGCTAAAGAAGAAAAGAAACTTAGAAATGCTCTTAAACAAGTTAATGTTTCTGATGGGCAGTTAAATGAAGCAAAAAACCTTCAGGAAAAAACATTTAATGCCTTTGAAAAAATTGATGATATGTCCCAAAAATATTCCGAAACTATAGAAATGACCACGGAAATAGCACAAGGAACAATTCCTGCATTGATGTATCTGGGTCTTATTGGTGCTGGTACCGGATTATGGCTGTATGCTGAGAAAAAGTTTAAAAATTTAAATCCTATGCAATTAATAGAAAAAGCAAGTAATTTTTACGATAAAGTAAGTAAATTTATAAAACCAGTAGCAGGAAAACCTTTTGTTAAAAGGTTTTTAGATAAAACAAAACAGGAAGCTGGAGAGGTTGCCAGTTCTCTATTAGAAGGAGCATTAGAAGGAAAAGGAATGTCGCTTGGAAGGGTTGCAAGTAAAGCAATGAAAAAGCCTACGTTAAGAAAAATAGGTCTTGGTGCTGGAATACCTATTTTGGCAGGTTTTGTAGGCAGCATATATGCAATGCAGCTTTATTTTACAAGTTTACAGAAAAAAGCAGGTAAAATCGGCATAATGAAGGCCATGGAAGAGCTTCAAGACCCAAGATATTTTGTCGACATCTACTCAACCGGACAACCCACTCAAAAAACACAACCTGCGGAAACTAAGCCATCAAACTCGGTTCTTGAAAGATATATTCAAATAAAGAATCAGGCTGCTTAATGTTTATGGTAAAGTTAGAAAAATAATATTTTCAAGGAGCTGCAACAATGGAAACAAAATCGCCGTCTTTTGGCATGGGAGCAAGATTTTCCCGCTCAATGAATTATTTTAAAATTGCGAATAATAAAAAATATGATGCTATGCAAAACGGTGTGGATGAATTATCTGAAGACGTTGCCACTTTTGTTACCAGAAGAAAAGGAATGGCACTCGCAGGTAACAGTGTAACTGTAATTGTTTCTGAGCTTCCTAAAAAAGGCTGGGAAGGAGTTAAGCAATTTTTTAGAAAATCACCTAAACCCGCTAAAAACTCAACTTTCGCTTATTTTGATAGGTTTGACGAGCAAATTATTAATTTGACTAATGCAACAAAAGAACAATATAAAAAAATAAATGGGATTTAATCCCGATTCTACCTTATATATTTATGATAAAATAGTCTGATAAATATAATTAAAGGCGGAGGAATAAAAATATGAGAATTAATGTGGGTGAAGTTGTTACCGCAATGGCTACACCTTTTAATGATAATCTTGAAATAGACTACGGGGCAGCGGAAAAACTTGCAAATCACCTTGTGGATAATGGAACCGATGCAGTTCTTGTTGCTGGTACTACTGGTGAATCTCCAACCCTGACCCATGAAGAAGAGCTTAAACTCCTGAAAACAGTTAAAAACGCTGTGGGAAATCGGGCTAAACTTGTAATGGGCGCAGGCTCAAACAGCACCCAAACAGCGGTAGAAATGTCCAAAAAAGCTGAAGAAGCAGGCGCAGATGCGATATTGTCTGTTGTGCCGTATTATAATAAACCTTCGCAAAAAGGCCTGATCGAGCATTTTTCACAAGTGGCAAAAGCAACCGAACTGCCCATAATTCTCTATAATATTCCTGGCAGGACAGGGATAAACATGCTTCCTGAAACTATAGCAGAGCTGGCTAGCAGGCACGCAAACATTGCTGCTGTAAAACAGAGTAATCCTGATCTTGATCTTGTAACAGAAATAGCAATAAAAACACCTGATGATTTTCTTATTTATAGCGGAGATGATAGTTTGACGCTGCCGATGTTATCTCTTGGTGCGTATGGCGTGATTAGTGTGGCTTCCCACCTGATCGGCAAGCAAATAAAACAAATGATAACGGAATTCAAGCAGGGTAATGTAAAAGAGGCTGTACAACTTCAGCATAAATTATATCCTATGTTCAAAACATTGTTCATAGCGCCTAATCCAACGCCACTAAAAGCCGCATTGCAGGAAATAAATTTGATTAAGGAAAACGTAAGACCTCCACTGGTTGTACTTTCCGAAGAAGAAAAAAACAAGCTGAGAGGAGTGCTTAATTTAAATTATGCTTAAAGATAAAAAAATAGGCTTTATAGGCGCAGGCACAATGGCGAAAGCCATAATGAAAGGGCTGGGCAATTCCGGAATTACTACGCTGGCATCAGATATTATTTCACAACCTGAAGTAATGACTAATAACAAAGAACTCGTGCGTAAATCCGACATTATAATCCTTAGCGTCAAGCCGTTTGCGGTTGAAAGCATATTAAAGGAAATAAACAATGAACTTACTGCTAATCACTTGATAGTTTCAATTGCAGCAGGCGTAAGTACAGAAAAGATAGAAAACGTAATTGACAAGAAGCTTCCTGTTATAAGAGTAATGCCTAACACTCCTGCCCTGGTAGGTGAAGGAATGTCCGCTGTGTGTAAAGGTAAATTTGCGACTGATGAGCATTCTGCGCTAATTATGGAACTGTTTAAGGCTGTAGGCAGATGCATAGAAGTAAAAGAAGAATTAATCAATGCAGTAACAGGCATAAGCGGTAGTGGCCCGGCTTTTATATATTTAATAATAGAAGCACTCGCTGATGGTGGGGTGAAGCTTGGGCTTAAAAAGGAAGTAGCTATTGAGCTGGCAGCTCAAACTACATTGGGAGCTGCAAAGATGGTTCTTGAGACAGGCAAACATCCTGCACTTTTGAAAGATGAGGTTACAACCCCGGGCGGCTGTACAATAGCAGGACTTGCGGTGATGGAAAATGAAAAAGTGCGGTCTGCTTTAATAAAAACTGTTCAGGAAACCGCAAAAGTTGCGTCAGAATTAGGATAAAAGAATATAAAAATAATAGGAGTAAATAATGTTAACTTTTTTTCAACTAATCCAGATAATTTCAGGGATATTTCTTGTACTTTTAATACTGCTACATGCGCCAAAAGGTGATGGTATGGCAGCAATAGGCGGAGCAGCGCAGTTGTTTTCCAGTCAGAGAGGGGCAGAATCCACATTAAACAAAATTACTGCTGTTTGTGCAGGTATTTTTATTCTTACTTCCATACTTTTGGGGTTCGGCATAGTACATTAAAGGGTTAAATATGAGAAAAAAAGGGCAATCTTTGACTGGAATTCTGCTTTCTGTCATTATAATTGGTATTATTTTAGCTTTTACTGTTGGACCTGCAATAAAATACACACAAAATGCTAAAACAGAAGGTGAAAAGCAGGTTCCTGCTACAGAAAAAGTAAAAATAGCGAAGAATGAAGCCATGGCTGCAAAAATTTTTGCTGATTTAACCCAGGCAACTATGCGGATTAAGATGGATAACAATGGCACTCTAGTGGATGTATTTAGGGATAACGAGGATGCGAGGAATAAATACCGTCAATATATGGGAGAGTTAGGTGTTATGAACCTGAGCTTTGTGGGCTTTAATCCTGACTGTCGTGATATGTGCGGGAGGATTGTAAAAAAAGGTGATTACACAGTCTGGATATTAAAAGATGGAATCAAATCAGGTCAAAATTTTTAACGCATTGGAAAATGGAATATTCAGAAAAATTATTTGCGGCGCTGCAAACAGCAGCGAACAGCAGGTGGAGAGGATAGCGCTTGTGTATGCGCTTGCTGGAACGCATGTTATTGATATTGGACCGCAGGAAAATATTTACAATGTTGCAAAACGAGGAATTTATAGGGCTTTAGACATCAACCCTGAGCTTATTCCCCCAATAATAATGACCAGCGTAAACGTGGGAGATGATAAGCACTTTAGAAAAGCCAGTTTTAACCTTTCTCAGTGTGTGCAATGTTTGGAATGCGTTAAAACTTGCGATATAAATAAAGATCCTGAAAAATGTTATGGGTGTGCGCGTTGTGTTGAAGCGTGCCAGCATAATGCTGTAACTATGGTTAAGATGCCGGGCAATTTAAAAATAAAAAATTATGATGCTATTGAAATACATACAGGAAACAGCACACTGGAAGAAGTTCAGGCATTTGTGGAAATAAACAGAATGGCTCTGGACAAGGCAATTCTCCTGTCGGTGAGTATTGATTCAGGACGATTTAATACTATTGAACTTATAGATTATGCTAATTCCATAGTTAATATGTTTGGTAAAAAAATAATTATTCAGATAGATGGTCTTTCAATGAGAGGGGGCACTAAAAAATCTTCTACGCTGTCGACCCTTGCTGCAGCTTCAACACTTCTGGATGCGGAAGTTAATGCGTATATTCAGCTTTCCGGCGGCACAAACCACCTTACGCAGGAAATTGTTAATATGACAGGACTTAAGATTTCCGGTATAGGATTTGGGTCTTTTGCTAAAAAAATAATTTTAAATTATATAGAAAAGCAAGAAGATATTTTTGGGGTTGATTTAAATAAAATTGTTAAAGTTGCTGAAAGTCTGGTGAAAAAGGGTTAAACAGCTTTAACCCCTGCACCTTCTCAAAGTCTTTGGAATTCCTTGTCACAAGAACATAACCATGATGAATTGCAGTTGCCGCGATTATTGCATCGCCAAGTTTTATGTTATTGTTCTGTTTTATTTTGATTGCTAAGTCCTTTATCTCGGAATTCAATGGGTGTATGCTGGCAAAGTCAAGGAAAACAGTAGCATCTTTTAAGTCATCTTCTGAAAAATTACGCCAGCCCAAAAATTCAATTTCAGAAATAATTGAAATATTAAAAGATTCATCAAATATTTTATCTATAACTTCAACACAATCGGGCGGGAATGCATCCTGAAATTCATAAATTATAATATTTGTGTCTATGAGATATCCCTGTCCCATTCGGCTCTCAATTCCCTGCTTATTTTTTCAACATCTAATTTTTTATGTTTCCAGATTCCTCTGAAATCCGATGGTTTTAGCCTTTTTCCCTTACGTTTTTTTAAAGATTCAGCAAATTCCAGAACTTTGCTTGTATCTTTCTCATCAAGTTCATTTAAGAGTTTATTCAGTTTATCTTTTGGTACGCTCATTATTGAAATTTCTATTCTCAGTTAATATATATTCATTTTAAACTAATTTTATTAAAATTTAAACCAGGATTGTTAAAGTTGCTGAAAGTTTAATAAAAATCTGATAATATGAATTTTAATCAATCTATAATATAATAGGAAAAAATATATGTTTGATATACTTTCCGGGGGGGGTAAAAAGTAAATTTCACAAAGGTTTTACCCTGGCAGAGGTGTTGCTAATTATAATTATTTTAGGTGTTATTGCCTGTGAAACAATTCCGACACTCATTAAAGATTATCAGAATAAAGTCCTTGTTGTACAAGCTAAAAAAGCTTTTTCCACATTTAGCCAGATGTCGCAAAAAATGCTTGCAGACAACGGGGGGACACTTGCGGGGAATTGTTTTATCGGAGGTTACAATGTTGCATTTAATTGCATGAAGCCTTATTTGTCAGTAGCAAAAGAATGCGGTGCTGGAACAGGATGCTTTTATAATGATGGGTCAGGTACCGGGTACACGAATTTAGGTGGAGGTGATACATATTATAACAATATGGATTCATTGGTAACATCAAACCCTCCTGAGTGACGGCACAGCCATAAGTGTTGCAGACCTGCCTGGGGATTGCTCTGGGGACAGGGGTGACGGCTCACTGGATGGAAAAACCTGTAGTTATATAATATTTGA
>Ga0154583_1052_pt1 | contig 22597 bp, 25 predicted proteins | sample RifGroF2_FD_116012 | JGI IMG/M metagenome (GOLD analysis project Ga0154583, IMG submission 116012) | Candidatus Melainabacteria bacterium GWF2_37_15 | reverse complement strand
ACAGTAATCAGCCCTAATGGTGGTAATGTAGCTTTTTTTCTTATAAATCTGAGTGAGTGTTTAAAACTCCAGAATGTATCGGGGTAATCTGGGTAAACCATTAATATTTTCATTTAGGGGTGTCTCCTTAAAACATTATAGTATGCAAGTTTCAGACCCTTAAAGATATAATTCTCACAATACCGAGCTAATTTTTTCTAATTATATAACAACATTTTTAATTGGCAAAATTCTAATAATGTCGCTTTTTTTTAAACTTATCATCTGTCTTCTTTTTGAATTTACGAGCGTATAGTTTATTTCGTTCCCTTTTTTCCTTTTTTTGATTATTTTTAGCCAAATTTAACATCCTTAATAGTTATGTAAAAAAAATTTCCCAATGTTCAACTGTTGTAATCACTGTGTATTTAGACAACAGGTGTTCCTTGGAAAATCACTTGCTTCTAATAAGCATTAATAATTATTTATAATTACATAAAATTATTTTTACAACAACAAAAAATCTAAAGGCAGGAAAAATTACGCTTATTCGGGAATTAATTTTTTACTGTAATGGTTATATTTTTAAACTAATAACCTAAAAATGAGGGATAGTTCTATGCCTAATCCTGATAATGACAAACAGGAATACTTAAAAAATATAATAATTCATACCTTAACAAGCTATGACCTTGAAGAAGCCATCCGAAATATAACAATGGAGCTTGGAAAACTCTTTAACGCTGATAGAGTGCATTTCAGGCTTTATGATGAAGGAATGGGGGTATTTTCCGAAGTTATAGAAGAATACAGAAAAAATGAGAGCATACCCTCGGCAAAAGGAAAAATGATCTACCCTCAGGAATTTGACATATGTTTAAAAAACAGGCTGCTTGAAGAAAAACATATTTATATAATTGATGATGTAAATAAGTCTGAGTATCCCGAATCTTTTAAACAGCTATTTAAAAATCTTGATATAAATAATGAAATAGTATTTCCTATTTTTTACATGGATAATCTTGAATCAGCATTTTTTATAACAAACACTGCATCAGAAGAACTCTTATCCAAAAAAAATCTTGAATATTTAATGCCTGTAGCAAAAGAACTTTCTATTGGAACTCATTTGTTCAAAATACAGAATAGTCTGGTAAAAAAAGCGGAATATGAAAAAATACTCAGGGAAATAATAATGGAAGTCCGCTTATATGAGCGACCTCAGCAGATATTTGAATATCTGGTAAAGAGGCTGGCTAATCTATACGCTGTAAACAGGGCAGCTCACCTGCAGGTCGATTCTGAGGGAAATTTTGTTGTTATTTTTGAAGCAATAAGTGATAACCAGCCTGAGCTAAAATGTCAGACAATATTTACATCTGAATCTTTCAAAGAACTTACAGCCCATATGGAACACAAAATAGTAGTAATTAACGACGTTGAACAAATAAAAAATGAAAAATTAAGAAAATATTTATATGATAACAATATACGAGCGTTTATGCTCTATCCGCTTGAAGAAACTATTCATATTGCCGGAGGTAAAAAAATAACTGATAGGATTATGCTGTGTTCTCCTGTTCCGAGAAAGTGGACAGGAGTGGAAATAGAGAATCTGGAGCTTATAGCGGGAACAATAGATGTTGTTTATTCTGATATTTTAAGGAAAAAAGAAGTTAATGAAATCCAGGAAACTTTCCTGGCTTCGCTTATACATGACCTAAGAAGTCCTATTTTAGGAGAACAAAAAGCTCTTGAGTTTTTAATGTCGAGAAAACCGGATACTACTATTCAAGATATTGCTGAATATCATTTAAATATGTATACAACTAATGAAGACCTTTTAAACATCATTAACAACCTTCTTGGTGTTTATTCCTTAGAACTCGGACAACATGAGGTAGCAAAAGAACCTTCGGACATAAATAAGATTATTAATGACGGGATAAAGTCAATAAAACGTCTTGCTGATGAGAATGAAGATACAATAAGTGTAAATACTCAGGAAAAATTATCTGAAATTAAAATGGATCCTGATGAGATAAAAAGGGTTATTATAAACCTGGCCAGCAATGCAATCAAACATAATCCAAAAGGCATTAATATTAAAATTTCCGCCGAACAAAGAGATAATGAAATCCTTTTATCAGTGGCGGATAATGGAGTAGGAATACCTGAATCAGATAAAGTAAACATATTCCAGAAATATCCAAAAGCCAAAAGACAGATTGGAACGGGACTGGGATTATACCTGTCAAAACAAATCGTTGGACTCCATGGAGGAAAAATATGGTTTGAATCTGAAGAAGGTAAAGGAACTATCTTTTATTTTACTTTACCTATATAAGGATAATATTGTGTATAAAATAGCTTCGCTTCCTATAAAAATAATCATAGCCCAAAATGATGTTCTATATAGAAGGGCATTAAAGGATTTTCTTCAAGAAGACCCTGGCTTCAAAGTAATTGGAGAAACCAAAGACGGTAAAACTGCTGTTTCTCTCGCTAAAGAACTGGACCCGGATGTAATAATTATAGACCTGGAACTTCCTGTTATAGCAGGAGAAATAACAATCAGAAAAATCAAAAAAGAAAAACCATCCATTAAAATTATGGCCTTAACTTCCCATGAAAATCAGGATGAAGCGATGGAAGCATTAGATGCTGGTGCTAATGCTTATGTTAATAAAGATATTGATATGAAATACCTGAAGATGATTATTGAGACGGTTAATAAAGGTGCTGTCTGGATATCACCTCTTATTGGCAGAAAAGGATTATCAGGAAGTTAACGGGATACATCCTTATTTATGATATCTCCACGTTCGCCAGTTTTGAAATTGAAGTTATACTTATAATCTTCAAGCTTTTTAATATCAAGAATTTCTTCAGGCGGAGAATTTAAAAGTTTTTTACTCAGTTCATTTTGCATTTTTTCCACTTTATCAATATCTTCAGGGTTTATCTCCTCATTTTTTACTTTTGCCGTTCGGATTTTTGCCTCAAGTTCTTTCAATTCCTTCGGGAATATCCCCTCTTTTAAATGTACTGAATATGCTTCTCCGGTTGATATTTTCTGGATAATAAACCCATCCCCAATTTCCGGCTGAATACTTAATGTCCCAAAATTAGTTCTCGCACCTGTCATCATAGAAACAGCATCCACCCAGCAGGGCCCGTTCTTTGAAACCACTCTTAAATCAGTTCGATCAATTATTCCATCAGGAAAAAGTTTTGCTCCAGCTGCTTTTACTTGAACATAAGAAATAACAAGCCCATCGCACAAGTGTCCATGGATTAAGGCAAGGTCTTTAAGTGTAATTTCCTTGGTTTTAGTGGCATACCTGCCTAACGAGCTTTCAGTATCAAGCACTTTTATTGGCTGGTTATACTTTGCATTCACTGCCCAGTCAGGATAATACCAGGCGGATAATGATACTATAGTCAAAAATAGTAAAATGCTTTTCATCTATATTGAAACCCCGAATATGTGTGTAAGTGTCAAATAAATTCCTGCTAAAACAAAGATTATCCCTGTAACCAGCCTCATCCATTTCTCAAAAGCAGTGATCTTATTGTAAAATTTGCCAACAGAGCCGACGCTAAAAGCAATAACAAAAGCAAATAACATTACCGGCAAACCGGTCCCTATCCCATAAATAAAAGGTAACAGGATATTTGAGTTGTTCTGCATGGAAAGCGGGATAAGGCTGCCAAAGAAAAGCGCTGCTGATGTCGGGCAAAATGAAAGGGCAAACAGGATACCTAATAAGCCTGCGCCCCATATCCCCCAGCTCCCTGCCTTTTTTTGGATGTTTTCATCAACTAAATTGTTTGAGAAACTCAATTTTATAATGCCAAGCAGCAAAATTCCCACAATTATAAGAATCGGGCCCAGCGCAATACTGATATATTTTTGCAGGAAATTTGCTACAGATGGAACAGATAAAACCCCTGCAATGATTATATAGCCCACTAATATATAGCTCAAAACTCTTCCAAGTGAGTAAATAACGCCTGCAAGCAAGACTCTTGACGATTTAGTCACGTTTTTACCTATATATGAAACAGCAGCAATATTTGTCGCAAGCGGGCAGGGGCTGATTGAGGTTAGTATTCCGAGCCACAGGGCTGAAAACATTGCCAATAGCATATTTATTCTCCAAGATAAGTATTAATTTGTTCTGTTACATAGCCTTTAAAATCTTTTTCATTGCCAAGCTTTGTCCAGATTGGATTAAGAGTTTTCCATTCGGTTTGCTTACCATTTACTATTTTAGACAACACAACAGCTTTTGAAAAAAGGGCATAATCCTTTTTATAGTGTTCATTAGCTTTATCATCAAGGTTTATTCCCTGGTATACAACTTTACTGTTATTTAAGGAACTTACTGTTTCTTTGGTGTATTTTTCTATTTTCTGACAGCTTACGCATCTAGGCTTTGCATAAAAATAATACACAATTACCTGATCTGCTTTTTTAACTTCTGATTTCACCGGTACAATGTTTTTTTCTGCTTTTGTCCAAGGATAGCTAAAATTAAAGCCCATAAGCAGAAAAGCAGATACAATCAAAATACCTGATAATAATAATTTTCTAGTCATTTAAAACCTCCTTTATTTCTTCTACTGAGGGAACTTTGCCTGAAAATTTCACCTCTCCGTTGACTGCAAGAGCGGGTGTCATCATTACTCCAAATTTCATGATCTCAGTAATATCTTTCACCTTTTCCATTTCATATTCAAGTCGAAGATCGTCTGCTGCTTTCTTAGCCGATTCGGCTAATTTTTCACATTTTGGGCAGCCGGTTCCTAAAATTTGTATTTTTTTCATGATTTTTTCCTTTCAAAATAATTATGTATTTTTTCTTTAATTTCATCTCTTACTTCTTTAAATGCTTTTAGTAAGTCTTTCTGGGAGCCTATTGCTTCACCGGGATCAAAAAAACTCCAGTGCAGCCTCTCTGCTTTGCCGGGAAATATCGGGCAGGATTCTTTTGCGTTATCGCATACGGTTATTATCAAGTCAAAATCCTTGTTTAAAAACTCATTAACTGACTTAGACTTTTGATTTGAAATATCAATACCTATTTCTTTCATTACAGTGACAGCATTTTGGTTAACTTTTATAGGATTTATACCAGCAGAAAAAACCTCATATTCATCACCGTAAAATTGCCGCAATAATCCCTCCGCCATCTGTGAACGGCATGAATTGCCTGTACAAAGGAATAATACTCGCTTTTTCATTACTCAGTTCCTCTAAAAAAACGTCCCATAAACAAATCCGGTTATAGTCGCCATTACAATTACAAGCGAAACAAACACAACAGTCTTTTGTGTACCCATAATGCTCCTTATAACAAGCATATTAGGTAAAGACAGGGCAGGCCCCGCAAGAAGCAGTGCAAGTGCAGGGCCTTTTGCCATGCCGTTGCCGATTAATCCCTGTAATATAGGCACTTCTGTTAATGTTGCAAAATACATAAAAGCTCCGACAACTGATGCGAACAGGTTTGATAAAATTGAATTATCGCCAACAAACATTGTTATCCATTCAGATGGAATAAGTCCTTCATGCCCGGGTCTTCCAAGCAGTAATCCTGATATTAACACACCAAACAGGAGCAGTGGCAGGATTTGTTTTGCAAATCCCCAGGTAGCACTAAGCCATTCATTACTTTCATCCTTGGTTTTAACAAAATTAGGCAGCATGAAAACAAACAAAGCCGCAAAAACAGATGTTATAATCCATTTTGATTCAAATACAGAAGCAAAAAAACCTGTTGTAGATTGAGGATTTCCCCAGTTGGCAAAAACCAGAATCCCTACCATTACCACGAAAAATGCTGCATTCTGCCAGAGAGGTCTTGCTACTTCAGGCGCAGGCAGCATAGCCTGGGATGCAGCTTTTTCCTTTTCTTCATTTCTATATAAAAGATGCATTATCAGTCCGATTATCACACTAAAAGATACTGCACCAACCATTCTTGCTATTCCAAGCTCGAAACCAAGAATCCTTGCAGTTAGGATAATTGCAAGCACATTTATCGCCGGCCCTGAATACAAAAAAGCGCTTGCGGGGCCTAACCCTGCGCCCATTTTGTATATCCCTGCAAATAAAGGCAGAATTGTGCACGAACAAACAGCTAGAATAGTTCCTGACACAGAAGCGACACCATACGCTAATACCTTGTTAGCCCCTGCACCCAGGTATTTCATTACAGAATTTTGGCTGACAAACACAGCAATAGCACCTGCTATAAAAAATGCAGGGATAAGGCACAATAAAACGTGTTCCTGAGCGTACCATTTAGTAAGCTGCAGGGCTTCCATTATTGCATTATCAAATCTAGTGCTGCCAATCGGCAGGAAAAAGAACAGTAAAAATATTGAAACAATAGCAATAAGCGGCTTCAATTCTTTTTTCAAATCCATACAAATTTCCTCAATAATTTAACTTGATTTTATTATACATTACTATATGGCAAATTCGCCATATAGGCGATCTGGATTTTATAAAGTATGATCAAATAAAACCTTTAACCCCAGAATTATTAAAATAAGCCCAGCCGCTATTTCTAAATATTTAGTAGGAAATCTTTTGAATATATAGCCAGACCAAAAACCAATCAGGGAATTTATAAACGTAATAACTCCAATAATAACAGCAGGCAGCAATATTTTAACATCCGTGAAATATAACGTTGCACCCGCTGCCATTGCATCAATACTTGTTGCAATAGCCAGTAATAATAAAGCTTTTAAAGACAGATAAGTGGGTGCAGAGCGATCTCCCTCTTTTTCATCAAAAGCATCTTTGATAAATTTAATTCCCAAAATCAAAAAGATTATAAAAGCTATCCAGTGATCAAACTTTTCCACATAAATATAAATCCCTTTAGCAATAAACCACCCGATCACAGGCATTATTGCCTGAAAAGCCCCAACCCAAAAAGCTAAATAAAGTGAGTTTTTTCTTTTATTTTCAGTAAATATTAAACCCTGCGCAAACGAAACAACACTGGCATCAATGGATAAAGCTACAGCTAAAAATATAATTTCAATAAATGACACTTTTTACTTCACACTCTTACTTCATATTTTCTATGCACTCAAAAATATTCGTAATACAGGGGCATTTCAGCCTGTAATAAACATTCAAGCCTCTTTTTTCAGACTCCACAAGCCCAGCGTTTTTTAGGACAGCCAAATGCTTTGAAACGGTTGACTGGTCAAGTCCCAACTCCTCGGTAAATTTACACACGCACTTTTCCCCATCAAACAAATAATCCAGCATAAATAACCTTGCAGGGTGAGCAAGGGCTTTAATTACTTCAGAGCGATTTTTATATTTATCCAGAATTTCTTTTTTCAAAATTATCGCCAATACCTAAGCTAACAATATTATATCAAGAAGGTATTTCAAACAAAAAATGCGGTAAAACCCGCATTTTTTGTTAACCTGATTGAATTAAAGTTCTGCCAGTACCGGATCAGAATGCTTCTTGTACTGATTGTAAAAATTCATAATATTTCTTACATAGGTCTGGGTTTCTCTATAAGGTGGAATTGTTCCGTACCTTTGGACTGCTGTTGGCCCTGCATTATATGCTGCAAGCGCGAGCTGGGTTGATCCAAACTGTTGTTTCATTGATTTCAGGTACTTTATTCCTCCGCGTATGTTCTGGTCAACATTGTGGGGATTTACATTAAGTTCCTCTGCGGTTTGCGGCATAAGCTGAAATAATCCTATAGCTCCTACCGGACTGCGCGCGTCGCATTTAAATTCTGATTCCTGCCTTGCAACACTTAAAGCAAGATAAGGACAGAAGTCCTGTTTTTTTGCTTCCTTAACAATCTTTTTCTTGATTGCCTGTTCGGATAAGTTATTTGTGTGGCCTGAAATCGAAGCTAATGAGTAGTTTACTAAACCTGATAAACAAAAGCATACAACTGCTATAATAAAGCAGGTTAACAGTTTTTTTCCTTTCATCCTCGTCCTCTTCTAATTTACTCTTACCTACAACACGATACATATGTAAATCGTGCTTTTTTAAGGGGACGTGCGAAAAGGCTTATATGTTCCTTAAAAAATATTTTTTAAAGAAAGTTTCTAAAAAATTGCACTCATTCTTGACTTTATTAAAATCTGATATGTTAAACTTAGAGATGGGATTATCACAATCAGCTTTTCTGCTATGGTTAAATCCCTCATACTCATTATCAGGATCAAGAATATACCTTATTAAATCTGGACTTAACAACTTTAATCTACTCCCTTACCGTCTATATATATAAAAACAATGCATGGGTAAAAATTGCTAAATATGGAAAACTATTTTGACATAATAGGTACAGGCACCGCAGTTATTGATGATTTGCTTATACTACCCGATTTTCCCACACAAAATACTAAGGTTGAGGTTTTGCAAAGAAAAAAGCAGGTGGGAGGGAGTGTGCCCATGGCATTAAAAACATTAACAAGCCTTGATCTTAAAACTGCATTTATGGGAAAAATCGGAAATGATGAAGATTCCAGCTTTATTAAAAAACAATTGAGAGAATCAGGCATTAACGTAACAAACCTAGTTGAGGAAAGAGGAGCAAAATCGCCTTATTCACAGGTATGGATAAATATAAATAACGGTTCAAGGACAATTGCGGTAGATTCAGGAAAAGCTCCCGTCCTGAAGGAAAGGAATCTTGACTTTACCTGCCTGGCAGAATGCAAAATTTTTCACATCGACAGCAACGAACACGACGTAACCAAAAAACTGATAAACCTGTACAAGACCAAAGGAGCAAAAATATCAATTGATACAGGCAGATTCAAGGAAAAAACTCTGGAATTGCTTAATATGGTTGATATTATAATTATGCCTTTAAGTTTTGCTATGGACTGGATCGGAAAATACAATTTTGTGGGGTTAATATCCCAGGTCGGTGCCAAATATCCAAATAAGTTAGTCATAATCACTGATGGAGAGATGGGATCAATTTGTTCATGCCAGGGTAATATTTACCGTCAAAAGTCTTTCAAGGTAAATTGTGTGGACTCCACTGGTGTTGGCGGGGTTTATGCAGGGGGAATCCTTTACGGAGTCACAAAAAATTGGGAAATACCGAAAACGCTCGAATTTGCGGCTGCTATTTCAGCGTTACACTGTTCAAAGATAGGCTATGACGAGATGCCGGGGCTTGCTGAGGTAGAGGCGTTCTTAGCTAATTAAAGACGCACGGTGCATTTCCCTGAGCTGTTTTAGTTTATCCCTAATTTCCGCTGCTTTCTCAAAATCCAATATCTTTGCGGCTGAATGCATCTCTTTTTCAAGCTTTTCTATGATTTTTGGCAGGTCTTTAGTATCAATATTATACTCGACCATTTTCTCAGCAATGACATCCTCCACGCTTCTAAAGCTGTTTACCAATTCAAGCAGGTTGTTAGACAGCGGCTTGATAATGGTTTTTGGTGTAATGTTGTATTTTTCATTATGTTCTAACTGTATCTGCCTTCTTCTGTCAGTTTCATCTTTTGCCTTCTGAATACTGCCGGTGATTCTATCAGCATACATAATGACCTTGCCGCATGCATTCCTGGCAGCACGTCCTGTAGTTTGAATAAGACTGGTTTCTGACCGAAGGAATCCTTCCTTATCAGCATCCATTATTGCCACAAGCGTTACTTCCGGCAAATCAAGCCCTTCCCTTAAAAGGTTAACTCCAATCAAAACATCAAATTCACCAAGTCGCAAATCACGCAGGATTTCAACCCGCTCAAGTGACTGGATTTCGCTGTGTAGATACCTCACCTTTATGCCGAGCTGCACCAGGTATTCAGTTAAGTCCTCAGCCATTTTCTTGGTAAGTGTAGTAACAAGGATTCGCTCTTTTTTGACGGTTCTTTGTTTGATTTCACCTATTAAATCATCAACCTGGTTTGTGCTTGGACGTATCAACACCTCAGGATCAATGAGCCCGGTAGGCCGAATAATCTGCTCTATAATCTGTTCGGAGTTTTTAAGCTCGAATTCCGCGGGCGTTGCTGAAACAAAAATGGTTTGCTTAATCCTTTCCCAAAACTCATCAGATGTAAGCGGCCTGTTATCTCTTGCGCAGGGAAGCCTGAAACCAAAATCAATAAGTACATCCTTTCTTGCCCTGTCACCATTATACATTCCCCGAATCTGCGGGATCGTAACGTGGGATTCATCAATAAATAAAAGAAAATCATCCGGGAAATAATCAAGCAGAGTAGCCGGAGGGCTGCCAGGCAGCCTTCTTTCCAGTATTCTTGAATAGTTCTCAATCCCGCTGCAATATCCGAGTTCCCGTATCATTTCAATATCATACCTGGTTCTCTGCTCTAGCCTCTGGGCTTCTACAAGTTTATTCTGCTGTTTAAATTCGTTTAAACGCTCAGTTAACTCGTTTTTTATTAATTGGATGGTTTCTTCAAGATCTTCTGTCCCCGAAAGATAATGCACAGCCGGAAATATAACAGTGTCAGTGCATACTTCAATTGTATGGCCAGTAGTGGGATTTATCCTGGAAATCTTTTCCACTTCATCCCCAAAAAGCTGAATCCTGATAATAATGTTTTCATAAGAGGGCTTAATTTCAAAGATATCGCCCCTCACCCGGAAATTTCCCCGTTCAAGTTCCACATCATTTCGCTCATACTGGACACTTACCAGATGCCTCAATATCTCGTCTCTATCTACAAGATCGCCTGTAGATATTTTTATTGACCCTTTAAAATAATTCTCCGGCAGACCCAGACCGTAAATACAGCTAACACTGGCCACAACCACCACATCTTTTCTCTCAAAAAGGCTTCTTGTAGTGCTGTGTCGCAGTCTGTCGATCTCTTCATTAACACTGGCTGTTTTTTCGATGTATGTATCGGTACGTGGTATGTAGGCTTCAGGCTGATAGTAGTCGTAATAGCTTATAAAATACTCAACAGCGTTATTTGGAAGCAGCTCTTTCATTTCATTATAAAGCTGGGCAGCGAGTGTTTTATTGTGGGCTATTATCAAAGCAGGCTTTTGCGTATTTTGTATAACATGCGCCATGGTGAATGTTTTCCCTGAGCCTGTAACGCCAAGCAGGGTCTGCTTTTTACAGCCGTTAGAAATGCTTTCAGATAGGGCTTTGATTGCCTGGGGCTGGTCACCGGCCGGTTCGTATTTAGAAATTACCTGAATTAACCTGTTCATAGTTACATTTTACTACATAATGCAGATGACCAAATCGGGATTAAAAAATATTAAGTTTTATATTTTTAAATTAAGGCCTGCACGTGCAACATCTTCATTATAAGCCTGGTTTAACGCAACAGGAGTGGCATACGAGGCTCCATGCTTTATCTCTTTCCAAGGAGAATCATACACCATTTTTCTGCCTTGAATTTTGAAAAATATTTTTGGATTTTTTTCATAATCTTCTTCAGTTTCACAGGTAAACATATCTAAAAGGGTTTTCGCCTCAGTATAAAAACCTTCAAAATTAGAACTTTCAGGTATAAATCCGCATTTCATGAAGAAATCCATGCTTACTAATTTATTTTGCGGAAATAATTTTAAGCTTTCGAGCAAATTATCTGATTTTTTTAAATTATCCAGAAACGCTTTATAATCTTCCTTCTTGGTGAGTGCCTGTTCCGTCGTTTGCCCTTGAAATTCTCTTATGGCTTCATAACCGGCTATACGCTCGATCGGGACATCTATTTTTCCGTCTTCTGTTATGTCATATCCTGCAATAACCCCATTTTCCCAGATAGGCCTGCTCTCGAATACCCCTTTTGCAAAAACATCGACAAACTGGTTATCAGCACTTTCAGGATGTAATTTAAACGCTCCATCCATAAAACCCACTAATATCGTGTTATTAGCTACAGCATTCAATCCCAGAAAATCTTTTCCATAGTTCCCGGTACTGCAAAAGATTTTTTTAGTTTTACCAAGTTCTTCCATTTTTTTTAAAAATAACCCTACATCCGCATTAGGATCAAACATTTTTCTAATTTCATTTCTATTGAAACTCCTGTTTTCCTGAATTTCATCAATGGTTAAAGGAGGATCCAGCCTTGTATACAAGAACTCTTTTTTACCTTCTTCCGAAAAACCCGTACTAAAATCAACCTTTCCTAAGTTTGATGCCAGGGCTATATGCGTAATATCATCTCTTTTTTCTATTTTGGTTAATTGAGCAATTATAGATTCAACAGAGATTCTTTGTTCTAATTTCCCGTTATTATTAACAATTTCACTTATTTCAAAGGGAATTACTTTTGCATCACCTTTTAAACCTTTTTTAACGTGAGGCATGACTGCTTCTCCATGCGAGATATAATCAGCACATCTATCCCCGTTCACATCAACATTTGGAAATTCAGGCCGAAATGTATCTAAAACAGCGATATTACCGGGAGTGATACTATTAATCATTAAAAATACTTCTTTCTCACAAGACTAACAATTATATAAAACCCGTAAAAATAAAAATTAACCTTTTTTTAAAAAAATTTTTAATCATGCCTGGCATAATAAAAATGGAAAAGAAAAGAATTTAGAAATCCTACAAAAACAAGTCCAATTAACTATAGATACAGCTAGAAACAAAGGCAGGGTAGTTAGCAACCGAGAATATCGGGAACGTGGTCTGGTCTACAATAAATAACCTGTTCATAATCATATTTTACGACAGAGTGAGGTTTTTCATATAATGTAAGAGCAGGTTTTTCTTTTCTATATCTGGTATAAATTTCTTGCCAGAATGGAGAGATAAAATCCAGACTGAATACATCATCTTCTTTGCTCTTAAAATGACCACAGTATTTACATAGCGTATTAAGCTGCTGCCTGAATTTACGTTCAGTCCTGTCATTAAGAGATTTTAACCCGATATTTAGCCCGCACACTCTGTCAATACTAGCCCCCGCACCGCAGGGATAAAACCCGTATCTTGTAAGGGCTGTGCCGGATAATGATGATATATTGCAACCTCTTGAGAAGTCAATGCCTGGACTTTGGTACTTCTTAACATCAATCGGAGCAACGTTAAATGTATCAAATTTTGTTTGTTTGGAAGTTTTTTTATTACTGTTTTCATGGTGTATGATATAAGGCAGTTTCTTTAAAATATTCCTTGTTTCGCGGCTTACACCGTTTGTGGAAATAGTTATTTTTGTGTTTGGCGAAAATTTTAATTTATATTCAATAAAAAAATCAGTAATTTCAAAAATATCAGGGTGCAGTGTTGGTTCACCCCCTATGAGCACTATAAATGGCCATTTTTTATTTGCTTTTATACTCTCATAAATAAAATACTTAATTTGATATAAAGACATACGCTCTTCACTTGGAGCCTGTGCGCAGGACCTGTCACACTGGTTGCATTTCATATTGCAATCAGTTGTAATTTCAATTTCTAATTTATTTTCATGGATAAAAAACGGTAAATTAGTCTTTTCGCTTATAATTATGCTGATTCCTCTCCATAATTTGAAGATAATTTGCCAGTAAAAAATATGCTTAAAAAATGAGATTTTCCTGATAATACGCTCTAAAAATTCATAATTATCATTAATGAATTTTAACTCACTATTTACAAAGTCAAAAATACCGTTAAATGTGCCGGAAAAATAAATTTTTTTTTCTTTCGTCATAATAAATGTTTATAATTTATAATAAATAATAATTAAATTAGTAAAGTTTATAATAAATAGGATAATCTTAATTTAATGAATACTAAATATCCGATAATCCTAGCCATAACAGCCGCAAGCGGTGTTGTGTATGGCGTTAGGGTTCTTGAGTTTTTACTAAAAAACGGGTATAAAACAGAGCTCGTTATCTCTTCCAAAGCTTACTACATAGCCAAATACGAGCTTGGCCTGGAATTAAGCCATTGTAAAGAAACAATTCACAGAAATATATTGAATTTTTTGAAGTTAAAAACGGAAAATTTAAAGGTATGGCTCGATGATGAATTGTGGGCAAATCCGTCCAGCGGTTCTTACAGGACACAAGGGATGATAATTGCTCCGGCGAGTATGGCTGTTATTTCAGCAATTTCTCACGGGCATGCCGAAAATCTGGTTACTCGTGCGGCAGATGTGTGTTTAAAGGAAAAAAGACCTCTTACAATAGTCCCGAGGGAAACACCATTAAATACAATTCATCTTGAAAATATGCTAAAATTATCTAATCTTGGCGTTAATGTGGTACCTCCCGTATTTGGACATTATGCAAAAATAAAAACACTCGATGATGGCATAAACTTCGTGATAGGAAAGATTTTGGACGCCCATAAAATAAATAATGATCTTTATGAAAGGTGGCATTATGAAGAAGAAAAATAAGAAAATCCTGATCATTTCCGGCAAACAGTATTCCGGTAAAGATACGGTCGCAAGTATATTATTGGAGATGCTGCCTGACTTTAAGCTCGCTCCTCTTGCTAATGCCCTGAAAGAAGAATTCAGTGAAGAGAAAAACCTTTCAGTTGCTGAAGTGGAAAGGAACAAACCACTTTATAGAGCGGAATTAATAGAATTAGGCAACAAAAGAAGAGCTGAAGACCCTGATTATTGGATTAAAAAGGTGCTGGATTCTGAAGGAAATATTATAATATCTGATGCGCGGCTAAAGCATGAAATCGACATATTCGAGAAGTATGGCGCAATAAAAATCAGGGTAGAATCAGACAGAACACAAAGAGCCAAAAGAGGAAAACTCGTAAAGGAAGACGACACAACGGAAACAGATCTTGATAACTATAAAAAATGGGATTACGTAATAGAAAACAGCGGCACATTGGCTGCACTCAGGAAAAAGACTGAAAAAATAGGAAAAGAAATACTTAAAAGCTTATCATTACAGAAAGTGTAGAAAGGTGAAATATCATGGCAAGAATAGTTAGGCCGGTTCTGGCAATAAGATGCGTTCAATCATCATGTAGGACGCTTTTTGAAGTAGCAGTACTGGAAGACGGCAAAACCCAGGAAGTCGTATGTCCGGGCTGCGGTGAACATTATGTATACCCACCGCCAAAAGAAGAGAATTAACTCCTACAGCCAATATTTACAGGATATTTTTAACTGCAAAGTTTATAAAATAACCCTGGATGCCGGTTTTAGCTGCCCAAACAGGGATGGTACAATATCCAAAAATGGTTGCATTTTTTGTGATAGCGGGGGGTCTTTTTCACAGGCGCATTCCAATACGCTTGCCATTGAAGAGCAATTAGAGACTGGAATTTTACAATTAAAAAACAGGTTTAAAGCAGAAAAGTTTATATCCTATTTTCAGGCATTTAGCAACACTTACGGAGATATTAAAAGGCTTAAACAGGTGTATGACCAGGGAGTATCGCACCATGACGTGGTAGGGTTGTCTATTGGCACGAGGCCGGACTGTGTTGACGAGGAAAAACTAGATCTTATAGCATCATACAAGGAAAAACATCTTGTGTGGGTTGAATATGGACTGCAATCCATACATAACAAAACTTTAAGCTTTATAAACAGGGGACACACGTTTGAAGATTTTGTCAGAGCTGTTGATATGACTAAACAAAGAGAAATCAATGTTTGCGCTCACGTTATAATCGGACTACCCGGCGAAACCCATGAAGATATAATGAAAACAGCCAGAACACTTGCCGAGCTTGGCATTAATGGAGTAAAGATTCACCTTCTATGTGTTTTAAAAAATACTGAACTGGAAAATCTTTATAACGCTGGCCAAATCAGGCTTTTAGGGATGGATGAGTATGTAAACACAGTATGTGATTTTCTTGAACTGCTTCCTCCTTCCGTGTCAATCCACAGATTAGCCGGTAACGGGCTACAAAAGCTGCTTGTAGCACCGCAATGGCTGGGAGAGAAATTTAAAGTTTTGAACATGATTGACAGGGAATTAGAAAAACGAGATTCATGGCAGGGTAAGTTTATTAACGTTTTGTAACTCTATAAAAAAGCAGTTAAGTAACCGATCTTGCCATTTTGTATTTATCGAAATCAATTTCTGTTATTGCAAAATTACAAAAGTAATTATAAAATTAAATAAGATAAAATAGCACTTTTTAGATGATCTTGAAAATTCTACTTAAAGTTAAAATTAAAAGTAAACGATAAAGCTAAACAATAAATAGCTGGAGAAGATAACATATGCAAGAATTAACTTTTAAGAATTATTTTATAGCTTTAAGCCTCATTATATCAGGCATAGTAGCCTCCGCAGCTATAACAACTATAGGTGATATCAGTATTGATGCACCAATACCACTATTAATACTGGGAAGTTTCGCCGCTTTCCTGGTGTGCTGTTTTATTTTTTACCCAAAAGCCACGACAGGCCAAACTGTCCAAATATCTATCCTTGGAATTTTATTTAATGCATTGATATTGCTTGGTGTGCATTTTTTTAATAATTACCTGGATTTTTTCACGATAAGCCTGAAACCAGAATTTGTTTTAAATTTAAATCCTTTAATATTGGGGGCAGGCTTTATTTTTAGCCTTGTGACCCTGCGTGTAATGACTAGAATTGAGGAAGTACAGGAAGAAGAACAAATAAAAGAGCAGCCTGGAGCTTCCTACGCCGCAGAACCTGCCAAAATACCACAAACCCCTTTAAAAATTCATAGTATTCAGGCTTCAAAAAATAATCATCAGGAACCTGAAAATACGGAATCCCTTGATGCCCTGGAGCCAATGGAATTAGACGATCAAGTAACTATAGAACAGGATGATAAGAATAAAAATTTTATCCCCACAAATATAAGACTTATACAGAATTCATCTTCTAAAGATACTGAACAAAAAGGACGGATTGGCTCAATCGGTAAACTTCTTGTAAATAACAAAGATATAGAAAACCTTATAGAATCCGAAGAAATCCTCAGCACTAAAACAAACGTTATCACGACCATTTCCGGACAAAAGATATACGAAAAGTTAAATGAATTAAAAAGTGAATTTTCCTGTATACAGGAAATGGCGCTGATTGATAGCGGCGGATTCATTCTGGCGAACAATTTTGAAGATAAACAGCGGGTTCAAATAGCAGGAGCTCTAATATCAGGAGCTTATTTTACATTGCAGAACTATTTTTCACAGTTAGAGCTTAATTTCCCTGTAAGAATATTTTTTGAAACCGATAAAAATAAGAGTTTTATAGCAAAAACCCGGGATGAACTTCTGTTTTCAATTTGGAGCAAAGAAAATCAGGACTTACAACATATTGAATACGGCCCTATGACAGAAATAATGGATGCAGAAGATTTTTCCGAATTAGATATTACACCTTATGCTGACCTAATTAAAATTGAAGCTTTTGCTGTTTCTGACATTGAAGGCATGCTTATAAATTCATTCGGTGATACCGAAAAATCGCAACTCTTTGCAGCAATTTCATCAGCTGTATTTGAGAACCTGAAAGTATTTTTAATGAACCTGAGGCTTTTTAACCTGAAAAAAATTGTGGTCTTTACACCACAAAAAACAATAACTATATTAAAAACACAGGATAAAATAGTATCTATTCTTACAGATGCTCAGGAGTACCCAAAAGTAGCGGAGGAACTTCTTAAAATAGAGGAACTATAAATATAATGACAACAGTAAGTACCACATTAAATGATATCCTCATAAATGCCCAGATATTGCAGCCTGGGCAACTTGAACAAGCCCTTGAACATTCAAAAAAAGCTAAAATTTCCCTTATGGAAGCAATATGTGAATTGAAAATTCTTGAAAAGCACGAGTTAAGTTCTCAACTGCAAAATGCGCTCGAAATCCAGTATGGTGTAACTTTTACCGATATTTCCGAGATTAAGCCTGATGATGAACTCTTAGTATTGTTTTCCAGGGAAGTTCTTATCCAAAATAAGTTCCTTCCCCTTAAAAGAAGCGGCAACCTGTTTGTATTTGGGATGGTTGACCCCGATAACCTGAACACTGAAAAAGAAATAAGGGACAGGCTCAGGGAATTTAAAAACATTACCATACAAAGGACAGTAATACTCGAAGATGATTTTAAAAAGTTTGCAGAAAAAAGGTTCCCGAGCCGTGAAGAAGAAAAAAGCTATATAATAGAACACACTACGGATGAACTGCTCTCTTCAATGGGAATTGACCTGATAGATACCGCTGCCGATGTAGACCTCGCTGATTTAACTGATTCCGCTGAAGAAGCCCCAATAATTCAAATCGCAAACAGTATTCTGGGAGTGGCTATCAAGAGAGGCGCAAGCGACATACATATTGAACCAAGAGAAAAAGAGCTGGTAGTAAGATTCAGGCAGGATGGCGTGCTCAGCGTATATAAACAAATTCCTAAAAAAGTTCAAAATGCCATTATTTCCAGGTATAAAATTATGGCGGAGCTTGATATTGCTGAAAGAAGACTTCCCCAGGACGGAAGAATAAGAGTAAAAATGCTTAATAAAGTCATTGACTTCAGGGTTTCCACCTTGCCAAGCAAATTTGGCGAAAAAGTGGTAATGAGGATCCTTGATAAATCTAATATTTCCTTCGGTCTTGACCAGCTTATTACACACAAAGAAACTCTTAGTCTAATAAGGGAAATGATATCAAGGCCTTTTGGAATAATTTTCGTAACAGGTCCAACAGGAAGCGGTAAAACCACTACCTTATACAGCGCACTGAGTGAAAAAAATAGTGCCGATGTAAACATATCTACAGCAGAAGACCCGATTGAATACGACCTTAACGGGATTACGCAGTGCGAGATTAACAGAGCCATAGGACTTGATTTTGCAAGAATACTAAGGGCATTCCTACGTCAGGACCCTGATATAATGCTCGTAGGAGAAACCAGGGACAGGGAAACAGCAAAAATTGCAGTAGAAGCAGCGCTTACAGGCCACCTTGTATTCACCACACTGCATACAAACGATGCACCGGGAGCTATTATGAGGCTTTCTGAAATGGAGGTTGAGCCGTTCCTGATTGCAAGTTCCACTATTGGCGTAATTGCGCAAAGGTTGTTAAGAAGAATTTGTACGCAATGCAAGGAAGAATTTATTCCTGACGAGCATATTCTTAAATTTTTAGGTATCCAGAACAAGCCCGGCACATACTTTAAAGGTAAAGGTTGCGAAAAATGCAACGATACAGGATATAAAGGCCGAGTTGGCGCTTATGAAGTAATGAAAATTAATGATGAACTTCGGGATTTAATAGCTAAAGGCGCTAATACCGCTCTGTTAAGATATACTGCCCAACAGGCAGGAATGAGAACTCTCATTGAATACAGCCTTGATCTGGCAAGGGAAGGTTTAACCACTCTTGATGAGGTGATAAGAGTAACATTTACGGGTGAAGGCCGTTCGTCCATGTGTCCGGGATGTTCTAAGCCAGTAGGCGAAGAATATATTAAATGCCCGTTCTGCCAGTATGAACTTAAGAAAATCTGCAAAGGATGCGGATCGATTCTTGAAGAATCCTGGATATCCTGTGCAAAATGCGGACTTAAATTTGAGGAAACGTAGAGAAGTAAGGAGATATAATAATGGTTTCGGTAGATGAACTAATTAAACTGGTTTTTGAGAAAAATGCAAGCGACTTGCATATTTCTGTGGGACTGCCGCCTACCATAAGGATAGACGGAAGGTTAACCAGGCTTGATTATCCGCCTTTTTCACAGGAAAACGTGGAAAAGATCGTTTTCGATATGTTGAGCAATGAACAGAGAAGGATACTGGAACAGAACTGGGAGCTGGACTGTAGCTATGGCGTTGAAGGCATCGGGCGTTTCAGAATCAATGTTTATAGGGAAAGGGGCCACTATGCTATCGCTCTAAGGACTATTTCAACAGATATCCCGGGTTTTAGCCAGCTGGGACTGCCAGACACAATCAGGGAACTATCAGAAAAACCCAGAGGTTTAATACTTGTTACCGGCCCTACAGGCTGCGGTAAATCCACAACACTTGCGGCGATCATTGACTATATAAACTCAAACAGGATCGAACACATACTCACAATTGAGGATCCAATAGAATACCTGCATTATTCCAAAAGAAGTATAGTTCACCAAAGGGAACTCGGTCACGATACAAGGAGTTTCAGTAACGCATTAAGAGCTGCGTTAAGGGAAGACCCTGACATTATCCTGATCGGTGAGATGAGGGATTTGGAAACCATTTCACTCGCGCTTACCGCCGCAGAAACAGGTCACCTTGTTCTGGGAACACTGCATACATCTTCAGCCAGCCAGACAATTGACCGTGTGGTGGACGTATTTCCTGCCCAGCAGCAACAACAGGTAAGAATTCAGCTTTCTAACAGCCTTGTTGGCGTACTTAGCCAGACATTGTTGCCTCGGGTATGCCAGGATGGTACAAAAAAAGGCAGGGTTCTTGCCCTGGAAACAATGATTGTTACACCGGCTATTTCCAACCTTATCCGAGAAGGTAAAACTTCTCAGATATATTCTGCTATTCAAACAGGCTCACAACAGAAAATGCAGACTATGGAATCCTGCCTCAAAGACTTATGCCTTAGAAAACTTATAACTTATGAAGATGCATTATCTAAATCCAGCCGTCCTGATGACTTAAAACGTATGCTCCAGGATGTGTATTTATAAAAAATAGCTACTAAGGAGTGCGATATGATCCAGTACAGTTACAAAGCAAGGGATAAAAACGGAAACTTACTTGAAAACGTCCTGACCGCGGAAAACGAGGACTCCGCGCGCAACCTTCTTATTGACAAAGGATTGTGGATCGTAGAAATAAAAAAAACTAAAGATAGCAATAAATCATGGACTGATATTAATCTGGACGCTTATCTTCCTGATATGGGCGGTGGGATAGGTCTTAGAGACCTGGTTGTTTTTTGCAGGCAGTTTTCTTCCCTCGTAGATTCCGGTATTGCAATGTTGAGATCATTGAATATTCTGGCTGCACAAACAAAAAACGCTAAATTAATAAAAGTCCTGGAAAGCGTCAGAGATGATGTAGAACAGGGTATAAATCTTTCTGAAGCTTTTAGTAAACATCCTAAAGTATTTGACCGGCTTTTCGTAAGTATGATAAAAGCGGGAGAAACCGGCGGAGTTCTGGATCAGGTACTCCAGCGAGTCGCCTCTTTTATGGAATACAGGGCAAGATTAACAGCAAAAGTACAGTCTGCCATGACTTATCCGCTTGTAGTTACTGGTTTTGCATTGATAATATTCTTTGTAATGCTTACTTTTATTTTGCCAAGGTTTTCGGCTGTTTTTTCCAAGCTTGGTAGTGAGTTGCCTGCTTATACACAGTTTTTAATTTCCATAAGCGAATTTTTACGCTCGCCGGGCCTGATTTTTCTTATATTAGCTCTTATAGCTATAGGCTTTGGTTTAGGGAAATTATATTCCATTGAATCAGGTAAGTATTTCTTTGACGGTATGTTTCTTAGATTGCCAGTTCTGGGAAGCCTGATTCAAAAAATAGCAATAGCAAGATTTACAAGGACTTTTGGAACTTTGATAAAAAGTGGTGTTCCAATACTAACCGCCCTGGAAATTGTTGAGGATTCATCAGGAAACGCCGTGGTTGCCAGGGTTATAAAAGAGATACAAACTGAAGTAAGGCAGGGTGGTTTGATTACTAAACCCCTGGAAAACTCTACAGTTTTTCCTCCTATGGTTACTTCAATGATATCTGTTGGCGAAGAAACTGGTGCACTTGACGAAATGCTCGCCAAGATTGCTGATTTTTATGATACAGAAGTTGAAGCAGGAATTGAGTCATTAACCTCCCTACTTGAGCCATTTATGATGGTCTTTCTTGGTGGTATGGTAGGAGCAGTTATCGTTGGAATGTATCTTCCAATGTTCAAGATATTCGAAGTCATTGGAAAGCATTAGAAAGGAAATATCTTGTCACACTTACATATCCCGGATGGAATTATCGCAATATGGCTGTGGGTACTTGGTTATGTACTTACAGCCGTATACTTTTTTATATTTGCACGACACATAAAAAAGACATCTTCTTATAAAAAAATCCCTGTGGTTAGTGTGTTAGGGGCATTGATGCTTCTCAGTATGTCCATACCTGTCCCGTTTTTTTTGCCATATCATATTAACCTTTCATCGCTTGCCGGGATTTTAGTCGGGCCTTTTTATGCAGGATCTGCTATTTTCTGCGTTAACATGATCCTAGCTCTTTTGGGACATGGCGGTGTAACGATTATAGGGTTAAATACTGTTATTTTAACTATAGAAGCAGGGATTGCCTACTTTTTATATAAAAAATTCAAATCTGCATTTACAGCAACATTTTGCGCCCTTATTGTATCTGCATTCCTCACAATCACTGTGATTTATTTGGGAACGCATGATCTGGACTTATTGCTGGACTGCCATGAATGTGCTGGTGGTCACGAGCATGAGGCTGTTTTCAGTCCTGACAGGTTTTTATTGATGGTTTTGGCAGTTGGGGCAATGGGTTGGACGTTGGAGTCATTTATTACTAATTTTATTGTGAATTATATAAAAAGGGTAAAGCCGGAGTTATTGGAGAAAAAAGAGTAAGTATTAAAAAATGTGGTAGTGGTTAAATTTCAAGTGATAAATTGTAATGGATAATAAAT
>Ga0154583_1056_pt1 | contig 22754 bp, 20 predicted proteins | sample RifGroF2_FD_116012 | JGI IMG/M metagenome (GOLD analysis project Ga0154583, IMG submission 116012) | Candidatus Melainabacteria bacterium GWF2_37_15 | reverse complement strand
GTAATCCTTTACTTGTCTAACAGGTTTCTTGTTCTGCCATATTGAATGCTGGTAAACCAAAAGTCATCCCCCAGGCTAGTTGCCACGTAATAAAATAATACATTATCAGGCTTTTTCATGCAAAGTTTAAACATTTCTTAACAGTTTATGTTGGTAAATTAATGGAAGATGCCTGTTTTCCGGGGTGCGTAAATAGTAGTTATTCTAACATTATTGTTAGTTTTTGTTCCATCGACTTGGTTGAAGATTGGCGCTCTTAGTCCTTCTGAAATAATATTACTAATTAATTGTTCATCTGCGTTATCTAAAAGCCTGCGAAGCTCTTTGCGCACAGGTTTATATACTTTTTTTAAATTATGTTCAGCGTATTCTTTTTCTGTTTTCAAGAAATTAATCATTGCGGGGTCTTTTTCATAATCTTTTTCTAGGGTATTTGACCTGTTAATTAGTTGTTTGGCGCAAGCGCCGCTCCAATCGTGGAAATATAAACTTGTTAACGGGTTTTTCATTACTCCGCTGGCATTATAAAGCCTGGAAATTTTCTGAGCCATTCTTATGTTTATCCTTAAAATTTCCAGTTCGGTTACATCCTTTGTTAATTTATCTTCAGAGTTATCGGGTTTTATTCTGGAAAAGATTTTTGCTTGAATTTTTTCGGTTTTTCTTTGATTTTCAGGGTAGTCGGTGGGCTGTGTTTTCTTTCCATGAAAATCTCCTTTCTCCCTTAAAAATTCAACAAAAAGTTTTTTGGCTTCCTCTTCCTTGTCTTTGTCTGTCAGAAATTTACAATAAGGCAGTACAAATAATTCTTCAAAAGTATTTATATTAGAATATAACCAGTTTTCTGGATGTGCATATTTGGGGTCAGCCTGCATTTTTGTCATTTCTTTAAAGGTAACGCCAGCTCCGTAATCAGTTATATTAAGTTTCCCGTCATTGGTTACCAGCACGTTTTCAGGTAGAAGGTCCCTATGTAAAAGTCCGGCTTTATCCAGCTCAAACAGATCGTCCATACAGGATTTTATATGCTGCATGGTGACTTCCGGGGCATCATTCGCGTAAGGATTTTTGCCTTCCACATAGCTTATCACCAGGTAATTCACGCCATTTACGCTCTTCATTCCTATAAATTTTGTTGAATTTTTGACAGAATCAGGGATTAGTTTTAAATTAGATGCCTCTTTATCAAAATTTACCCCAACTCTCTGCACAAGACCAGTTTTCGGGTTAAAAGGCTCTGTGTGTGAAAACTTGATTACAACAGGTTCGCGTCCTTCCTCCTTTATTATTGACACTTTTCCGTTTGTGCCTGAGTTTTCCTTTGTATATTTAGGATCGATTTCTCCGTCAATAAACCTGTCCAGTGTTGATTTGGAACGGGAAAAGGTATCTCCTTTGAAAGAAATTGCTGTTAAAGCAGAAGTTTTTATAGCTGGTAAAGTGTAAACTTGTGGAATATTCCTGAATTTTAACCCGGAAATCATAAGCACCTTATTTTATTTCTTATCAAATAAAAACCGCTGAAAAAAAATCTTTCCTTTTTTATGCGAATTGCTAAATAAAAAATTTATTGCTCGCAGCAGCGTTTGTCACCAAGTGCGCATTTTAACGCTTTGGCTGACTCCTTGATTTCCTTTAATTCCTTTAACTCCTTCTGGAAAGGGGAAATCGCATTGAGTTTATGAATAACATCAGGAAGTTGTTTCAGAACATAATCAATTTCTTCGTTACTTGTGTACCTGCTCAGACTAAACCTTATACTGCCATGTACAGCAGTGAACGGAACGCCCATAGCCCTTAATACATGGCTCGGTTCAAGGTTGCCGCTTGTGCAGGCGCTGCCTGAACTTGCACAGATACCAAGATCGCTGAGGTGAAGCAGTATGAGTTCGCCTTCAATGTATTCAAAACTGATATTTGTGGTGTTTGGGACACGGTGGAGTCTTGATCCGTTAACTCTTGCGTTGAAAAGTTTACTTAGAATGCCTTTTTCCAGTTTGTCCCGCATTGCTTTTACTCGTGTGGCCTCATCGTCAAGATAATTTAATGCCTGCTCAGCCGCCTCGCCAAGTGCTACAATGCCGGAGACGTTTTCTGTGCCGCCACGTTTTCCTCTTTCCTGATGACCGCCAAGCATAAAGGGTGTTATCAGGGTACCTTTTCTTATATAAATAGCTCCTACGCCTTTTGGGGCATGGATTTTGTGGCCTGAGATACCGAGCATGTCTATTTTTGTATTTTTAACATCAACCGGGATTTTGCCTGCGGCCTGTACTGCATCAACAAAAAAGAGTACTTTAGGGTTCTTTTCCTTTGCGATTTCAGCCATTTTTTCCACAGGGAAAATAACACCGGTTTCGTTATTCGCCCACATTATTGCTATAAGGGCTGTATCGTCTCTTATGCTGTCCTTGAATTCTTCAAGGTCAAGTTCGCCTTCGGCATTAACTCCCAGATAAGTTACTTCATAGCCGTGATTTTTTTCAAGGTGTTTTGTAACGTTTAGAACGCAGGGATGTTCGACTTTTGTGGTTATTATGTGCTTTTTGTGCGGGTCAGTTAGGCCCCTTATTGCCATATTACTGCTTTCTGTGCCGCAGCTTGTGAATATAACCTCATTTGGGTCAGCAGCGCCGATTAATTCAGCAACCTGTTTTCTGGCTTTTTTAAGGTATTGGGCGACTTCCCCGCCGAAGTCGTGCATGCTTGAGGGGTTGCCGTATTGTTCGGCAAAGAATGGTATCATGTTATCGATTGCTTCCTGGCAGGTTTTTGTTGTTGCGTTGTTGTCGAGGTATACTATTTTTTCGCTCATTTTACATACTCATTTATACTTCCTAATAAATTATAATATTACAAATTATTAGAAAATATTAAAAAAATTTAAATTTAAAGGGTTTAATGGGCAAGGTTAGTTTGACTTGCTGCATTTCCTTTTCTTAAGTTATTTCTTTCTTCAACTGTTTTAAGAGCTTTTTCAAAATCCAGCTTCGTTAATGTTAAATTATAATCCTTTAGATTTATTGGGTCGTTTGTTTGTAGGGCTTTCTCTAAAATCCCGCTCCTTCTTAAGCAATTAGTGGCTGCTTCATCACTTAATGCTTTAATACTTGCAGGTGATAAACCAGATAATTTTGTTGAAAACTTTGAAAGGTCAAGCCCTTCTTCAATGGTTCTTCTCTTATTTACTTTTTTGAATACATCTTCACAGCCTTTTTTATCCGGCATAGGAATTTCAATTATATAATCAAACCTTCCGTCTCTTTTTATAGCATCATCAACCATATCCAGCCTGTTTGTTGCACCAATTATTCTAACACCTTTATTATTTCCGTTAATTCCCTGTATTTCCATTAAAAGCTGATTAAGAGCAATGTTATCGTGGTTGGAGGTACTGTTTGCCTTTCTCATAGCAGTTAAACCTTCCATTTCATCGATAAATATTATACAAGGAGCCTTTTCTCTTGCTTCTTTAAATAATTTTGAAATATTTTTTTCTGTGTTGCTAATAAACTCACCCCTTAAATCAGAGGGTTTTATGGATATAAAATTACATTGATTTTCATTAGCAATTGCTTGTGCAATCATTGTTTTGCCGCAACCTGGAGGGCTAACAAGAATTATATTTTTTTCCGGGTTCACATCAACAGCTGTAAAAATTTCAGGGTGAATAAGAGTAGCCTGTGTAGCAATCTTTATTTCTTCTAAAGTTTTCTTTGAAAGACCGCCTATATCATCAAAAGTCACTTTGTTTCGCATTACTGATTTGTCCATTATCGGCATTGTTCTGGATTCAGATTTGGAAGAGGACTCGGATCTGGAACTAGATCTAGAAGAGGAACCAGATGGAAGCCACCAAAACCACATATCTAAAGAATTATCTGCGCCAAAGAAAATTTGTTTTTGTGACGGTGAAGAGGTTACCTCTTTTTTGTATGTTACAGTCTGAACAGCTTTTTTGGGGTTAAAACAGTATGTGTTGGAGTAGTTTGGAGTTATGAGCATTATCCCTCTTACCTTTCTTTGACAAAATATCCCTCAATAGTAATAAAATCCAAACATGAAAAAAGTTTCCTTAAGATTTGTTAATTTTTTTATAATAGCTGAAATGTTAGTAGGGGCGCCTGCGGCGCCCCTACTAACAAAAATATAATTACAACTATGCTTCTATCACTTCCACATCTTCGCTGATATGCTCTCTTAGAACATTTTCCACAAAGTTTTTCAGTGTGAGGTTACTGCTGGGGCAATTTTTACATGATCCCTGAAGATTTACGTATATTTTGTTATCTTCAATATCAACCAGCTCAATATCGCCGCCGTCTTTTCTGAGTTCTGCGGCAACGTAGTTTTCCAGGATACTGTTTACTTTGAGGATTTGCTGAGTTTTGGTCAGGGGTTTTTCTTTTTTGCCATTGCTCCTTTTTGCCACTTCCTCACTAAGGATTTTTTGCAGGTCGCCTTTGCATTTTCCGCAGCCGCCGCCTGCTTTGGTGTAGTTGGTGATTTCTTCAACAGTGTTTAAGGTGTTGTGCTTTACTACTTCCCTGATTTTATCTTCTGTAACGCCAAAACATCCGCAAACAATCCTGCCTTTTATTTTCTTTTCTGTTGGTTCACCTTTAAAACTCGACAGTGCCGCTTCAAGTGCTTCTTTTCCCATTACAGAGCAGTGCATTTTCTGTTCCGGGAGGCCGCCGAGAAAGTCAGCGATGTCCTGGTTAGTCAGGTTCTCCGCTTCTTTGACAGATTTGCCGATTATCATTTCTGTAAGCGCGCTGGCGCTTGCTACAGCTGAACCGCATCCGAATGTCTGGAACTTAGCATCAGTAATAATGCCGTTTTTATCAATTTTTAAATATATTTTAAGCGCATCACCGCAGGCCATGCTGCCGACTTCGCCGACTGCGTCGGGGTTTTCAATTGTGCCGACGTTTTTCGGGTTTTTATAATGTTCTTTTACTTTTTCTGTGTATTCCCACATTGTTATTTACCTGTAATTATTTGTATCTAATAAATTATAACTAAAACCAAAAATATGTTCCGAAAAATTAATATTAATATAACTTAATATTTGAACTAAAAAATTGACTAAGATTATATCCTTTGTTAATATAAAGTATATATACTCCAAGACGAGTATAAATTATTTTTGTTCATCGCTCGCCCAAACACCTAAACGTTAATTTAACATTTCACTTCAAAGGAATTATAGGGATAGGATTGAAGGAGTCTTTGTTTATGAAAAAAGCATTAGACAGTGGCATGAGCTGTCCATTTGGAGGTTATCTCAAAAAAATCTCCGGAATGGGACTGTTGTCCGCTACAGAAGAAAAAGAACTAGGCAAGCAAATCCGCAAAGGCAACACTAGCGCAAAAAGGAAGCTGGTGCAGGCTAACTTAAGGCTGGTGGTGAGTATTGCCAGAAAATACCTGAACCATGGGCTGCCCTTCCAGGATCTTATCCAGGAAGGGACTATGGGATTAATTACTGCATCTGAAAAATTTGACTATAAACTTGGCTATAAGTTCAGCACATATGCGACATGGTGGATCAGGCAGTCAATTAGTAAGGCTATTTCAGAGCAGTCATACTGCATGAAAGTTCCGGTTTACGTGCAGGAAATAATTTCCAAGTATGTGAAAGTCAAAGAGGAATTGGAAAAAAGGAACAACAGGAATATTCCTGTGCAAACAATAGCGAGAAAGCTTGATTTGCCTGAATCAAAGCTGGAAAACTACATTGGCGCATTCAATAAGGCTATTTCAATTGATTCAGCTTATGAAACAAATGATGGCAAAAACGTGAGTTTAGCTGATTTTCTTATGGATGAGAGTTCAAAAACCGAGCTTGAAATAGAGCTAAAACACATCAGGCAGGAGCTTTATAATGTTATGCAAAAACTCAAGCCAAGAGAGCAGGATGTTATAAAAATGAGGTACGGCCTACAGTCTGATATAAAGCCGCAGACACTTGAAGAAATAGGCAAAAAATTCGGCCTGACAAAGGAATGCATAAGGCAGACCGAGCTGCGGGCATTAAACAAAATGCGCACTATTTGCGAACAAGAAGGGTTATTAAAAGAATTGCTGCCCCAATGTTGATAGACACATCAGCCATGTTAAAAACAGGAAAATCAACGAATGGCAGGTCTATAAAATCTATGACATAGCCGTAAAGTACCCTGTCCAATAAGTTTCCGGCTGTTCCGCCTATGATCATGCCTATGCCAAGCTTTTGGGCAGGAGTTAAATTCCTGTTTTCCCTTATTGTATAAATAACAAGTACTATTAAAACAATGACAGCAAATACGGTAAGGAACAGGATTTGCCCGTGTAAAATCCCGAATGCTGCCCCGGTATTGAAGTATTTAGTTACAGGTAAATATAATTTAGTTACCCTGTCTATAAAAAAAGCCAGGAATGCTGTGGCCGGAACAAGAAATTTATTCAATATTAACCCTTTTTAAAAGTACTGCGGTGCCTGTTACATCTATTTCAGGGACTGTAACTTCGCCTTTTTTTACTGTGCAGAAACTAAGAGAAGCAATTGCCAGCTCATTTAAGGAATCATTATTTGCTTTAACAACTCTTTCGAGCAAATTCAGTTCAGAGGGAACCTGCCTGAAAACTTCCTGTGCTTTCTTATGAGGATAGGTCAAAGTCTCGTTAGTAATTGAACCGAGGGCAAACGTATCTTCAGGTATTTCAGTTTCAAGTGAAATACTGTAGTCAATATTTTTTAAAACGTGCTCAGGAGCGTAAATGTTGATATTCAAATCCTTAGCTTTGCCGTATTTAATAGAGGTTTCTTCATATAGAGTCTTGTCAGAGATTATTTTCCAGCCCTTACCAAATTTTTGAAGGTAATAAACTATTCTGGCAGAGCTTTTAATTTGCCCATTATCATTAGTTATTTCTGATTTTGTTTTTGTTATACCTGTTATGTTTTCGTCAATTTCAATTGTGGCAAAGTTTTTATCAAATCTTATATTCTGGATTTCGTTGGAATATTGCATATTACTTAATAAATTCCAACTCTGCTGAATTAATTCAATCATAGTATTTTTATTGAGCTTGTCGCCGTTAAGGTATGTATCAGCGTAGAGTTCGTTGAGTTCGTTAGTGTTATGGTCTTCCATGGCTTTCAAGTATTTTGCAAGGAAAAGATTAAGTTGCGTAGCCTCTTCACTTAAATTTTCCCTTACAAAGCATGTATAAGCAAATTCCGGTTCTTTCCCTTTACAATCAGTTGAATCACTGGAATAAGCTGGAAATGCAAATAAAAATAAAGTGCATATAATTAACAAAAAATTTTTCATAAATTAAATATACCCTGTTTCTATAAATTTTTCAAAGTGTAATTTGGAATTAGCCTGAGTGGCTACTTATTTACAATAGATTAATTTTGGGCTATCTTTTATTTAACTATATAAAGAGTGGAGATGGATATATGACAAATCAAGCAATTATGAACGATTTACAGGAAAGCACTTTCCAGTTAACCGAGGAGCAGCAGGATATTAGGCAGTGCGTTAGGGAGTTTGCGGAATCAGTTATTGCCCCGCGCTCAGCACAAATTGATGAAGATGCAAAGTTTCCTTTTGATATCTATAAGGAAATGGTTGAAAATGGACTTGTCCAGCTTCCATACCCTGAAGCATACGGCGGAGGCGGAGCTGACCCTGTTACTGAATGTATTTTAGTTGAAGAATTATCAAGAGTTGACCTTTCATGCGCACTTGCATGCCTTGTAAATACACTCGGCAGCAAGCCCATCCTCTTAGGCGGAACTGAAGAACAAAAACAGAAATATATTAGCAAAATCACATCAGGAGTAAGTCTCTGTGCATTCGGATTAACAGAAGCCGGTGCGGGAAGCGATTTTATGGGTATTAAAACCCGCGCAATTAAAAAAGGCGATAAATACATCATTAACGGAACAAAACTTTTCATTAGCCACGGCAATATTTCAGATATATGCACTGTTTTTGCAAAAACATCACCTGAACCTGGCCTAAAAAGCCTGAGCTGCTTTATTGTAGAAAAGAGTTTCCCGGGATTCAGCGTAGGAAAAACCGAGCATAAGCTGGGGATCAGAGGTTCAGAAACAGCAGAACTTATATTCCAGGATATGGAAGTACCTGCTGAAAATCTTCTTAGCACAGAAGGTTCAGGTTGGAAGCTTGCTATGAACACCCTTGATACATCAAGACCGGGCGTTGGCGCACAGGGCGTTGGTGTTGCGCAGGGTGCGCTTGATTTTGCGTTTAAGTATGCAAGGGAAAGAGTTCAGTTCAACCAGCCAATAGGTGATTTTGAAGCTATACAGAATATGCTTGTTGATATGGCGATTAAGGTTGAGGCTGCAAGGTTGCTTGTTTACAAGGCAGCTACCGCTGTTAAAAATGATGACCGCGCTAAATCAATGTATGCAGCTCTTTCAAAACTTTACGGCGGCGATATTGGTATGGAAGTAACAACAGATGCTGTACAGGTACTGGGCGGATACGGATTTACCAAGGAGTTCCCTGTAGAGAGAATGATGAGGGACGCCAAAATCACCCAAATTTATGAAGGTACCAACCAGATTCAGAGAATGGTTGTTGCAAGGCATCTTCTTAAATCGTACAAATAGCGAATGATATAAACAAACAATTCCCCTAATCTTTTTAAAAATAGCTTTAAAAAGGGGGATTGGTATGCAAACTTTGAAAGTTAAAACACCCGGTAAAATAGACTTGATGTATGAAATTACCGGTATTGATTACGATGGATTTCACACAATAGAAAGCGTTATGCAGGAAGTAGACCTGTATGATACCCTAACAATAACCGTAGAGGATTACCAGGGTCAGGGAGATTATGTTGTTGTAACGGGAAATAACCCCAATATACCCTATAACGACAACAACTACGCTAAAATAGCGGCTAAAGCTTACCTTAGAAAAGCCAACATCAATGGCAAAAAAGTAACTATTGATATTGATAAACATCTACCGGCCGGTCTCGGCGGCGCCAGCTCAAATGCAGCAGGGGTTTTAAAAGGATTAAACCATATATTCGGAAACCGTATGGATGATGGCGCGCTTGAGCATTTAGCGTCGGAAATAAAATCAAACGTGCATTTTTTCCTTAAAGGTGGCACACAATATGCCAGAGGTAAGGGTGATGAGCTCCAGAAGCTGCCAACTCCTTGTCTTAAGCTGGTTGTTGCAAGGCCAATAGCTGAAGGAGTCTCTAAAAAAGAGGCTTATGACAGGTATGATAAGCTTGATGGGAGGAAGCCCGAGAACCACGATACACATGAAATGATTAATGCGGTAAAGGAAAACAATATTGAAAAAATCGCCTCGGAAATGCACAATGTCCTCGAAGAAGCAGTGTTTCCTGTACATCCACAAATTGCTGAACTTAAACAGAAGTTAATTCAAAAAGGCTGTTTGAACGCCGAAATGTCCGAAACAGGGCCGAGTGTAGTAGGTATTTATACTGATTCAGCCGATTTTTCTGACCTTCAGGGTAAAAACCAGGTTTATCAGGTATTTGCTTCTGAAAAAGGTATCCTGATTGAATGAGAGGCTACTGCGCAATAGGACTGGATAACCCGCAATACAACCCTAACATCGGGGCAGTTCTGCGAGCGGCAGGGTGTTTTGGTGCGTCAATGGTTGCTTTTACCGGATCCAAATACAAAAAAGCACGAACTGACGTTCATAGGGCGCATAAAAGGCTACCTCTTATTCACGTAGAGGATTTAAAAGATATTATTCCTTATGCTTGCGTGCCTGTTGCAATTGAAATCATGGATGGTGCGACGTCCCTTATAGATTACCAGCATCCGCATCGGGCTTTTTATATATTTGGGCCGGAAAATTCTACTTTGGGAAGCCGGGTGCTGAGCTGGTGCCGGGATGTGGTAAGTATCCCATCAGATGGGGCATTAAACCTGGCTGCCTGCGTTAACATTGTGCTGTATGATCGACTGCTTAAAGGCTCTGAACGAGGTCCTGGCTAAACGATATGATACAACCGATGAAAAGCCCAAGTCCTGCGCAAAAACCTTATATTCTTCGAACTCTTCCGGCGTTATGTATCTTTGTACAGGAATTTGAGATCTTGTTGGTCTTAAATACTGGCCTATTACTATCATATCAACGTTATAATTTCTTAAATCATGTAAAGATTCTTTTACCTGGGAGTTTGTTTCCCCAAGACCTAATAGAAGTGACGATTTCGTTATTTTATCAGGATTAATATCCTTTATTAAGCCCAACAGTCGGAGAGAAGTGTCATAATCTGCTCGTTTATCCCTGATTTTTGGCGATAAATCGCGCACTGTTTCGATATTGTGGCCTAGTATGTCAGGTTCTGCATAGATCACTCTCTTTAAATCAATGATATTCAGGTTAAAGTCAGGAATCAATGCTTCTACAAGTGTATTTGGGTTGAATTTTTTAATTGTTTTTATTGTTTGGGCAAAATGGCCGGCCCCGCTGTCTTTTAAATCATCCCTGTCCACAGAAGTCAGCACTACATATTTTAATCCTAGTTCCTTTACCGCATTAGCAAGGTTATATGCCTCTTTTAAGTCAGGTATGTAGGTGGGAGTCCCTGTTTTAACAGAGCAGAACCGGCAGTTACGAGTACATACATTCCCCAATAAAAGAAAAGTAGCAGCTTTATTTGACCAGCATTCTCTGATATTCGGGCACATGGCCTGCTGGCAAATGGTGTTGAGGTTATATTTTTCGAGTACCTGTTTAATCATTGTTACATCAAACCACACGAGCAAAACCCCAAGCACCCACGGTCAGGCAATTTACTTTCCCCCATTTCTCCTTTTTAATCAAAAAAACAGGAGGGCAAAATGGCGAAAGTTTCCGTTACTTACCAGAAAAACCTGCAACATGTTGCAAAAATCAGAAACCATTCAATTATACTTGATGAGCCTAAAGACGTTGGGGGAGATGATAAAGGCCCCAGTCCATACGAAATTATGCTTGCTTCGCTTGGGGCGTGTACATCCATGACAATGCTGATGTACGCAGGGAGGAAAGGGTGGGAAGTTGACAATATTGAAATAGATTTGGAGCACTCACGAATCCATGCTAAAGACTGCGAAACCTGCGAAACAAAAGAAGGACATCTTGATAAAATAACCAGAATCATACGGATAAAAGGTAATTTAAATGATGAGCAGAGAAACAAGCTGCTTGAAATAGCGGAAAAATGTCCGGTTCACAGGACTTTAACACACGAAAACCTTATTGAAGATAAGATTGAATTGGTGGTCTAGGAATGAAAGACCTGCAAGGCTTCTATGAAAAAGACAAACTGCTAAATTTCTACCGGCAAATGTACCTTTTGCGCAATTTTGAGGAAGTTGCCGCAAATATGTATTTAAAAGGCAAAATAGGCGGCTTTACACACTTGTATATTGGCCAGGAGGCAACGGGCGTTGGTGCAATTGCTGCCCTGTTTGATAAAGACTATGTAGTAAGCGCATATAGGGAACATGGCCACGCACTTGCAAAAGGGATATCCGCTAAAGCTGTTATGGCAGAACTTTTTGGCAAACAAACAGGTTGTAGTGGAGGGATGGGCGGTTCCATGCACCTTTTTGACAAAAACGTAAATTTTATGGGCGGGTATGCGATTGTGGGTGGAAGTATACCTATTGCTGTGGGGATAGGCTTTGCTATTAATTACAGGGAAGAAGAACTTGTATGTGCCTGCTTTTTCGGGGATGGCGCAATTAATGAGGGGGCATTCAATGAAGGGCTGAATATGGCTAAACTTTACAATCTACCTATATTGTTTATTTGCGAGAACAATTTATACGGCATGGGCACGGGTGTTGTGAGGGCATCGTCTGTAAGTGAAATTTATAAAAGGGCTTGCGGGTTTAATATGCCTTCAAAAGCAATAAATGGAATGGATGTAATAGAAGTATATGAAGAAATCCTGCTTGCTGTCAAAGCAATACGACGGGGAGGAGGCCCACATTTCATTGAAGCAAGGACATACAGGTTTAAACCGCACTCAATGGCTGATCCTGACAGGTACAGAACCATAAGCGAAATCGAAATGTGGAGAGAGCGCGACCCAATAGAGTATTTTTCCAGAAGGCTGACAGAGCAGGGCATAGCTGATGCAGACGAGCTCAAGCAAATTAAGGAGTCAGTTGAAGTTGAAGTCCAGGAGGCTGTTGAATTTGCAGAACAAAGCCCTGAGCCGGAATGGACGCATTTAAAAGAATTAGTTTATTCGGAATAGTAACTATGGCAGAATTAACATACAGAGAAGCTTTAAACCAGGCGCTCCGGGAGGAAATGAGACGTGACTCCAGAGTGTTTATAATTGGTGAAGAAGTGGCTTATTATCAGGGCACTTATAAGGTTACGCAGAATTTATTGGCGGAATTCGGGGAGCAACGAGTAGTAGACACCCCTATTGCCGAAGAGGGAATAGTAGGGACTGCTATTGGGGCTGCAATGACAGGATTAAGGCCGGTTGCAGAGCTGATGACTGTAAATTTTTCCCTGCTTGCAATGGATATGATAGTTAACCACGCAGCCAAGATACGCCTGATGTTTAATGCACAGGTGGATGTCCCAATGGTAATAAGGATGCCGCAAAGTGCTGGCAATCAGCTTGGAGCGCAGCATTCACAGTTGTTTGAAGCCTATTTTATGCACTGCCCGGGGTTAAGGGTTGTACTGCCAGCCACTCCGGCAGATGCAAAAGGATTGCTCAAAACAGCTATCAGGGATAATAACCCTGTTATATTCCTTGAAAACCAGAGTTTATATTCAATAAAAGGTGATGTTCCGGCTGGCGAGTATCTTTTGCCGCTGGGCAAGGCTAACGTGATACGTGAAGGTGAGGAAATAACTTTAATAAGCTATTCAAAAATGGTGCATGAATGCCTTGCGGCTGCTGAAGAGCTTGCTAAGGATAACATAAGCGCTGAAGTTATTGATTTAAGGTGTTTAAATCCGCTTGATAAAAAGACTATTTTTGATTCTGTTAAGAAAACGCGTTTTGCTATTGTTGTGAATGAGGCCTGGTATACGGGGAGTGCGGGTGCTGAGATTGCAAGTCTTATTAATGAGAACTGTTTTGAATACCTTGATGCACCTGTTAAAAGAATATCCGCGTATGATATACCTATGCCGTATAATAAAAACCTTGAGCAGGCTGTGTTACCGCATAAGGATGATATTGAGAAGGTTGCAAAAAGGCTTTTAATGGGGGAAGAATTATGGCTAAAGAGATAACAATGCCGCGATTAAGCGAAACAATGATTGACGGGAAAATACTTGCCTGGTATAAAAGCCCGGGAGACAGGATTAATTCCGGGGATGTTATAGCTGAAGTCGAGACTGACAAGGCAACAATGGAGATAGAATCCCCTGAATCCGGCATATTAAGTGAAATTTTAGTGCATGAAAATGAAGTTTCCGAGGTGGGAGTGCCTATTGCGACTCTGGACGGCAAGGTGGAAGCGCCAAAAAGAGAAGAGCCGAAAGTTGAAGAAAAACCTGAACCCCAACCTGAAATCAAGGCTGAAGTAGAAGGTGTAGCAGTAAAATCTTCCCCAATGGCGAGAAAAATTGCGCAGGAAAACAATATTGACCTCTCAAATATTCAGGGTTCCGGCCCGGGCGGCAGGATAACAGAGCAGGATGTGATGAATTACATTCAAAAAAAGGAAATAAAGGAACTCCCGCGCATAAGACAGACAATTGCCCGTAGGATGACCGAAAGTAAGCAGACCATTCCGCATTTTTACGTGACTTATGAAGTTAATGCGGAAAAGTTAAGCAAATTCAAAGAAGGCATCGAACCAACTTATAATGATATTTTTATTAAGGCTAGTGCGCTTGCGCTTGCGAAAAACCCGGTTTTTAACGCTCATTATGCTAATGATAAGATAGAATTATTTAAAAATATCAATGTAGGCTTCGCACTTGCATTAGAGGACGGGGTGATTGTTCCGGTGGTGCAGGACTGCCAGGATAAAAGCCTTAATGAAATCTCGCAAGCCACTCAGGAAATAAAAGAAAGGGCTAAAGCAAATAAGCTAAAACCTGAAGAGATGCAGAGCGGGACATTTACAATATCAAATCTTGGGATGTTTGGGGTTAAGGAGTTTATCCCGATTATAAATCCGCCACAAATTGGCGGGCTTGCGATCGGTGCAATCATCAGGCAATGCATTCATATTACTCTTTCAGCAGATCACCGGGCTGTTGATGGGGTGGAGGCGTGCAAGTTTATGCAGAGTTTAAAGGAAATTCTTGAGAATCCTGAACAAATGGCAGAACACATTGAGTAAATTTTCTATTTTGCTAGAATAGAAATATGAAAAACCTTTTGCACACAAAAATAATCGCCACAATAGGCCCGGCTTCCAATACTGTTGAGAAGATAACCGAGCTAATAAACGCAGGCGTGCGGTCTTTCAGGGTTAATTCCTCACATGGAACCCCGGAATCCCACTTGCAGGAAATCCAGAACGTCCGCAGAGCAGCTCAGGATTTGAATATATATATTCCCATAATTCTTGACCTTCAAGGCCCTAAAATACGTGCTGGAATACTGCGAGAGCCGATGAACCTGAAAGAAGGGCAAGTGGTAATTCTAAAACCTGCTAAAGAACAGGGGAATGAGGATTTTATCCCGGTGGATTATCCTGAATTGTTTAAGGATTTAAAGCCGGATGACGTTATTTTAATGGATGACGGAAAAATCCAGATGAAAATTACCAGTACAAATGCTGAAAACATCGAAGCTGTGGTTACGGACGGAGGGGTTTTGACTTCCAGAAAAGGTATTAACGTGCCTGGTGTCAAGTTAAATGTCCCATCAATAACCCAGAGAGACATTGATTACATTAAATTTGCTGTGCTAAATAAAGTTGATTACCTTGCACTCTCTTTTGTAAGAAAGAAAGAGGACGTGCTGCAGGTAAAGGAATATTGCGATATTCCGGTTATTGCAAAAATTGAAAAGCCCGAGGCTGTTGAAAATTTAAATGAAATAATGGCTGTTTCAGATGGTATTATGGTTGCTCGAGGTGATCTTGGCATAGAAATATCGCCGCAGCGTGTTCCCATTGTTCAGAAACATATAATAAAAGAGGCGAATTCCCATAAAAAAGAAGTCATAACTGCTACCCAAATGCTGGAGTCCATGATGCATGAGCCAATTCCGACCAGGGCCGAAGCAAGCGATGTTGCCAACGCCATTATTGATGGAACTGACGCTATTATGCTTTCAGGTGAAACCGCTGTTGGTGAATACCCGGTTGAGGCGGTGAAAATTATGCGTTCCATTGCCGAAAACGTGGAAGACAGCAATCTTTGCCAGTACAATACTTTTGAACCTTCAGATGAAGATTCTCAAATAATAGCCAGCGCTGCAATAAGAATGCTTGAACAAACAACAATTAGCGCTATTGTGGCATTTACCAGGTCAGGATTTACTGCAAGGCTGATTTCAAAGGCAAAGCCAAGTGTGCCGGTAATCGCTATTTCCGATAACAAGGCGGTTTGCGACAGGCTAAACCTGCTGTGGGGCGTGTTTCCTTTTTATATGGAATTTGGCTCCGGTTTTAACGAGGAGTTTTTAGCAAAATTGGATGAATTCCTTATTAATAACACTTCTCTTAAAAAAGGCGATAAAGTTGTGATTACAGGTGGGATGCCCAGTATGGGTCTTGGTACCACTAACTTTGTAAGGATTCACCAGGTTCAGGTTCAGTAATAATATGTTTATGTATTCCTACATTGTGGCGCTGGCAGTATTCTTTTAAATCCTTTAACACTTGCGGGGCAAGGAAATATACTCCTATAAGGTTAGGAACTGCCATTGCAAACATCATTGCATCTGTAAAATCAATTACACTCATCATGTTCATTGATGAGCCAATCACAATAAATGAACAGAATACTATCTGGTAGGTTCTTGTTCTTTTTTCGCCTTCGCCAAAGAGGTAACTCCAAGCTTTTTGTCCGTAATATGACCATGAAATAAGCGTGGAAAGAGCAAATAACGTAATAACAACAGCTAATACATATGGAAAGAACGGCCATACAGATTCAAATGCCCGTGAAGTAAGCTCAGCACCTACAGCGCCATCTGTATTAAGGTGCGTTTCTGTAATTATAATCACGAATGCTGTTATAAAACATACTATAACTGTATCAATAAAAGGTTCTAGTAATGAAACGAATCCCTGGGATACCGGTTCCTTTGTTTTAACTGTAGCGTAGGCAATAGGAGCTGAACCCACGCCCGCCTCGTTGGATTGGACTGACCGCCTTAAGCCCCATATTATAGAACCGATTATTCCACCCTCAACCGCTTTAGGATTAAACGCTTCATTAAAAATTGTGGTTATAGCTTCTGGAATTTGAGTAAAATGAATAAATATTACAACGAGTCCTGAAACCACATAGAGTATGCACATAAAAGGTACTATTTTTTCTGCAACTCTTGCTATGCTTTTGATCCCGCCAATGATTATGCTTCCGATAACTATTGCCATTATCAACCCGAATACCCAGCTATTATGATAAAAGAAGCTGTTTTCTCCGCCGGTTATTTCAATTACCTGGGCTGTAGCCATATTTATCTGAAACATGTTACCGCCGCCAAATGCTTCAGCAATACACATCCAGCAAAACACAACTGCAAGCGGCTGACCTAGCCATCTGAGCTTCAATCTGGTTAATCCATGCGAAATATAGTGCATTGGCCCGCCGGATACGCTTCCATCTGCGTTAACTCTTCTGTATTTGACTCCGAGTGTGGCTTCCATAAACTTGGAGGACATGCCAAAAAATGCTCCCAGGATCATCCATAGTACAGCGCCCGGCCCGCCCATTGTAATCGCTACTGCGACGCCTGCTATATTGCCAAGGCCCACTGTGCCTGAAAGCGCAGTTGCAAGTGCCTGAAATGATGATACTTCACCTTCTTCGTTGTCATCGTGTTTAACTTTACCGGTGATTACATCAAGGGCATGTTTAAATCCCCATATGCTTATGCCTCTTGTTATAATTGTAAAAATGATGGCTCCCAATAAAAGCCATATTATAATTATAGGAACATCCACGCCATTTATTGTTATGGGATAGAAGACAAAGTTGGAAACAGCATCTGATATGGGTGCAAAGCAATTGTCTATCTTTTTATCAAGTCCGTTAAAATATAACCAGAAACTATCCATGTGTTATTAACCCCCCATAATTTGCGTACACTTGTTTGTGTTTAGTTATAAAATCATTAATTGTATTTTTATTTGAATTTGTATTTTTTGTGTTTCCATTTCCGGATTTGTCTATTATAAACTTATTTAATATATATGGCATCCCAATACCTAATGCGAATAATTGCCATCCAAGCGATAATGCTTTACAGCCATTGTATACTGCCATTTTAGATTTGTTTCCAGGCCATTTTGTCTGGATTTCGCTGATTGTTTTCGCAGAAACATCGCTGCCAAACCAGCTAAGTACTTTTTCGAGACCCTTACCTGCTGCTTTTCCGTTAACAAGAGTTTTATCAATAGCCTGGGTTACTCCCTTGGTAATTAATGGCCCTACGACTAATAGGTTAAAGAAGGTTGAATAATCACGATAAGTACTGACTTGTAATTCTGTTTTATCCCGAGCCATCACAAATCTACCTGTTAATACACTTCCAAGGATCAATTTTATCAGGTTCATGTTAGGAAATGGGCCGTTTAATTCAATGGATTTTACAAAAGTATCCCAGCCTTTTTTAACGCCCTGACGAAGGAAACCGGCGTCTTTTTTAAATGCACCCATTGAACCAAGTGTTATAAGTGCCATACCGGCAGTTGCAAGGGCTTTTTTCGCTATAAAGTTTGATGATTTTTGAGTATCTTTTTCATTTTCTGAGTTATTTTGGCCAAAATCCTTATATCCAGTAAATTTAGTGCTGCCTGTTTTCATTTTTGTTATGGTTTCATTCATAAAGTGTAGGCCAAAACCTCCAACAACTGCTATTGTTGCGGCTGCAATTGATTTTTTTCTGAAAAACTTGCATAAGTCTTCAACTACAGCTGGAAGATTTCCTTCTTCATTTTTTATAAATACCTTTTGAGCTGCACCAATAGTGTCTCTTAGTATATTTTCAATACTGTTGCCAAATTCGTGCTTTCCTATTTTTACTTTAACGTTTCCAGCAGCGTGTGTAGCTTCTTTAAATATTTTAGAAAGTTCACTCGTGTCCTTGCTGCCATCTGTGATTATCTTTGCGGCTTTGCCAACAAAAGTATTAAATTTTTCTTCTCCTTGTGTTTTTCCAAACTTTTCAATTAAAGAATCATACAAGGATTTCCATTTCGTTCCGTCTTGTCCTTTTGCACTTTTAAATACTTCATTTAAATAATTTACGGCTTTTTCTTCCTTAGTTGCTCCTTTGGCATTTTTCCAAGCTTCATGAAGAGCTGTAAGGGTGTTGCTGTTTGTATGCAAGCCTCCATATTTTTTCCCCCACATAGCAACGCCGCCTATAGCTGCCGGCACGAAGACTAAATCCACAATGGATGATGTTTCCCTGAAAGCAGCTTCCCTTCCGTAATCAGGATTTTGTTTGTAATCAATATAAGTTCTCGGAGCAATCATAGTGGCAAAATCAAGTCCGACTATCTCCCAGGCAGGGTTTTGTTCTAAAAAAGTAAATCCTCCAGTTAAAATAGGCGATGTTAATATTTTAGTTACTAAACCATTCCCAAATGCGGGTGATTTGTGGTTTTGATATGCAGTTTTGTTTAGATTTCCCAACACGTTGCGGACTCCCCTACAAACCCTGGATTTTAAGTGTACTCCATACAATTAAACACTTGTATAAAATACCCTAATCTTAAATAACCTGTCAACCTTAAAAATTGCCTAATTTTACGCAATCTGACAAAAATCTTTAAAAATCTTTACATTTAAAAGCCTAAACATCCTCTGTCATTGCGAGCCGTGGATGCCGTGATATAAGCGAATAATTAACTTGCGAAGCAATCTTCCTTGTTGGAATTAAAGCTTGCAAAGGGCTTGGAAGATTGCTTCGGAACTACCATACCGCCTTCATGCCAGCCCTGATGCCTCGCAATGACGCATACAATAGAAATTATTTGTAGGATAGGCACTAAATTTAAGCTATTGGATTTTAAGAAATAGGTTCATAAATTCTATGTCATCGTAATCCACATCCCTGTCAGAATCTTGATTTACACCTGTTTCAACCTTAACGATATTATAGCGGTTAGGTCTTAAAAGGTAATTCGGGATGCGAAAAACATGATTGTCTCCATTCAAGCTTATTTCGCCTAATTTTTCCGAATTAAGGTAAACTTTTACCGGGGAACTCGAAGCTGAACGAACATTGCTTTGCCGGAAACTCTGTGCAGCTATCGTATCTATCCCGATTATGGAGCCTATTATTAGTAGTGTATTGTTGTTAGGGTTAATATTATCAATATAAAACTCCTTAAGAAAATAAGGCCCGTTAGCAGGCGCTGAAAAATCACCCGCATTGGCTGACCTTTCGGAAAATTTATCATCACCGAGGTGGTGAAGCCGGGAATCTATTACGATATCATGTAGGGATTGTTCTGATATAGCTAATCTCATTGGGGCTGATAAGTTTCGTTTGTCTACAGCTAGTGAAAATGGCTTGTAACCGTCTTTTTTTACAGATAGTATCACAGGTTTCCCGTCAGGCAGGTGAAGCTGAAAAGTCCCATTTTTATTGGTGATAGTATTAATGTTTTCTGATGGCAGGGAAACCAGCGCACCTGCAACAGGCAATCCCGTTTTCCCGTCAATAATTACACCTGATCCTATAATTACATGTTCCTGGTTCACGCTTCCTGACAGGATTTCTGGAATTGCCGGCTGTTGGAATAAAAGCCAGGCAAGTAACAGCATTACAATAACGGATGTTTTCTTAAAAAACACTCCTTAATCCTCCCCTTGTCCTTTGGAGGATTATATCCCTGAGTTCCTTTCCTTACATTAGAAAGGGGGCTAATGAAGGAGTGGAGGATATTTTGTATATAAAAGCGAGATAACAATTTTTTTCCATCGTTTGTTTTTATATAAATAAGAGAGAAAGATAAGGCAAAGTTTATAAAGTTTTCGGTATTTTTTCTCCTCATGGCATACTAGGTAATCAGTAAGGGTAACAACCTTACTTTTTTATTGCTGTTTTTTGCAATGAAAAAATGTTTTATAGGTTTTATTATTATAATTTGGGTGAACAGGGGAGTAAAATTATGCTGGGACCTATAGAAACTATGTTTTATATAACACTTGCTGCTATTGGTACAATAATATTTTTTATTGTGTATCTATTGATTCCGAAGCCAGCTGGCAAAAGTTGATATATAGATAACGTAATATAGTTTATGATTTCAACAAAAATGGTATAATAATTAATAAATATTTATTTGGGATAAGTAGCAAGGAATTTGGGTGTTAGAATATATGCGAGATAAAAATAGAGCTGGCTTTTCTTTAGCTGGAGCGATGATTTTACTATTGGTTGTATCAGCGATAATGGCAGCAACCATTCCTATGCTAACCAAATTGGCCAGTGATAAAACAAAAATTAGTGCATATACAAAAGATTGCATAGTTAATGAAGGAGCAGCCGACCTTACTTCCCGGGCGTGTGCAGGTGCAATCGCAGGGTGCAAAAATGGATTAGATAAAGATTGTAATACCCTGTTTTTTTATGCTGATACTTACGAGAGTGAAACCTATAAGGTTGCAAAAAAGGTATGTGATGAAAATGGCCAGAAGGCCTGCAAATTCCTAATGGATCAGTGCGTAAGTGATGCGAATGATTGTGACTTAGATACTACTAATGACTTAAATGACATAGCCTATTACCTTGCCCTTGCGTACGCAGCTGATAATTCATACAAGTCATATATAACAACCCTGGGAACTGCGTATTATGGGCAGGGGATGACAAATTTCAAGACAAAAGTACAGGAAATATGTGATGCTGAGTTTGCCGCAACCCAGACTCTGAACAGTATAGCCTGCGTAATCCTGGGTAGGGAAGAGAAAACGCATACGTTTGATTTTGATGTGGCTGACAGGGGACTATATAACGAAGAAGACGGTACTGATGGCACTACGTTTAGCGGTGGGGTAGTTGCGCTTTTAACGCAGACATTAGCAGGAGGAGCACCGCCCGACCCTGATAATGCTCACCCCGCTAATTATAAATACTGTGCAGGCCAAACTGTCACAACACTAAGTAAAGCTACTACAGGGTTGGCATACGATTTAAAAGTAACAAACTGTAACGTTGCTACTGCTACCATTTCTTATAATGAAGTGAATCCTGGCGGCAGCCCGGTAAGTGGTTGCTGGTATGGAAAACCGAATGGTGTTTGTACCGGCACAGGCTGTGGAAACGATTTAGGTAATCTTGGAGGAACAGCTACCAATGAGACCGATAAATTTTTATGTACTCATGATAAAGCAGTAGCTGCCTGCGAAGCCTTAAATCTAGGAGTAAACTATGGAACAGGTTGCACTACTTCTACCGGCTGTAATCATATGACAAAAGGCTGGAGGTTACCGACTGACCATGAGTTAAAGAGATGGCGAGCAGATTATAACAGTGAAAGTGCAATAAATGCCACAATTAAAAGTAATCTTGACTTATGTAACAGCCAGGCCGGCTCACCTCTATGTACATTTTATGCCGGCTGTAGTGGTGCAAACGGTGGAATTTGCAACCCGTATGGCTTATGGGCATCTGATAAAGTTGGCAATACTTTTGGGAACTTCTGGCTTTATCAAACTACTAACTTATGGCACTACGATAACGCAGATCCAACAGACTGGGCAATTTCAGTAAGGTGCGTCAGATCGGTAGATCCTCCTACTACGGCACCACCTGATCCGGATGATGCACATAATGGTACCAATTATAGAATCTGTGCAAACCCTCAGGTTGCAACACTAGCTGCTGCGGATACGGGATTGACTTATGACCTGTATGCAACAAAGTGTAATGTTGCAACAACCACTATTTCTTATAATGAAGTAAATCCTGGCGGCAGCCCAACAAGCGGATGCTGGTATGGAATAGACACTCTTTCGTGTACAGAAGTAGCAGGGTGCGGAAATGACCTGGGCAATCTTGGAGGAACGGCTACTAATGAGTTTGATAAGTTTTTATGTACTCATGACAAAGCAGTAGAGGCATGCGAAGCCATGAATCTTGGTGAAAACTATGGAACAGGTTGTACCACTGCTACCGGCTGTGATAAAACCACGTCCGGGTGGAGATTGCCTGATGATGATGAAATATTTAGATGGCAGACAACATATGGCGCCCAAAGCGCCATGAAAACATCAATATATAACGCTATGGCTCTGTGTTCTGCCTACGATGCCGATGGGCCAAATTGTCAAGCCTATACCGGCTGTACCGGCGCACACGATCCAAGCGATAGCAAACGTTGCCTTCCAAATTGCATATGGACGTCTATACAAAACGGTTCTCTTTTTGGAAATGCCTGGCTTGTAACTGCCGGTGGCATAGACTATTGGACCTACGCTGTTGATGATGAAGTAGACTGGGCTCTAGGCGTGCGGTGTATCAGGACAAAACCTGAACCTGCTGGAACTGGTGGTACTGGTGAATACTTCGTTACAACAACTGCCCTGAATAGCGTGCAGGATATCGATATAATC
>Ga0154583_1045_pt1 | contig 23579 bp, 20 predicted proteins | sample RifGroF2_FD_116012 | JGI IMG/M metagenome (GOLD analysis project Ga0154583, IMG submission 116012) | Candidatus Melainabacteria bacterium GWF2_37_15 | reverse complement strand
TTTTACATAAAAACTAACTCTTTTTCTGGACTAATTATAGGGGGGCAGGACAGCTGAATTATTAACAGACACTTGGACTATGATTGGTTTGCCTTATACTATTAAAAACCAAGGAACAACTTGAGGAATAAGATGAAAATTGTGATTGAAACTGAATGTGGTAGCGACTTTCAGAAAAAATTTCTTGATAATGCTTTAAGACAACTGGATGCCATTAAAAAATCATTCGAAAGTGCACATCAAAAAAACAAATTTAATATAAAAATTGAAGAGAATTAATAAAATTTGATTTTAAGATTGGCGTTCTAATATATCTAAGGACATTTCATTAGTTTAAATATAATATGCTCATAATCCTAAGTCCTAATGTGTCTGTATGTAAAAGATGTAGCACATGCTATGCTCCTGATAACAGATTTTCAGGAGTTTAAAACCCAAAAAATATCTGCTACAAAAAAAACTGCAATAAATGAAATTGATAGTATCCAACATTTTCAGTTCCTTCCCAATGAAAAAGCTGTTTATATGTTCGATCCTCCTTTGGGCGATAAAAGACTTTATCCGAAAAGCTGGAAAGGTAAAGTTGAGAGCATTCTAGGGCAGGAAAATCACGGAAAAATTAATAGTGAAATACTTTTCTTAATAAGTTTTTTATTAAATGCACCTGATAAGTCATACTTTATTGGTCTATTTCCTGGCACTTTTTTAACCACTTCAGGACGAGTTCATTATAATATCAGAAAATATTTAACAGAGAAGGCCTTAATTGGAGTTATAAAGCCAAAATCTGGTCACGTTTTAGTTATCGGGCAAAAAGGATTAGATGCACAGGCTTATACTGAATACTCTGCTGTAACTATAGACAAAGAATTAAAGCCTGAACAACTTGAATTAATAGCGAAAGAATTGATAAAGGGTAAGGATTTAAACTTTGAGCAAATTTCAGGATATGACGAGGATTTTTATGTACGAGTTCTTGATAGAGAAAAAGAATGCGAAGAGCATTATGCTGATATCAGAGGATATCAGGTTTTCTTGCCTTCAGTAAAGCATAAAGTTATAAAAGAACCGACAACCCCAAACGAATTAATAAAACAAATAGACGATAAAGAAGAATATATAAAAACCAAGTATAGTGGGTTAAAAACCAAGCTGTCAGATTTAAAATACGAAGAACCGAAAGAAAAAGCAGAAATAGTCTGGTTTTTAGATGAAGAAAAAATAAATGAAGATAATAAATCAATCGTGGAGGCTTTAAATTATTTTTATTCATTTGAACATAAAGACTTGCCTATTGCAGATTTAGACAAATGGCAATCCTTAATTCTTGATTCAAGACTCGGACTTTATCAAATATTTGATTATTTAAAACTTTTGTTTAACGAGGGGAGAATTCGTTTTACTGACAATAAAGTCGAAATATTGTTTGCTGAAAAAGTCCAGGCTAATGAAAAGCCAGATTGGAACATATTTTCTGACCATTTTCAGGCTTATAATTATGATGAAAATGTTGAAAAGGCTTTGAGCTATGTGGACGATACCACTAAACAAATATACAAGGATTTTTGTGAATATAGCTTGTTACAGAACAGGAAAGAACCTGAAAGCACTCTTTTATTCAGCAAATCAATAAAAAAGAAAGAAATTATCTTAGCCTTTAGTGTGTTAAAGGAGCTTGGGCTAATTTTTCAAAACGATGTTGCAGAAAGTGAAGTGCCTGACAGAGATGTAATGCTTTATCACGAGTATTTGCCTTATCACCCTCTGAAAGAAGGGAGGTATTATTAATGTTTTCAGAAATATTTATTGATGATTATTGTAATTTTAATCGTTTTAAGATTGATTTCCCTAACTATAAAAACGTACAAAAACCGAATTTAAATATTTTAGTAGGGAGAAATGGCTCCGGCAACATCAATAGAACCTTCAATATGAATATTTTCTCTCCATTTATCTTTAATTTTAGGTAATTTGGGAATTTCTATTTTTTCTCCGGCACTTAATTTTTGCCAATAATCTCTTGAGGGTTTAGGAATATCATGTCGCTCACAAACTTTACCTAAACCTCTGTCTGAAATGCCAAATTTCTTTGAAATATCCATTATTGGCTTAGTCCAAACAAGGTCATATAATTCTTTGCGTGTTATTGTTTTTGTTATTTTCTTTTTAAGCATATTTAAAAATTACAATTCATTAGTATCAATTATCAATCCATAATTTGAAATATCTTTTATTATTCTCATTAAAATATCCCCAGGGGCAACAAACAACCCTTGGGTGCTAATTTATCATATGTTGATAGAACACAACTAACTTCAAGACAAATGAATGGAAGGCTTGTAAGGAAAACGCTATCTTTTTCCAAGAAAGGACGATTCCTTGAAGCTTCTTGTATCTTTGATGACTGGGTATATAATCTGGTTAGGACTGTAAGAACCCTAAGATATGAAGAAAAAGGTAAGTGGAAGTATATTTCACCTGCCATGAAGGCCGGAATTATTGATTATCTCTGGACTATTGAAGAACTTCTAAAAACAGTCGTTAATCCTTCAACTTAATTGCGGGAGACTACCGATAATCCAAAATTTTAAAAAAATATCCATTTATTTTTGTGCCTAGTATAATAAAACTATGAAACTAACAGGCCTGCAAATATTTAAATACCTGCCCGGCGGCAAAAAAGAACCCGAAGCTAACTGCAAAAAGTGCGGCTTCCCCACCTGCATGGCATTCGCAATGAAACTGCCTAAAGGTGAGGCAACGATTGAGCAGTGCGAGTATGTCACTGATGAATTGAAGCAGTTGTTTGAGGAATCCAGCCAGCCGCAGCAAGAAGAAGTAACATTCGGACCGCCGGAAAATCCGGTCAAAGTTGGCAATGAAACAGTCATGTATCGGCATGACAAAAAATTCGTTAACCCGACATGCCTCGCAATCAGGCTCGATAGCTCTGATGCAAACTTTGATGCAAAACTTGAAAAAATAAAGAATTATTCGGTTGAACGGGTGGGTGAAACCCTTAAAATAGACGCTGTTGCGCTTTTTGATACAGATGAAACTTTTATACAGAAGGCGGAAAAGGTTGCAGAACATAAAATCCCGTTGATACTTATGAGTGAAAAGATTGATGAGGAAACCCTTGCGAGGTTTAATGCGCCAACAATCGTTTCAGGCAGTACAGTTGAGGAACTTATAAATAAATCCCAGACCGCACTGGATAAAGGGATTAAAAATATTGTCCTGCATTTAAATAATATTTCGCCGGAAAACCTTATCTCGAGCCTTACACAAATACGGAAAGCAGCAATTGTGGATAAATTCAGACCGCTTGGCTTCCCAGTAATAACATTTCAGAAGGATGTGAAAGGATTATCCAGCGACCCTATAGAGCAAGGGATACTGGGTTCCGTGCTGATATGTAAGTATTCAAATATTATAGTGCTTGATGATTTGGATGAGGCCATAATGTATGCACTTTTAACATTGAGGCAGAATATTTACACAGACCCTGAAAAGCCGCTCCAGATTGAACCGGGCGTTTATCCGATAAGCGAGCCTGATGAGAATGCGCCTGTGTTTGTGACAACAAATTTTGCTTTAACATATTTTTCCGTAGCAGGCGAGGTGGAAGCGTCTAATATTCCATCTTACATTGTTATAACACCTTCTGATGGCATGAGTGTACTTACGGCATGGTCAGCGGATAAATTAAACGGGGAAATTATCGCTAAAACCATTAAGAATTATAAGATTGAGGAGCTGGTAAAGCATAGAAAATTAATAATACCTGGATACGTAGCTGTTTTAAAAGAGGAAATTGAGGAAGAGCTGCCGAATTGGGAAGTTATTATTGGAACAAATGAAGCTGTAGATATTGTAGAGTTTTTAAAACAATATAGAGCTCAATACGTTATATAGAAAGCGTTTCAGCTCCCGTATAAAGATGTTATATGGATTTCAGGAATTTAAAAATTTTAGTTGTAAAATATATCTTAAATAAAGAAAAGTGTAGAGATTACATTTATCAGAATTAAGGAAAGATCAGGTTTGAGTATATGAGGACACTAACAAAAAACACTATACAGCAAAAAGAAGATAATGGATTTGTAAGTAAAATTTCTAATATATTTAGCAGTATAGGTTTTATCAGTGAAAAAGACAGAACATATTCACTGGCAGATCATATTTCATACCTTTTAAAAGCTTCTGAAAATTCAGATCCTAAAACAAAAAACAAAATTGAAAATCATATAGTGAAATTAGGGAAAAAAGCAGTTCCAGCGCTTGTTGAATCTTTATTTGAAACCGCAGGATCTACCCGTGGAATGATAGCAATGATTCTCATCAGAATTGGCACTCCATCAATAAGTTATGTGGAAAAAGCAGTACAAAATAATCCTGAATTAAATTGGATTTCTGATTATATAATTAGCGAAATCGAGGGTTCTCAGGTTAAATTGGGTTCGTATTTTGAGAATAACAGCAGAGAAGCCGTTCTGGTAGGTTAATTTAAGTTTTAACAATGAAAACCTTATTTGATAAGACAAAACTCAAAAACTTTGAGTTTAAAAATCGCTTTATTCGCTCGGCAACTCATGAAGGATTTGCTGAAAAAGACGGCAGTATGACCGATGCACTCATCAATATGTATGAAGGCGTAGCAAAAGGCAGCATCTCCACCATAATTACCGGTTTTGCGTTTGTTATGCCAGGTGAGCCGTCCAGCCCGGGGATGCTTGGGGCTTATGATGATAGGTTTATTGAAGGATTTAAAAAACTCACGGATACTGTGCATAAATATAATGCAAATATAATCTTGCAAGTTGCAGAAGGCGGAACGCAGGCGAAGTTTAACGTAAAAAAACGCACAATTTATGGCCCCTCCGCTGTTGAGCATAAATATATAAATATTACCCCTATTGAGATGACGCAGAATGATATAAAAAAACATGTTAATGCATTCGGGGATGCAGCACTGAGGGCGAAAAAAGGTGGATTTGACGGTGTGCAGATTCATGGAGCCCATGGGTATTTATTAAGTCAGTTTTTAACTCCTTATTACAACAGGCGTAATGATAAATATGCTGACAGTATTGAAAATCGGGCAAGAATTATTTTTGAAGTTTATGAAAATATGCGGGAAAAAGTTGGGGATGATTATCCTATTTTTATAAAAATAAATTGCTCGGATTTCATGGGGGACGAGGGTTTAACACCTAAAGAGAGTAGGTTTGTTTGCAAAAAACTTGATGAAATGGGCATTGATCTTATTGAAATAAGCGGTAATGTTGGATTTAACACTACTCAACCTGAAATTATTCAGACTAATATAAATACAGATAAATCAAAACAGTGCTATTTTTCTGAATATGCCAGAATTATCGCTGAGGAAGTCGGTGCTCCTGTTGCGGTTGTTGGGGGAAATAGAAATCTGAAATTAATGAGTGAAATCCTTAATAATTCGAATATTGAATATTTTTCTCTATGTAGAAGCGTGTTGTGTGAAGCTGACCTTATTAATAAATGGCAGGAAAATCCTGAATATGAGCCTAAATGTTTATCCTGCAACAAATGCTGGTCGTTAAAAGGTAATGTCTGCATATTTAATAGAAAATAAAAAACTCCATTTCTAGAATGGAGTAAGGGGAGTTTGAGTGTTAAGGAGTTGTCATTTATCAAGATGTCAAATCTGACAATTTGTTCCCGAATAATATATAATTTTTAAATGAAACAATTAATAGCTGTGATACCTGTTTATAATGAACACGAAATAATAGATAAAGTCCTGAATGACTGGTTAAATATATTCAAAAATATTGGCATAGATTTCGAAATTCACATTTATAACGACGGGTCAACCGATAATACCCTTGATAAATTAAAAGATTTAAGCAAAATACACCCGGAAATTATTGTTCGTAATAAACAAAATACAGGCCATGGCCCAACTCTTGCCCTTGCTTATAAGGAAAATGTAAATAATGCCGAATGGCTATTTCAGGCTGATTCTGATAATGAGATATCTCCTGATTATTTTGAAAAATTTTGGAATGAAAGGAATCAAGCAAATCTTTTAGTCGGTAAAAGAATTTACACAAATAAAAGCTTAATCAGGGTATTTATTACTTTTATTGCGGGTGTGCTGGTAAAAGCATTGTTTGGTTGTGGTATAAACGACGCTAATGTACCTTTCAGGCTTTTCAAGACAGATAAATTTAAGGAATTTGTGCTATCCTTGCCGGAAAAAACAATGGTTCCCAATATTTTAATGTCAGGTTATGCTTGTTCAGGGAAATCTAAAATAATAGAAATCCCGGTGAATTATACGTTTCGGCAGACTGGTACCTCTTCTATAAAAGGATTGAAGCTCTTAAAAACAGCTTTTCAGTCCTCAATAAGTGTTTTTGCATACAGGTTAAAGGCTAGTTTATGAAAAAATTAGATATATTTTTAATATTTGTTTTAATTCTGGTTTTAATAATTTTTGCCTTGAATAACATTCATAACCCTAACCTGTGGTACGATGAGGCGGGGCAGTTCCTTATGGCAAAGGGATTAAACCATTTTAGCCCTTTTTTAGCACCTGCAAGCACTAATATTGCAGATGTTATTTACAATAATTCTATATACAACAGGGACCCGGGCGGATTTACATTACTTTTATTCTTTTATACACTGGTTAGTAATTCTATAGAATGGCTACGTTTTTTACCTTATTTGTTTTTTGTTTTATCTGTAGTTGCTTTTATTGCGATAACAAAGGAGTTATCAGGTTCATTAAGACTAGGGTTAATTTCCGGCTTGCTATTTTTCCTGCTTTTACCAACAAGAATATTATTATATTTTGCTTTTGAGGTAAGAGCATATTCAATGGAAGTCTGCGGGATTTTTATGTGTTTTTACTTATTGCTTAAGACTTACCGGAACCCAGATAAAATAAATCTTTTGCTTTTAGGGCTTGTGTCAGCTTTTTTTATGGGTTCACGGTATAGTTTCTGGGTTTATGCTTTTATAGTTACTCTGGCTTTATTTATTTATGTATTTAAAAATTCCCTGAAAAACTTTGTATTAAAAGGGTATTTGTATTATTTGCCTTTACTTATAAGTACATTATTCTTTATATTTACCGCCGCAATAGCTCATAGTGCCAGAATACTGCCACATACGTACGATTATATGCTTGCTTACCAGGATTTAGTAATGAAGATTCAAATATTTAAGCTGAATTTTCTTCATTTATCTGCATTACCGGTTACGATTTTTTTAATTACTTTTTTATTTCTTAAAAATAAAGATAAAAAATTCAGTATGTTATTTTTTGTTGTGATTTTCTATGAATTAATTTTTATTGCTCTGTCTTTTATGGGAAAACACCCGTGGCATATTTATGGCAGGTGGTCTATAGGTTTACATGCGTTGAGTATCTCGTGTAGTACAGCTTTATTATCACTTATATACAATAAATTTAACAATGTCAGGTATTTAAACCTATTTTTGGTGCTCGTAATTCCGTTCATTACTTTGAATTTTATAAAAGATAAAAAAATTCCTGATAAGGACGATTTATTATCTTCAATTATGCAACTGGAAAAAGCTGACAAGAATTTCTACAATTACAAATATTTTATTCCTAATGAAACAACACCGGTTATTAAATACCAGTTTGAATACGGGAAATTAGCAGATGAAAAGTACAGGAAAATTTATCCTGGAAATATGATCATGGATGATAAAAATAATAAATTAAAAGGAGCTAATGTTGTGCTTTTTACCTACTATTTCCCGCAGGAACGAAGGGAAATGCTGAATAAGCTCAATGAAGGCGGGGGGTTTAATTACAAATGGTTTAATGGCGACATAGTATTTATAACTCGGGATGCTTTAAGTGATACCCCGTTGCCTGCTCAAAATTATAAGCAGCCTTGAGCATTAATTCTTCAGACAGCACCGGCCCAAGTAACTGCATACCAACCGGCAGTCCTTTTGTGTCAAATCCGCACGGTAAGCTTATGCCGGGCAGGCCGGAAAGGTTTGCCATAAGTGTGCAGATGTCCATAAGGTACATGCTCAGCGGATCATCAGTTTTTGAGCCAATTTCAAACGCTGTTACAGGACATACAGGAGAAAGCAGTAAATCCACACTCTCAAAAGCTTTATCAAAGTCTTTCTTAATCAGGGTACGCACCTGCTGGGCCTTTTTGTAATATGCATCGTAATAGCCGGAACTCAAAGCGTATGTCCCAAGCATAATCCTTCTTTTTACTTCCTCTCCAAAGCCTTCTGCTCTGGTTTTAGTGTACATTTCGAGTAGGCTTTCTGATTTAGGGGTTCGATAGCCGTATCTAACTCCGTCAAATCTCGCAAGATTTGAGCTGGCCTCTGCCATAGCGATTACATAATACGTAGAAATAGCGTATTTAGTGTGAGGAATGGATATTTCCTCAATATTTGCGCCCAGGTTTTCATATGTTTTTACAGCATTTTCAATTACAGCCTTAACGTCAGGGTTTATTCCATCCCCGAGCATTTCAGATATAACACCGATCCTCAGTCCTTTTATGTCCTCTTTGATTCTTGCTGTATAGTCGGGAACAGGTTGATTTATAGAAGTGGAATCCATCGGGTCATGCCCACTTATTGCCTGCAAAGTGAGGGCTACATCCTCAACGCACCTGCCAAATGGTCCGATCTGGTCAAGACTGCTGGCGTACGCAATTAATCCAAACCTTGAAACCCTGCCGTATGTTGGCTTCATCCCAATAATTCCGCAGAAACTCGCAGGAAGCCTTATACTTCCTCCGGTATCAGAGCCGAGCGCCAGAACAGATTCACCTGATGCAACAGCTACAGCAGAGCCGCCTGAGCTGCCCCCCGGTACCAAATTAGTATCCCAGGGATTTCTTGTAATTCCAAAGGCGCTGGTTTCCGTGGAACTCCCCATTGCAAACTCGTCCAGGTTTGCCTTTCCGATTATGGGAACCAGGTTTTCCTGTAGTTTTTTTACTATGGTGGCATCATAAGGAGGTACAAAATTCTTTAAAATATTACTTGCAGCCGTTGTAGTGGTGCCTTTTACACACATGTTGTCTTTTATAGCTAAGGGTATTCCGGCAAGCGGCGGCAAATCAGCGTTTATTTTTATTTTTTCATCAACTTCCCCGGCTGTTTTATATGCCAGATCTTTAGTAAGTGATATAAAGCTGTTTAGCTTGTTATTCACTTCTTTGATTCGTTTATATGATTCATCGAGCAGCTCTTTAGCTGATATTTCCCTTTTTAATAGTAATTTTCTTAGTTCTGATGCGGTTTTATAATGATGCATTTGTGTTTCCCCGTTTAAAATGAATATTTGTATCGTATTTCTTGTCCAGTAGTAAATCAATAGATAGTTCTGGCTTTTTATAATCGTTTCTTGCCAGTTCTTTTCTAATAAATACTGCGCTGAACTCGTCCTCGAAAACCATTTTCCAGTTTTTTTCCTGTTTTAATGCTTCATATGCGTTTTTATAGTTTTGAGTTAATTTAGACGCTAATATTATGTCTGTATCGTATATTTTAAGAAAATTATCCCAGGAAATATTTTTATGAGGGCTGCTATTATAGTTTATCAGCCTGTGTACAAGATAAAATGTTTCTTCAGGGTATACTTCCTCAAACCGTCCATCAAGGGCTATTAAGCAATTAGGGTATAGTTTCCAGGCAATATAACTTCCCCAGTGAAATACTGAAACAAGATTTCCTTTAATATTATTCTGGCGTATGAATTCCACTGCGCCTACCGGGAATTTGTTAATAGGTACGATTGTACATATGGGATTAAATATCATTAAAAATAGCCCGCATCCGAGTATAATGGTATAAATTATGGCATTTTTAGATAAATCCAGGACATAAAGGATTTTATGATTTATATACTTGCCAATTTCCCGGAAAATGGCGTAAAAATCGTGATATAGGAAGCTTGCGGCAGAAATTACAAAGAATGACTGATGTTTAATGTGATTTAAGGCAAGATATAACGTTATTCCCAGTAGGATAAATTTTACTTTATCAATTTCCTTAAAATTTGGTTTGTTCTTTATAAAAAAGTAAATGATACTTATAGCAGATATTAAAATAACGATTTTAATTATGATCCAGGTGTTCCAGCTATAAAACAAATTTGTTATTTGCCATTCACCTATTAGAAACCTGTCCATTGTTGTGGCATAAAATATGTATTGTAAGTACTTAAGCCCGTATGGATTAATTAAAGTAACCAGTGCTGTTGGCAATAAAGCTATAAAATATTTACGGCACGGCTTTTGGTTTAAAAATTCACCTACTCCGTATATGAGAAGCAGGCCTATCCCTGCAACAAAGCCACCATGAAGGTTTGCCCATATCAACATAGTTACAGGCATAATCCATAAAAGCCGTATTTCTCCTCGCCTTACTCTTTCCAGTATATAAATCCAAAGCGTAAAAAACGTAAAGGTAAACATCTGGCATCTTACAGTTTGGCATATGCCACCAAACGTAGCCAGTATAACCAGAAAATAAAATAGAATGTTTTTATGGGCATCGGGCTTGGGGTTTTGAAGTCCAATTATTCTGGTGATAAGGAACAGTACAGTGAACATAAGCGTGATTTTTAACGCCATTAGTCCTATATCGCCAAACTTGTCTGCTAAAAAATAAAAAATTACACCTGAACCCCATTCATGATCTGTCCATAGTTTAGTGACTGTATAAGAGAAGATGTCATGGTTTATAACACCGCCTGTCTGTAAAAACAGTTTTCCGACAGCTAATCTTGCCATTAAATCATAATCTATGTCATTAAATCTGACCGCATATACCCAGCAAAGAATAAAAAGAGCGGGATAAAAGAAATATTTTCTCAACATATTTAATATAACCTGAACAAATGATACTATTTAAATATTAATTAAAAAGACGGAGAAAGTGAAATGAAAAAATATTCCATAGGTATTGACCTTGGGGGTACAAAGATATTAGCCGGTGTTATTGATACAGAAACCGGGGAAATAGTTGCTTTTGCTAAAAAGAAAACCCAGAAAGATAATGAATCAATCCCTGATAAAATAATTCAGTGCGTAGAAAAAGCTCTTGCAGAGGCAGAAATACCGATTTCGCAAATTTCCTCACTTGGTATAGGTGCAGCGGGACAGGTCGACAGGGAAAATGGCATTCTGATCGCAGCCCCAAATTTAGACTGTTATGATGTAGAGCTCAGAAAAATCCTTGAAAGTAAATTTAAAGTGCCTGTTTTTGTTGGCAACGACGTAGAAGTAGCCACTATTGGCGAAATAACCTTCGGAAACGGTGTAGGATATAAAAACCTTGTATGTATTTTTGTGGGAACCGGCGTAGGTTCAGGAATAGTATGTAATGGAAGAATATACAGCGGAGCAACAGGTACAGCAGGAGAAATTGGTCATATAATCGTGCATTCAGGCGGAAGACAGTGCGGATGCGGAGAACATGGCTGCCTGGAGGCTTATGCTTCAAGGACGGCCATTGAAAAGAAAATTACCGGAGCATTAAAAAAAGGACAAAAGTCAGTTATCAGTAATTTAATGGATGATAGCGGCAGGATTAAGTCCAGGCACATTCAGAGAGCGCTTGAGTTAAATGATGACTTGGTTTTCAGCACAGTAACCCAGGCATCAGAGTATTTAAGTTGCGGCATAGCTTCTGTAATTAACTTCTTTAATCCTGAATTAATAATTATAGGTGGTGGTTTGATAGAGGCTGTGGACTTTTTCTATGAAATGACTGTGAAAAAGACGCAGGCAAAAGCGCTTGGTGTTCCTTCTGCCGGGACACAGATCACTCGTACAAAGTTAAAAGATTATTCGGGGATTGTTGGTGCAGCGCTGCTTGAAAAATATTATGCGTCAAATAAACCTTAATTTTGGTATAATTAGGAAAATTGAACATTGAAAAATTAATAATTGGCTAAGAAGCCCGATCATTTCCCTCTGGACACGCTATAAACGTGGATAAGTCAGAGAAAGGAGGTGATGCGTGATGATTCAGGATAAAACAGAACAAGCCCTAGTTATCCTAGAGCTTATTCTGAAAATCATTCTTGAGTTGATCAAATAGGGCTTTTAAGTGGTGGAAGTTCGCACCTTCCACCCGCCTTTATTAATATTATAGCAGAGTTATAAGGTTTTTCAAGATGAACAAATTTTACATAACAACAGCCATAGATTACGTGAATGCTCCGCCGCACATAGGCCACGCATACGAAAAAATAGCCACGGATGTTATAGCAAAACACTATCGACAGCGTGGAATCCCTGTATTTTTCCTCACAGGAACTGATGAACACGGAATAAAAATTCAGAGAACCGCAGCAGAAAAAGGAATAAGCCCGCAGGAGTTTTGTGATGAAACAGCAAACAAGTTTAAAGAAGCATGGGAACTACTGAATATAAAGTATGACAGGTTTATCAGGACAACTGAACCTGATCATGAAAGAGTGGTTCAGCATATATTTAAAACTCTTGTTGATAAAGGGGATATATATAAAGCATCATATACAGGCTTATATTGTACTGGGTGTGAGGCCTTTTTGAATCCAAGAGAGCTCACTGAAGAAGGATTGTGCCCGAATCATAAGACTAAACCACAGGAAATAAAAGAAGAAAATTACTTTTTTAAGCTAACAAAATATAAAGATAGGCTAAAAAATCATATTAAAAATACCCCCGGGTTTATTATGCCTGAATACCGCGCGAATGAAGTATTAAACCAGCTTAAGGATGTTGAAGATATCAGTGTATCACGTTCAAAAGAATCAGTAAGCTGGGGAATTCCAGTGCCTGATGATGAAAGCCAGATCATTTATGTGTGGATAGATGCTCTGTCCAATTATATAACCGGTGCAGGTTATTTAAATAATGATGAATTGTTCAGACAGTTCTGGCCCGCAGACGTACACATGATAGGTAAAGACATACTTAAATTCCACGCAATATATTGGCCAGCATTGTTAATGGCGATGGAGATACCGCTTCCAAGAACTATACTTGCTCATGGCTGGATAACAATTGACCAGTCCAAAATGAGCAAGTCATTAGGGAATGTAATTGCGCCTAAGACTATTATAGACGCATATAATCTGGAAAATGGGGATCCACTCAGGTATTTCTTAATGACAACTACTCCGTTCGGCAGGGACGGTAACTATAGTGATGAGGAATTTAAAAACAAAGTCAATGCTGATCTTGCAAATAACCTTGGCAATCTCTTAAATCGCTCTCTCAGTATGCTTGTTAAGTATTTCGATGGGCATATAACTACGGAAACAGGATTTAGTGAAATTGCACAAATGGCAGAAAGCACAAAGCAGACTGTTATTGAAAAGTTTAACACATATGACCTGACAGAAGCAGCTGAAGCTATAATAAGTCTGGTTGATACGGCAAATAAATATACTAATGAGCAAGCACCATGGGCACTTGCAAAAGATGAAGCTACTATGCCTCAAGTCGGACAGGTATTATATAACGTACTCGAAACTATGAGATTTGTGAGCGTGCTGATTTATCCGTTTACGCCTAATATTGCGCAGGCTATATGGGAGCAAATGTCACTACCGGGTAATGTTTTTGATGTTTTATTGTCGGAATTAAAATGGGGTGGGTTAAAACAGGGTAAAATTGCCTCCCAGGATACTGTTAAACCCGTATTTTTAAGACTTGATTCCGAGCTGGCAGGAGAAAAGAAAAAGAAATAAATTAAGTTTTCGCCTGATTTTCAATGGGGATAATAAAGCTGAATGTTGAGCCCTGCCCGGGTTCACTTTCTACCCATATAGTACCGCCCAATGCAATAAGCATTTTTCTTGTTAATGCTAATTTAAGTCCTGTTCCGCCATATTTTCTGATTGAATTCCTGTAATTTTGGCTGTATTCGTCAAATATAACCGATGTTTCATCATTTGATAGGCCAATACCTGTATCAGTTACCTTAAATAGAAGGTACGATTTGTCATTAAAGTTTTCAGGTGTTTCAAGTCCCTGCCCCTTAAATATTTCAATATCAGGATGCAAGATTTTGAGTCTTACGGAACCCATTTCTGTGAATTTTACAGCGTTTTCCAGCACATTTAGCAGGATACGGCATAACATGGTTTCATCGGAGTACACGTTTCTTTTAACTATGTCGTGAAAATCCGCTTCAAATTGCAGGCTCTTATTTTCTGCGATTTGTTTAAATTTTTCGCACATAGGATTTAATGTTCTTATCAGGTCGAATACTTTAAGGTTTAAATCTGGTTTGTCCGCTTCTAAATTAGATAATTCCAGCAGATTATCAACCATATCAAGCAGGTTATTAGCATTTTTGTTTATTATTGTAACGTATTTGGCCTGTTTTTCATTAAGCTCACCGCAAATACTGTCAAGTAGCCCTTGAGAAAACCCTATTAGCGAATGTAAAGGAGTTTTTAGGTCACTTGACAGGCTGACAATAAATCTGTTTTTGTTACTGTTTATTTTTTCTGATGCTTCGTATTCCACCAGGAGTTTTTGAATGACCTTTTGGCTATTTGTTACGTCTCTTGCTGTAATGATTGTTTTATCTTCCTGTGGTATGGTTATGCAGGATATTTCCACGAAAATATCTTCATTTAAATGATTTTTTGATGAAAGTACCTGAATTTTTTGAGTTTCGACGCATTCAAATATTTTTTCTATTTCTGAATCAAAGAGTATAGCAATATTGCGACCTATCATTTCTTCCTGGGTATAGCCGAAAATCTGCTGCGCCCTTTCATTCCAGAAAGTAATATTGCTTGAACTGTCCATTATTATTACTGCATCAGGATAGTAATCGAAACTGTTTGACGACAAAACATCTTTTAATAAGTTTTTCACATAAGATTTTAGCTTCATAAACAAAATAATAGCATGAAATAGCTAAGGGTTATACCTTGGTGTAGCAGGCAGGGTATATGGGACTTGTTTAAAATGATAACTTTAATATGGGGATAATTTAAATAATGATAAGTAAAGTATACAGTCTTAATTTACCAAATATAAATTATTTTGGAATAAATTCATTAGTAAAAATAGCAGAAACAGCAAAGATTTTTAATGCCCGGAATGCTTTTATTGTTACAGATATAAACCTTCCTGTGACGGGAATACCGGATATTATTAAATATAACCTTGAAGAAAATGATATTAAAGCTACTGTATGGAGCGGCGCTTTTCCGAATCCACAGGATATAAATGTTGTTGAAGGAGTTAAAGTATTTAAGGAAGGCGGATTTGATAGTATTATTGCTGTTGGTGGCGGCAGTTCTATTGATTGTGCAAAAGGGATCAGGATTATACTCGATAATGGCGGGAAAATTCAGGATTATGAGGGCAATGATAAAATAAAAATTCGGAAAACTCCGCTTATAGCTGTTGCAACAACAGCGGGCACTTCATCGGAAATAATGAAGATAGCTGTTATTACAAACACAGAAATGAAGGATGTTAAGTATAAAATGGGGATTGTGGACTGGAAAGTGCTGCCTGACGCCTCTATAAATGATCCTTTACTTACTGTAAGCCTGGATCAATTTTATACAGCTGGTACGGGAATGGATGTGTTTACGCACGCAGTTGAAGCAATTATGTCACTAAATTCAAATACTGTCAGTGATACTCTGGGGTTAAAAGCTATCAATATAATTTCAAAATGGTTAAAAATAGTGGTAGATGACGGTAATAATGTTGAAGCACGGACTAATATAGTTCATGCTGTATTACTAGCCGGAATGGCTTTTAATATTGCGGCATTAGGAATAACTCACTCCCTTGCGCACCCTTTGGGTACTTATTATAACCTGCACCACGGAATGACTAACGCAATGATCCTGCCTTATGTTTGCAGGTTTAATTTCAATGAGTCAGTAGACAAACTTGCATTAATCGCAGAAGCAATGGACATAAATACAGTGAATATGTCTGTTATAGAAGCTGCGAGTAAAGCTATTGAAGGAATTGAGAAATTATTGGTTGATATTAAAGCTCCGCAAAAGTTTAGGGAACTGAGAGTGGGGACAGATAAAATAGAAAGAATGGCTATTGATGCTTACAATGATTTTTGTGCCGGTACAAGTCCCAGAAAAGCAACAGTAGAAGATTTTAAAGCTATATATGAGTCTATGATATGAACGGAAAAAGCGATTTACAATCTAAATTTACTCAATTAATAGTTAGTTCTTCGGATCCTGAAGAATTAAAGAATATGCTTGCAAAGGAAATAGCAATAGAATTAGCTGTATATAGATGCTTTTTTATAGAATATGACCCTTCTACAAACAAATTTAAAAAAGTTATAAATTCCTACAATACCCAGAAAGATGCGCCGAGTATGCTTGAGTACGACATAGAGAGTGATATGCCGGATTTGGCTTTAAAACTTAAATATATGAAGTCTGTTGTTACTCAGGATATAAAAAATGCCGAAACTTTTTTAGCTGTAAGGTTAGAATTTGGTGAAAATTTTCTGGGAGTGGTTGTTTTGCATTATGATGAAAAAAATCCTCCTATGCTGGATTTTGATTTAAGGTTTCTTATGGGTATAGCTGATTATATCAGTATTGCCTTGTATTTAAGTTCTCTTTACGCAAAAGAAAAAGCAGAAAGAGAAAGTGCAGAGTTATTAAAATCTATAGTTTCCGCCATAGCAGATAGAGAAAGGCTGATAAGAGAGGTAACTCTGACAATAAGAAACACTCAGGATATTATAAAAATAAAAAATTATGTTGTTAACCGTCTTGGGGAAATATTCAAAGCTGATAGGTGTCTTATAAGGGATTATGATCCTAAAAAAAATTATTTTTGGCCACCTGATCCAGAAGCGGAGTATCGCTCCTCAAACGATGTAAAAAGTATGACAAATTTTTGTTTATTATCTGAAACAAATATTTTATTTAGAGATTTAATGAGAAATGAAAATATATTAGTTGTTGGTAATACTGATGATTTTATTAGAAAAAATGAATTAAAAGGTACTATAGTTGAAAATTTAATTGAAGAATTTTCTATAAAATCAGGAATATTCCAGTTAGTAATAAATTTTATGGGGGAAACCATTGGGCTTTTTGCGTTACATTATACAAAAGACAAGATTACATTTTCACAGGAGGACATTGGATTTATAAAAACTATAATTGATCAGGTAGGGATCGCAATTTACCAGATTAAACTGTTTGAAAAAACAAAACAAACTGCGCAAAGAGAAAGGTTGATAAGAGAAGTAATAACCACAATTCGAAGTACTTTGGACCCTTATGAAATGAGGGGTAGGATTGTTAATGCAGTGGGTAAAGCTTTTAATGCAGACAGGTGTTATATTAGAATTTTTGATAAAAAAGCAGGAATTTTCCTGCTTCCTGATATTGAATACCTCAGCTCGCCAAGTATTAAAAGCATATTAACTGCTCCGGTGAATCAGGAAGGAATGAGATTCTTTTATCTGCAAGTCCAAAAAACAAAGAAATATACTCCGATTATTGTTAATCAGGAATTCCTTGCGGAAAAAGGGTTGCAAAATAGTCCTCTAGCAGGATATCTTCAGCAAGCAGGCATAAAAACAGATGTGGCTATTCCCATGTGGGACAAGGAGGATGAGTTATCTTTTCTGGTTCTTCATTTTCTGGAGAATGTTTCATCTTTTCCAGAGGAGTCTATTCAATTAATGAAAACATTGGGGGAACAGGTAATAATAGGAATTAACCAGGCAAAATTTTATGAGAATGTTAAGGAATCTGTAGAAAGGGAAAAACTGATAAGGCAAATCATTGAAGCAATAAGAAGTACACTTGATAAAAACGAGATTAAAAAGACTTTTGTAACTGCAATAGGGACATACCTGAAAGTAGATAGGGTTGATTTTTCAGAATATGACCCGATAAGTCAGAAGTTTCTGCCAACAGATGAAAATTCTGAATATTTAGCATCCCCAAATGTAACAAGCCTGGCTTGTTACGATTGGTCTGAAAAAGAAGCTGAGTGTTATGTCAATATAATGAAATCAAAAGTTGAAATGAATATTCCGGATATTGATAAATATGAATGGGAAAATACGCCTGAATGTTATGAAACCTTGAACTGGTTTAAAAAAATAGGAATTAGGTCAACATATAATATTCCAATATTATATGGCAATGAAATAATGGGTTTTTTTTGTATTGATTATACAGAAAAACAATATAAAATAAAAAATGAAGAATTGGAATTTATAAGAACCCTGGCAAATCAAGCGGGAATTGCTTTATATCAGGCAAAACTTTTTGAAAATGTTAATAAGTCCGCAGAAAGAGAAAAGTTAATAAGACAAATCACTGAAGCAATAAGAAGCACACTTGATGTTGAACAAATAAAAAAAGAGATAGTTACTGCTATTGGAAAATCTTTAAATGCTCAAAGAGTATTTATCGTTGAACTTGATGAAATTCAAAATAAATTTTTACCTGTAACACAAGAATTCTTGGCATCCGGTAAGCTTAAAAGCAGCATAGGACATGATCCGCAAAAAGAAGTTCCTGAAATTATAAGTAGGGTTAGGCTTAATCCGGTAATTATAGAAAATGCCGAACAATTTTTAACAGAAAATAATATGCAGCATACGTTATTTGAAAAACATTTGCGAGAATATGAAGTGAAATCAGCGTTTTCAATGCCGTTATTTTATGCTGATAAACTCCTTGGATACTTAGTTATTCACTATACAGAGAGGGTAGAAGCTTTTAGTAAAGATGAAATAGACTTTGTGAAATCACTGGCGGATCAAACAGCAATAGCATTTCATCAATCTAAACTTTATGAAACTGTTAAAAAGTCAGTAGAAAGAGAAAAGCTTTTAAGAGATCTTATTCAGACTCTAAGAACTAGTATTGATATAAATGAAACTAAAAAGCTACTTGTGGACAAGATTGGTACGGCACTTAATGCAGATAGAGTTTTCTTTGTTGAATTTGACCCTGAAAAAAACAAGCCATTAGTTTTAGATAAATATTCAGAGTATTTATCTTCGCCTGATCTGGTAAGTTATGTAGGGTTTGATTTTTCAGGTCCACAAGTTGAATTTTTGTCGAAAGAACATCAACAAAAAAAACTTATTTTAGTTAAAGATATTGAAGATTTTATAAAAGTAAATAATCTTCAAAATACACCAACAGAACAATGGCTAAGGGAAGCAGAACTAAAAACAGGCATTGGCGTCACGATATTTTATGGAGAGAAAGTATATGGAGTTCTAGCTATACATTTTACAAAGAATAAAGTCCCTATAACTGATGAGCAGGTAGAATTTTTAAAAACACTGGGAGATCAGGTAGGAATAGCGTATTATCAAGCAAAACTTTTTGAGACACTTAAAAAGACAGCAGAGAAGGAAAAGTTGTTAAGGGAAATAGTCAGCGGAATAAAAGTTTCTCCGAGCCTGGAAGATGCTTATAACTATATATTAATAAGATTAACTGAGATATTTGAGGTGGATCGTAGCGTATTTTTTGAATTAACTCAATTTATGCACGAAAAACCTTATATTAAGTACGAATACCTTAAAAATAAAAATTTGCCTTCTGTTAAATATCTGGGTATTCCACAGGTTTGCCTTGATACTTTTCTTTTTATAAAAGAAGAGAGGATACCATTTGCAATAAATAATGCGGAAGAATATTACGCTGGTAAAGATGATGCATTGGAATTTTTTGAAAAATATCAAATAAAATCCATGCTTTCCGTACCTCTTATTCGATATAACAGAGAAGTAAGGGGTCTTGGATTTATTTCCTTATGTTCATCAATACCTAGAGAGTGGAAAAAAGAAGAAATTGATCTTATGCAGGATATTGCCGGGACAGTTGTAAACGTGGTGTGGGATATTTCTAAACTTGTGGAAATCGAGCAGATTAGGAATACGTTCATGCTGACTCTCGCTCATGATTTTCTTGTTCCGGTTATTGGTGAAAGAAAAGCGCTTGAATATTTGAATTCTAAGCCTGAAGATACTCCGATCAGGGAAATAAAGCCGATAATAAATGGCCTTCTTGATAATAACCAGGCGTTAAATGAATCATTAACAAAGCTCATAGATATATCTAACTATGAAATGGGGCGCAAAAAGCTCGAATACTCAGAACAAGAGATGAAGAAACTTATAGATGATGTGTATAAATCATTGCAGTATCTGGCTGAATCCAAATCCATCAAGGTTGATTTTAGAATTGAGGGTGAAATTCCACTCATACTGGTAGATAAGCAGGAAATAAGCAAGGTTTTGGCTATTGTGTTAAAAAATGCCCTGGAATATGCGCCACATAAAGGTAATGTCACAATTGCAGTACGAATAAGCAAGAATAAATATGTCAGCACCTGTATAACTGATAATGGCCCGGGATTTCCACCAGAGATTAAGGAGTTGATTTTTAAGCGATATGAAATGATACAGGTATTGGGCAGGAAAATAGGGGCCGGGCTCAGCTTATATCTTGCGAAATTAATAGTGCAGGCACATAGCGGTTTAATTGAAATTGAGTCAAAAGTGGGACAGGGCACTACATTTTGTATGTATTTGCCTGTGGAAAGGGAGGGTAGGTAGTTTTTAGATTTGGGTCTATTATTTCTTCAGTTTTCTCACTTTTTCGATTACCCATACAAGTCCATTAATTCTGCTTTGTTTTTTACACGAATGTGCTTCAACCAATTCTCCAAATCCAAAACCGCCTAATAATGCAGCTACGGCAGTTCCTATTTCAGGTAGTAATTGGTTTGTCGCAAATGCTGCAACGGCTACAAATGCCATTCCCATGCCTGCTTTAGCGGTTGTTGATTTAATATCATAGCCAAGCCCGCCAAAGCTTACATCTTTTTTATTCTGGTTTAACCTGGCAGAATTTTGTGCAAGACGTAGTGGTGTGGTGCGTTGTAGGGTATTGAATTGTGAAATATTGGATTGTGTTGCGTGAAGTGAAATCACGTTATTGCCTCTTTCCTTTTTCTTCCTAATTACAAATTTAATTCATAACCATAGAAGTAAAGTAAACAAAAAAAGTTAACAACCTTACTTTAATAAAGTTACAAAAGTTAACAAGCACTGTAAAAGTGCATATATGCATTTGCTTTTATACTTTTCTTTTTTTAACTTCTATTTTCCTGTTTCTACATATCTTCTTACTGCAGGAGAAACTTTTACACCTATTGCTTCAAAAAGCGCTAATGCATTTCTACGTGAACGTTCTTCAGCTATTTGCCTATTTGTAAGATCCCTATATTTTTCCAGGTTTTTTCCAGCTTTTTGGAAAATATCCTCCACCGTCGTGCTATTTAAAGGTAATTTTTTATTGCCAAAATTTGCTTCTTGTCTATTTTGTTGTAACTTAGCATAATTTTGTGCGGTATATTGCGTTGTGTATAGTGAAATCATGATCTTGCCTGCCTCTTCCTTCTTCTCAAGTACAAATTAAAATTATAATAATTAGAATTAATATAAATAAAATTAGATAACAATGCCGTGTTGAGGAATTTACAAATTTAATATTTATGCTTTGTGATTTATACAATTATTAAGAAATTATTAAGAATTGTAAAAAAAAATAGTAATTATGCATCTTCATAAAAGTTATTGTTTTTATAAAAATAGGAGAGAATGCAGTTTTAAGAATGAACTGTATATAGCTGGAGGAGATCTTAAAAGTTTTTTATTTGGAATGAAGAATATTTATGGAGGAGAGAAAAGTATGTGGCCTAATGTTATGTCTAATCAGATGCAAGCAAATCAAACAAATTATTTGAACAATTACCCGACTAATTATTCAAACACACTAACTAACAATAGTTTGAGTAATAGTATTTACAACAATCATCTAACTAACAATCTAACTAACAGTTTTACAAATAATTACAATATACCAACTTTCAATTACAACAATACACAGACAACCAACAATTACACCGTAATAAATAATAATATTTACACGGGTGGTATGCAGACTATGCAGCCGCAAACAATGGGTGGTTTTCCACAAATGATGGGTCAACAGCAAATGATGATGGGCGGCCAGTTCCCAATGATGGCACAACAACAAATGATGGGTTATCCACAGCAGATGATGGGTCAGCAGCAAATGATGGGTTATCCACAACAAATGATGCCTCAGCAGCAAATGATGCCAACAATGGGTTACCCACAAATGATGCCGCAACAACAAATGATGCCAACAATGGGCTACCCACAAATGATGGGTCAACAGCAAATGATGGATCCATTTTCACAAATGATGAATCCATTCAGTTTTGGCAGTCAGTTCGGTAATCCATTCCAAAGCGACCCTATGTCATCATTAACTTCTTTAATAGATTATTTATTAAGTCTTATAGGCGGAACCGGACTTGAAGAACCTCTGATTGAAGATGAAGTAGTATTTGGTGATGAGTTAAATGGAGCTTGGGGCGATCCGCATTTTGACTTTACAGATCCTAATGGTAATAAAGCAACTATAGATCATAAAGGTGCAGACGGAGAAACATACAATATTCTTAACGCAGACGGCCTGGATATAGATGCGGAGTATAAAAAATGGGATGACAGTGAAAATCCCCAGGTTATGGGCGCAGTTAGAGTAGGCGCTGGCAATCAGGAATTATTATTAAACGAAGGCAAAGTAACCCTTAATGGTAGAGAGTTAGCAAAAGGAACTACAGGAACTCTCCAGGACGGCAGAAAAGTAGAAATTCTTGATAACGGAAGCGTTACATTACATGCCAAAGATGGCGAGGGTGAAATTAATATTGTAAATAAAGATGGTTATTACAATATTGACCCCGTAGGCAAAGAAATAGGCATAAACACTGGTATAGATGCCGGCGGTATCCTTGGGCTCTTAGCAACTCTTGGTAAAGCTCAAACAAAAGAACAAATAATAGCAGACTATGATACAAATAAAAACGGTATATTAGACGACGGAGATACTAAAATAGGTGATGAATTCAAAGCAAACAAAGATATCGGTAAATACAAGTACTAATAAACAAGAATCTGCTAATTAGAAAATAAAAACTTTCAGGTATAGGGCGGCATGACCGCCCTATACCTTTTTTAAAAATAACAGAATATTAAAAAATTATTAAAAATTGTAAAAAAAATATTGAAATCGTATTTACGAAGTATATACTGTTTTTATATAGATAGGAGAGAACAACGTATTAGAGTATTGATTTAGAATGCAGTTTTAAAATGCAAAAAAGCGCTAGAGGAGAGTTATATGTGGCCTAACGTGATGTCTAACAACGTGTATTCAAACCAGCAGAACCAGTTTAACCAGCAGAATCAATTGAACCAGCATTATTTAAATCAAAATTATTCAAATAATTATTTTAATCAGAACAATAATTTAACCAACAATAATTATGCAAATTTTTATAATATGGCAAACTACAATGTTAACTATCCGCAGCCAGTTAACAATTACAACCAGGGTAAAGGAAAGTTAAGCAATGCCCTTTAGAGATAAGAGCTTATCGATATTCAGCCCCAGCGAAAAGATTGCAAGAGAAATA
>Ga0154583_1078_pt1 | contig 23796 bp, 19 predicted proteins | sample RifGroF2_FD_116012 | JGI IMG/M metagenome (GOLD analysis project Ga0154583, IMG submission 116012) | Candidatus Melainabacteria bacterium GWF2_37_15 | reverse complement strand
ATGATGCTAAGAAATTACTACAATCTAAGCTCCTTAGAAAATCTGTATCCCTTAAACCACAGGCTAAAAAGATGTGTGCCTAATTACTGTAAAAGTCCTTGTTTCATTGATTTGAAAAATGATAAAGGTACGAGTTTTAAATTATCAAATTTGAAACCACCATTCCCATCAAGATGTTCAGCTCCTAGACTTGGAATATCGCCTTCACCAGCTATAATTCCTCCTTTAGGCCGTGAACCACTCTCCATAGTCAATAAAATATCTACCAGTTTATAATTTTTCATCCCAGCATCGCCTTAAGCTCATTGATTCCCTGCTGGATTTCATTTTCTAATTCGCTGACCTCTGACAATATTTGCCTCGGCGAAGCATACTGAATTTCTTCATAAATTACTTCCTTGTAACGGTTTATGCTTAAATCATACCCATTAGAAACAATCTCACCTTTAGGAACAAAGAAAGATTTATCGGTTCTTTTCCTTGATTCTTCATTTTTCAAGTTTGTAAAGCGTTCTATTATATCAGGTATGTCATTCGCCTCGATTTCATTGCGCTTATCATCAAGTGAAAGACCATCAGCCTGCATATCGTAGAACCAAACCTTATCAGTACCACCGGAATTAGTCTTTGTGAATATTAAAATCCCTGTGGATACACCAGCATACGGTTTAAATACTCCCGAAGGCATTGAGATAACGGCTTCCAGTTTTTGATTATCAACAAGAATCTCTCTGACCTTTTTATGAGCATTGGATGCTCCGAATAATACCCCATCAGGAACAATTACAGCACATCTTCCGCCTGATTTTAATAACCTCAGCATTAAAATCGGGAATAATAATTCTGTTTTTGTTGTAGCTACCTCACTTATCAGGTTTTTAGCTATAGAAGTCTTGTTAATTGAACCCTTAAACGGTGGATTAGCCAGGACTATAGTGCATTCTTCCTGTGCCTGGGCATAATCTTCGTGTAATGAATCTCTGTAATTAATGTTAGGATTTTCAATGCCGTGTAACATCATATTCATTGCTGATATCCGTAGCATAGAATAGTCAAAATCAAATCCATGGAACATATTTTTATTAAAATGTTCTCTTAATTCCTCATTAGTTTCAACTTCAGGATAATTTTCTCTTAAATATTCACTTGCTGTAACTAAAAATCCTGCTGTACCACAAGCCGGATCACAAATAATATCGTTTGGCTTTGGCTGAAGCAATTCAATCATCATTTTTATTATGTGTTTTGGTGTCCTGAACTGTCCATTTGTACCTGCCTGACTCAATTTATTGAGCATGTATTCATATAGATCACCTTTTGTATCCCGGTCTTCCATTGGTATATCGTTGATTTTCTCAACAACATCGACCAATAGAGCAGGTGTAGGAATCATAAATATTGCGTCTTTCATATATCGGGTAAAAGAGGATTCATATTTATTTTCCTGATTTTCTTCGCTGGCATCAGTGTTTTCATCGGGTTTATTGCCAAGATTTTTTATAAATGGAAACACTTCAACCATAAGAGTAGTGTGCATCTTTTCAGCATCAAAATCCTTAAATACAGACCAGCGAAGGTGGTTTTGTTCAGGAGTGAATATAGGGTTCTCAATAGGTTTACCGGTTCTGTTTGCCTTTAATTCTCTGGCTGTATGGATTTCATCAAGCCTTTTTATAAATAAGAGATAGGACATTTGTTCAATAACCGTGAGAGGGTTAGAAATTCCGCCACTCCAGAACCTATCCCATAACCTGTCAACTTTTGACTTTATCTCGCCCGTTATCATTACACATACCCTCACTCATAGAAAATTGATGAATTGATTATATATCAAAAGATGATTAACTTTTGAAAATATATATAGCAACTTTTTTTATGTTTGTATTTAATACATATAGATAAGAAAAATAGGATTTTTATCATGTTAGATAGAGTAAGCTTTTCAACGCCACAGTATCAACAAAGATCAGCTTTTAAAGGTGAAAAAGAGATTAAAATGCTTGTAGAAAAGGCAAATAAAGTGCCTCCTGACTCTGATGATATAACTAATTTTAATGTTGACATCCAAAGATGGCTTAAAGATAAGAAAATCTCAAAGCAGGATGTTTTAGACGCCCAAAAAAAGGTTGAGGGTTGGAGAAAACAATTATTCTAAATATTGTCTACAAGTTTATTTAGATGCTTAGAAGCCATTAAACCTATAGTTGAACCTATTGCCATACCAACAAGACTCAACAATGCGCTATATGGGAATGTTATTGCTCCTGCAATGGATATAGCCGCTGTTGTAAATCCTACATAACCAGCAGATTTAACTAATTGTTTACCGAATGCCTTACTTTTTTCTGTAACACTACCTTCTGTTTTGGTAAGTGATTTTATCAATCCAGGAATTTCCAGGGCAGTCGAGGCGAATAAACCTATCACAGGTATTCTGTGCATTGCTCTGCCTAATGTCCTTTGTAGGAAATTACCTGTGTATTTATAGGCCTTCAAATTTGTTTTTGTACAAGTATCCTCTATATTTCCAATATCAAAAAGATCAATACCAATATTTAACTTATTTCTCAAGAATTTCCCCGCTCCTGAACTAAAAAATGTTTTATCCATTTTACCTAACCAGGGATATTTTTTAGGGAGTTTATCTAAAAGGGTTAATTTAAAAAAGGACATTTCATGTTGATAAGGTCTTTTTTCAAACGGATTTTTAAGGGCTAATCCTATTTCCCTTAAATCCCCAGGGAAGTTAGCAGCAGCCAAACCAAGTAATAAACCTGCGCGTGGATAGTTGTTTTCTTCTAATGAATCAGGAAGTGATTGAATGCGTCTTATCGTGGGAAGTGGGCTAAGAGCATTAAGCGTGGTTTGCTCGATTTGGCTGTGCTTGTTGGCCTTAGTTTCAAGCCTGTCTATATCCTCCTTTAATCTGTTAAATACAGAATCGTTTTCATTATTAACCTGAACAGCATTATATTTACTGTTCTGCATATTAAATATTGGATTAAATTCTGATACACTTAAGGCCAAATTACTTCCCGCATGCATACTTCCCATTTATATAAAAACATTTCACAAAGCTGGATTTATTATTTAGCTAAAATGTTTACAAAGATTTATAGTTTATGATAACCCGAGTTCAATTTTTAATTGCAACACAATATCCGAGAGAGTATGCGCTGCATGAGAAATGTCATGAAGAAATAAACTTAGAAAATAGGGACTGCTTAAAACATCTTTTTGGTATAAAAATTCGCTTATAAAGTCGACATTTTTCCACTTTAATAAAAAGCACAGTTCGCTCAGGAAAAACCTGTTTATTCTTTTTTAAGATAGGCAGGATACCTCTAAGTTAAATGGTTCAGTGCTTGCTCTGTCTTCATTTTCTAAAAATTCTTCTTGTTCATCGCTCTTAGTTTTATATAACTTTTCCAATTTTAGCGGTGTACGTAGTTTTTTATTATATACAAGCAGCATCGCCTCTGCATATCCTAATGACCCGGCTTTTCGCTCATTTGCCACTCTTGATAATTCTTTTATTGAACATCGGCCTACTTTTTCTTTGAAAATATCGTCTTTTAATTCATTTTCATAAGCAACAATCAATTTTGAAATTCCTTTCAATATATTTGCTGACAATGAATTCACATCTCCCTCCCAGGTACCTATACAAAGTCTTAATGTTCGATCAAGTGTATGAAATCTAAATTTTCTATATATATTTTCTAATGTCGCAACAGCACGTATTCCTCCTGGAGTTTTTGTTGAAGAAAGAAATATACCGTATGATTCTACTAAATCTTTGATTATAAGTTGTTCATCATTGCCCGCTTCAACATTTGCCATAAAAATTTCATAAGGAGTTAAAGATTTTACATATTTTTGCTGATTTGCAAAAATATCTGCTTCCTGTTCATAATCCAAATCATCATATATCATACACCATACAGGAGTTTCACGAGAGCCTGAAACAATTGCTATGATCTCAATTGTATGTTGTCCATTGAAAACATAATTTATACCATCCCTTCTGCTGACTTTTACAGGATTTATCTGATATGCATCAAAATTTGAAACAGTATGTTTAATATGCGATTTTGATAAATTGCGTTGATATTCTTGATTTGATACCAAATTCTTAATTGGAATTTGTTCAAAATGTACATTTGGAATAAATTGGCTATAATCTTCCATTATTTCTCCTCTATTTCTAATAGCATTGCATTTACTGTGTATTCTAATTCTTTTAATCCATCTTTTAGTTTCGCCCTGGCTTCGTATGATGTTTTATCAAAATCTGCAACTGATAAAGTTCTGTTAATAGAGCTAATCCATGATGGAATAGTCAGGGTAAGACTTGATATTTCTGCATCAGGGTCATAAACCGGCATATCTTTCACCGTTACTTTTTCTTTTTTTGCAGGAATAATCCTGCGAGTTTTGGAGTAGCTCACAAAATTACTATTTTTGTTGTTTAATTGAGTTTTTACATTATTAACTGCTTCAGATGATTGTTTTGCCAGTTTTGAAATATTATTTCGAGAAATTTTAATTTTTCCTGTAAGAACTTCGGAAACAAGCTTTGGATCTTCCTTTGCCAATTTATCTATGTATTTTGCATATCTACCATATCTTCGTATTGTTACTTCAGCAAGATTATATTCTTTACCAATTTTTTCTGCCGTTAATCTTTTGCTCTCTTGCATTTGAGGTTGGTGGTCAATTTGACCAGCAACCTCTTTTTCGTAATGTTGGTTTTTACCTGATGGATTTGTAGCTCCAAGTTTCTTTTCCATTTCATATCTTTTCCCAATTAAATATCTTCTTGTAGCTTCTGAAATATTTTTTCGACCAAGCTGGTTTGCACAAATCCACGCAATTACTTCATCCCTGCTATTAAAATCTATCTGCTGTATAAAAAATGGTATTTTTAAGCGAGTACAAATTTCATAACGATTATGCCCATCAACTATTGTATTTCCCCATACACACAATGGCTCACGGCAGCCGTCTTTTACTATATTTTCCTCTAACTGCATATATTCATTTGGAGTAAGCGGAGGAATTAATTGTTTAAAAATTTCGTCTATTTGTAAGTTATATATTTGTTTTTCTGCCATAAGTCCTGATCTCATTTATTTATGGAAATTGCTTCTGCCATGTTAAACCTGATAATAGCTTTATCCGGTATTACTTCTCCGCATATGCGATATGTTTTATCATTTTTCCAATTACTGCAAAGATTTCTCAAATTTTGAACCAGAGAAGTACTATACAATTCAATAGATTTTTTATTTATAAGCGAACCTTTGGGAATATGGTGTGCTTTAGGGTCTGAACGGTCGCTTGGCAAGACGGCAAGAGTGCATTCAATCGGATTTACCAACAATAATATGTATTCAGGGTCTCCTATTAAACGAAGAGTATCTTTGTGAATGCGGATTAGAGGCCTTTTAAGATTGACTGAAATAGCAGATTTTAATGCTTTATTTTTATTCATATTATATCTCCTCTGGTTGAGTAATAGGATTCTGTTGTTCCTGATTAGTACGTGTTTTGTCTTTTATGCCGAAAACCGTATAACCGTTAAATATATTTACCTGAAGCTGTTTACGATGCTCTTCTACAGGCAGGCCAAACTGGTTTTGCCAATGCGCAGGAAAGACTGGAGTTCGGGAGGCTTTTGGTTTTTCACCTTCCTGTATTGTCTTTTGATAAATTTCAGTTGCTGTTAAGTCAAAGATAAACAAATATTCATTCCCGCTTTTAATTAATTTTCCGAGCAGCTTATATCTGTAATCAGGGTTCCAGTCCAACAAATGAACAATTTTTGCAAAAAATACACGGCAAGTGATTTGTTTTGGTTTTCGCTTTGGGGTACACCATAAAAAAGAATCTTTTGCGTCTTCTTGGCAAGGTCTTACCGCAAGTTTCTTTTCTTCAGAGTTAATAAGGATTTGAACATAATCAATATCCGGAAAACGTTTTATACAGGCTGCATTCAAGTAAACTTTGCATCCGTTAAAAGTAATCGATGGTTCATAGAGGTGTGCAAAATATTCGCCCCGAACAACTTCGTAACCGTCATAACTAAAATTAGTATCCTCTATAGCCTCAATCCTTGTATTAGAGTTATTCTCCGTCATTAGTAACCGCCTCCTTCTCCATTTCGTTTATAATTTCCTGTATATTGAGTTGTATTTCATCAGGGCATGTTACTTCTAAATCCGGTTGTGAATATGGTTTTCCTTCTTCTTTGGATTTCCATTCATTTTTTTCACTGAGAAGTGCTAACTCTCTTGCCTGACTTTGATAATAATAATTATTTCCAAAAGTATTTGCCCAGATAGCAGGATAGGCAACAATATCTTTCTTTTGTCCGTTTGTAAATAATTTTAAGTCCTTTATCAGTTGCTCATTTGGAGATGTTTCATCCTGCTCGGAGGTTATTTCATTTTGTGAAATAAATATTTCGAATTCTTCAATATCAAAAATCATTAAAATTTCATCATCTTTTTGCCTGCGGATTCCTCTAACCCGGTATTTGTACTCAGAATTCCAATCAAACAGTTCATATAAAGTTTTAATGTAAGCTGCGCAGCTTATATTCCGTGAATAACACAAGCTATTATCAACATTTGCCCATTTAATTGCATTTCGCCTTTTTTCAGAACAAGGTCTAACTGCAAACAACTTTTTATTAGGATTAACCAGCATTTCAACAAAAGGAGCTTTATCAAACTTGCGGATACATTCAGTGCTAAATTGTATATTTCCCATGGAAAACGTTACGCACGTTTTATTTGCGGTATCAAAAAATTGTGACCGGGCAACCTCAAAATTTCGTAAGTCAAAATCTCCGGATTGTGCTTCTACCTCTATATTTTCTGATTCATTTTCGTTGGATACACCCACACTGTTAGAAGCATCCAGATAATCTTTTGCCTTAAACCCTATCCATCTTGGATTTATTGATACAAATCCTGCAAGGGCACCTTCCTGAATAACTTTTAATTCAGGTAAAAAACCTTTATATCTATATTTTGCATTAGTTATTAATCTTTGAACTGCGATAAAATCACCTCTGGAAACAATTGATTCATGATGATTTTTCTTTATATATTGGTTTTTATTCTGTTTATTCTTTTTTGATTTATGGTCTAAATAATTGGGTGTCCAGGTTTTTCTTGCAAGCACATCACCGCAATGGCGCTCATTTTGAAGGATTTGCAAAATTGCTCCTGCTGACCATATTGTATTTCCTTTTTTACTTCTGCGAGCAAGCCGGGTAAGAGTTCCTGCTATCTGATTGCAGGTATATCCATAAAGGTACATAAAGAAAGCAAGACGCACAGTTTTTGCTTCTTCCTGATTTATAACAAGATTACCATCATCATCTACATCGTAACCGAGCAATGGAGGCGTTAAAAAAATCCCTCTCCTGAAGCGCATTTCAATGGAAGCATTCATAACTTCGCTTTTATTATGCGAGTCTCCTTGCGCTAAAGTAGCCATAATTGCCAGGATCATCTCATTATTACTGTCCAGGGTATAGAGATTTTCTGCTTCAAAAAAAATACCAACAGGAGGCTGTAATTGTTTTAATTCTCTTACATAACCAATGCAATCAAGAATATTACGGGCAAACCGGGCTACAGTTTTTGTAACGATTAAATCAATTTTTCCTGCCCTGCAGTCATCTATCATTCTAATAAAAGCATCTCTATGGTTGAGCGATGTTCCTGAAATACCTTCATCTGCGTATATATCTACCAGTTTCCAGTTTATATGTCTGTTAACAATATCCATATAATGATTTTTTTGTAATTCATAAGAAGAAGTTTGACTGGGATCATCGGTTGAAACACGTGCATAAATAGCCACACGTTTTTCATGTTTATCATCATGTAAACCTACCTGTGGAATAGCAGGAATTATATCCAATTCATCCTGATTAACTCCTTTATATTTGTTCCGTATTTTTTCTTTTTGATTTTCAGAATCGTTCACTTGTCAGCTATCTGCACTCATGTCTCTGTCTTTATACATTCTGAAAGTATAAAAAACAAAAAATGAAAAGAACATAAACCAGAAGTCAAAAAAAATGACCAGTAGTCAAGTCAATCATTGTTCCGAAGAATCTCGTTCATTAATGTGACAATTTTAAGTATCATCCGTTTTTCGTTGTTGTCAAAAAATTTTTCCATTAACCGCATTAAGTTTAATTTGTACTCTTTGTCTTCATTCTTTTGAAATCCAACTAAAAATGTATTTACTGTAACACCCAGATTATCTGCTAATTTCACTAAAGACTCTAAACTGGCTTTCTTGTCTTTAGCTGACTCAATATAACTTATATATGAAACCGACAAATTGCACCTTTCAGCCAATTCTGCTTGTGTAAAACCATTCTCCTGTCTAAGTTTTTTAATTCTTTCTCCTATAATTTTGTAATCTAAATCCATCTAGCCTCCTGTATCAAATAAAAATACACTCCTTATATAGAGATACAAAGGAGTAATTATCTGTAAAACTTTATACTAGTAATGTTCTATAAAAAATCTTAAAATTTTGTTATTCTAATAACAAAATTTAATTAAATTTTATTATTGTGTTATTATAATATCTATGGAAATAAAGGATTATCTAAAAAGAGATTTGGAAAAAATAATAGAACCTTATCTTTTTATTGGCAAGGTAATAATTATATATGGAGCCAGAAGAGTAGGTAAAACGACTTTATGTGAACAATTGCTTTTAAAATATTCTGAAAAAGACGAGGCTTTTAAAAAAGGAGCATACTCCTTTGAAGATAGAGATTCGCCTTACAGGTATATTAACTGTGATTATATTGTCAACAGACAAGCCTTGGAAGTTCAAGATAAGACACTGCTAAAGGCGTTTATTGGTAATGCTAAATTTATTGTTATAGATGAAGCTCAAAGAGTTGAAAATATTGGTTTAACCTTAAAGATAATTGTGGATGCTTTTCCTGAAATACAAATAATAGCAACAGGTTCAAGCAGTTTTGACCTTTCCAACAAAATAAATGAACCATTAACAGGTAGAGCATTCCAGTTTATGCTTTATCCTTTGTCATTACAAGAAATTTATTCCAAGAAAACATTGCAGCAAATTGATATAGAGCTTGAAACTTATCTCAGGTATGGGTTATATCCTTACATTTACAATAAAGGAGAAGGATTAGTTCGCAAAGAATTGCTTAATATTGTCAATAATTATCTTTACAAGGATATTCTTGAATTTGACCAGATAAAAAATTCTAAAATGTTGTTAAATCTTTTAAAACTACTAGCATTACAGGTAGGAAATCAGGTTTCTTATAACGAATTAGCCACATCTCTTGGGATAAATGTTTTAACTGTAAGAAAATATATTGATTTACTGGAAAAATGTTTTGTAATATTTACTTTACACTCTTATAGTAAAAATCCAAGAAAAGAAATTTCAAAATCAGTTAAAATATATTTTTACGATACTGGAATAAGAAATGCCCTGATTGAAAGCTTTAATCCTATGGATATAAGGACTGATATTGGTGCTTTATGGGAGAATTTTTGTATAGCTGAAAGATTAAAATATAATTCTTCAAATGAAAGATACGTAAATTCATATTTTTGGCGAACCTATACACAAAAAGAAATTGACTACATAGAAGAACATTCAGGAACCCTAGAAGGATATGAATTTAAATGGCGAAATATGGATAAAGAATATAAACCTCCAAAAACTTTTTTAGAAAGCTATCCTGAAGCATCAGTTAAAAAAATAGACAAAAATAACTATCAAAATTTTTTAATCAATATCTAATCTACCAACAAATTTTTTGTTTCAATTTTGTTTCAAAAAGTTTAAAAATTACCAAAAAATTGCCATTAAAATAAACAAATTAAATTCAACTAAAACCCTTACAATTAAAGAAATCCAACCAAATTTTACAAAAATTAAAAAAATGATAAAATTAATGAAATCAAACTCCGAAGCCGTAGGTCACGCGTTCGAATCGCGTCAGGCGCATTTGTTATAAAATATTAATATAATGATAATTACCGCAGGAAAATACAAGGGAAGAAAGCTAAAAGCTCCCAAAACTCACACAAGACCCTCTTCTTCAAAAGTCAGGGAAAGCATTTTCAATATGATTAATGTGGAAGAAATGCGTGTACTTGACCTGTTCGCAGGAAGCGGAATTATGGGATTGGAAGCCCTCAGCAGGAGTGCAAAAGAAGTTATTTGCGTAGAAAAAAGTTTTGAAGTAGTAAAAATCTTAAAACAAAACCTTGAAATTGCTGAAGCGGGAGCGACTCTTATTGTCGGAGATTCATTAAAAATTCTGGACAGGGTGGACAAATTTGACTTTATCTTTATTGACCCTCCATACGAATCCGGCCTATACGAGCCTGTTTTAAATAAAATCAAAGAAAACGGAATATTGAACGAAGGCGGATTTATTGTAGTCGAGCATAACTGTAAAACCACTATTAAGTCGGATTTTGAGGTTTATAAAACAAAAAAATATGGCGATACTTGTATAACTATTTTAATTTAGCTTTCTTCTTCCGGGATTCATTTTTAAATTTTAGCAGTTCATTTTCCAACTGTAACCTGTATTCTTCAACGAATTCTTCACCTTTCGGCACATAAATCGGGTCACCAAACCTTAACGGTATATGGGCGAATGGTAATGATATCTGATATTTATCCCAGGAATCTACTTCAAATCTGAAATTTGCATCACCAAATACCGGAATTATGGGTTTTCCTGACATCTGGGCTATCCTTATAATTCCTTCCTTAACCTCGAAGCCCGGCCCCTTGGGCCCATCAACCGTATAAGCAATATTTTTACCATCTTTAAGTGCTTTTAGTATTTCTCTTGTGGCTTTCATTCCTCCTCTGCCCTGAGAACCCCTGATCGTAGAAAATCCCAGGCTTTCCACAACCCGTGCAATTATTTCTCCGTCATTACTTTGGCTTATAAGTATGTTTAATTTCTTTCTTGGAATGATACCACCCAGATTAAATTGCCAGCCGTGCCATATTGCGTATATTGCTGGAGTAATTTCAGGTTTAAAATTATGATGTTTATATTTCCAGGTAAACAATAAAATTTTTTGTACTATTGAACCTATAAAAGAAATTACTGAAATTTTAAAATTTTCTTTTGGACTTCTCATTTTAAACGATCGTTTATAATCCTTGCTACTTCCTGTGAGGCAACTTTATCGCCAAGTTTATTCCTGATTTGCCCCAAATCCTGTATCATTTTATTTCTTTTAGTTTCATTATGCAGAAGGGAAAGAACTTCATTGGCAATGAGATCAGGTTTTGCCCTATGCTGTATGAACTCTTTAACTATTTCTTTATCTGCAATTATATTGGGCAGCGCCACAAACTTTATATACCTTATTAAAAGGTAGACCAGGTAAGCTATATAGGGGCCCTTATAACTTATTACAACCGGAGTATTATACAGCGCAGCTTCCAGTGAGATAGTGCCAGATGCTGCGATAACAACATCAGAATTTGCCAGAAGAGCGTGGTTCTGATTTTTTAGTACTTTTATTTCTGCATTACTAATATTTTCAATATGTTTATTTATTAATTTATCATCAAGATTTGGCGCCTGTGCTATACAGAACTGCACTTTCTTGGAATGCCGGGTTATTTCGCGCATAGAATCTAAAAATATCGGCATTAGGTTATTAATTTCCATTTTCCTGCTGCCGGGAAATATGCCAACAATTTTCCGATAAGGATCAAGATTATTTTGTTTTATAAAATCCTCTTTATCACAACATTGAGGAAGCTGTGAAATCAACGGATGGCCTACATATTCTGCATCAACGTCTTTTTCTTTGTAAATTTTCTCTTCAAATGGCAGTATAAGCATCATTTTTGAAATATATTTCTTAACTGTGTTTATTCTACCTTTTCTCGTAGCCCACACCTGCGGGGAAATATAGTAAAAAATCTCTATACCGCGCTTTTTAAGCTCTTTTGCCATCCTGAGATTAAAGCCGCCATAGTCTATAAGCAGTACCAGGTCGGGTTTATACTCATCTTTTAGATAATCTACAAGCTTTTTTCCTAATTTAATATGAGAAAATATGCTTTTTATTGCATCAAGCCCCACAACCGCCATTTTACTGTGGTCACTAAATAATTTTACACCTTCTGCTTCAAGATTTTTTCCGCCTACTGCCTCAATCTGGACATTTGGATTTAATTTTTTCAGTTCCTTTACTATAAAAGAGGCATGTACATCGCCAGAATGCTCGCCGGTTATTATAAATAGTTTCTTATTTGCTGTCATTAACTTATACCGCCACAAATATCATATTATTCTTATTTACAAAATCAATCATTTTATCAATTTCAACTGCAAAAGTTTCACCTGCTTCAATAGCCAGAACAGTTGCACCATATTTTTTCATTGTTTGTAAAGTCCTCATTCCAACAGCGGGCATGTCAAACCTTCTATCCTGATTTGGCTTACTGACCTTTACCACTGTTGCTTTGCCGTCGCCCATTTTGCAGCCTCTTTCTATGGTTTTGTCAGTGCCTTCTATTGTTTCTACAGCAAGGATCATTTTGTTTTGTGCTACAACAGACTGCCCCAAATCAAGCCTTCCTATTTCCTTAGCTATCTGAAAGCCATATTCAATATCTGCCCACTGACTTTCATCAGGTTGTTTCGCTCCTATTATGCCTTTTTTAGGGAAAAAATCTTTTAGAAATAATGTCTGGTCAAGAACGCTGATCCCCTCTTTTGCAAGATCGTCAATTACGTAGAGCATTACAGCATCGTCATTCAGACGTGTAGCTTCTTTTATCATTCTTACAGCTCTGGAATCTAGTCTGGGATTTCTAAAAAGCAGGCCTTTGCTTACTTTTCCAATAAATGTAATCTGGTTAACGCCTTCACCCTTCATTAAATCAATTGCCTTTTGTACCTCACCAGGGCCGCAGGTAAAAACCTTTTTGCTGTATTTTTCCAGTAGTTTTCTATTATCTGGCGAATAGGAAATTGTAAAGACATCAAAACCTTGCGCCTGCGCACTCTGTGCATGCTTTACAGGCAGCTCTCCGTCTCCGGCTATTAGTCCTATAGTTTTTGATAAAATTGTGTCCATTTTAATAGATTATACACAAACCGATAAAAAAAGAAGCAGTTTTTATTATTTTATTAGATTATGCATGGCCTATTGTACGATTATCGTGCCATCTTAAAACTTCTTCTGCTTCACTGCCAGGGTCTAAGTGATCTATTTTCATTCCTGTGCACTCTTGCATTAAATTATGATCACATATAAGGCAATTACCAGTAATCTTCTTCTTTAATTCTAATTCTTCCTGCTCTGCAAGCATCTCATTATCCTCATAAGATGTTATATATATTGCATCACCGACATCTTCTTTTATAAAACATTCATTTGTCTCTTCGTCATTAAATAAGTCATTTAGAGGACATTCTTCTTGACATTTGTAGCCTGTTAACCTCAACGTCCCAAATGAAACGTTTTTTCCCGCTGAATTGATGGTATTAATCATATAGTTTCCTCTTTATATAATTTATTAGACACATCAATATAAAACCCATAAAAATAAAAGTTGACAAAAATAACCAACAATAATAAATAATTTTTACATTTGACTTAAAAAATCTTCATGATAAATTTATAATTACTGGCCACAGACAGTAGGCGGGGAAACCCTTAATATCCTACCGAGGTCAAAATAAGGTAAAACTATTACCTATTTGATGTTCTGTGGTTATTCACAGAACTTTTTCGTTATTAACGGAGGCTAAAAAATTGGCAACAAAAGCTTATAAACAAGAAAAAATTCAAGAAATCAGAGAAACCGCATCAAAGGCTAAAGTTGCGATAGTAAGTGATTATAGAGGCTTAACTGTATTTGAAATCACAGATCTAAGAAGAAGACTTCAGGCAGAAAAAGGTGATTATACCGTAATTAAGAATACGTTAGCCAAAATAGCATTTAAAGGCACAGGGTTAGAAGGAATTGAAGAATTCTTAAAAGGACCGTCAGCTATTGCATTCGGATTCGAAGATCAGGTTTCACCCGCAAAAGTACTCACAAAATTCATTAAAGAAAAGAAGAAAACCGAAATCAGAGGCGGAATTCTTGATGGTAGAGCTTTAAGCAGTGACCAGGTTCGTGATCTTTCAAACCTGCCAAGCAAAGAAGAACTCTATGCGAAGATGTTAGGAAGCATAAGTTCACCTGCAAGCGGCATTGTATATGCTGTTAATGGTGTAATGCAAAAATTAGTAATAGCAATGGAAGAAGTAAGAAAACAAAAGGAGAAGTAAAAAATGCCAGTAGTAGAAGAAATTCTTGAAAAGATACAAAATTTAACACTATTAGAAGCAGCAGATTTAGTTAAAAAAATGGAAGAAAAATTTGGCGTTTCTGCAGCACCTGTCGCAATGGCAGTTGCAGGCGCAGCACCAGCTGCAGGCGGCGAAGAAGTTGAAGAAGTGACCGAATTTAACGTAATTCTTGACAATGTGGGCGCTAACAAAATTAACGTTCTTAAGGAAGTACGTGCTATCACAGGGCTAGGACTTAAAGAAGCAAAGGATTTAGTTGATAATGTACCACAACCTGTTAAAGAAGGGATCAAAAAAGAAGAAGCTGCTGACATCAAAGCAAAACTTGAAGCCGCAGGTGCTACAGTTACAGTTAAGTAAATGCAATAATTTTTTTGATATATAATTTTAGTTAGGAACTTGAAAAACTAAATTTTCAAGTTCTTGACTAATTCTTGACTATCATATTTTTTGCTATACGATTATACTGACTTATTTTTTATATATATTTTATTAGACGAGGTAAATAATGGCTAAAAAATACAGTGAGCGTGTTATACCATCAGGGTTAAGAGCATCACGACTGGATCAAATGCCTGATTTGACTGAAATTCAGAAAAAGTCATTTGAATGGTTTTTAAAAGAAGGTTTAAAAGAAGAGCTACTTGCATTTTCACCGATAAAAGACTATACGGGCAGGCTAGAACTTCATTTTTTACCTACTTACAGGTTTGATGACCCTAAATATACAATCGAAGAAGCTAGATTGCACGATGCAAGCTATACTAAAAAATTATACATTTTAATGAGGCTTGTTAACCGTGATACCGGGGAAATTAAAGAACAAGAAGTCTACATTGGCGATATTCCAATGATGACAGACAGAGGAACATTTGTAGTTAACGGTGCGGAAAGAGTTATCGTCAGCCAGATAGTCCGTTCTCCTGGTATTTATTACAAAAGAGAAATTGCTCCAACAGGAAAACGTCTCTATAATGCAACTTTAATTCCAAACAGAGGCGCATGGTTAAAAATAGAAACAGATATTAATGATGTTATCTATGTAAAAATTGATAAAAACAGAAAAATTCTTGTAACAGCCTTCCTTAAAGCACTGGGAATCGGTATTTCTGAAATGACATCAATGTTCAGACACAGCGAATTCCTTAAGAAAACCTTTGATAAGGATGCTACAGAAACATCAGATGAGGCATTAATAGAAGTTTACAAGAAATTAAGACCTGGAGATCCTGCCAGCGCAAGCGGCGGAAAATCAATTATCGACAGCAGGTTCTTTGATGACAAGAGATATGACCTTGGAAGAGTAGGACGCTACAAATTAAATAAAAAACTAGGTCTTAACCTTCCTGAAACAAAGAGAACACTGACTGTCCAGGACATTACAGCATCTGTAGAATACCTTATTAACCTTACATACGATGAAGGATTTGTGGATGACATAGATCACCTCGGGAACAGACGTATCAGGTCAGTTGGTGAGCTGCTGCAAAACCAGTTCAGAATCGGCTTAACAAGGCTGGAAAGAATTGTAAGGGAAAGAATGACACTTCAGGATGCTGAAACTCTTACTCCAATCAACCTTTTAAATACAAAACCTTTAATTGCCGCAATCAAGGAATTCTTTGGTTCATCACAGTTATCACAGTTCATGGACCAGACCAACCCGCTTGCGGAATTAACACATAAAAGAAGGTTATCAGCTTTAGGGCCTGGTGGTCTTGCAAGAGAAAGAGCAGGATTTGCAGTTCGTGACATTCACCCTAGCCATTACGGACGTATATGTCCTGTAGAAACACCTGAAGGTCCGAACGCAGGTCTTATCGGCAGCTTAAGTACATATGCAAGAGTAAATGAATATGGATTTATTGAGACTCCATACTACGTAGTTAAAGATGGTATGGTTACAGATGAAATCCACTACTTAAGCGCTGATGAAGAAGATAACTTCCGTGTAGCTCCTGGTGACGTGCCATTCAATGATAATGGAAAAATAACCGTTGAAATGGTGCCTATTCGTTACAGAAGCGAATTTACACTTACAGAAGCAAGTAAAGTTGACTATGTTGGTGTATCGCCAATACAGATAGTATCAGTCGGAACCTCATTAATTCCATTCCTGGAACACGACGATGCTAACAGGGCTCTGATGGGTTCAAACATGCAACGTCAGGCAGTACCGCTTATGGTAACTACCAGACCTGTAGTAGGCACAGGTTTAGAAAAAAGGTCTGCAAGAGACTCAGGAATGGTTATTCTTGCAGAACAGGACGGCGTAATTGAATATGTGTCCGGCGATGAAATAAGAATAAAAGATGATGCAGGAAAACTCCATAAATATACTCTTATGAAATTTATAAGAAGTAACCAGGATACCTGCTTAAACCAGAAACCTATTGTAGATCTGGGTGATAAAGTTAAAAAAGGCCATCCGCTAGCTGATGGCGCTTCCACAAATATGGGAGAGCTGGCTCTTGGAAAGAACGTGCTTGTTGCGTTTATGCCATGGGAAGGCTACAACTACGAAGATGCTATACTTATAAGCGACAGGCTTGTCCATGACGACGTATTCACAAGTATTCACATTGAAAAGCTTGAAATAGACGTAAGAACCACAAAATTAGGCCCTGAAGAAATAACCAGGGAAATACCTAACGTAAGTGAAGACAGCCTCAGACACCTTGATGAAAGAGGAATAGTAAGGATAGGTGCCAGGGTTTATGCTGACGACATCCTTGTTGGTAAAATTACACCAAAAGGTGAATCCGAACACCCGCCTGAAGAAAAACTCTTGAGAGCTATATTTGCTGAAAAGGCAAGGGATGTAAAAGATAACAGCCTTCGTGTTCCTCATGGGGAGGGCGGACGTGTTATAGACGTTAAAGTCTTTGACAGGGAAAAAGGTGATGAACTCCCACCTGGAGCAAATACAGTAATCAGGGTCTATATTGCACAAAAACGTAAAATCAGTGTTGGCGATAAAATGGCAGGAAGACACGGAAACAAAGGTATTATTTCCAAAGTTCTTCCAAAAGAAGATATGCCATTCCTTCCTGACGGTACAGCAGTTGATATAGTACTCAACCCTCTGGGAGTACCGAGCCGTATGAACGTAGGTCAAACATATGAAACACTGCTTGGTATGGCTTCATATTTAACAGGAAATTACTATGAGATTCCTCCATTTGATGAAAGAAGCGGAGAAGAAGCTTCTAAAAAAAGCACAACTAATGAAATGATGACAGGAATCAACAAAACAGGTTATAACTGGGTGCTTCCTACAGGAAAAGTAACACTCTACGATGGCAGAACCGGTGAAGCATTTGATAATCCGGTTTCTGTGGGGCTTGCATATATAATGAAGCTTGTTCACCTAGTTGATGATAAAATTCACGCCAGAAGCACAGGCCCATACAGTCTTGTCACACAGCAGCCTCTTGGAGGAAAAGCTCAGTTTGGCGGTCAGCGTTTTGGAGAAATGGAAGTGTGGGCGCTTGAAGCATACGGCGCAGCATATACACTCCAGGAAATGTTAACCACCAAGTCCGATGATGTAAACGGTCGTAGCAGGGCTTATGAATCTATAGTAAAAGGTGAAAACCTGCAAAGACCGGGCATACCTGAGTCATTTAAAGTTCTTGTCCGAGAACTGCAAAGTATCGGACTCGATATTACAGTGGCAAAACGTGGCGGACTCGAAGTTGACCTTATGAGTGATACTGATGAGATCAAAAAAGCAGTGCCAAAACGTACACTGAGTGATGTTGATTCAGAACTTTTGAATATAAATTTCTTCCAAACACCAGGAAGTATATCAGAATAGCGCAATAGCCGAATAATTCAGAATAGGAGTAATAAAATTGTCTACAAGCATTGATTATTTTGACTATATAAAAATAGGCATAGCTTCATCCGATAGGATTTTAAAATGGTCTTTCGGGGAAGTTACCAAGCCGGAAACAATTAACTACCGTACATTAAAACCTGAACGTGACGGTTTATTCTGTGAAAAGATTTTTGGACCGTCAAAAGATTGGGAATGCTACTGCGGTAAGTACAAAAGAGTAAGACATAAAGGTATTGTGTGCGAACGCTGCGGTGTAGAAGTCACTGACAGCAAGGTAAGACGTCACAGAATGGGACATATTAACCTTGCAGCACCTGTATCACACATATGGTTCCTAAAAGGAATTCCAAGCTATCTTGGATTATTACTTGATGTTACATTAAGAGACCTTGAACAGGTTATTTATTTTAACAGCTACATAGTTCTTGAGCAGGGTGAGTCTAACTATAAAAAAGGACAGCTGCTCTCTGAAGAAGAATACGAAGATTATGTAATGGAAAATGAAGAATCAAAATTAGAAGTTGGAATTGGTGCAGAAGCAATCAAAAAACTACTTTCAGAGATTGATTTAACCCAAATGATAGAATCTTTAAGGAACGAGCTTGCACATGCAGGAAGTTCCGTACAAAAGAAAGCTAAAATAATAAAAAGATTAAGACTTGTTGAATCACTGGTAACAAGTAATACAGATCCAACTTCCATGATTATGGATGTATTGCCCGTAACTCCGCCTGACCTGCGTCCAATGGTACAGCTTGATGGCGGAAGATTCGCCACAAGTGACCTTAACGACTTGTATAGAAGGGTTATTAACAGAAATAACCGTTTAATGCGTCTTATTGAAATGGGTGCACCAGAAATCATTGTTAGAAACGAAAAAAGAATGCTGCAGGAAGCTGTTGATGCATTAATAGACAATGGAAGAAGGGGCAGAACCGTTATAGGCCCAAATAACAGACCTCTTAAGTCATTAAGCAATATTATTGAAGGTAAACAGGGACGATTCAGACAGAACCTTCTCGGCAAAAGGGTTGACTACTCAGGAAGAAGCGTTATTGTAGTCGGTCCTCAACTTAAGCTGCATCAGTGCGGCTTACCAAAAGAGATGGCTGTAGAACTGTTTAAACCTTTCGTAGTAAATAAACTAATTGAAAGAGGCATAGTACAGAACATAAAATCAGCTAAGAAGAAGATTGAACGCTCAGAAAACGTTGTTTGGGATGTTCTGGAAGAAGTAATTGAAGGCCATCCGCTATTATTAAACCGTGCTCCGACCCTTCACAGACTTGGTATTCAGGCATTTGAGCCTGTACTGGTAGAAGGTAGAGCAATTCAACTTCATCCATTAGTTTGCTCAGCATTTAACGCAGACTTTGACGGTGACCAGATGGCTGTTCACGTACCTTTATCAATAGAAGCGCAAACAGAAGCCAGAATGCTTATGCTTGCGCCAAACAATATACTGTTGCCTGCAACAGGAAAACCTGTTATAACACCTACGCAAGACATGGTTCTGGGTATTTACTACCTTACACTTGATGTACAGTCAGATAAAGATAATGAAAAGAGCTTTCTTAACTTTGATGATGTAATTACCGCCTTTGAAGCCCGTATTATTAAGCTTCATACAAAGGTTTTAGTCAAAGAAGCTAACGGCGAAAAAATAGTTACCACCCCTGGCAGAATTATATTTAACCAGGTTGTACGAGAAGCTATAAACGACCCGAAAAAATCAGTTGATTATATAAATAAAGTTATGGATAAAAAAGCTCTTAACAGACTTTTATCCCAGGTATACAGTGAATATGGAACGTCAAAAACAGCCTCCCTTGCAGACAGGCTTAAAAACCTGGGCTTTAAGTATGCAACAAAAGCTGGAACAACTATATCAATTGACGATCTTGATGTTCCAGAAGTGAAAAAAGCGCTGCTTAAAAATGCAGAAGATGAAATTGATAAATCCATGCATCGCTACCTCAAAGGTGAAATCACTGAGGTAGAAAGATATACAAAAGTTATCGATACCTGGAGTGAAACTACTGAGAAACTTACACAAAGCGTAGTTGATAACTTCAGTAGAACTAACCCCGTGTATATGATGGCGTTCTCCGGCGCAAGAGGTAATATAAGTCAGGTAAGTCAGCTTGTTGGTATGCGTGGCTTGATGGCTGATGCGCAGGGACAGATCATTGACCTTCCTATTAAATCAAACTTTACCGAAGGTTTAAGCGTAACAGAATATATCATCTCCAGTTACGGTGCAAGGAAAGGTCTTGTTGATACAGCACTTAAAACTGCTGACTCAGGATACCTTACCAGAAGACTGGTTGATGTAGGCCAGGACGTAATAATTTCTCAAAATGACTGCGGAACTGAAAGAGGCATCGAAATCGAAGCTATTTTAGACTCCGACAAGGAAATTGTGTCACTTGGCGAAAGACTAATAGGAAGAACTATTGTAGAAGATGTCAAGGATAAGGATGGAAAGATGGTAATTCCTAAATTTACTACTTTATCCAACCCCGAAGTAGCAATTATAAATGAGCTTGGCATAAAGAAAATAAAAATACGTTCGCCATTAACCTGCGCAACAGAGCATGGAATATGCCAGTCGTGCTATGGATGGTCATTAACAAATAATAAACCAGTTGATGTGGGCGAAGCAATCGGAATTATAGCTGCACAGAGTATTGGTGAACCAGGAACACAGCTCACCATGAGAACATTCCACACCGGTGGAGTATTCCGTGGTTCAGGCAGTATGCGTCAGGTAAAAGCTAAATCCGGCGGCAAAGTTGTGACTGAATTAGCTACACGTGAATTAAGAACGAGACACGGAGATAACGTTAAAGTAAGCTCCAGGGAAAACAAGCTGGAAATTGAAGATAGTACCGGCAAAAAACAATCATATAACATACCTTACGGAGCAACTTTATTTGTTAATAAAGGTGATGAGGTCAAAAAAGGTGATGTAATCGCTGAATTTGAACCAGTATCACGTGACAGCTCAGGAAGACTTACTGAAAAAGCAACCAAGGATATAACGTCTGATATTGGCGGCAAAATAATGTTCGAAGGCTTTAGCGTTGACGAAAAACGTGACAGGCAAGGAAATATTAGTAGAACTGCCAACAAAGGCGGTAGAATGTGGGTACTTTCAGGTGATGTCTATGGATTGCCCGGAAGCTCCACGATCCTTGTAGATAATGAACAGGAAGTAAAAGCCGGTGATGTTCTTGCTGAAACAATTACAGTAAGTGAACATGGCGGCGAAGTTAGGATTCCTGACGACCTTATAATGGAAGAAATTACCTCAAAAGGTAAGAAAATAAAGAAAATAGTTGGTGGTAAAGAAATTACTATCGTTATTGCCTCTTTAACTCCTAAGAACGCTGTTTTTGAAACAACCAAGAAAGAACAGCTCTGGAAAGTAGAAGGTGAAGATGAAATCCATATCGTAAAATCACCGGTAGATACCATTGTTGAAAACGGTATGGTTATATCAGAACTTATCGAAGAGGAAAACAGAGTCCCTTCAAGCGGAGAAATCCGGTATGATGGCGTGGAAGTTGATGAAAACCAGGTAATTACCAAACCGGGTAAAATTATATTCATACCTGAAGAAATTCATCAAATAAGCAAGGACTCTACACTTAAAATGGTGGAATCCGGTACCTTCGTAACAGCGGGCACTGAAGTTGTTAAAGACGTGGTGACCCATATCGACGGTATTGTAGAAATTAAAGAATACAACGACATAATTCAAGAAGTTATAATCAGACCTGGCGAAGTTATTAAGGTTAATGATATTAATACTTTGAAAGTGGAAGACGGTGAAATAGTCCAGGAAGGAACTGAAGTAGCACCCGGAGTTTTTGCCCCGCAAAAAAGTATCGTAAACATAATAACCCCGGGTATTGAACTGGAAAAAGATCTTGTGATAGGTGAAGATGAAATTGACATAGAACTTGACCAGGAACTTGAAATAAAATCAGCCGAAGTTCTAATAAGGCCTATTCAGGAGTATGAAATCCATCCTCGTGACGTAAAAATTAAGTTTGAGTCAACAGAAACCGATCTTATAAAACTGGTTCCTGTAACCCAGATTCAATACAGGGATGGAGCAAGAATACGCCACCTCGAAGGCGCAAACCTGACCAGAACAAGTCTTGTATTACAAATGGAAGGCTATCTGAGTCATCTTAAAGGACTGGTTGAACTGTATCCTAAAGATGGCGAGCCTGAAGATCAGAATCTTAAAGTAGTTGTTCTTGAAAACCTTATTGTAAGAAGGGAAACAGAGGCAGCTTCAAGAGAAAAAGCTTCACTTCAGACAGAACTTCTTGTAAAATCCGGCCAGGTAATAGAACCGAAAACACCTATTTCAAAAACCCAGGTTCTTACACGAAATGACGCTAAAGTCAGCCTGAAAAAGTCTGAAGATAAAGAAGTAAGAAGACTTCTTCTTGTTTCTCCTGAATCTAAACAGACAGTAACCCTTAAAACAGCACCAATAATAAAAGAAGGTGACTTTATAAGCGTGGATCAGGTTATTTCTGCAAGCGGAGAAAAAACTAAAATTTCCGGCAAGATAACTAAAATCAAGAAAAATGACGTGGAAGTCCACCTTGCACGGCCATACCTCTTAAGCGTAGGAACTCAGCTTCAGGTTGAAAATGAGGGTCTCGTACAACGCGGCGACCTTCTTGCGACCCTCGTGTTTGAACGTCAGAAAACAGGTGACATTGTTCAGGGTCTTCCAAGAGTTGAAGAGCTTCTTGAAGCCAGAAAGCCTAAAGAAAGCGCAATTCTAGCTGAAGACAGTGGCGAGGCCGAAATTGAGTATGATGAAGAAGTGGCAAAGCTGTTACTTGTAACAGAATCAGGCCGCACTGAAATAAAAATACCTCTTGATTCCAACATAATGGTATCTGATAAGCAGAAAATCACTAAAGGCCAGGCCCTGACAAGCGGCCCCTTGAATCCGCACGATATTATCAGATTGAGTGGAATCGATACGGTTCAAAAATACCTTGTTGATGAAGTCCAGAGGGTTTACAGATCTCAGGGCGTAGAAATTGCTGATAAACACGTTGAAGTGGTTGTAAGGCAAATGACCAAGAAGGTAAAAATTGAGGATTCAGGTGATACTAAACTGTTACCTGGAGAATTAACAGAAAGCAAACTGGTTGATATAGAAAATGATAAAGCTAAGGAAATAGGCGGCGCTCCGGCAACTCATTATCCGGTACTTCTGGGTATAACCAAAGCTTCATTGAACACCGAAAGCTTTATTTCAGCCGCAAGCTTTCAGGAAACAACAAGAGTTCTGACAGAAGCTGCTGTTGAAGGAAAGAAAGACCAGTTAAGAGGCCTGAAGGAAAACGTAATTATTGGTAGATTGATACCGGCTGGAACCGGGTACTACCATCTTACCAATACTACTGAGGACAGAGAGGAAGAAGAAAGAAAAAGAAGACTCTCTAAATCAGGAGCAAGAAAACCTTCAGCTATCCTTGAAGAAATAGAAGGTATGTTCGGTTCTCCGGAATTTGCTACGGAAAGCGATTTCAA
>Ga0154583_1060_pt1 | contig 25702 bp, 24 predicted proteins | sample RifGroF2_FD_116012 | JGI IMG/M metagenome (GOLD analysis project Ga0154583, IMG submission 116012) | Candidatus Melainabacteria bacterium GWF2_37_15 | reverse complement strand
CAGGGATGAAGTGCGGCAATTCGTCGGAACTAAACTCCACTTGCTAAATTATCAGACAATCTGAATTTTATTCTGGGATTGGTATATTAGCTGGCACGCATCATTATTCCCCACAGGTTACAGCGGAATGCATAAAATCATTGTCGGAGATTTTCGTGATGATAAAAATGGCCCTATGCAGGTTGTTTCCGGTCCAATTGGAAAAGAGAAAGTGCATTTTCAGGCTCCCGATGTTTCCTGTCTGGAATTTGAAATAAACACTTTTCTGGAATGGTTAAATGCAAAAACCGGAATTGATTGTGTATTGAAAGCTGGCATTGCTCATTTATGGTTTGTAACCCTGCACCCATTTGATGATGGTAACGGTCGTATTGCAAGGGCTATTACCGATATGCTGCTTGCAAGAGCTGAAAACACTTCCCAAAGATTTTACAGTATGTCAGCTCAAATCAGGAAAGAACGAAACAAATATTATAATATCCTTGAAAAAACTCAGAAAGGCTCGCTTGATATAAGTGACTGGCTTGTATGGTATCTTGAATGCCTGCTAAGAGCTATTGAAAACACCAAAGAAACTCTTTCCAGTGTATTTAACAAGGCGTTATTCTGGCAGGAGCATTCAGACACAGTATTCAATGACAGACAAAGGAAAGTAATAAACAGGCTTTTTGATGGCTTTGAGGGCAATTTAACCTCATCCAAATGGGCAAAGCTGTGCAAATGCTCGCAAGATTCAGCTAACAGGGATATTGTGGACTTACTGGAAAAAGGCATCCTGATTAAATCCGGGGCCGGGCGCAGCACACACTATGTTTTAAACTGCGGAGATTAAAGGCATTAATCTCCGCACAAAAAATGCGGAGTAACTAATCTAAACTTTTCCATCAATAATCTCTTTTAGTACCTGCTCCTTTGTCATTCCTTCTTTTTGACAGTAATAATCAAGCCATTTTAAATACTGCTCGATTTCTTTGCCGCATAATTTTTCAAGGTTTTGTTTGGATTGCCCTTCTTCCCAGCCGAGATAATCCAGCAAAAGTGATAATCGGCGAAACCTTCTTTAGTGGGTAACTCAGCAACAGCAACATTATCTAAGTTTTCAAGGTCTAATTTTTCCTTATATTCTAATATTTTCCAGCCAAGTTTATAGTGTGGCTTTTTTAATTAATGATAATGAAGATTTACCACAATATTATTTTAAAGAAATAAAAGAATGGACGTCAAATTAAATGCTATTTAAATTTTCCCTTAAACTCGTAATCCGCCCTCCTGCTTCCATTCTTTTAACTGCCATTGCAAGAGCTTTAAAGTTTCCAAGCAAGATAACAAGTTTTTTACCTCTGGTGACGGCGGTATAAAGGAGATTTCTCTGGAGCATCATATAGTGCTGGGTGTGAATTGGGATTATTACAGCCGGGTATTCGCTGCCCTGAGATTTATGTACAGTCATTGAATAAGCCAGAATCAATTCATCCAGCTCGTTAAAGTCATACTGGACTTCTCTTGAATCATATTTAACCTTTATTTCCCTGTTTTCTTCATCGATATTGGTTATCCTACCAATATCCCCGTTATAAACATCCTTGTCGTAGTTATTCTCTATCTGCATAACCTTATCTTTCACCCTGAAAGTCCAGCCGTATTTCTGAACTTCCGCACCTGTAGGATTAATGCTTGCCTGCAAAACAAGATTGATATTCCTTGTTCCAAGTTGCCCTCTCTGCATTGGAGTTAAAATTTGAATATCATCAAGTGAATTAAAACCGAATTTATTGGGAATATGCTCTGTTACAAGTTTTTTAATTAATTCCACAGCTTTTTCAGGGTCATCCTGTTCGATAAAATAAAAGTCGGACTCGTTTGGATTGTCCACTTTATTTCTTGGAAACACTGGATATTCGCCTTTATTTATCCTGTGAGCGTTGGTTATGATGTTGCTTTCACTTGCCTGCCTGAAAACTTCTGTCAACCTGCAAACTGGAATAACTTCCGAGTCTATAATATCTTTTAAAACACAGCCTGCCCCGACACACGGAAGCTGGTCAACATCTCCCACCAGAATCAAGGCTGCACGCTTGGGAATCGCCTGAATAACCTGATAAGCAAGTGTTAAATCAATCATACTGGATTCATCAATGACAAACACATCTCCTTGCAAAGGGAAATCATTGTTACGTTTAAAGCTGTACGTTGCAGGGTCAAATTCTAATAGTCTGTGAATGGTTTTAGCTTCCATTCCTGTTGTTTCAGACAGCCTTTTAGCTGCTCTTCCTGTTGGAGCACAAAGGACTGTTTCAAGTTTCTTTGCCTTGAATATTTGCAGGATTGAATTAACAAGTGTGGTTTTACCAACTCCCGGACCTCCTGTAATAACAAGAACTTTGGATTCAATTGCCATTTCCACTGCCTGTTTTTGAGCTTCAGCCAGCTTTAATCCTACTTTGTTTTCAATCCACTCGATTGCTTTTATTACTTCAAGCTGCGGACAGGGATGTCTGCCATCTTTTAAAGTTATGAGGGTTTCAGCAAGGGTTTTTTCAGTGTTATACAGGTGTGATAAGTAAACAAGCTCTTTTCCTTTAAGCTCAGTGTCTTTGATTAACCTTCCTTCATCAATCAGAAATTCAATGGCATTTTTTATAATATCTTCCGGTATCTCAACTGTCTTGACTATCTTTTTAATTAAATCTTCAAGTGGATAAGCGCAATGCCCCTCGCTTGTAAGTTCAAATAAAATGTGTTCAACTCCAGCTCTTGCCCTTATATCTGAATGAGCTCCTATTCCCAGGCTCTCTGCAATTTTATCCGCCGTTTTAAAGCCTATACCCCAGATATCTCTGGCAAGGTGGTATGGATTTTCTTTTACCTTTTCAATTGCATCATCCCCGTATTTTTTGTAAATTCTGAACGCTCGGCTGGTTGTTACCCCGTGGCTATGTAGGAATATCATTATTTCACGAATCGCCTTCTGCTCCCGCCAGCCTCTGGTAATCATTTCCTGCCTGCCAGCACCAATACCATCAACATTCAGGAGCTTCTCAGGTTCATTCTCGATAACATCAAGAACCTTCTTTCCAAATGCCTTAACCAGCCTGCCAGCAAACTGCTTGCCTATTCCTTTAATCAGCCCTGAACCTAGATATTTTTCTATCCCATCAAGCGTGTCAGGCTTGCAGGTTTCAAGAAATTCAGCCTTAAACTGCTGTCCATAGCTTGAATCCACAATCCATTTGCCTTGAGCGTTAAGCCATTCCCCTGCAACAATGTTTGGAATATTACCTACTACATTAACAAAATCCTTGTGTCCTTTAACCTTTACTTTAAGTACGCAAAATCCAGACTCCTCTGAGTGAAAAGTCACACGCTCAATAAGACCTGCTAGTTTTTCCATTTCCTGCTGCATAAATATATTTTATCCCGGATATAAATGTGTTTTTATTATACTCATTATGGAAAAGCAATAATCTTCTTTGGATAATTTCATCATGAATAAAAATAAATGCTGTGCCTGGGTGCCGGAAAATAATGAGGAATATAAAAAGTATCACGATGAAGAATGGGGTGTGCCTGTTCATGAGGACACAAAACTTTTTGAGATGCTCGTTCTTGAAGGAGCACAGGCAGGATTAAGCTGGGGAACTGTTTTAAAGAAACGAGAAGGATATAAAAAGGCGTTTAAAAATTTTGATGTCCAGGCTGTTGCAAACATGACAGATGAAGAACTTGAATCACTAATGCTAAACCCAGAAATTATCAGGAATCGATTAAAAATTTATTCTGCTAGAAAAAATGCAGTTGTATTTTTGAGCATTCAAAAAGAATTTGGATCTTTTAATAATTATATTTGGGATTTCGTTAATAATAAACCAGTGGTAAATAGCTGGGATTCAATATCACAGATTCCAACTAAGACTGAGATAAGCGATAAAATATCAAAAGACTTAAAAAAGCGTGGAATGTCTTTTATAGGCTCAACTATTATTTATGCCTATATGCAGGCAGTGGGACTTGTTAATGACCATACGAAAGATTGCTGGAGGTTCAGTATTTAAAAAAATGAATTTTTTGGGGGGATAAATTGTGTTATGCCCCCTCCTCTTATTTTGAGGCTTTTAATTTTGGAATAAGACCGATAAATTCTTAACAGCATTAAAATCCTTGCTTCATTGGTATGAGTTCGAGTTTTACAAAATGATTTTTTTACAATGTTTCAGGTTTTTAAAAAAATTTGCCTCAGTATAAATATATAAAAAACAGGATGAGAATGTATTATCAATAAATAAATCAGAAAAATCTTTGCGGCACAGCATTGTCCGAGCTTGTCCGAAAATTGTTGACATTTATTTTCGTAAATGATAACATATATAATATGTTGTCCGAGATTGTCCGAAAAATGAGGATTTTAAATGAGATCATCTTTAGTCATTAATATCATAAAATCATATAATAAAGGTAAAGATGCTTTTTTTGAAGCAGTTAAAACGCTGGCACAAGAAGAAGCTAAAAAAGGCAATAGTGATATAGCAAATAAGTTATTAATTGCTTTAAATGTCGAAGAGAAAGAGGTTAAAGAACAATTTCAGCCCTCCAATGCACCTGCCTTCACATTAAGCTCCACAGTAGCTTTAAGCGCAAATACTGTACCTAAAGATAAAGATAGCTCACTTGATTTATTTGAAATTATTGAACCTAATATTTCACTTGAAGATTTAGTATATCCTGATGAAATCCAGGAAATATTAAATCAAGTGGTAAATGAATGGAAAAAATCTGAGAAGCTAATAGCAGCGGGAATAACGCCCACTAGAAGAATTTTATTTTATGGACCTCCTGGTTGTGGTAAAACAGCAGCTGGTTTGGCCTTAGCAAAAAAAATCGGTCTTCCTGTAGCATATGTTAGATTAGATAGTTTATTTTCTTCTTATCTTGGGCAAACTAGTACAAATTTAAGAAATATATTTGATGCTGTTAAATCGCAACCTATAGCATTATTTTTGGATGAATTTGATGCTGTAGCGAAAAAAAGAGATGATAATCAAGAAATAGGAGAAATAAAGCGTATAGTTATAAGTTTATTGCAAAATTTTGATTTCCTGCCTCCTAATGTACTGGTGATTGCTGCTACAAATCATCATCATTTGCTTGATCCAGCTATTTGGAGACGATTTGATTTATCAATTCCAATTGATGCACCTAATAAAGAGTCCAGATTAAAATTAATCTCTAGTTGGTTGAAAAATTATGAAAATAAATTATCGGGCGATATTAACTTACTTGCAACTATCACTGAAAGTTTAAGTGTTTCAAGGTTAAAAGATTTAGTTTTACAAACAGTAAAAACAACCTTATTTATTGAAGAAAAAAATTCGATTGAAATAAATGATTTTATGAAAAATCTAATATTAATGGAAACTTTTGATAATTCATTTGAAGCAAAAATTGAATGGGCTAGAAAAATGAAAGAGAAAGGAATTCCACTTAGAGATATCGCTTCTGTAACTGGAATAGCAAAATCAACTTTGAGTGATCACCTAAAAAATATGGGAGAAGACTAATGAAAGAAAATAAGTATCCGCATTTAATTATCCCTGAAGGAGATGTTGAAAAAGTGGTACATGAACCAACAGGAAGAACAAAAGTTGTACCAAGGGATCATCTTGCTCATGGACAACTGTTATTGGATGGATTTAAAGCTATTTCTGATTATCATATAGTTCACGAAAGTTCTTTGGGAGAAGATGTTCTTGTTTTTAAAGTAAAACTTCATGAAGGGCATACGTTTCAAGACAAAAAAAAGCAAGAATTTTTAAGTAATAATAAAATTAAAGTTAATGCATTAAGAGATAACCAAACCGCTATAGTGTCTTCTGAAGTTAAGGAATTAAGTACATTTAAAAATAAACTTGAAAATTATACCAAATACAAACAAAATCAAGATTTCCAATATATAGATGAAATTACTCCTGATAGCAATTTTGATAAGCAATCTTTTGAGTTGAAGGAAATACTAAGCGAAGAAGAACTTCCTAAAGAAGATTTTGATGTACAAATGATGCTTATTCCCGGATTAGATAAACCTTTATACGAAAAAACATTGAAAAATCTTGAAAAAAAGATAAAATCTATAAATGGAAATATAATTAGAGAAGCATATTATTTAAGTGATGGAACGCCAATAATTAGAGCAAAAATTTCCCCATCAAAAATTAATTATCTTTCATCAGATGAGGCTCTTTTTAGAATTGAAAAAACTAACTTTTTTGAGTTTGCACCGAGTCAAATAAAATTAACAGATTTGTCAGATGTTACATTAGATGAAAAGGTTGATACTAACTCATTACATTCTGTAGTTGTCATTGACAGCGGTGTGGATTTTTCCAAGATTAGTATTTTAGCTCCTTTGGTTAAAGAAAGGTATTTACCCGAAGGAGTTAAGGTGTTTGATCCTTCACACGGAACTGCTGTTGCTAGCAGAGTGCTTTTTGGTGATGAAATTGATAAACAAATTAAATTGGGGAAATTATCACCATATGCAACAATAATTGATGCTTGTGTTTTTGACGAAAAAGCTTTATCAGAAGACATTCTTATAACAAGAATAAAAGACATAGTTGAAAAGTATCATGCAAAAGCAAAAGTATTTAACTAAGCTCATAAATCTTACGGTTTTTGTTTGCATACTGCCAGGCAAGTTTAGTGCGGAAAAGTTGTGCTGAAATCTCAGAGTATTCCCGCATTTTTGCACTGAAGTCGTACAAATCAAGTTCGTTCTTCAATTTTGAAGTACGTTGAGTCAGTTCAGCAATTTTAAGTTCGTAAAATCGCTGTTGAAATATTGCTATAAGATAATGACGTGAATACTGTTTTAATAATTTCTGGATTACCGTTTTGCGTCCGCTCCAAACTTTTAAATATTCTAAAATGCGCTTAATAAATGCCATAAGCCCATTGTCTTGGGGCGTATTCTCATATGTTTCACATAATAACCACATTTTCAATACTTTTTCAGATTTATCAATTTTTTTAAACTCTTCTGGCTCTGTCTCAGCATCAAAGCTGTCAAAATATTTTAAAAAATGCTTTTCTTCTGTTTTGAGAGCGGATAATTCTTGTTTCAATGCGGATAATTCGTTCTGCAGAAAAAGTTTTTCTTGTAATTCTTTATAAAGCTGTTTTAGCTTCTGTTGTAGTGTGGCAACATCTTTTGAAAGAAGTTTCCAACCTGTCATATCAGGAAGAGGTTTTTGTGAATTGATGAAATCTTTTTTATTGGCGGTATTTCCTAAATATGCCGCAATAAAGTCAACCTTATATTTTTCAAGTTTTTCAAAAACATTTTTTGTTGCAGAGTTATTGCTTGAAACCACAGCAACGCTTTCACCTCGCATTACAGCGTTGGCAATTATATTTAGAATAGTCTGAGTCTTACCTGTTCCCGGTGGTCCCTCAATTATACTGAGTTGATTTGTTAATGCCTTATCCACAGCATCTTTTTGACTTGCGTTGAAGCCAAACGGATATATTGTGTCTATTATTACTTCAGGCTTGGACGGTTTAGTTTCTTTAAAAAATGCTCCACAATATGCCACGCCAGACTTTTCAGACTTTACTTCCGGCAGTTTCCCGCAAAGAAATGCGCCAAGCATACTATCAGGAAGCACAAAATCAATTTTAGAATAGTTATACGATAAAATATTTACGACTTTTCCTGTCTCTATTTCAACCTTGAGCCCTATTGCAGCTGCGACTTCTTTCAGATAGTCAAAGCAATTAGCTGATTTTTTGTCGCATAGAGCAGATTCAGTTATCCGAACATTTTTTATATTATATGTAAAGGTTTTTCCGTCAGTAAAAGTTATACTATATTTATCTCCGATGCGTTTAAAGCTCCGAATCTTTTCAGTCTTATTCTCTCCTTTGAGATATATTTGAAATCGTTTGTTTTTATTTAGCACGTTCCATTTACCTCAAGTCAGAATAATCATGACACTATTGCCAAGTCTTTTTTTCTAATAATTTAGCTATTTCTTCAAGAGGAGGCAGTTTCTTCGTATCTAAGACTTCACATAAATTAAAAAATCTTGTTCCCATTGGAGCGTAAGGTGTTTCTTTTTCATAGTGAGTATCATAAAAATTTTCAACAAAGAAATACCTATGAGTTATATCCACAAGATTGTAACCATAATTTTTTGAATCTTCAATTGCAATTTTAATACGCTCTTTCATATCTTCTGTTAAGTCGCCTTCTTCAATCTGGAATATTAACTCCGTTCCTCTGTATACCGCAGTAATTTTGGCTTTTATTTCTCCGATAGCCCTTACTGCTTTTTGATTATAAAGTCCTAGATATTTATGCCCCGAAAATCCACGTGCTGCATCCTCGTAATACAGCTTTAACTTTTTATTTATATCTATTGTGTTTCCGGCTAATTGCACACGCATGCGCTTCCAGTCGTCAGGGATAAGTTCCCCCATGTAGCAGTATTCTTGGTAGTCATCTAAAATATCATTAATTTCATAATCACGTTCATCAATTATCACACGTATTTCGTTAATTAATTCTTCAAAAGATAGATGTTTATGAATAATATTATTATTTGAATTCTTATTATATTCGCTAACCATTCTTTCAATATCATTTTTCATTTTTTCAGTCAGTTTATTAGGATCAAGCGTCAAAAGAACTTTATAATCTTCATTCTTAAATGATTGCAGATGGCATTTTAATTGTAATAAATCAAAATTTGAATATAACTTAGTTTCTACAACAATCTTAAAACTGGATTGTGAAATGGTAGCATCAGGAACGCTACTATTAGCTTTTTCTTGTAGGCTTATATATAATCCGACAGTGGCATTCTCTGGTAAAAGTTTTGCTAAAAAAGCAAAAAATTTAGCTGAATCATATGAATATAATCTTGACAATAAAAGCATCGTATTTGCAGTATCGACATTTTCTTTACTATGATATCTTTGAAAAAAGTGTATTTTCATTCATTACTTTTATTGCTTTTTCTACAATAACAATTCTACTACAACTTTGGCTGAAAGCGGTCAAAGAAATCCTAATTGAATTTTTGAAACCGCCGAATTTTTGATTTCCCCGCTTATCAGTTGGTATGATAAAGTCTTAACATCATGAAACATCCAGACATAAATATTTACGTGCATTTAAGACTGTTTGCTTCCCCCTAAATGTCAGAGGTTTGAGAAATTATTCTGGAATAATATCGGTTTTTCTCATACTGTGTGATAACTTTTCTCATAATGGGTGATAATTTACACTCATATCAGGTGATAATTTACAATAATTATAACAACATGTACCTTTATACATGTATCTCCATGTACCACCATGAAAGTACTTGAAAAAAGAGTTGTGTTTCTCCTATTCAATTTTGTTAAAAAACCTGTCCCAGCTTGCCTTTAATGGGTCATGACCTTTGGGTTGCTAGCCCAACGACAACTTGGAATCAGGCTCTGGACTTGGATTTCAGTTTTTATGACCTTTGGGCTAAAAACCTAACGGTCAATATTTTTTATTCTTTTCCAGTTGCTCCTTTCGTTTTTTATTTTTAACTTAATGTCATTTTAGCTTCGCTGTGTTAAAAGTCGAGTGTTTTCGGTGCTATTATTTACTTTCAGACATATTTTATTTTTTACTTCCGACTTTTATCTTGAGAAATGAGAATTTTTTAAACTTACGTAACAGTCGGACACGTTTCGTAACGTGGATTTAAGGCCGATCATTTCCCTCTAAATGTTAGAGGTCTGAGAAATTATTCTGGAATAATATCGGTTTTTCTCATACTAAGTGATAATCTTTCTCATTTCGGGTGATAATTTGTATTCAAATTATTGGGCTAAATAATCTTTAAGTGGATGATAAGATATTGATCTTCAAGAATAGCATTTTCTGGATGACTTTTATAAATTTGAAGTCGTCGAATTTTCAAATTTCCCGTTTATCATCTGGTATGAGTATCTTTTAATATCATGAAACATATAGACACAAATATTAACGTGCTTTTAAGGCTGTTTATTTCCCTCTAAACTGGGGGAAGTTTGAGAATTTTAAACTATAATTCTCATTCTAGGTGATAAACTTTCTCATACTGGGTGATAATCTATACTCAAACTTAGTGATAATTTATACTTTCTCACTTCTCCTCATGTATCATGGTATATTCCCTAGTTCTTTAAAAAGAAATGCAGAAATAAAAAGTCCCAGTTGCAGCAACGGTTTTAACCTATGACCTTTGGGTTAGAAACCCAACGATAAATTTTCATCAGCGCATTTCATCCCTGGATGAAAAATGCGGCTTTGAAAATTCGGATTGAATTTTTGAAGCCGCCGAATTTTTAACTTCCCTGTTTATCACTTGTTATGAGAAAGTCTTAACATCAAGAAACATCTGGACACGAATCTTTACGTGGATTTAAGACCTGTTATTTCCCCCTAAATGTCAGAGGTTTGATAGTAAAATATATTTTTTTTATCGTTTTTCTCAGACCTCGTGATACTTTTTCTCATACTGGGTGATAATCTATAGTTATGTGTGTAAAGAAACAGTTGGTTTGAGACGAAGTATCAGGAATTCTGAGTCAAGATAAATGAATTAATCAACATTAACATTAACCTGCAGTCCTTGACACAGGGTATTAATCTTTGAGTACCAGCCAATTGGCATATTATCCACATAATCATGATCAATGTATCTTTGAGTCAGGTCTTTTAGCCTGCTTAAACACTTTTTGTCTGAATTATCCAATTTATCCGCTCCTTTTTCATCAGGAAGCATAAGCTGGAACCTGTAGTAACAGTCTGCTGGAAGTAAAGTCCTCAATTGATGCTCGACTGTCCTGCTGTTTCCATTGAAAAAAGTATCGATTAATGGACCATTTATCCACTGCAATGGATTCCAGTTTTTGATTTCATCGTAATAAAGGGAAGATGTTGCAGTACCAGTTCCAAGAGAAACCATAATTATCCTTTTACTTAAAGGTTCAATGTTTTCCCTTCTTAAAATTTTAATAACCTCTATGAAGGCTGACATTGCAGGATTGTTAACAGCCACACCGCCGTCAATAAATGTCCCCTTTCCTTCAATTTTATAGGGTTCAAAATATGTGGGTGCTGCTGATGTTGCTCTTGCAACGTCTTTCAAGTAAACATCCTTATATCTCTCATCATAGTTAGCAAAAAATACTGCATTCCTGCTTTCCATCTCGTAAGATGGGATTAAAACAGGCTTGAGGGTATCTTTTAAGCAATAATTCTGCAAATTCTCTGCGAGTACACCTTCTATTCCTTTGCGGCTATATTTTTCACCTTTTGAAAGGTAATTCAGGCAAGTGAAAGCATTTTTCTTAAATATCCTGTTAGCTCCATCATTACTGTATATATCTACAATCTTGCTTGCAGGGACAGGATCAGGTCTGTTTAGGAGCAGGGAAATTATCCCGCCTGTTGATGTCCCGGCGAAAAAATCAAATAATTCATGTATTTTTTTCTGTGTTTGCTGTTCAATTCTTGCAAGCAGTAATGCCGGAATAAATCCCCTTATCCCGCCACCATCAATAGATAATATTTTGATTTCATTTTGATGCTCAAACAAATTTGTTTCCTCATTCTATAAATGATTCAAATACCATTGAACTTTATTTCTAATAAAATCGCCAATTTCAGCAGGTTTAACTTCAGGATACGGTGGAAAATAGCAAATATCAATCTTTCCACAGCTTGTGGTTTTAGGATGAGAATCGCCAAACTCTTTATGAGTTAAAACCGTTTCTGGAGTTATTTCTATTTTATACTTTTTGCAAAGTTCTGCCAGAAATTTAAATGCAGCTTCACATTGTTTTTTTGTTAAAGGGTAACTACCAACCTGTTTTGAATTGCAGAAGCCAAGCATTCCGCAAAGGGCAACACCGATACTTCCAGTGTTGCCACCGCCTGTGTGGGCAGCATAACCTCCGCTTCTGCAATTCAGATTGTCTTCAGGTTTGTATCTTCCACAATGGACATTTCCATCGCAACCAATCATAAAATGATAATGCCGTTTGTCAGTATCATTAGGGGTATTTTGACCTGCTGTCCAGTGAAGGATTATTCTCTTCAAAGACATAATTAAAAATTTTGTATTTTTTGCAATAACGTTTGATATGTCGATTTTAATGTGTCCGGAATTAAAGATTCAATATCAACCATTATTTGAACTGCATCTGCTTTTTTACCTGCTTGTAAAGCAACTTTTACATCATCATAGTTATTTTTGAAAAACGACTGAACACCTTTAGGAAGAGCTTCCCAGTCTTTTTCAAGAGCCTGTAATTTCTGTTCCTGTTGTTCTTTTTCAGTATCTTCTATTACTTGACTTCCATTCCATTTATAAATTTTTCCATCGTCAGGAATTTCAACAAGCTCATAGAAATCTTTTCCTTCAAAGTCAGTATCAATCTGACCATAGAATGTTTCATTCGTATTTTTATTTAATATTTTGCATTGTTTATACATTTAAAAACTCCTTTCTATGATAACCTGTAAATCCCAGTTAGCTGCTGTAGGATTAATATATTGCCTGTTTGTTTTATTTACTAAATACAAACCGCTATTACCGCTGATAAAATCTATACTATTGTTATTAGGTATTGTTATCGGGTCTAATGGAATATATTGTGCGCCGTTATAGAAACCACTTACTATTCCCTTTTCTCCAACAGCAAATCCTCCTTCAGTGGTTTTACAAACCAAATAATGAGTAATTTTGATATTTTTACTGTTAATATTATGTACAATATTAGTTGTTGTATTAGTTGCAGGACAGGATTGGGATTTAATGAATTTACCATTAAACGCATAACTAACAGGTGTTCCAATCGTTCCCGATGTTCTTGTAAATTCGCCAAGTTTAGTATATTGAGTTGCTACCCATGCACCGGCAACACGTTTATACGGAACCATAGGTTTAACACCTATATTTAGCCAGTAATCCCCATCAACAGGAGATGTTGGAGCTTTAATATCCTCTGTAATAGTCTTTGTAGTTACTAAAGGATTTTGTCCTTTTTCTTTAATAACTGTATATGTTCCATCTGAAGAAATGCTTGAAATAGTATAATCTGCGCTTATTGTTTCCAGAGAACCATCAGGATAAGCTATTACAAGGTTAGGATTGCTACTGCCAGCTTCAATTTTAATGCTTGAATTGTCAATTTTACTTATAAAACTTGCATATCCATTAGCATCAACCTTGCCTGACACAGCAGAATAAGGAACCTTACCATCTTGTGGTGAAACATTGTCATATTTTAAGTGCATAAGGTTATCATTCACCTTATCCACATCGCAGGCTCCTCCGCCCTGCATTGCATTATCTGTCCAAGTGTAAGTTGTCATTTCATTCTCCTTTCGGTTTATTAATATCCTTTTACTCTAATATCTACTTGTGCTGTTATTGCTGTTCCTGAATTGTTATAAGCTTTCACCGTTGCCTGAGATGTAGTTTTGGAAGTAACTACGCAGTATCCGTTTGTTCCGTCTGAAATATTTGCAACAACTGCAGGTATATTTGCGTAAGCCGGATCAAAATTAACCGTTACTCCATTAGCAGCTACTGATATTACTTGATCTTCAAAATAAAAGTCTCTATCAGGTACATCTATATTGACTATAAAGTTTGACACGGCTGTATAATTATTGTTTGGACTATTTAATGTGATTTTAAACTGGTAATATCTGAAGGTAGAACTACCCTGAGAGAAGATTTGCCAGTCAGTCCACGTTATATTATCTTCGCTATATTTCCATTCAACTATTATATTGCTGGCATCGTCTCTGCTGCTTAAATCATAGTTAACACTGATTATTGAAGTTAAATTAGTACCTATATCATAAACTTTAGTGGTATATGATCCTGTAGATTCAACTTCAGAACCCCAGTAACCGTCAGGAGCATAGTCTTTGCCTGTATCATCCCAAGTGCCTGAACTTGTCCAGGTATCAACAGAATCAAGCGCAACTCTGTTATAAACCCCATAGCAATTAACGAAAGTTCCTGCTGACAGGTCATCATCAAAAATATTTTCATTTAAAATAGTATTAACTTCCTGAATGTCGCTGACAACTATTGTTGAAAGCGTTGGATTAGCAGAGTAATTACCATATTTGTTAACTGCACATATCCAGTATTTAAATGTTCCTTTCTGGATATTTAATACCGTATAACTTGAACCTGTAAGGTCTTTGGCAACAACTCTGGATTCATTCCATGAATTTCCTTCCCTGATTTCATATGTGGCAATAGGGTTAGAAATAGGTTGCCATGTTAATATAATGGAATTAAGATTCTGAGCGGATGCCAAATTTTGAACATCATCAGGAGTATCAAGAACATCGGTAAGGTTAACCGTATTAAATACAGGGGCTACACTGCCTAATGTGTCAGCATAAAGAGCAGAATTGAATTCCCTGCAAATTAGCTGAATTTGACCTTCCTGGGTTTCATTCATACTGACGATAACCATCTTTTTATTGACATAGCCCATAAATGTGCTTGTAAGGTCTATAATATCGCCCGGAGTCCTGTCCAGAGCCTTTTTAGTTGTCATAAATGAAAAGAATTTATCGCATGTGTTAGCCTGATTAAGGTAAAACCACGCTAGTCTTGATGCCTGCTTAAAACTCGTTACACCAAGTGCTACAATTTCTTGTACAATCGGAGGATCGTTAAGGAATGTATCTGCTTCTGCAACCGCATAAGCTCTTGCATACTGATTATCCGGATCCATATACCTGACTTTAAATATATCGCACCTTTGCTCTTTTGGAGTTGTCCAGAATACTTCACTATCAGCAATTATGTCATCTTGTGTAAATGATTGTACTGATGCTGCATCATCTTCTATTGTAATTGATGCTTTACTGCCGTTATATTTAAGAAAACCACGGCAACAGATCAACATTTCATTTAACCAGTCCTGTCTTGTTTTTCTTGTATCAAGAATCAGATTAAGCGTATATCTGGTATCTTTTATAGACATAGTCTGACCGCTGGCTGAAGCGGAGAAATTGGAAGCAACTGTTAAGGCTGTATCACTGCTAACTTCTGTAACATCTTTGCTTTCTCCATTAATTGTAACCTGATCGCCGACTTTCACTTCGTTTTTAAATTTGGTTCCCGAACCCGTAACAGTACTTGATCCTGAAGTTACGCTTACCGTTCCTGTTGCATTAACCGGATTTATCTTTTCATCACAATAGCTAGCTGCATCAATAAAGCTCTGGATGTCAATATTGCTATGAGACAAACCACAGCCGTTATAGCAGGTTAAGAAGTCTAAAATGCACCATATAGGATTATTAGAATACACAGTTGTATAGGCTGAAGTATCTGTATAAATCCTTACGGCTTTCCCCTGCAAGACAGCACTCACATCCATATAGTTATTAGCAACCTTCAAGCCTGATTTAATCCTCAAAGCAAGATAAGCCGTATATTTTAAACCGCCAACAAGTTCTGCCTTATCAGCTTGAGTATCCCCCGGAACCCTATCATCAATTTGCTGTACACCGTCTCCCAAATAAGCTGTATAAGTACAACCATTAAGAGCAGAATCATTAATTAAAATGTCATTGATTCTTATATCAGAAAATCCGGTTATTTTACCCTCTGCAAAGCATACTAATGCGTTAAAGCTTGTTGTTCCCGAACTTTGCCATATTTTATTGCCTGCAGCTCTAGCTTTTCCATAGACTATAGGTACAGACAAACAATTATTCGCCTGTGTCTCTAAAGAACCAAACCTATAAGCAGGACTTTCGTAGTCAAAGCCTAAATTGTTTCTATCTGTAACACTCATATATTTTCCTCTATATCTAAATTACCTTTATTCTAATGTTATTCTGTTGGTGTAGGAATTATCACTGACGGATAACCTCCAAAATTAGTGACATTACTTAAAACCTTACATCTTGTCATGGTTTTATCACATTTTGTCTCAGCTCCAGCGTATGTACACCTGCTATCTTTAAATCTCCACTGACAATTAACATCAAAAATCATGTTAGGACTCAGTGAAGAATAATTATTTAGAATCCTTTCAACAGTAAATACAAATGTTTTTGCTGTTAACTGGATTTTATTAATCTTTCCATCGAATAATAATACAGGATCTCCGATAATTGTGGTTGTGTTCCCGTCGAATATGACTTCTTCGACTTTACAACCTCTATTAGTTAGGACATCGCCATTAGTTGCAACTAACGCTGCAAATTCCTGAGCAATATCAGAAACACTTATAGACATAGTATCGGTCGTCCCGTCAAGAGAAGTTTCTATGCCAGATGTTTGCATCATCCTTGCATAATATGTATTTGAATTAATAACTATATTTGCGATGGAATCATTCGCCAAAATCCTGAATGGACCGCTATCAAGACTAATGGTAATCAGGGTTCTGGTTTTTAGAGCAGCCTTCGCAATTTCTGTTTTTTGTGCAACAGTTAAACCTCTACCCATTATTCAACCACCTCCACAAACTGAATGCTAAAAGTGGAATAACCTGATTCCATAATATTAAAATTAAGCACATCAGAAGCAAACCTGACAAGATATGTTTCACCGTCTCCACCTTTATCCGAATCCCACGTCCAGTTAAAAGCAGTTTTTCTCCCTTTTTGGCTTTTGAAAAAGGTTGCTACAGCCGTTGTATTTGTCGGATTTTTCTCAAAATCAAGTACCCAGCTCATTCTTGGATTAGTCCATGTATCTCGTCTTTGCTCTTTTCCTGTGAATGTCTCATCCACAATGGTTTTAAACTGAATTGAGTTAACGTGTGCCTGTTTGTAAGGATAATTGAATGTGTCTACCATATTTGTTTACCTCTTTTTTATCTGAGTATCACTTTTATATTGTTACCACGGAAGGAATGCTAATGCTGTGAGTGCCCAGGAAAGAGCTGTTGCAACTGCTGTTCCAACAGCAGCTATAGCTGTTCCTATAATTGGAATATTTGTTAGTGCTGTCCATACAACTCCTAATTGTGTTGTTACCCAAGTAGATGCAGTACTTAGAGCTTGTCCAATAGGAGCCCAGGCACTACTCATAGCCTGACCTAATGCAGTCTTGGCAATAGATTTCCAAGCTGCTTGTGCAGCCCATTTGCCTAGAGAATACATATCACGATAACCTTTTGCTTTTTGCAATTTTGCATCCACTTTTTTCAGGTCTCTGCCATATAATTTATTTTTAATACGTGCGATATTATATGCCGCAACATAATCTCCAGCTAATTTAACACCGCCATAAAGAACATCTTTTATCTTTTGAGAATTAGGCGTACCAGATGGCTTTTCGTGATCAAACGGCTGGGCTGCAACTCCCGGCGGCTGGGAAGTATCAGAAAGATCGGGGATTCCCTCCAGTCCTATTGGTTTACCATCCTGATTCATCACTCTTGCTGTTGCACTATAATTTACCTGCTCTGTTGCCGGGTGGTAAAAATCCTTTATTTCTACTTTGCCCTGAAGGACATTACCGGATGGCTTATCAAACATGGCACTCCAGGCATCTTTGCCCATTTGACCAAGGGTCTCAATGGTTTCGCCTCTTTTAAAGAATTCCTTTAATGACTCAGAATACTGTTGATTAGTCAACGAAGGGTCTTTCATTGAGGGGTCATGTTTTAAATACTGCGCCTGCTGCTGAGGAGTCAACGATGAAGGATCGTAATGTCCTTGTCGTGGTGCTGGATCATGTTTTAAACGATCCGCTGCCATTGATGGCGTCTCGGCATTTGGGTCATTAAATCTTAAATTTGGATCAGTACCTGAACTAGCGTGTTTTAAGTCAGGATGGTTTCCTGCTATTTCTTCAACGAAATTCTGGAATTTTTTTTCAAATTTATCTAATTCTTTTAAATAAGGATTAATATATTTTTCTTTTAAAGCAGCAATTTGATCATTTAATATTTCATTGTTACGTCGAATTTCTTCTTGTAATATTCGGGTTTTTAAGTCTTGTAACTCTTTATAAGCTTTCTTATCTGTTTTAAGCAGATAATTTTCAAATTGAAGCAACCAAGAGTCAGCTAAAAAACCTTGAGGCTCCCAGGCTGGATCATTTGCGTGTGCCGGTATATTATAGAGCATGTTAGTAAGCGATTCTAAGTAAAGAATACCAACGCCTGTTCTAACTGTACCAGCTTTTATATGCCCACCAAAGGCTTTTGCTGTTATAGCCTCATCTAATGCTCCTTTTCCAGCAAAGTAGCCTGTGATACCTGCTGTTGCTCCTGCTTTCCAGTCGCCTGTTTCTGCCCAGGTGATTCCACCACCCACAATAGAGCCCTGTCCTGGCTTTATAGTGCCAACTTTTTTGGCTAAATTTATACTTGTAGAGTCATGTTTTCTAAATGCCCTTCTCTTTATTACATTTGCAAGTGAATTAAATGTGCCAGATCCCCAATCCCAAAGATTTGATGCCAGGTTACTCTGTTCATTAATATTTTTTTCTTTGTTTGACATAATATACCTTTTCTATAGTTACTAGAATTTGTGTTTTAATGAGTTATATATAATACCTAATATTATTGCTAGAATTATTACAATAACTTCTTTAACAAGTTTTTCGGGAAAAATTTTATTAAAATAAAAATCTTTTAAAGCATAACCAATTTTGTTACTAATCCATAAAACCCCAAATGTTCCTAAAAAACCTAAAACTAAACCGACAAAATCATTAATAATAAGATCTACAGAATTCCAGTCATCAAAAGGAATGGCAAAATTTTCTTTCAATTTTATATAAGCTAAGCCAATTAAAGGAAAATAAAAACTAATTTTTAAAATAGCTTTTTTACTTAACTGTTCTTTATATTTTTGACTATAAATTATGCAAATTAATAAAATAGCTAATGTAAATGATAAAAAATCCTTGATTAATAAAGTAATATCTTCATCTGGATTTATTTTTGTATTAGATAATATTTCGTATAGACTAATAGAAAAATTTTGAATAAAAAGTAAAAGAATAAATCCTAAATGAGATGAAGCATACATCAAAAAAGCCAAAATTATGGGCTTTTTAAGCCAAGATTCATATATTTTAATAATTTTTTCATCATTTGCCATTATTTATTTTTCTCCCCGATTAATTTTTTGAACCTCTTGAAATTTTTTAGAAATTGTTTTTGAGGCATCGTTATCAAGTCCAATTGTATTTTTAAATAATGTTAAACATTTTTTAAAATAATCTTCAGCTTCTTTATATCTTTTTTGTGCTACATATAAATCTCCAAAGTCTTCATACAAGGCTAGCGTTTCTGTATTATCAAGTAACTTATTGCTAATTCCAATTTCCAAAGCCTTTTTATAGAATTGTTCAGCTTCTTTATATTTTTTTTGCTCTTGCCTGATATTTCCCATTAAACTATATATCTTCATTATGTCCTGTGTATACTTATCAAATTTTCCATTAAAAATTGATAATGTTTCATTTGCTGTGTTTTCAGCCTCTTTAAATTTATTCTGGTTAAAATAATTTGTACCTAATAAACTCAACACTCTAGCAACCGTTGGGTCATTATTCCCTAATATTTTTCTAAACTTAGAAATGCAATCTTTATATAAAATTTCAGCTTCTTTATACCTTTCTTGTGCATTATAAGTACCAGCTAACAACATATGAACACGAACTGTATAATAATCATCTTCTCCTAATATTTTTGAGTATATTGATATGGATTTATTTAATATTTCTTCAGCTTTTTTATATTTACCTTCACTTAGATAAAGTATTCCTAAATTTTCCAATATATAAGCAATATCTGTATCATCTCTTCCATAAAAATTTCTAGCCATGACAAGGGATTTTTTATATAATTCTTCTGCTTCCTTGTATTTACCTTGTTTTCTATAAATAGTCCCTAAATTTCCATAATCATTTGCAATTTTAATATCTTCCATTTCATTCCATTCAGCAATATTCAGAGCTTTTTTATATAGCTTTTCAGCTTTAATTAGGTTGCCACTTTCATATGCTTTATCCCCCGGCAGGGCGTATCTATCGTAAAGCAATCTGGGGAAATTAATTATAATAGCCAAAAGGACTACAATGATAATAAAATTAGCAAATATAGAACTACCTAACGAGGAACCCTTTTCGTCTGAAATTTTAATCTGTATATTTTTCTGTTCTTCAAGATATTTAATTATGTTTTCTTTAAGTTCATCAGATTTAGCGAGAATAGTAGAACTCAAGCTGAATTCATTTTTACTAAATACTGTTAAAATGCCCGTATTAAACCAACCTTTATTGCTTTTTATTTCTTCAATTTCATCAAGTAAAATACTTTTATTATTTCCAAAGTAATGAAGACGCTTAAAAATTATTCTTTTATTAGTAACTAAAAAATTTGAAACAAAATAACGATCTATTTGTGTCCAAATAATGAAAAGAATTCCACCAACGATTAGTAATTGTCCATCTCTCCCCATATGCCAAAGAACAGGAGCCATCAAGAATATTATAAAAAGGGACAAACAAATAGTAATAACATCAATAATAATGCTTTCTTTAGAATATTTTTTAGCCTGATAAATAATCTTTTCATCAGGATCTAATCCGTTAATATTTGGATTATTTTTGCTTTGTGTTTGAAGATTAAGCATAAAATTACTTGCTTTATTTAGTCCCCAATATATAAATGCAAAGTTAACCAGCAATGAAAAAAGTAAAAATAATAGCCCTAGATAAGGTAAAAAAATAAATGAAAGAATTGTACAATATAATGCTGTTTTAAAGCTTACATTCTTAGGTATTGGTTCATTATATTTTCTTGTATGCAACCAGCTAACGAAAATTATAGATAAAACAGTTCCGATAAAAGATAAAGATGGAAGATCAATATTGCCAAGCACTTTAAGACTAACGTCAATTAATTGTAATACGCTTGATATACCAAAAATTATAATTGTCAAAATTATCGGCTTTTTTAACATTTAATTATTTCTATCCTGTCTTTATAACTATCGATTTTTCTTTGCATCTCATCAAACCGGTCTTTCTCAATGTGAAGGACTTTATCATCGTAAAAATGCTTCCACTCGACCATATTATCAGTTTCTTTATACTCGGAGTCCATAATACCGTGCAATATGGCTTTCTTGTAGCCCAATTGAATCGCATAATCCAGCGCAAAAGTTGCTACGGTCTGCGAGCCGATCAAATCCTTGTTCGGTTCAAAGATATGATGAGGTTTTATTCCTGAGTATTTCATATAAAAATAAAAGTTGTATTTCTGTGTAACTATCTTTTGATCTTTGTAATTGTCCTTTACATAGCCGTTGAAACAGTCGAGGTCAACAAACATCCAGTAATCAACGTCGGGGTAATATACGGGGAACCTGTTCAGTCCTATCGACGGACTTTCGGGTTTCTTTAATCCCCTGATGCTGTCGCTGCAGCCGTATATGTGGACAGTATTATTCATTAAAGATCTACTTTAGATTCATTGATTACATAATCCCTGACTTTTCTGCCATTTGTTGCATTTATAGTTGGAATAGCTATCCCGCTAGCTGATACGATAGCGTAGTTCTGGGCTCTATAACCTATTTGAACAGATAAGGCTTTGCATTTGTACAATACAAGGTGAAAATCGCCTATATCATCTGTAGAGTAATTAATTTTGCCTTCCAGCTTAAAATATTTAGGCGTACTTGAGTCATATACGGTGAAAGTATGTTTTTGATCAGGTGTAGTACCTGTTGTTGAGAGTGAACCGCCTTCTAAGATGTTTAGAACGTCAAGACTGACTTTAGCATTAGCAAATGACCAATATATAGATTGGAGTTTTTGGTAATATCCATCTACTTCTTCATCCTGCATCAATGGTTTCTGGATATAGTTGGGACTCAGGTCGATATTCTGCATGCCCGGAACGTCGACTGCGCTTCCGTATGTTAAACTTCCTGCTGTATCAGCAGTTACTTCGAATATTTTTACATCATCAAGACCTAATAGGCCGGATTCTTTTGGTAATGTCATATTTATATCTCCTTATTAATCTCTGCTGGTATTAAGTACGATATTGAAAGTGAAATAGAACTTTCCGGTATCCTCCTGGGAAAAGCGTGGAGGCTGTACGGTAATAAAGAACATTTTTCTGTTATTGGTGCTGCAGACCTGATATCCGTTTTCTTCGCCTGCTAATGCCCTATAGACATCCCATGCCTTATCCTGCCCTGTATCATAATCTGTGTTTCTTACAGTTATGGTAATTGTTTGCTGGATATCTTTAATCCCCGGTGGAATCAATGCCCTGGATGTCGCAGCGTTTTCTAAATTTGTCATAACACTGTCTGCTGTGGTGATAACAATTACATTATCAGGTGAAGAAGGAACAGCGCCAATCTTAATGTTAGAATCATCGCCGATACTTGCGCTTTTTAGTAACTGTCTTACATCTTTTTCTATCATTTCTTTCCTCCAAAATAGTTTTTTAAACTGTCTCTGTTATTATTATTTCATTCAAAAAATTACCAGCGTATATCTAACGTCTGGCAATCCGTATAAAATCAAAGGTTTTGTAATTAATATGTTTTTTAAAGATAAAGCAAAGATTTTCAAGTTGTTTAATTTCCCATACCCTATCGATCCATAAATATAAATATTTTTGTATTATAAAGAGAATATTTTTTGTTTAGTTTACTTGACAGCTATCTTTTATCATATTTTATGTCTATTATACTAATTTGAATAAATTTTGCAAGTAAAGATTTATACACCTGGAGAATGACTGATTAAATCACTAATTATAGAAATATTATTATTTTTTCAGCTTTACAATGCACCAAGATCATTTTTAATACTGGGTTAAAGGTCTTTTAAACAGCAATAATTTAATTATAACTATATAAAATTTTAAAAATTTAATGTGCTGAATAAATTATTTAAGCATGCCTTTATTAAATTAATGATTTTATTATGCCTGACATAATTAACTTTTTAAGTAAACTACTTCAGTATTATATACATGAAAGATATAAAAGTGCTTTTAGGAAAACGCATAAGGGAGATAAGAAAATCTCAAAATCTAACTCAGGACGCTTTAGCTGAGCTGGTTGGAGTTGAATCGCCAAGCATCAGCAATATTGAAAACGGGAAATATTACCCAACTAACGAGAATTTACAAAAAATTGCTGAAGTTTTAAAGGTAAAACCTTATGAACTATACATGTTTGAACATTTGAGACCTGCCGATGAGCTGAAAGACGAAATGCTTCAAGCTTTGGAGAACAATGAAAAACTTACAAGACTAATGTATAAGTTTTTTATTTCCGTTAAATAATACGTGATTTAAATATCACTGTTATCAGTCATTATATCCCGTGTGTATTTATCTAAATTAGAATTTTTAATTTTTAAACCAACATTTGCCACAAGAGCCAGTAAGGAGAACATATTTAAAAATTCAATTCTTTTGAGAGTTGGGCCTAATTTATAAACCTCTTTGTTTATCCAGTTAAATCTTTCCTGTAATTCTTCAGGGGGCATATTTTGGGGCTTCATAACCACATGATTGCAGTCATACATTGACCAATCGTGTTCGATTATTCTATTTTCCCGTTTCATCTTTTCATAAAACGGCGTACCGGGAAATGGAGTGTTAAGCGTGAATCGGGGCATATCTATATGCGTTTTATTAATGAAATCAAGTGTTTGCTTGAAAACCTCCTTTATATCTGAATCAAATCCGAATACAAAACTTCCTGCGACTGTGATGCCTGCTTTATGAAACTTTTTTATTGCTTCCTGATATTTATACACTGTATTAAAGCCTTTAAATATCTCATTTAAGGTATTCTGATTAACTGATTCAAAACCAATAAGTACACTCCTGCAACCGCTTTTTGCCACCAGTTTTAATAATTTTTCGTCATCCGCAAGATCTATTGTCGCTGGGGCTACCCAGTTTTTCTTTAGAGGGATCATCGCCTCACAGAGTTTCCTTAAATATCTCTGATCGCTGGTTATATTTGGATCGTAGAATTCTATAAACTTTGACTTTATGCTTTTAATTTCTTCAACGACTTGCTCAATAGGTCTTTGATGATAACCACAACAAACATAAGGCTGGACACAAAATTCACAGTTATTATCACAGCCGAAAGTTGCCTGAACACCATTAAGTTTAACTTTAAATGGAGATTTATTATTATAGCAATCCCTGTCCGGCAATGGCATTTTTGATAAATCAAGGTTTTCAAGCTGTGTATAAATTCTTTGAAGCTTATTTTCCTTAAAATCTCTCAACATCTGAGGAAAAGATTCAACAGCAATTCCACAGATAACAGAATCGGCGTGCTGTAATGCCTCCTGCGGATTTAAAGTTGCATGTACGCCTCCCATAACGGTAGGAATTCTCTTTGACCTGAAATAATCAGCATATTTATATGCCCTGTTAACGGTTGGTGTAATTGCAGAAATAGAGATTAAATCCGCATCAATATTTTCTTTGTCAATCTTCTCAATGCTTTCATCATAGATTTCGATCTGTATATCAAGTTCTTTAGGAACTAGCGATACCAAAACTGGTATAGTTAAAGGGATTGTAGAGAGTGGATATACATTAAATCTTCCCTTTGTGTATCTAAAAGGAACTCCTTTAGGCAGGATTATTGCTATTTTGCTTAATTTTGCCATGTATATAAAACTTTTTAATTATCTTTTAAAAATTGGTTTTAAACTTAAAATAAATGGTATAATAAACAGAAATTATATTTTAATAAATGTGAAAAATGAAGAAAAAAGAAGTTAAAACAAATTTATCTCAGGAGCAACATACTAATATGTTAGATCCTGAAAAACCAATGTTTCCTATTAGTGTTGTAGCAGACATTCTCAAGGTTCACCAGAGAACTTTAAGAATTTATGATGATGAAAATATTCTTGTTCCATCCAGATCACAAAAAAATAGGAGGTTATACTCTTTTAATGACATTGAAAGAGGTAAATTTATTCAATTTATGACACAAAATTTAGGAATTAACCTTGCAGGTATAAAAATTATTATTCATCTGCTTAAACAACAAAAGATTCCGCCCACTCAATACCTGGATCATATAAACCAAGCTGGTCAGGAACTCAATATTTTAAAGCAAAATTAAAAGATTTCTCAATTTAAGTTTTGGAGTTAATTTTAAATAAATTAAGGAGAAGAATTTGTTGCTTTGGAATTATCCCAGATAACTCTTCCATCTTCAATTTTTACTTTATGGATATCTTCAAGGCTTTCTTCGGTAAGAAAATATCGATAATCAATTTTCTTTTCAAGCAAAACAAATTTATTATAGGAAAAATTATAAAAAAATATAAAACTGCCTACCTGACACAGTAATAAAATAGAAAATCCAACCAGCATCCATTTAGTTGTATATTTTTCAATTTTTTGAAGCTGCTTATCCATTAACTCTTTACAGGTACAATGAGCCTCTTCAAATTCCCTGCTTCTTTCTAGCAAACTTTTTACAGTGCCCATACACTTGTCCTTTTCTTTTCATTTTACTTTTGTTAAATTTATGGTAATTTAAAGAAACATAATAAACAATAGCTGTTATTCAGACTTCAGGGTAAAGGAAAGTTAAGCAATGCCCTTTAGAGATAAGAGCTTATCGATATTCAGCCCCAGCGAAAAGATT
>Ga0154583_1040_pt1 | contig 26273 bp, 39 predicted proteins | sample RifGroF2_FD_116012 | JGI IMG/M metagenome (GOLD analysis project Ga0154583, IMG submission 116012) | Candidatus Melainabacteria bacterium GWF2_37_15 | reverse complement strand
TAGGTTTATTTGGAGAAAAACTGGGCATGACCCAGATTTATGATGAAGACGGATTAGCAATTCCTGTCACAGTCATAAAATTAGAAAAATTAACAGTAACTCAAATTAAAACAAAAAATAATGATGGCTATAACGCTATTCAAGTAGGCTTTGGTGAAGTTAAGAAAAGAAAACTCACAAAAGCCGAATTGTCGCATTTAGAAAAAAATAACCTGCCTGCATTTAAATATCTTAGAGAATTCAAAGTTGAAAATCCTCAGGAATTTAAAATTGGGCAGGAAATTGATTTTTCTGTATGGGAAAGCGTTAAAAAAGTTGATGTAACCGGAAAATCAATTGGTAAAGGTTTTCAGGGAACAGTAAAACTTCATAATTTCTCAAGAGGACCAATGACACACGGTTCAAAAAATCACAGAGAACCAGGATCAATTGGTGCAGGTACTACGCCAGGAAGAGTTATTAAAGGACTCAAAATGGCAGGCCAGATGGGAAATAAACAGGTAACTGTTAAAAAACTTACTCTGGTTAGAATAGATAAAGATAAAAATTTGTTACTTATAAAAGGTTCTGTTCCAGGGCCAGAAGGCAAAATGGTCGCAATCATGCCTTCAAGAACAGTCTGGAATGCAAAGTAAAGGATAACAATAATGACAAAACAATTAATAATTTACAATAGTGACGGAAGCCAATTAGGGCCTATCGATATAGATGAAAAAGTATTTGGTACAGAACCAAATATGCATGTAATGCATCTTGCCTTAAAAAGACAGTTAAATAACGCCCGCGCAGGCACAGCAAGCGCAAAGACACGCTCTGAAGTGCGTGGCGGTGGTAAAAAACCCTGGAAACAAAAAGGTACAGGAAGAGCAAGAGCAGGTAGCACGAGAAGTCCTCTGTTTGCTGGCGGTGGCGTAATTTTTGGGCCAAAGCCAAGAGATTACAGTACTTCAATGCCGGTTAAAGCAAGAAGACTTGCATTAAGATCAGCTCTTTCAGCTAGAACAGAAAGTATTAAACTTATAAAAGATTTTTCAGCTATTACAAACCCAAAAACCAAAGAATTTATTAAAGTACTTGATTCACTTAGCGTTAGCGGAAAAATTCTTGTTATTACAGAATTTAATAATGCTGAGAACCAACATTTAAAACTCGCATCAAGAAATGTGCCTAACGTAAAATTAATATTGCCATCTAATATTAATGTTAAAGATATTCTTGAAGCTGATCAGATTGTAATGACTGAATCAGCATTAAATGAAATAACAGAGAGGTTAAATAAATAATGAGCACAGAATACTTATATCAAATAATTAAAAGACCTCTAGTATCAGAGAAATCAACAAGTCAGACATCTTTGCAAAAATATACTTTCGAAGTAACCAAAGATGCTACTAAAATTGATGTCAAAAAGGCAGTAGAAATGCTTTTCCCTGGAAGAAAAGTAGAAACCGTAAGAACAGTCTATATGCCAAGTAAAGAAAAAAGACGCGGTAAAAAAAGTGGAAGAACGCAATCAGGCAAAAAAGCAATAGTTACCATAAAAGGTGAACCTATTGAAGAATTATTAGGAGCTTAACACAAATGGCTAACCGTAAATTAAAACCAACAACACCCGGACAAAGATTCGTTACAATAAGCGACTTTGCCGAGATAACAACAGATAAACCTGAAAAGTCCTTATTAAGAAACTTGAAAAAACATTCAGGAAGGAACAATCAAGGAAGAGTAACATGTCGCCACCAGGGCGCTGGCCATAAACAAGCATACAGGATTATTGACTTTAAAAGAGATAAAATTAATATTCCTGCAACTGTACAAACAATTGAATATGATCCAAACAGAAACGTAAGAATAGCTTTGGTTTTCTATGCTGACGGTGAAAAAAGATATGTTCTGGTTCCAGTGGGATTGAAAGTTGGAGATACCATCCAGAGCGGACCCGAAAGTGAAATTAAAAGCGGTAATGCACTGCCATTGGAAAACATTCCTCTTGGTACAATAGTGCATAATATAGAACTCATCCCCGGCAAAGGCTCACAACTTTGCAGAAGTGCAGGCGCAGGCGCCCAGCTTATGGCAAAAGAAGGAGATTATGCCACATTAAAGTTACCAAGCTCAGAAATGAGAATGGTTCGCAGAGAATGCTACGCAACTGTTGGCGTTCTTGGAAATATTGACTATAAAAACCAGAAACTGGGTAAAGCCGGAAGAAAACGCTGGATGGGAATCAGGCCTACAGTTAGAGGTTCTGTAATGAACCCTGTAGATCACCCTCACGGCGGAGGAGAAGGCAAATGTCCTATCGGTGGACAGCCAAAAACACCATGGGGCAAACCAGCGCTTGGTAAAAAGACCAGAAAAAACAAACAATCTGATAAACTAATTGTCAGAAAACGTAAAAGGAGTAATTAATGTCTCGTTCATTAAAAAAAGGACCATTTGTTGAAGAATCATTGATGAAAAGAGTCGATGAGATGAATAAATCAGGTAACAAAAAAGTAGTAAAAACCTGGTCAAGGGCATCGATGATAATACCTGACATGTTAAATCATACAATAGCAGTACATAACGGGAAATCACATGTCCCGATTTATATAACAGAACAGATGATAGGGCACAGGTTAGGTGAGTTTGCGCCAACACGTATATTTCGTGGACATGCAGGCTCTGATAAAAAGGCCAAAAGAGCTTAAAAATAAGAGAGGCTAAAAATGGAATCAAACGCAAGAGAAAGATATATAAGAATGCCGGCTAGAAAGATCAGGCGCGTTATTGATGCGGTTCGCGGCAAAAGCGTGAGTGAAGCGGTAAATATTTTGAAATTTATGCCGTATTTCGCAGCAAAAGTAGTGGAGAAAAATATTCGATGCGCTGCTGCTAATGCTACGGAAAGATGGGGCTCAGATATCAGTGAGTTAGTCGTTTCTGAAGCCTACGCTGATGACGGCCCTACTTATAAAAGAGCAAAACCCCGCGCGCAGGGCAGAATGTATAAAATACAAAAACGCACTTCACACCTTACTGTTGTTGTTAAAGTGAGTGAAGAGCTGAAAAAGAAACTTGAAGAAAAGAAAAAACAGGCTAAAAAGGCTACAACTAAAGCAAAAACAGCAACTAAAAAAGCTCCGGCTAAACCTGCCAAACAAGTAATAGTAGAAGAAAAACCAGCCGAAGTTATACAGGAAGCAAAACAGGAATTAGAACAGGGCATAACTCCTCAAACAGTAGAAATGCAGCCTGAAATTGAAAGTCCTGCAGAAGCGGAAGCTGAAGTAAAAGAAATTAAGCCGGAAGTTATCCAGCATGAATCACATACAGTAGAAACACAAGAAGAAAGTAAACAGGAGGAATAACCTTGGGTCAGAAAGTACACCCTACAGGATTTAGAATAGGCGTTATAAAACCCTGGTTAAGCAATTGGTACGCAGGCAAAAGGGCGTATGTTGAGCTGCTTGATGAAGATAATAAAATCCGTAAATACATAAAGAAAAAATATTATTCTGCTGGAATAAGCAGGATTCTTATAGATAGAAAAGCCCAGATCGTCATAATTTCAATAGTAACAGCAAAGCCTGGAATTATAGTAGGAAAAGGCGGCCAGGGTATTGAAACTCTAAGAAAAGACCTCGGTAAATTCACATCAAAACGTGTCCAGCTTAATGTTCTTGAAGTTGCAAGAGTTGATGTTGATGCCCAGTTAATATCTGAATACATAGGCCAGGAACTGGAAAAACGTGTGGCTTTCAGAAGAGCAATGAAACAGGCTATTCAAAGAGCAATGAGATCAGGCGCTCAAGGTATAAAAGTTTGTGTTTCAGGCCGTCTTGGCGGTGTTGAAATAGCAAGAACCGAGTGGGCAAAAGAAGGAAGAATCCCTCTTCAGACTTTAAGAGCTGATGTGGATTATGGTTTCGCTGAAGCAGATACCATAATGGGCATAATTGGCGTTAAAGTCTGGATATTTAAAGGTGAAATACTTCCCGGCGAAAAAACAGATGCAAACATAAAATTTAAGACTACTCCGACCGAAGCAGGTGCTGCACCTGCCCAGCCAAGAGCAGGAAGAGGAAGAAGAGGTAAATAACAATGTTAATGCCTAAAAGGACAAAATATAGAAAACATATGCGCGGAAGGATGACAGGCACTGAATCCAGAGGCACTACGCTGAATCATGGTGAATTTGGCCTTCAGTCAATGGATCCATGCTGGGTTAACAGCCGTCAGATAGAAGCTGCCAGAAGGGCAATGACCCGTAGTATTAAAAGAGGCGGCCAGGTATGGATTAAAATTTTCCCGGATAAATCCGTTACTGCAAAACCAGCAGAAACCAGGATGGGTTCAGGAAAAGGTAACCCTGAATACTGGGTGGCAGTTGTAAAACCAGGCAGAATTATGTTTGAGATTGCCGGTGTTCCAAGAGATGTTGCAATACATGCACTTGAGCTGGCAGCGCAAAAATTGCCAAACAAAGTAAGAATAGTTGAAAGACACTAGGTGAGATTATGAAACTAACTGAAATCAGAGAACATACAATCGATGAACTCAAAGACAAGATTATTTCCTTGAGAAAAGAACTCTTTGATCTTAAAATACAAAAAGCCACATTTAAGCTTGAAAATGTTGCTGACATTGAGAAAAAAAGAAAATTAATTGCTCAAATTAAAACTATTATTAAAGAAAAAGGACTTAAAAATGCCTAAGAAAGAAAAAATAGGACAGGTACTAAATACAACAATGGATAAAACCGTAGTGGTTAAGGTTATAGAATATAACCCACATCCAAAATACAAAAAAATCATTTCCGAAACAAAAAAATATAAAGCACATAATGAAGGAGTAGACTGTGCAGTGGGCGATGAAGTCAGAATTATTGAAAATAGGCCCATAAGCAGGACCAAATTATGGAAAGTCGTTGAAGTAACGAAAAGGATGCAATAAAATGATACAGCAGGAATCAAGAATAAGAGTGGCAGATAATACAGGCGCCAAAGAACTTCTTGTAATAAGAGTATTAGGCAGCTCAAACAGAAGATATGCAAGTATCGGCGATAGAGTAATTGGTACGGTCAAAGAAGCATCGCCCAATATGCAGATAAAAAAATCAGAAGTAGTAACAGCAGTTATTATCAGGGTGTCTTCCACGAAAAAAAGGCCGGACGGCACAAGTATAAGATTTGATGATAATGCCGCAGTTATTATAAATAAAGAAGGAAATCCGCTTGGTACACGTGTTTTTGGGCCAGTTGCCCGTGAACTCCGTGACAAGGGTTATATGAAAATAATCTCACTCGCACCGGAGGTAATTTAAATGAAAACAAAGAAAGAAACCGGAAATAGTCTACATATTAAAACAGGTGACAGAGTCGTTGTCATATCCGGCAAAGATAAAGGAAAAATCGGCAACATAAAAAAAGCAATGCCTAAATTAAATAAGGTTGTTGTTGAAGAAGTAAACATGATCACTAAAGCAATGAAAGCAAATCCAATGGCAGGAGTCCAGGGTGGCCTAGTCAAGCTTGAAGCCCCTATTAACTCCTCAAAGGTTATGCTATACTGCCCAAAATGCGAAAAAGCAACAAGAATAACTTATAAAGTTCTTGAAAATGGGAAAAAAACCAGAGTCTGCAAAAAATGTAACGAACAATTTGATGTATAAAAAATGAGGTATATAAATTAAAATGCCAGTAACTAAAGACCTAAAAAATAGATATAAAGAAGATGTAATACCTGCCCTTAAAGAAAAGTTTGGGTATAAAAACATTCACGAAATCCCAAAACTTGAAAAAATAGTTATAAATATGGGAGTTGGTGAAGCAGTACAGAATATAAAAATTCTGGATTCTGCCGTGAGCGAACTGACAAGAATTGCCGGACAAAAACCAATTGTCCACAAAGCAAAGAAATCAATCGCTATTTACAAATTAAGAAAAGGAATGCCTATAGGTACAAGTGTAACTTTAAGAAGTGACAGAATGTACGATTTTATGCAAAAGCTCTGCTGCATTGTTCTCCCAAGGATAAGGGACTTCAGAGGAGTTAGCGATAAGAGTTTTGACGGCAGAGGAAATTATTCACTCGGGTTAAAAGAACAGATGCTTTTCCCTGAAATTAAATATGATGATGTGGAAATAGTTAAAGGTATGGATATCACAATAGTAACCACAGCAAAAACAGATGAAGAGGCAAGAACCCTTCTTGAAGAGATGGGAATGCCGTTCAGGAAAAAACAATAATATATCACTAAGGAATAAGGAGAAACATTTTGGCTAAAACGTCAATGATGAATAAAGAACAAACAAGAAGAGGGCTGGTTGCCAAAGGCAAATACCCAAAAGTCAGGCTGCGCAACAGATGTATCATTTGCGGCAGGCCAAGAGGATATCACAGGGATTTTGGCCTTTGCAGGATACATTTAAGACAGTACGCTCACAGGGGACTCCTCCCGGGCGTAACTAAAGCCAGCTGGTAATAACAAGCAAAGAGAGGAATAATAATGTACACCGATCCAATAGCAGATATGCTGACACGTATAAGAAATGCCGGAACCGCAGGACATCAAATGGTTGAAATGCCAAGTTCCAAGCAAAAAGTTGAACTTGCCAAAGTATTAAAAGCTGAAGGCTATATCGTTGATTATAAAGTCAAGGAAGACGGCAAATTTAAAGTTCTTGCTATCGAAGTAAAATATGAGTCAGAAAGCCAGCCAATTATCAGAAAAATACAAAGAATCAGCAAACCTGGCTTAAGAGTCTATAAAAAAGCTAAAAATATTGAAAAGATTTTAGGCGGCCTTGGTGTTGCTATTTTAAGCACAAATAAAGGACTGTTAACAGACAGAAAAGCAAGAAAAGAAAACATTGGAGGCGAAGTCCTCTGCTATGTATATTAAAATAACAAATTAGGAGAACAATAAAATGTCCAGGATAGGTAAAGCTCCTGTCGAAATACCAAATAAAGTAAATGTCGAAGTACAGGGCAACACAGTAAAAGCTTCAGGCCCTTTAGGGAACCTGGAAGTTAAACTCAGACCTGAAATAAAAGTTGAAAAACAGGATAATAAACTTATAGTTTCAAGAGTTAACGATGAAAGAAAGTCCCGCGCCCTTCATGGATTAAGCAGGACACTTGTTTCTAACATGGTTAATGGCGTGAGCAGCGGCTTTCAAAAAAGACTTGAAATACAAGGGGTCGGCTATAGGGCAACATTGGATGGCAGAAATTTAAATCTCGCATTGGGATACAGCCATCCTGTCAGAATTGAGCCTCCCGCAGGTATTGAAATTAAAGTTGAAGGCAACAATAAGATCGTTGTCGTAGGTGCAGATAAACAGCTTGTTGGTGATATTGCAGCATTAATTCGCAGCAAAAGACCTCCTGAAGTCTACAAAGGCAAAGGAATAAGGTATGAAGGTGAATATGTACGCAGAAAAGCCGGTAAAGCTGGTAAAAAATAGTAAATGATCAGGTGAAGTAGAATGATAAAGAAGAAAATAAGAAAACAAGAAACCCAAAAAAGACACAGAAGAATAAGAGTAACCCTGGGTGGAACAGCGGAAAAGCCACGGTTAGCAGTTTACAGGAGCAATAAACACATTTATGCTCAGTTAATTGACGACGTTAATGGATTAACACTGGTTTCAGCCAGCTCCATTCAAGGCTCTTTAAAAGAAAAACTGTCCCATGGCGGCAATATTGAAGCCTCTAAGGAGCTTGGTAAGTTAATAGCTCAACAGGCGCAAGAGAAAGGGATTACGCAAATCGTATTTGATCGTGGCGGAAATCTTTATCACGGCAGAGTAGCCGCAATTGCAGAAGCAGCAAGAGAAGCTGGCCTACAGTTTTAATAAAATTATTCATAATAAAGGCAGACAAATTTAGTTAAATTTGTCTGCCTTTATGTATAGATTTTATTCATGTTTTTTACTCAAAATGCTATACTTTTTAAACTTGTCGAATAAAAAAGGAGTAAAACATGGCAAAAGGAACTCAAGCAGGGCCATTTGTACTTTTTGTAATGGGATTAATTTTTGCAGGTGCGGGCTTGGCCCTAGTTTATTATTTCGGCCAGGATATTAAGTTGAATTGTGCCAGATCTCTTAATCAGTGTGTTATTGAAAAAACCAGTGCGTTTGGAGATGAAGAAATTGAGGAATTTTTTAAATTATCCTCACTAGCAGGCGCACAAGTTATTGAAAAAAAAGATTCTGAGGGTGATTATACTTATGAAGTGCTACTTATAACAGATCAGGGCAGAGTCCCCATGTCAGATTTTTCTTCAGTTGATCACAATTTGCACAAGATGAATGCTGAAAAAATTAATAATTATGTGAGATCTTTGGAGGAGAGCCTGGAAATTAAACAATCAGGCAAGCTTATAAGAATCATCGGGTTTGTGTTTGCCGGGATTGGCGGATTGATGCTTTTAGGATTCCTGCTCGGACTTTTAAGGTTTGTAATTCGTCTTGTCCGCCAATTTAATTAAATATATATTATTAGGTTTAAAAGTAACTGCATTCATGACTGTTTTTGCATTTCCCTTAGTACACAGCCTTCTAGGGCTCTTGCTTTTGTTTCTAATATCTCTTTTGTTGGTTTTTGCTCCTCTATACTGGCTTCAGCACTTTCATTCAATCCGTAACATCCTATTGCACTTAATACTAGACCTGCAAATGCCGTAATAAAAGCAAGATTCGGTTCAGCTAGCCATTCGGGAAGAACCGGGATACCTCCTGTTACCCCACCTAGCCCTGCCAAAGCCATAGGTGCACCACTACTCAAAAAGATTTTTGTCCATGTATTTTTCTTGTTAATTTTTCCTTGATAGTTATCAAATTCTTTTCTTCTTTTTATAATTGCTTGTATATCCGGTCTTTTCATAAGTCTTTTTGTATAATCCAGACTTGCTTTTAATTCTTTAGGTAAAGGCTGCCCGCTTTCTTCAAGCCTATCTACACAGGTTTTCATAAGTGACATAGTAAAATCCGGCTTATATAAAATATTGTCGCCTAATTTTTTCCATTGTTTATTTTCATATTGTCCACTTATGATCTGGGTAAAAAGCCTAGAAGATTTTTCCGGGTCCTCAAAAATCTTTATGACTTCATCAATTAATTTTTCTTCGCTATAAGCAGAAATAAACTCATCTCCAGCGATATAATTCGACGTAAACGATATTGATGCTGCCTTAGTTGCAGGATTATTAGCCTGAAACCTTACATTAGGCGATAAAGAAATTGCGTTCATAAATATTTCCCTTATAAATATGATTTCACATTTTGATTAAAACACCTGAATCTAAAAAATTGCTATTTTAAGAGAAAAAAATAAATTATTAAATCTCATGGCCTACACCCCAAAATCCACCTTTAAGAGGAGAAATATAAATCCCTGTATTGATGAGTATCTACTCTAAAAAGGGTACTATGCATGGAGTAGGTAGTTCGTTTAGATAATATCGGGGGAGTCATTATGCATGGTTTTGACATTTATGGGAACAAGAGTGTATTGGTTGTAGACGATAACTACGATCACGCATCCGGGATCAGGGAATTAATAAGGATCGAAAGTCGTTATGAAGTAAAAGGCATTGCAGCATCCGCTGAAATCGCTATTTCACTTATTAAAAAACACCAGCCTGACGTGGTTTTAATGGATATTAACATGCCTGATATGGACGGCATCACGGCTATTCAGGAAATCCAGAAACTTAATCCAGGTACAAAAATTATTGCACTTACGGGATATGATGATTCTGACCTTATTTTCAGAGCCATGAAAGTTGGAGCAAAAGGCTATATGCTTAAAACAATGGCCGCATCGCAGTTAATTAAAGCGATTGATGAAGTTATTAATAATAAAATATATCTTCCTGCCGCTCTTGCAGCAAAATTCTTTGATCATTTCCAGACTTCCATCAAGGAAGAAGCTTGCGCAAAAACAGAAGACAAAGAAAATTTATTGTCATACCTTACTCAGAGAGAAGAAGAAGTATTGAGACTGCTTACACAGGGAATTACATACAAAGGCGTTGCACAGCAGTTATTTATCAGTGAAACAACCGTAAAAACTCACGTTAACAATATATTCCAAAAATTACAGGTTAACGATAGGACGCAGGCAGTGCTTTACGCAATAAATCATGGCCTTGGCAATCAGGTAAGATTAAAAACAGCAGTGTAAATATATGAACCAATTACTGTCAACAGTCTTTCATGAAGTAAGAAATCCGCTGGGAGTAATAAACCTGCACGCAGAGTTAATTATGAGAAACCCGGAAAAAGCTGCGTTGTCTGCAGAAATAATAAGCAGGACTTCCAGGGATCTGGAGCAAATTTTAACGGAGCTTCTTGATTTTTCTAAGCCGGTAGTGCTTGAAAAGACTGAAGGAAATCTTGAATGCACAGTAAGTGAAGTTATAAACCTGATTAAACCGGGTTATGATGAAAAAAACATTGAACTAACTTTTAAAAATTCTTTAAATAAAGGGATTTCTTTAAATTTTGACAAAACAAAAATTAATCAGGTTCTTTTTAATCTTTTAAAAAATGCACTAGAGGCTTCAAAGCCAGGAGATAAAGTTGAGGTTTCACTGGAAAAAAAGCATAACAGCATTTTCATTAAAATATCAGATCAGGGCTCTGGAATACCTGCTGAAAACAGGGAAAAAATATTTAAGCCTTACTTTACTACTAAAAAACAGGGTACAGGAATCGGCCTTGCTGAAGCTAAAAAAATAGTGGAAGCGCATCAAGGCAGTTTATATATTGATACTAAAAAAACAGGCGGCACTGCTTTTATAATTCAGTTAAAGGGGGGCTAGTATGGATTTATTAAACAAAAGAGAAATGCAAATAACTTCGCTGGCTCTGGACGGCCTCTCAGAAAGGCATAAAGCCATCACCTCCAATATTGCCAACTCAAATACTCCGGGTTATATGAAGGTAGATGTAGCATTTGAGGGGCAATTAAACAAAATTCTTGAATCAGAAGAAGCAAAAGAGCAAAATAAAGAAATTAAAAACCCTATCGGTTATTCAAGTTTTAAGCCCAGTTTAATAATAAGCAATGATCCTGCTCAGAGTGCAAACGGAAATAACGTAAATGTAGAAATGGAAATGGCTGAGCTTGCGAAAAACGGTATGAAGTATAATGCGCTTGCCGCATTGCAGGCAAAAGCGTTTAAAGGACTTTCAGATGTAATCATGGGAGGCGGTAGATAATGAGTTTTGATGCCCTTGATATAAGCGCGTCCGCTTTAAATGCGCAAAGAACGAAAATGGACACTATTGCAAGTAACATTGCAAATATTAACACTACCAGGGGACCTGACGGGACAAAGGATGTGTATCGAAGAAAAGACGCAGTATTCGCCAGCGTTTACAATGAATCTTTAAGTAGTGAGAAGGGAAGCGGCCCGATTGTTTCCAGCGGGGTAAAAATCCTGGAAATTGCTGAAGATACCCAAACTCCTTTAAAAAAGGTTTATAACCCGGCTCATCCTGATGCTAATGAAGACGGATATGTTGATTTGCCAAATGTGAATATTGTAAATGAGATGGTGGATATGATAACAGCCAGCAGGGCATATGAAGCAAATGTAACCGCTATAAATGCAACTAAAAGTATGGTTTCTTCGGCTATGAAGATATAGTTTAAAGGAAAAAGGAGTAGATAATGGCGAATCCGTTAGAAGGCTTTGGAATAAGTGAATTTACTAATAAATTAAACGTGGCTAACTTTAAAAATTTAAATAAGCTTGATGAATTTGTAAACTCTTCAGACAATCCTGAAGTGTTAAAAGGCGGCATTTCTAAAATAGAACAGCTCAATGACCTGGAATTAGCCTCAGACTTAAAAGCGCTTCAAGGCACTTCCACAACACAGGATGTGGCAGATAAGTTTTCTGATTTAATGAATAATTACATGAATAATGTTGACCAAAAACATAAAGCAGCGGAAAAAGCTGTGGAAACATTTGCATCAGGCGGAAATATAGACGTTCATTCCGTAATGATAGCGGCTGAGCAGGCAAACGTTTCCATGCAGCTCACAATGCAGTTAAGAAATAAAATATTACAGGCCTATCAGGAAATACATAATATTCGTATATAATAAAATATGACGCGTAGGGGTGAGGAAAATTGGAAAACTATTTTGATTTGCTGGCAAATGACATAAAAAAACTCTGGGGAGCGCTTGATAATCTCCAGAGAGCTTTAATTGTAATACTAACTATCGGTGCATTTTCAGCAATTTTTTTCATTATTATAAAATCAATGGAGCCGGAATGGGGAGTACTCTACAGTGATCTGAGTGAAACAGATGCAGTTGCTATAATTGAAAACCTCAAAAAAGGAGGTTACCCTTTTAAATTAAGTGATGATAAGAAAACTGTGCTGGTACCAGTAGAGGTTAAAGAAGATTTAAGGCTTATGATTGCTGAAAATGAAGTTATTCAGGATAGTAACCCTGGATTTGAACTTCTTAATAAAATACAGTTCGGAGCTACAGATTTCCAGAATAAGCTTACCCGTCAGAAAATCTTTCAGGATGAATTAACAAAAACTATAGAAAAAATCAGGGGAATAAAGAAAGCAAGAGTACAAATTGCTGAACCGGACAGATCTGTTTTTTCTGATAAGGATGAAGCGCCCACGGCTTCGGTTATGCTTATACTTGAACCTGGGATTAGAATTAAGGAAGACCAGGTAAAAGCAATTAAAAACCTGGTTGCATACGGAATCCCCAGATTAACACCGGATAGGGTATTTGTAACAGACCAGAACGGCATTTCTCTTGCTGATGATCTAAGTAAAAGCTCAGCAGGTTTAACTGATTATAGAACAACATTTGAACAGGAAACAGCCGCAAAAGTGCAAAAAGTTCTCCAGAAAATTGTAGGAATGGGAAATGTAAGCGTAGAAGTCAGCGCTATTATAAATTTTGACAGGGCTAAAACAACCATAGAACAATATACTCCGGCAGGCACTGAAAACAATACTCCCGTGGGAATAGTTTCAACTGTAAGTGAGGAAATTGAAGCATACGATAAAACAAAAAAAGAAGACCTTCCCTCGATTGAAGAAGAAAGCGGTGAAGAAGGCAGTGAAACTGTTGCAACAGAGGAGTCTAAAGGTACAAATTATCAAAAAACCAAAACTTCTAAGGATTATAAAGTTTCCAAGGAAATTAAGCAGGTTGTTTTTGCGCCGGGTAAAGTTGAAAGAATGACGATTGCAGTTGCACTTAATAAAATTCTTACTTCCAGGGAAAAAGAAGAAATTAAAAATCTTGTACTCTCAGCAAGCGGTGCTGATATGGAAAGAGGGGATGTAATCACCGTCTCAGGCATACAGTTTGCTGCGGATCCCAATGAAGAAAATAAGCCAATGTTAGATCAAATGGCGAAAGTTTCCGCAATTCAGTTTGTTATTTCGCAGGTAGGCCCGCTTGTAGTAGTATTGATTCTTGGGGTAACCGCATTATTAGTTCTAAAGTCACTGCTTAAAAAGCCTTTACAGGGTGAAGAAGTTTATGACTCAAGGCATTACATCGGATCAGATGACGATTCCGAAAATGACATGATTGGCGTTGGCCCGCCTATTCCTGCAATAGAAGCAAACCTTGACCCTGAAGTGGAAAAAATGAGAGGGGAAATAAACAGTACAATTGTAGCTGATCCGTCTGAAGCTGCCCGGTTATTACTATCGTATATTAAGGAATAAGGAATTATGTATAACCTTGAAGATCTGACATTTAGCAGAATGACAAATTCACAGAAAGTAGCCACACTTTTGATTGCGCTGGGGCCGGGAACTGCAACAGAAGTGTTAAGAAATATTCCTGATGAAGAACTTATAGAGCAAATAACCGTTGATATAGCCAGCTTAAATAAAATTCCAAAGGAAATTCTTGATGAAGTGCTTGAAGAGTTTTATTCCTATTTTCAGGCAAGCAATCTTATTTCCAGAGGAGGTCTGGATTATGCAAAAAAGATTCTTGAAGAAGCCTATGGTGAAGAAAGGGCAAAGTTTGTTATTGAGCGGCTTGCTTCTTCAAGAAACAACCCTTTCCAGTTTTTTAATGAAGCAGACCCAGCGCAGCTTGCTTCTTCTTTGCAGCATGAAAATCCACAGCTTATAGCTCTTGTTCTTGCTTATTTAAAACCGGATAAGGCAGCAGGTATAATAAGCCATTTACCCGAAAAAATACAAAGCACAGTTGCTATAAAAATTGCTGAAATGGATAGGACAAATCCTGAAATACTTAAGGAAGTGGAAAAGATAATTGAAACCAAGTTTTCTTCAGTTGTGGTGCAGGATTTTTCCAAAGCAGGAGGCATTGAGGTCTTAGCCGATATTCTTAACAGGACAGACAGGTCTTCGGAAAAAAGGATTATGGAGTCTCTTGAAAACCAGGATATTGACATGGCAGAAAAAATTAGAGAACTTATGTTTGTATTTGAAGACATAATAAAACTGGATGATCGTTCTGTTCAGCGTGTATTAAGAGAAGTTGAGACAAAAGATATTGCGCTTGCACTTAAAGGCACCGGTGATGAAGTTAAAGAAAAAATATTTGTTAATATGTCTGAAAGAGCTTCAGCTATGCTTAAGGACGATATGGAATATATGGGCCCTGTTCGAGCTAAGGAAGTACAGGAAGCACAAACTACTATTGTTGCTATTATTCGAGCTCTTGAAGCAACCGGAGAAATCGTAATAGCTCGTGAAGGAGTGGAGGACGATTTAATTGAATAAATTGAACAGCAAGCCCAGCAGAATCAAGAGTTCAGATGTTCAGCTTGGTGAATCATTTATTATAGGCCAGTATAAAAAAAATAATAATCAGGGATACGAAGGAGATGATTTTAAAAATGGTCTAGAACAAATGCTCATTGAGGCAGGCCAGCAGGCTAAAGCTATTGTTCAGGAAGCTGAAGAAAAAGCTGCAAAAATAATAAAAAAAGCAGAGGAAGCTGCGTTGAGCAAGGCTCAGGAAATAGAAGACCTAAAACAGCAATCAATTCAAAATGGACTGGCCGAAGGGTTTCACAAGGGATATGATGAAGGGATGGCAACCGCAAAGAAGGAAGTCATTGAGAACGTGTGGGGAGTGGGGGCCTTGGCTTCATCCGCTTTTAAAATAAAAAAGGAGATAATTGATTCTGCTGAAAAAGAGGTACTTGAGTTGGCAGTTGCGATTGCTGAGAAAGTTATCCGGCATGAGCTGGAAATTAAGCCGGAGTTGATGCAGGAAATTGTAAAAGCAGCAATAGCGCAGTTAAAAGACAAGGAAGAAATAAAAATTATTATTAATCCTGCTTTAATTCAGAATTTGTATGAATTTACAGAAGAATTTAAGAAAACCATAAAAGGATTAAAAAGCATTAAAATTATTGAAGATAAAACAATTCCAAAAGACGGAGTAATAGTAGAGTCGCCTGAATCCAGGATAGATGCGCGTATAGAAACGCAGCTAAGGGAGATTGTCAGGAATATAATGCAGGAATTTTCCCAGAAAAGCCTGGTGGAAGCTATCCCAGAAGAAATAGAGGTCAGGATACAGGACAAAATGTCAGAGCGCAATGAATCTTGATAATTACAAAGACATAGTCCAAACAACCAACCCTTTTAAAGAGATAGGGCAGGTTACGCATATAATCGGCTTGGTTATAGAAGCTGACGGGCCTCCATCCTCTATTGGAGACCTTTGCTATATATATCCCAGAATGGATCAGGAGCCTGTTTGGGCGGAGGTAGTTGGATTTAAAGAAGAAAAAATCCTGCTTATGCCTTTAGGGGAAATGGAAGGGTTAAAGCCCGGCGCCACAGTTGTAAATTCAGGCGGGGCTATCGAAGTCAAAGTCGGGACTGAACTATTAGGCAGAGTGCTGGACGGACTTGGACGACCAATGGACGAACACGGGCCACTAAGGACAAACAGGACCAGTTCGGTCAAAATCAACAAAATAAATCCTCTTACAAGAAAAAGGGTAAAAGAACCGCTTTTTATGGGAGTTAGAGCAATCGATGCTTTTGTGACTATTGGGAAAGGTCAGAGGGTCGGTATTATGTCAGGAAGCGGCGTTGGAAAAAGTACGCTCCTTGGCATGTTCGCCAGGAATTCAACTGCTGATATGAACGTTATTGCCCTGATCGGGGAAAGGGGCAGGGAAGTAAGGGAATTTCTTGAAAATGCGCTCGGCCCTGAAGGATTAAGCAAGTCTGTTGTGGTGGTTGCTACTGCTGATCAACCATCACTGGTAAAAATAAAGGCTGCACAGGTAGCTATTACTATTGCCGAGTATTTCAGGGACAGCGGCAGGGATGTGTTGTTTATGCTGGATTCCGTTACCCGTATTGCAATGGCGCAAAGAGAAGTGGGACTGGCAATAGGCGAGCCGCCCGCTACACGAGGTTACACGCCATCAGTATTTGCTCTTATGCCGAGATTGCTCGAGAGAGCAGGTAACAGCGATAAAGGAACAATGACAGGTCTGTATTCTGTTCTGGTAGAAGGGGATGACTTTAACGAACCTATATCTGATACGGTGAGGGGGATTCTTGACGGGCATATAGCCTTATCAAGAACCATAGCGCAGAAGAACCACTTTCCTGCTGTGGATATTTTAGCCAGTATAAGCAGGGTTATGATTGAAGTAGTTAGCAAGGAACACCTTGAAGCTGCCGGGGAATTAAGGAATCTGCTGGCGGTCTATGAGAAGAACGTGGATTTAATTAATATTGGCGCTTATATAAAAGGTAGTGACCCAAAAGTAGACAGAGCGCTAAGGCTTATAGACGAAATCAACGGGTTTCTCAGGCAGAGGATTGAAGAGAAGGTTGATCCCAAGGATATTGTGGCGAAATTAATTGAGATTTCGCAGCGCAAATAATTTTCTAACAAAAACAATATAATTGCTTAATAAAATTACGATATTATAACGCTGACAATAAAAATAAGGCCTTTTGCGGGAACAAAAGACCTTATTAAATCCAGCCACTGCGAAAGTAGCTGAAGTTTTCACAAGAGCTTTATTATAAATCATATTTACCTCTTTCGCAAGTGGCATGCATACGTGTGTTTTGTTTTGCGGAGGGAATATATGCTGAATTTAAATCAAAATAACTCTTTAGGTTTTGGTTACAAGTCGCCATTAAAGGATATTGTAGATATTTGTGCTTATACCGGAAAAAAGTTATCAAGAAGGGAGAGAACGGTCGAACATATTAAACCGCATTCAAGAGGGGGATCAAATTCTTTAAAAAATTATCTTATTACTGCTGGCCCTATTAATATGAAAAGAGGGAACATGCGGTTTGATAAATGGTTAAAAAATATGCCTGAAGTAGTAGAGAATATTCAGAAATATTTAGATAAATCACGGGGTTTGAAAATTAATGAAAAAAATTATGTTGAGGAAGTAAAGGTAACCCTCAATAGAGAAGCTAGAGGCGTTGTTGTATTTCATGGGAATAAGGCAACCAGGCTTGATGCAAGGGGGTAAAGCGTAGTGCGTAGCATACCAGCAGGCAAACACACGGGTCTGCCCTTACAATCTTTATGTTACAATTAAGCGGTAAAAATTACTTTGTTGGGGTAGAGGAACAAAGGCAATGAATGATGGGATTAAAAAGGAAATAGATTTCCTGCTGGCAAGGAGATCGAGCTTTATGACTATTTTACTTTTATCCATAAGTGGTACAATAGGTTTAGCTCTGAATTTTAAGCTTTGGTATTTAATTTTAATCACATTAGGTTTTCTTACATTCATACTTTTTTTAAAAGGCATCGCAAGAATAGATAAAAGAATTAAATGTTTAATTAAGGAGCTTAAAAATGAACTATGAATATATTGCACAAGTTATTAGCTGGATTTTAATAATAGGAGTTATACTTTATGCCTCTTATGTATTATTACGTGAACCCGCTATTGAAAGCGATAAATGCGATTAACCAGTGAAAATAACTGATATTGACTACTATGCAGAATTCGGGCAAAGCTGGCTAAATAAACTGCCGGTAAGTATTAAACTGGCTGCAGTAGGGCTGGTACTCAGTGTAGTTGTGTTTTCAGCCAATGTTTATTTTCTGGGAACCCTGTATTTAATATTATTGACGGTTATACTTTTTTCTTCAGTGCCAAAGTTTAGTATTATTAAATTATCGCTATACCCATTGGTGTTTTTGTTGTTGTTCCTTCTTTCAGTCCAAAATATATCGCTGAAATTGGTGCTGATATTTCTGTTTAAGGCGTTAAATGCCTCAACAGCCCTCATTCTTCTGATTTTTACTACGTGTTATATTAATATTTTCTCTATATTAAAGAAGTTTTTGCCGAGTTTTTTGGTTAATATCCTGTTTTTAACCTACAGATCCATATTTATACTGGCAAGAACTCTGGAAAACCTGCTGGACATGATGAAATTTAGAGGGAAGCCACCATTAAAAAATTTGAAAAGTCTTGGTGATATAGTGGGCTTCTTTGTTATAAAATCTATTCAGACCGGAGAAAATATGTACGAAGCAATGAAACTCCGAGGTCAAGATTATTAAAAATTATGATAACAAAACTACTGGTTAAAAATTTTGTTCTTATAGATGAGCTGGAAATAACTTTTGATAAAGGCCTGAACATACTCACAGGTGAGACCGGATCAGGCAAGAGCATCATTATAGATGCGATAGATTTGGCGTTTGGCGCGCGGGCATCTAAAGACCAGATAAAAACCGGCACCAGCGGAGCATATATAGAGCTGGAACTGGAAAATAACCTCGTGATATCAAGAGAAATAACTTTGACTTCCAGTAAATCTAGAATAGATGGGGTTCTTGTTTCACAAAATGAAGTGCAGAGTTTAAGAAAAAACATGCTGGACATTCATACTCAGCATGAGAGTTACAGTTACATTCATCCAGGCACGCATATCGGTTTATTGGACAGCTATGGGCAAGATGAATACGGCAATATACTCAATACTTACAGGGAAACATTTAATAATTATAAAAAAGCACTGGCAGAGCTGGAAAAATACCGCAATGTTGCACAGGAAAATGAACGCAGGGTTGACTTTTTGAAATTCCAGATGCAGGAAATCAGTGAAGCTAAAGTCGAGAATCCTAACGAGTATGATGAATTAATGAATGAAAGATCAGTATTGGTAAATGCTGAGGAGCTTAAAAACGTAGCTTTTTCAGGCTATACTGCATTGTACGGGAGAGAACAAAGTATAACTGATATTCTGGCTTCTATTGAAAAGAAGCTGGCAAAGGCTTCAGAATTCGACTCACGGCTGTCAGAAATAGCTGAGGTGATTTCATCAAGCGGAATAAATCTTAAAGAATCGTCCAATGAGCTTAGGAATTATGCTGAAAACATTGAAACTGATCCTCATAAGCTTAATTTGATTGAAGATAGAATTACTGTACTTGATAAATTAAGAAAAAAATACGGGCCTGAGCTGTGTGATGTGATGAATAACCTTGAGAAGTTTGAGCTAGAGCTGAATGAGATAAACTTTAGCCAGGAAAAAATCACTCAACTTACGCAGGAAGTAGACAATTTAAAGAAAAAATCTCAGGAGCTTGCAGTGCAATTGAGTGTTTCAAGAAAAAAACTTGCTAGTATTTTATCTGAGCTAATCCAGAAAGAACTTGTACGGTTGGAAATGCCTAAAGCACAGTTTATGGTAAAGGTTGAAACAGGCGAGGAACTTTCCATAAACGGTTATGATAATGTGGAGTTTTTAATTTCCCCGAATACTGGCGAACCTTTAAAACCCCTCGCTAAAATCGCAAGTGGAGGTGAGATTTCCCGGGTTATGCTGGCTATAAAGACAATTTTTGCACGGACGGACAAGGTGAGTACTGTAATATTTGATGAGATTGATACAGGCATAAGCGGTAAGACTTCGCAGGCTGTAGCTGAGGCTTTGTTAGAGCTTGCTTCAAGCCATCAGATTATATGTATTACCCATCAGCCGATAATTGCGGCTATGGCAGACCAGCATATTCATATCAGGAAAATTCAGGATGAGAACACTACCCGAATAAGCGTTAGAATACTTGATGATGAGGCAAGAGTTGCAGCTATTGCGGAATTGGCCGGCGGGTCGGGAACTGATGGGGAAGCGATTCAGTTTGCGCAGAAGCTGTTAAGCCAGGCGGAGAATTGCAGAAAAACCTGCATTAATCTTTAATATCATTAATTTTTGTTAATTCTTATCTTTTTAAAGGTTAATTTTTATTTTTACGGGTTTTAGACCAATTATGTAAATAAATGGAGGTATTTAATAATGGAAAAAGTTGGAATGATTAGAACTGCATTTAGAAATATGTATTCAAAAGGTTCAAAAATCTTTAAAAATTATGGTTCAGCAGGATCTTCGGGAATAGATACTCCGCTTCCTCTCAATCATAAAATTACGCCTCAAAGACCGAGTTATATGACTGAACGAGGAATAGATACTCCACTTCCTCCTAATGCTAAAATTACGCCTCAAAGACCGAGTTATATGACTGAACGAGGTATAGATACTCCACTTCCTCCTAATGCTAAAATTACGCCTCAAAGACCGAGTTATATGACTGAACGAGGTATAGATACTCCACTTCCTAGTGATAAAAATTAAACGTAAGCTTAATTACATTGATAAAATCTTTTTAACTGCTAAACTTAAGTAGTAATTGGCTCTGTCAGGGAGGATGTAAAATGAACGATTGCTGTTTAAAAATAGCTGTACCCAATAAAGGTAGGCTGTCCGAAGAAACCATTTCGTTATTTGAGAGGGCTGGTTTAACCGTAGATAAAAGCGAAAGGCAGCTCTATGCCACCACGCAGGACGGGAATTATACCCTGATTTTCGTAAGAACTCAGGATATACCTAATTTTGTGGGGGATGGGGTTACTGATCTTGGTATTACCGGTCAGGATGTGATTTCTGAATGCGATGTAAATGTTGAGGAGATCCTCCAACTTGGCTTTGGAAGCTGCAAAATGATCGTGGCAATCAAGGAAGACTCACCTGTAAACAATGTTAATGAGCTTCCTGATAACGTCAAGGTTGCAACATCATTCCCCACAGTTGCAAAAAAATATTTTGAAAAAATGGGGAAAAAAGTGCATATAACCCAGGTTTGCGGAGCAACGGAAATCACACCCAAACTGGGGCTTGCGGATGTAATAGTTGATATAACATCCAGCGGGTCAACATTAAAAACCAATAATTTAAAGATAATCGGGGAAATAATGAGGTCGCAGGCTGTTATAATAGCCAGACCGGGCTTAAAGGAACAGGAAGCGGGAAGGCTGGAGTCGTTTATCAGGCTAATTAAATCCGCTCTTGATGCTGAGGAAAAGAAATACCTGATGGCGAATATTCCAAAAGCTGCATTAAATGAAATTAAAAATATAATTCCTGGCCTGAAATCGCCTACAGTTATAGGATTACTGGATAATGAGGATGAAGTCGCAATACATGTTGTGGTCAATAAAAAAACTATATACGACAATATTGACAGGCTGAAACAGCTCGGTGCAACCGGCATACTTATTATGACAGTTGACCAGATGATCCCGTAAACTAAAGCATAGAGAGGTAAGAGAATGATTATTGGCGTGCCAAAAGAAATTAAGGCGCAGGAAGAAAGGGTTGCCTTGACTCCTGCTGGAGCTGAAATGCTTGCAAAAGCAGGTCATACGGTATATATTCAGGATAAAGCAGGACTTGGAAGCGGTTTCTCAAATGAGGATTACGAAGAGCACGGTGCAGTTATACTGAATAGTGCAAAAGAAGTGTACGACAAGGCTGAAATGATTCTTAAGGTCAAGGAGCCCCTGACTCAGGAATATGATTTGATGAGAGAAGGGCTGGTTTTATTTACTTATTTGCATCTTGCGGCAGTGCCACAACTTGCAAAAGTTCTTTGTGAAAAGAAAGTAGTCGGCATTGCATACGAAACTGTGCAGAACAGTGACAAATCCCTTCCTCTTTTAACTCCAATGAGCGAAGTTGCGGGCAGAATGTCTGTTCAAATCGCATCCCGGCTTCTTGAAAAGTATTATGGAGGTAGCGGAGTGCTAATGGGTGGGGTGCCTGGTGTTTCCCCAGCTAAAGTCGTGATTATAGGTGCAGGGATCGCAGGATCAAATGCAGCTAAAATAGCTCTTGGTTTGCGGGCTGATGTTACTGTGCTTGATGTTAACCTTGACAAGCTGCGATATCTTAATGATTTATATGGAGAACGCCTCATTACCATTTATTCAAACCCTTATAATATAAGAAACCAGGTACAAAAAGCAGACGTTGTTATAGGAGCTGTGCTTGTTCCCGGCGCAAAAGCTCCTCATCTGGTGACTGAGGATATGGTTAAATCAATGAAACCGGGTTCAGTAATAATTGATATTGCTATAGACCAGGGTGGATCAGTTGAAACCATAGACAGGGTAACCACGCATGAGAATCCAACTTATATAAAACATGGAGTATTACATTATGCTGTGGCGAACATGCCGGGCGCCGTGCCGAGAACATCTACTATTGCGCTGACAAATGCCACTATGCCCTTTGTGCTTGAACTTGCAAACAAAGGATATGAAAAAGCAGCAAGAGATAATCCGGCAGTATTAAAAGGATTTAATACTCTTAATGGAGATATTGTTCATGAAGAAGTTAAGAAGGCACTGTCTCCCCGTGCTTGACGCGGGGTCTACTTTTTCATCATTAAAAATGCCATTATGCCTAAGATTATGCCTGCGATTGCGAATAAACCGACCTTATAATTCTTTTGGAGGTGAGTTCTGGCATTCTCTAGTTCAGGGTGTTTAGCCATAAAGTAACCTGCCCTGTATCCTGTATTTGCGGCCAGGTAGGCTCCTTTTCCGGTTCTTTTCAGTAATGTATAAACATTCTTTAGGGTTCTGCCGTTTGTTGTGGTCTTTTGTGCTGGTTTCATAGAATATTCTCCCCTTCTTTGAGATTTTTCACGAATTTCATCAATCCATAATAAATTTTATAATTCAGGATTTAATTACCCGATAGTATTAAATTATGTAAACTTATTCGTAATATTAAAACCTCCAAAATCTCATTATATAGGTTTTGGAGGTTTTTAAAATTTCTGAATTGATCCTAGCTTACTGAGCTGGAGCTTCTTCTGTTGTTGTTTCTTCGGTTGTTGTTTCTGTTGTTTCTTCTGTTGTTGCTTCTTCAGCAGCTGGTGCTTGCTCTTCTTCTACTACAGGAGCAGCTTGTTGCTCAACCTGAGGTTCTGGAGCTGGAGCTTCTTTTTTCTGTGGTAAGCAACCGGTGGTTGTTAAAGCTACGAATGAAACACATACCAGCGCTAATGCGAGTTTGCTTTTTAACATTTCTTTTTTCCTCTCAAATTTATAATTACCCAAACGTTTTAACACGTTGTTGATTATAAATATACCAGAATAATAGTTAATTGCAATATAAACTCTAAAAATAATGTTTAAAAAATTTTTTTAAAATTTTGTCAATTTTTTAAATTTAGATAGTTTATATTATTATGTCTAGTAAAATCTAAAAAGAGACAAATATGAAAAAAGAAAGCGCTTCTATTCTAACAAATCAAAATTTTATTAACTGGATGAACCTGGTCTGGGGGCTATAATTTATTATGAACCTTCCAGCGTTTGAGTCGAACCAATATAAAGTAGGCGTTTTGCCTACTATTACTCAATTTAACAGCTCCTTTAAAGGGACTGGTAATAACCAGGCTGTTCCTTCTTTGGCTTTGATTTCTGGAGAAAAAACAAAAAGCAAGCTTGATAAATATTGTGACTTCGGCTACTACACAGGTCTTACAGCAGCTTGTCTTCAGGTGGTTTCCGGTTTAGCCTTTATGGCTCTGGCAATTAAAAAAGGAGGGAAGAGATTTCTTAATGTTGGAAAAGAAATAATAGACAAGAAAAAAGCAATAAACGGAAAGGCTTCTGCTGAAATAATTCCAAAAAAAGGAAAAAAACTTCTTAAAGAATTATCAAAAACAGATAAAATTCTTAATAGAATAGGTACAGCAGCCTGGGCGACAGGTTGTTTTATAAGTGTTCCTTCACTTTTTGGATCGGGTGTAAAACAGCAGCAGCCTGGTCTGGTTCTTAATGGTATTTTGTGGGGACTAATAGCCCCTTTTATGGCACTAAACCTTCCGACAAGATTACTGGGCATCTCTAATATAGCTTATGTGCCTGCATTTGCAAGTTTTGTAAATCAAATAAACAATGAATCCGATCCTAACAAAGCCAAAAATCCAAGAAAAATGAATATGGATTTTATTTTTGACAAAAAAGCATGGAAAAATGTTCTTAACTCTGGAGAAGAAGGCCAAAAAGTCAGAAAAAACTGGTTGGATTTTGTAAAATTCTGCGGCGAAGACCAGAAAATTGCCTTTAAAACCACATTAACAGCTATAAAAGACACCACAACACAAAGCGTAGATTACTTTAGCGGAAAAAGAGAAAAGGCTCCAGATATTTTTTCAATGAAACCTTCAAAAGAAAGCATGAGTCTTGCAAGTATACTCGTTCTTGCCGGCGGTTTACCAAAAATAATTTTAGGCAAAAAAGACATGGGCGGACTGCTCACTGAAAAAGGGCTAAAAGTTGCTGACCATCTTATTGGCGCTGGTATGATATTTGATTCTCTGGGAATGATTACTCTTGCTAATTCTAAAGAGGATTCCAGAAAGCCTATTGTGCTGGGACTTACGCCTTTGAGAATAGCCGGCGACTTCAGGCAGGAAAGAATGTTCCCATTAGGGCTAAGAACACTTGGCGGCGCATCAATTGAGTATTACTACGCACTTATGAATAAAGATGAAAAACCCCATTAGAAACTCTTTGCAAACTCAATTTCTTCTTCATGTGTGATGATTTTACCATTGATTTTTGCTCTTAACGCTTCTCTTAACAGCTTTCCAAAATTAGGCCCAGGCTGCATGCCCATTTTAATCAAAGTATCACCGTTAATACTCAATGTAATATCTTGTAATTCATTTAAATACAGGTCAACTTTATCTTTAAGATCATAATTCTTCGTAAGAAACGCAAGAATGGACTCGATTCGGGATTTTTCAAAAAATTCGTAAACTTCAAAGCGGGTTTTAGCAGAGGCCAGGGTATGCTTTTTTTGTGCGAGCATGTCGGCATTGATTACGATTTCCTGTTCCTGATTTGACATATAAAGCTTTTCAAGGGTTTCCCTGCTCAAAAGCAGCACCCCTAAATAAATAAGCCAGATATTTTCATCAGTATACAGGAAACCCATATTTTCTTTAACTGTTTGTTCACATTTTTTGCTTAAATCATCAATGTTCGGCGGGATTTCTAGTTCGGTATCAACAAGCCTGTATATGTTTTCATTAATAAATCTGGTTAAAACTTCTGCGTTATTTATATTAAGGGCTTGTTTCAATTCCAGCTTTACTCTTTCGCCTGCAAGGTTATCAAATCTGCGGGAATTCAGGCATTCATGCATAAGTTTTTGCGTTTCATCATCCAGTTTATAGCCGAAGCGAACGCTGAATTTTAGCGCTCTTATTATTCTTGTGGGGTCATCAATAAAGCTATTGTGATGCAGTATACGGATTAAGCCCTGATGTATATCGCTGTAACCACTCAGGTAATCAATTAACTGGCAAAAGGAGTTCTGGTTTAATGATAATGCCATTGAATTTATGGTAAAATCCCGCCTTATAACGTCTTCATACAGCTCACATCCTATCTTTTCAATCACCGGTAAGCAGGCAGGACAGGGATAGGATTCCTTTCTTGTACTGGCAAGGTCGATTTTTACGCATTCGTCCCCATTATCATTTAAGATAAACTGGATTTTCGCTGTTTTAAAAGCGTCGTGGATTTCCTTGACCTGGCATATTCCGGGGCATTTTTCCTGTACGAGTTTTGCGAACTCTACGGCATTGCCCTGCACTGTGATATCCACGTCAAAGTTTTTCCGGCTAATGATTATGTCACGGACAATACCACCGATTAAAAAAATCGGAATATTAGCTTCGTCTGCAACTTTCGAGCAAAAAAGCAGCGCTTTTTTAATGTTTTCAGGAATATGGTGTTCATATTCCTCTATTAAGTATACTGTGGTCATTACGAGGCAGTATACCTGAAAACCGCTGATGTGGCAATGTTTGTCAGGGTTGAGGAAAAATAGTTAACAAGCAGGAATAGCCAGGTAAAAAATTTCAAGAAATTGGAAAAAGATAGCAAAATGAGCCATGCTTCTATTAAA
>Ga0154583_1039_pt1 | contig 26532 bp, 29 predicted proteins | sample RifGroF2_FD_116012 | JGI IMG/M metagenome (GOLD analysis project Ga0154583, IMG submission 116012) | Candidatus Melainabacteria bacterium GWF2_37_15 | reverse complement strand
GATAAAATTTCAAGCAATATTTATAAATTACAGATAAAAAACCAGATAAAACCGGGAGAAAATGTTGATTTCATAACACCACAGGAAAGGATCAATACTGTAATTACAGAAATATTCGATCTGGAACAACAAAAAATAGAAGTAGCAAACACCAACACAGAAGTGTTAATAAAAGTTGAAGAGGAGCCGGAAAACTGGCATTGGGGCATAATCAGGTGTAAGGAAAAAACTAATGATAAAATTGAAACCCACGTACATTGTGGAGCGTGTAACTGATATTAATCTTAATGATTTAAAAGCGGACAACATAAAAGGCATGATATTTGACCTTGATAATACGCTTATGCATCCGAAGACAAGCTATTTGCCGGAAGACATAGAGAAATGGCTTGATCTGGTAAAAAATGACTTTAAAATAGCTATACTCAGCAATAATCCATACACGAAATACGTAAAAGAAGCCGGGGAAAGAGTTGGCTGCGTTGCATATGAAAGAGCAGGCAAGCCAAGAAGAAAAGCAGCTATCAGGGCACTGAAAGACCTTGATTTATTGCCCGGTGAGGTAGTTATAATCGGGGACAGACCACTCACAGATATATGGGTGGGGCAAAGATTAGGAATGGTTACTATTCTGGTTGACCCATTGTTAAAGCATGAGGAAGTATGGATAATAAGGTATCTGAGAAAACTGGAAAGAATCTTTATTGCAAAAGCATCAAAAACCTTTACCCAACTGGAAGAGAAATAAATATTATGAAAATATTTGATACACAGTCTCAAAAACTACGGGAATTTACTCCTCTTGAGGATGATAAAGTTAAAATGTATGTTTGTGGGCCAACAGTGTATGATTCACCTCATCTGGGGCATGCAAGATGTTACATCACATGGGATATGGTGTATAGATACCTTAAATTTAAAGGTTATGACGTCACTTACGTCAGAAACATCACCGATGTTGATGACAAAATAATAAATAAAGCTAAAGAAACTGATTCCACGCCTGAAGAAATAGCAAGTAAGTATTATGCTGAATTCGAAAAGGCCATGCAGGAATTAAACGTATCCCAGCCCACTATTGAGCCAAAAGCTACTGAAAATATTAATGAAATGGTTGATATAATTAAATTACTCGTTGATAAAGGCTTTGCTTATTCAGTAAATGGGGATGCATACTTTGATGTTTCAAAATTTATAAAATATGGCAGGCTTTCACGTCAGAATATTGAAGATTTAAAGGCCGGAGCAAGGGTTGAGACATCTGACATAAAGAAAAACCCTGTTGATTTTGCATTATGGAAAGCAGTAAAAGACGAAACCGAATTAGGCTGGCAAAGTCCCTGGGGAAAAGGAAGGCCGGGCTGGCATATAGAATGTTCGGCTATGTCCAAAAGATACCTGGGCGAAACAATAGATATACACGCAGGCGGCTCTGACCTTATTTTTCCCCACCATGAAAATGAAAAAGCACAGTCAGAAGCTGCTTTTGGGAAAGATTTTGTAAATTACTGGATGCATAACGGCTTTGTGAGAATCAATCAGGAGAAGATGTCCAAGTCACTTAGGAATTTTGTAACGATTCAAGACGTTCTGGACAAATACGACGCTAATGCAATCAGGTTTTTTATTTTGACAAATCATTACAGAATGCCTGTGGACTTTAATGACGAAGCGCTGCAAGCAGCTAAAAACGGGGTAAAAAGGTTAAAAAATGCATACGAGGATGTAAAAGTAGAAATAGGTGAGGAAAAGATACAGGAAGCTAAAGACCTTCTGTCATTTTTATTTGATGAAATAGCGAAAACAGGGCAGATTCCTTTTCATAGGATAGACAAAATGCAGGAATTAGAAGAAAAAATTCCTGCGGAGATTATGAATGACATCATTATACATTTTAAAAACTTTATCGCAGCAATGGATGATGATTTTAATACTCCAAAAGCACTGGCTATAATGTTTGAAATGGCAAATTGTGCCCAAAAAGCAAGGCAGCTTCAAAAAGATGAGTCCGCAGCTTTTTGTGTTGGCTCACTAGTTAAAATTTCAGAAGTACTTGGCTTTGACTTGAAAAAGGCTGAAAAAGCCGGAGACGAAGTAACTGCACAGCTTATGGATTTAATAATTGATATCAGGCACATGGTAAGAAAAGAAAAAAACTGGGCTCTGTCCGATAAAATAAGAGACAGACTTACCGCAATCGGCATAACCCTTAAAGATCAAAAGGACAAAACAACGTGGAGTTTTCAATAAGATCATACGCATACATCGGTGATGCTGTATACGAGCTGTTTGCGCGCAAAAAGACTGTATTGCTTACCCAAAGTCCCGGGAAACTTCACCAAGCTACTTCTTCTATAGTAAATGCACAGTTCCACGCTGAGCTGCTCGAATTTGTGAAGGATTTTCTTAATGATGAAGAAAAGGAAATTGTAAGAAGAGCGAGAAATCTTTCTGTAACAACAGCAAGAAGGACAAACCACACTGTCCACAGGCTGAGTACAGCGTTTGAGGCATTAATCGGGTATTTATACCTTACTGATAAAGATAGATTGAAGGACTTATACAGTTATATTGAGCCGATGATTGATGAAAAGTTATTAAATACTGTTTAAAAAGTTCTGTTTTATTCCTTAATAATACTTTTTCCGCCTATAATCCTTCCAATTTGAAATAGGCCCAGTTCCTGGTCGGAACTAACCGTTCCGTTTCCGTTTTCAAAAACAATGTCCCCTGCCCTAAAAGTCCGATTTTTTACTTTAAATACTTGCTCAGAGCCATTATCCTTAAAACAAATTTTCGTAATAAGAATTGCTCCAAAAGGTGAAATTATTACGTTATTTGCATCGACACTCTCTGTTACAATGTTTCCCTTTAAGCTCACTGTTCCTTCAGGTGCATTTATGTTCCGTAAATATGTGCAACCAAAACCATTATCCTTTTGATTTTCATCGATAAGAGCTGTATAAATATAACCTTTGCCACTAGCTGCACGGTTTGGTCGAGGAATAGTGCTATTAACATTGACATTCTTGGCTGTTGTTTTTCCTAAAACCCTGCAATTCCTGCCTATATTAACGTCGCCATTTTTAGCTGTTATAGTTCCTGTTACTTTAATGTTTTCATCTTCTACAGGTTCATTATATATATCGTAAGGTGTGATATTGCCGCCTCTTAGCTTAATATTACCTTGTTCAGAAATTATATCACCTGATATCTTTGATTTTTCTCCCACATAACAGTCATTTATAGCAGTTATGCTGCCTTTAATATTATTATTGCCGTTTAAAATAACTTCCTTGCCAATAATAGTAATGGGCTTGTTTTTATCAAGAGAAAAAATTTCTGCATTTTCACCGATAATTATTTTTTTATCCGGGAATATAAGATTATCATTACAAATTGTATTGGGGGACAATTCCATAATATCAGGAGAGCCGGGTCTTTCTTTTAAAGTAGTTTTTACTTTAAACCCTTTATTCAGGTCAATAATTTTCCCGCCGATAACCTTCTTTTCGGCATCTTTAAGTCTTGCGCCCTTTTCAATAATTACTGTTCCTTTTTCGTTCTCAAAAATAATGTTGTCTCTTATGGTAGTTCCCTTTGTTATTCTTAATGTCTGTTTGGAGCCATTATCTTTAAAGCGAACACTTCCAGAAACACTTACATTATCAGCAGTAACACTTTTAGCTGTTATATCACCAAAAACCCTGCCTTTTTCGCCGATAATTATGTTTTTATCAGGAAATATAATATTTCCTTGATAACTTCTGCCTGGTAATAATTCAACAGAATCAGGGTTTTCTATCAAACCATTAATATTAATAATCTTACTCTGTAACGGCTTAGGATTATTATTTCCTTTAAAACCCGGTGTATAAACATTAAAAAATCGTATCAATCCAGTAAACCTCTTTTTGGCTCTACATACTTTTCTTCACTCTTTTCATGTATCGGTGTAACTGTAATATACTTTTTCTTAGCCAGAGGCAGCTCTTCACCTGAATATGTGAAAAATTCAAACTTATCAAGAATATCAGCATTTCCGGTTGGAGTTTGTATTTCGAGGGAATTCATCCCTCCCAAATATACTTTTATCTTCTCAGGAGTTATATTTTCGCTCTTAAGTATTAATTTTCTATCCATAATTGGTGGATCATTTGTATTTTTATTCATACGAATTCGGTTTAATCTTTCTATGCTTCCCAGAGTAATATCGCCCCTTGTAACAATAGAATCTGCCTTAAATCCATGTCCTGCTGTGAGTCCAAAATATGCGTCAACTTCACCCTTAATGTCTGCATTATTTCCCAGGAAAGCTTCGCCTGCTTCAAGAGATCTTACCTTGAATCCATCTCCTGCTGTAAAGCTGAATGCTGCTTTAGCAGCACCTTTAATGTCTGCATTATTTCCTAATTTAGCATCATCTCCTTCAAAATACCCTGCCTTGAAATTAGCTCCTGCTTCGAAAGCAAACTTCGATATAACCTCATATTTAATATCAGCATTATTTCCTAATCCAACTTGAAATGCCCTAAGGGATTGCGCCTTGAATCCATCTCCTGCTTTGACTAAAGTGCACGCGTTAACTCCTTTTTCCCCATTAAAATTGTTTCCTGCAATAAGATAAAGAGTATTAACTTCTTTTGGAACTCTAACGTTATCACCTACTCTATATTTTTCATCAAAATCCCAATCACACATTAGAGTGCAATTACTTATTCCTTCCTCATAAGATTTGCGTATCGGAGCGCCAAAATTTATTCCAAAGCCTACATTTTGCCGATAATTCGGCAGTTCCATCTGATTATGTTGCTGTGCTTTATTTGAAACAACAGGGTTTTGCCTTACAGGCAGTTTAAATGTATTGTGTGTGTTTAATGTAATCATTTTCTCTTCCTTTTATAACTTTTCTTTTTATACAAAAACCCTGAAAAAAAAATTTAACATTAAACGCACAAATTCGTTAACATATGTTAACGAATTCATTAATTTTTTATTAAATTGGCAATTTTTTAAAGTATATATTTTTTATATATATAAGCAGTAAATTAATAAAATGGAGAATAGTATGTCTGATTTAAGTAATATGCCTGCGGTAGTAAAAAGTTACCATTTGCTTAATGAATATAGAAAAAAATCAAAGGACGAAATTGTTAAAGGATTAACTAACTATAGTAACAATGGTTCTAATTTAATTCAGAATCCAGGTCAGTTGGCCCCAAATATGACTTCTAACACAGATTTATTTTTTGATACAAATAACTCGAGTACAATATTAGCGAATATTCCAGCACAACCAGTAATACCAGCATTACCACCCATACCGCAACCCACAGAACCTGTAGTCCCACCAGCAACGCCCGCAGCAACCACCACAGAACAACCTATAGAAAACCCCATAGCGCAAATTTTCGAACAATTCATAGAAAAAGCCAAAGGAAAACCCCTAAAAACATCTAAAAAACAACCCGTAGAAACCCCGACAGAAAAACCTGCGGAGCAGTCAGCAGAACAGCCCGCAATAAAACCTTTTGAAGCGATGGCGAAGGCGATGAAAAATATCTTTATGATGTTTATGGGCGCGTTCATGGGCAATAATAAATCTAATATTCTTTAAAATAAACTGAAAAAATTAGTAATAATTAAAATGTAACTGATTTTAATTATTTTTTGAGGGAGTGGCGCTTCGCGCCACTCCCTCAAAAGGTAGAGAGGCGGCCGAAGGCCGCCTCTCTACTAAAAAATTTACAATCTTAATGTCAATTTTTATTTTGTTTGTCTTTAAAACATATATGAGCAGAAAGATGAAAGGAATAAAATATGAACATTAGTTTTGGCGCGATCAGATTTACATTACCAAATGACGGTTCGAAAGGCTTTATCCCCAGTGTAAAAGATGCTAACCATTTTGCATGGGTAGCTGAAATGGCGAAGGAAAATGATAACCATCCTAATGATTTATGTGTTAATATAAAAAAAGGCGAGAAGAACACGCCTCTTGCTGGAATATACGGCAATATATATACTGAAGGTGGTAAGTATTTAGGCACAGCTTTCCCGGGTAAAAGCAACACACCGGTTCAAATCAGTAATCGCAGTGTTGCAGAACAAATAGACAACATATACGAGAACATACCTGCAGCTATAAAAGAAAGAGAAGAAATAGTAAAAGATATAGAAAAGCAGGAAGAAAAACAGAAAAATATAACCCCTGAAGAAAATACAAAAATCCATGAGCTCGTAACTCCACATATGCCTCATGGCATTGGCAAATCAAGGGCTTAGTAGATGAAATCTTTATTTTCAACTTTCACTCTTTGACTTAATACCCTTTAATGTCTGAGGAAGCATTTTATTTAATCCTAATTTTTTTAGGACAGTTGGCATATAAAAACCAAAATCTATGTATAGCGTGTAAGTTAAAATCGTATACCCGTTATATGGCTCTAACACCCACGTCCCGTACAATTCCTTAAAACTGCCGTCTATTCTTTTAAATTTTATCTTTTTGTATATTTCACTTTGATCAAACAATAACGTATAGTCAAAAGCTGGTACAAATATACCCGGATCCAGCTTCACCCGCACTTTTTGAAAAGGGAATTCTTTTTCAAGAACTTTAATATCTTTTATATTTGGGACGATTTCAACTAAATTTTCCTGATGATCCAATACATCCCAGACTTTTTTAGGAGAAGCTTTAACCAATATTGTAGCTTCAGCAGCTTCTAATTTGCTTTTACGAGGTGTATCCAGACGCTCCAGGATAATTTCTCCCTTTTCCAGCTTTTTAAGGTCATCAGCACTATATGAATAAGCATTCACCTTACTCATAGTAAATAAAAATACATAAATTATGAGAAATATTAGATAGCGGGTAGGGTGCATTTATGCACCTTTCAAAATTGGTGCTACAACTGAATTAATTACATAATGACATATTCTCTTGACAGTTTCCCGGCTAAATTAAACAAATAGTTTCCATATTCACTTTTTCCCATTTCCTGCCCCAATTTTACAAGCTCATCATCGCTTATATACCCCAATAGATACGCAATTTCTTCAAGACACGCTACTTTAATGCCTTTATTTTTTTCGATTGTTTCAACAAACTGGGATGCCTGAATAAGTGAATCGTGTGTTCCTGTATCAAGCCAGGCAAAACCGCGGCCTAAAAGTTCGACTTTGAGTTCCTTATGTTCAAGATATTTTCTGTTTAAATCAGTTATTTCCAATTCCCCGCGCTTTGAAGGTTTCAGGCTTTTGGCAAACTCAACTACCCTATTATCATAGAAATATAAGCCTGTTACCGCATAATTTGATTTAGGGTTTTCCGGTTTTTCTTCTATTGAAATCACACTGCCATTTTCGTCAAATTCCACAACCCCAAACCTATTCGGGTCTTTTACCCTATAACCAAATACCGTCGCCCCTGTAGGATTTAAAGCAACTGAGCGAAGCTGCTCAGAAAAACCATGACCATAAAATATGTTATCACCAAGTATTAAAGCTACATTATCATCTCCTATAAACTCCTCGCCTATGATGAAAGCCTGCGCAAGCCCGTCAGGTGAAGGCTGTACTTCATAGGAAATGTTCAAACCTATTTCGCTGCCGTCTTTTAATAAATTTTTAAATAAAGGCGTATCCTGCGGCGTTGAGATTATTAAAATGTCCCTTATTCCTGCCAGCATTAATACTGATAAAGGATAATAAATCATAGGCTTGTCATAAATCGGCAATAACTGCTTGGAAACAACTTTTGTGACAGGATAAAGACGTGTTCCGCTACCACCTGCAAGTATTATCCCTTTCATTAACCCCTCCTTTATTATTAACATACCAGTCTATAGTCCTCTTGATCCCTTCTTCAAAGGTGACTGAAGGCGCCCAGCCAAGCTCTCTTTGAATCTTAGAGCTGTCTATGGCGTATCTTTTGTCATGCCCGAGCCTGTCTTCTACATAGTTAATAAGGCTTTCAGGCTTTTTAAGGGCGTTTAATATAATTTTTGTTATTTCAAGGTTTGTTTTTTCGTTGTTTCCTCCGATATTATAGACTTCGCCTTCTTTTCCTTTATGTAAAACAGTATCAATCGCGCTGCAATGGTCATACACGTACAGCCAATCCCTTATGTTCATCCCATCCCCATAAACAGGAACAGACTTATCCTGTAAAAGGTTAATTATAAAAAGCGGGATAAGCTTTTCAGGATACTGATAAGGGCCATAATTGTTGGAACAGCGGGTGATCAATACAGGGGTTTTGTAAGTTTCAAAATAAGCCCTTGCAAACATATCAGCTGCTGCTTTACTTGCAGAATAAGGACTATTCGGCGCGATAGGAGTTTCTTCAGTGAAATAGCCTGTTTTGCCGAGTGTTCCATATACTTCATCTGTGGAAACCTGTAAAAACCTGCTTATTTTAAACTCCCTAGCCGCCTGCAATAAGGTCTGGGTTCCCTGTACGTTTGTATAAACAAAAATTTCCGGCCCAATTATGCTCCTGTCCACATGGCTTTCTGCTGCAAAGTTTACACAGCCGTCAACTTCTGCCATTAACTGGCTTACCAGTTGCTTGTCACATATATCACCGGGAACAAACACGTAGTTTGGGTTATTTTCAATATCTTTTAAGTTCTCAAGGTTTCCTGCATATGTAAGAAGATCAAGGTTTACAACTTTATAATCAGGATATTTATTTAAAATATGCCTTACAAAGCAGCTCCCTATAAATCCTGCCCCGCCGGTTATCAATATTCTCATAAATTCACCTCGTATGTATCGTAAACAGTGGCCCTGGCCCCAAAACTCTCTTTCTGGTTTATTAAGCCAAGGTTTAAATACCGACCTTCCTGCTCGGTCGATGTACCAAAATCAAAATACCTTTTTTCCGGACAATAATCGTATAAAACAGAGCCATAAATAATATCCAGCGCCCCTATTTTTTTACCTTCATCAGTACTCATACCGTATTGCGCATGGACTACATTTCCGCATAAATACATTATTAAACCTGCATACATAAAACCATCTTTAAAAGCTGAAAAAAGTTTTATATTTTCAGGGAATTTATTTCTGAGAAGCTGCATTTCTCCGTATGTATGAGTCGGGTTTACTCCGTATTTTGTAGTTACGAGATTTTTTACGATATCCATAAACGTTGCTAAATCATTACTTTCTCTTACCTCAAGACCATTTCTTATAGCCTTGTTAATGGCCTTTCTCCTTTGATCAGAGAGTTTAATCTTCTCTCTTCTGTCTATAGTTGAAGCTACATCCCTTCTCACAAGTCTTGCATCATTGACAAAAAGCGCATAAAGGTCTTCATTAGCCGGTATATTATGATATATATGCGGAACAGCTTTATACCTGAATTTTTTAATTTCATTTGATTTCAAATATTCTTTTAGAGATTCAAAAAGGTCCAGCATTACAGGCGTGGTCATCTTGTTATTTGAAATAATTCCGCCATATGTTAATCCGGCGTGGCTATATAGTGTGTTATCCCTGATATTTGCAGGCAAAACGCCTATAAGCTTGTCATCTTCACTAAAAAATAGCAGAGAGCTGTCTGTAAACCTGTCTGAATGGTATTCCATATAATCTCTGTGAAACAAAAAAGTGCCGTTTTTTGAATTTTTTATAAATTCATCCCATAAAGATTTGTACGTATTTTCATATTTAACAACTTTAATCATGTGAACTCCTCAAAAGTCTACGTGTCCAAAAATGAAGAAGAACTGAATCAATTGATACTCTTAATAACCAGGCGAAAGTCGCGCCTATAAGGCCAAATGTTTTTATAAAATATACTAATGCCCCCAAATAAATCGGAAGTTCAAAAAGATGTATTTTAGCGGTAATGTCCGATCTTCCGGTAGATTGGATTAAAGATACAGAAGTGTGGTTAACGCAATAAATAAACATGCCAATAGCAAGCATTTGAGCTATTTTATAGCTTTTACCCGCAAATTCCTCGTTTATCCATAATGCTAGCCCCGGTTTTGCAAATATAATAATGAATAAAGCAGGAAAAAATAATAGTAAAGCCATATATTTTATACTTCGATAATAAAGGCGTTTGGCTCTTTCCCGGTTTTTCTGGTACTCAACGCTAAATGCAGGGAACATTACCCCTAAAATAGCTGCCGGGATGATTTCAAGCTGAAAAATTACGTTCTGAGGTGTTGTATAAAACGCAACAACTGTTGCTGATAACAAAGCTGATATAAAAAAGCGATCAAGAGTGCCCATTATGGGACTAATTACGTTGCTGACCGTAATCCATCCCCCGAAAGACATAAGCGGCTTAATATAATCTTTTTTAAATTTTATTTGAGTGAAAAATCCTTTTATTATAAATGAACAGGCCACTAAATGAGCAATAAAAGTCAAAATTCGCCCTATAACAAGGAAAGCCACTGTGACTGAAAGATCAGTTGTATAAACCAATACAATAAGAGGCACAAGATAATTAAAAAAAACAATGGGCAGCCGCATTATACTTATCACAGCAAACTGCTGATAAGCTTCCAGAATGCCCTTTAAACTTAGTATTCCAATTAAAAACGGTATGGATAATCCTAATAAGTAAATGGAGCGGGTAGTTTCAGGCACATATATTTGCGGGGCATTAATAAGTTTAACAATTAAAGGAGTTATCAAACACACAACCGCACCCACAAGAATCCCCATAATTGAGATTATAAATAGGGAAGTCCAGATAATGGAGTTCAAATCCTTTGTATCTCCTGTACCCAGATGCTTGGATACAATATGCGTCAATGTCCTGCCCAACCCAAGGTCGAAAACGCTTGAATAACCAATAATTGTCCATATTAAAGTTAAAATACCAAACCGGTCTGTGCCGAATCCTTCTATTATCATAGGGATTGCAATCAAAGCTATTCCAATGGGCAACCCATATGTAATAAAGTTTAAAATAATATTCTTTTTTAATAAGTCTGCACTGGTCAGCTTATCTAAAACGGCCTCATTCATTTTTTTTTACTCTGAAAGGATTATTTTATCTACATTCCTGGTGATAGATGCCTTGTAATACTTGCCCAATTTAAATAATGGCTCCTTTAACAGCTTAGAGGTCAGGCTATTTATCAAAAAGCTTGATAAATACATTAAATACCAGTAATAGCTATACTTTAATTCAGGATATGTATCTCTAAAGAAATTCAAAAGTTCCTGCGTTAGAGATCGTGAACTATACTTAAATCCCATATAAAAAGATTTATTCATTATATTTTTATATTGGGCCCGGATTATTTTTTTATACAATTCATCTGAAATAAGTTTTGTATTCTTAAAGTGCCTGTCACGGGTTATATGTTCTTCCCTTACCATTTGTATAAATACTTTGGTCGTGAGGTTAGAATCATGCATCCTGTAATAAGCCAGTTCTTTGTTAATATATATAAAGTCATGCTGCTTCGCCAATCTTATAAATAACTCATAATCACCAGCAATCGGACAGTTTGAATCATAAAGCTTATTTTCACCTAAAGCATCTTTATGTATAACTAAAGTTATCCCGTTACCGATAGGATTTCCATAAGCCAGTCGGATCAATACCTCTTTTCTTGGAATAATTCCCTCTGTATTAAAAGGAAAATCAGAGGTTAAATGGCCTAATAAATGATCCTGCTTATATTGACCGGCAATAAAAACCTTATTGTATGGATATTTATTATATGCTTTAACAATTTCTTCTAAAAAATGGTGGTCGTATTTATCATCAGAATGAAGAATTGCTATAAAATCACCTTTTGCCATGCTGACTGCAGCGTTTGTTGTCTTAAGTCCTTTTAAATTAGACTCATTTTGGTAAAATCTTATTCTTGGGTCATTATAGCTTTTGATTATATTGACTGCGTTATCAGTGGAACAGTCATCTACGATTATCAATTCAAAATTCTTGTATGTCTGATTAAGCACACTCTCTATTGCTTCCCTGATAAACCTTTCGTGATTATAACTAGGCATACATACACTAATTAACGGTTTCATGATCTCTCCTTAATTTTATTTATAGTTATTTATAGCGTTTACAACCTTTTCCACATCCTCTTTTTTCAACACAGGACTAATTGGCAGACTCAAAACCTCATTATGGATTTTCTCAGTTACCGGCAAATGTAAATGATTAAATTCACTGTAAGCCTGCTGCTTATGCGGAGGGATCGGGTAATGTATCATAGTGTTGATACCATTTTCTTTAAGATAATCACTGAGTTTATCCCTGTTTTCAGTTCTTATCACAAACAAATGCCATACATGTGAGAGCTCGTCTATGGTTTGAGGCAGTATAACCCTGTCATTTTTTATATTTTCCCTGTAATATTTTGAAATTTCCCGTCTTTTTGCATTATCTGCATCTAAGTACTTAAGTTTTATTCTTAAAATAGCGGCCTGAAGCTCGTCAAGTCTTGAATTATCCCCTTTAAATAGATTCACATACTTGATTTTAGAGCCATAATTGCGTAAAATCCTAATTTTTTCCGCTAATTCATCATCATTTGTGGTAACAGCTCCTGCATCGCCAAGTGCACCCAAGTTTTTCCCGGGATAAAAGCTAAATCCGCTCGCATCTCCAAGACTGCCTGTTCTTTTTCCATTGCAGATAGCCCCGTGAGCCTGCGCAGAGTCCTCTATTACTTTCAAATTGTATTTTTGCGCAATCAAATTTATTTTTTCCATATCAGCAGCCTGTCCATATAAATGAACAGCCATAATTGCCTTTGTTTTTTTTATTATTTTTTCCTCTATTTTTTCAGGATCAATATTATAAGTATTAATACCCGGCTCAACAAATACCGGCGTGGCACCAACTCTTGATACAGCAAGAATTGATGCAATATAGGTATTTGCCGGAACTATAACTTCATCGCCTTTTTCAAATTCCCAGGCTTTTAAAATTAGAATTAAAGCTTCCAGGCCGTTTCCAACCCCGATGCAATGCTTAACCCCGCAATACTCAGCGAATTTCGTTTCAAATTCATCAACTTCCTTGCCTAAAATATACCAGCCTGATTCATTAACTTTTTTTATTGCCATATCAATTTCAGGCTGGTACTGAGAATTAATTTCTTTTAAATCCAAAAAAGGTACTGCTTTTATTTCTATCAAAGCACACCACCTTTTGCCAGTTTAAAAAAGTCTGAATAATTCCTGATATAATCATCTTCACAATATATATCGCTTGCGAGTACCATCAAGACACAATCTGGCGAAAAATCATACATTTCACGCCATACCAATCCATTAACATATAAACCAATGTCAGGTTTATCAAGCAAAAAATGATGCTTTTTCTTGCCATCATCAACAAGCACACTGCAACTGCCATTTGTGCAAATTAAAACCTGCTTTAATTCTTTATGAGCGTGTTTGCCTCTCACTATGCCTGAACTGGTACCAAAGATATAATAGACTCTTTTTATTTCAAATGGGATATCAATACTATTTTCAATTGATATTAAAGCTCCTCTATCATCCCCTTTTATTTTATAATTATAAACTTTAAATCCCGCATCATACTTAATAGCATTATTTAGTATTTGCATAATTATCCCCCCGAATATTTAAAATTAAGCTATAGATACTAAATCATGATTTTAATTACGCAAGTAGGGTAAAGCAGGTTATTTATTATATTTGATAGTGGTAGTAAATGTGATTAATATAGTTTGCGATTCTTTAAAAAAATAAACAAATTAAAAGATCCCTTTTGACTAAGGGATCTAGGGATAACGTATGCTATAATACGATTGCCTGTATTAGGATTACCTCTACTTATTCCATCATTAAGCTTTGACTTCTTCTTTTTCTTCTAATTGTTTGATTCTGATTTCGAGATCTTCTTGTCTCAGGCTTAGAAGCTTAAATTCGTGAGCAAAATCCTCAATGGATTCTTTTAAGTCCATAATAATTCCATCGATTCGTGACATAATTACAGCCCCCTACAAGGTTATCTGATTTCTTATCGCATTCTAATCATATATAATTGTTATATAAAAGTTGTATAAAAAGTGTTAAGTTTTGTAAAGTTTAGTGCTACAGTTGAAAAGTGTTACGGAATGGAGAGCTTTAGCTCTCCATTCCGTCATGCCGAACTTGTTTCGGCATCTTTCCAGTAAACAACTTTATGCTATAAGCCAAGAAGAGTAAGGTGTTGATTATTGGTAAGATCCTGAAACAAGTTCAGGATGACGTTTGGGATTGTTTTATTTTAGCTTAAAAAGGCAAAAGGTCATTTTGCAACTGTAGTATTAATTTTCAAGTGAATAGCCTAATCCATGAACAGTCTTTATATATTTGCTGTAATCTCCCAATTTTTTTCGCAAATTTGTAATAAGCGTATCAATATATCTTTCTGAGGAAAAATAATCGTCGTCTTTTACAGCATTAATTATTTGTTCTCTTGTAAAAACCTGGCCGGGTTTAGATGCTAAAAACAAAAGAATTTTAAATTCCGTCTGGTTTAAGGGCAAGGGTTTGTCCATTACAAACACTTTTAATTTTTTTATATCAATTATTAAATTGTCTATTTTTATAATATCAGAGTTATTAGATGCTTTATCGCAACATTTTCTGAGCGCTGTTTTGATTCGAGCTAATAACTCCTTATGGCCTGCGGTTTTTGAAACATAATCATTAGCGCCGCATTCCAATCCATTTACAATATCATCTTCTGATTCTTTAGAAGTCAATATTATTATTGGAATACGACAGGTTTTTTCGTTTTCTTTTAAGATTTTGCACACTTCCAGTCCATTAATGCCTGGTAGCATAATATCAAGCAAAATAAGATCAGGCAAAAAGGATTTTGTAAGCGCTATGGCATCTTCTCCTGTTTTTACTCCGATTACGTCATATCCTTCCTGATTTAGTAAGCCCTTAAGCAAGGCCTGAATAAATTCTTCATCTTCAACTATTAATACACTCTTATCAAACATATATTCTATACTCTATAATATTTTTAATTATTATAATAACTATAAGGTAATTATGAAAACAATTAAAAATCAAATCTTAGCTGGTATTCTTGTTTGTTCTATAACAACTTCAGTTGTTATAGGCCTGATATGTATTAAAAATATTCATGCTTTTACTAAAAAAGTTGCTATTGATAGGCTCTTAAACTTAAGTGAAGGTAATGTACGTGAGTTTGAATCATTTTTACTCAATGCAGAAGATGACACTGAAGACCTGGTTCATTTAATCCAGGAAACTTTTTCTTTTGAGGAATATGAAAAAATTAAAGATATAGCCTGGAAATTCGAACTCGACGAAATACCATATATTTCTAAATATAATGATACTGTTGTAAATCCATTTTTAAGGTCCTTAATAAAGAATAATAACCGAATTTTAAGTGGTTATTTTGAGTTTGATCCCCAATTTTTAAAACATGAAAAAGTTATAGCTCCCTGGTATATTCGAGAGGGAAACGAATTAATATGGGGAGATTCAGGGTTATCAGCACCGTATCTGGATGAAAATACTTTAAAATCTCCTGAATTAGCCTGGTTTTATATCCCTAAAAAAACCGGAAAATCATATTGGACTGATATTTATAAAGATAAAGATATTAATATAGAGATGATTTCATATACAGCGCCTGTTTTTGTAAACAATAAGCTTATAGGTATTGCTGGTATGGATATTTCCCTTGGGGAGCTTGAGCAGAAAATTTTAGGATTGAAAGTTTATAAAACCGGAAATGCTTCATTATTAAATAAAAATTTTGAATTTATTTATAGCCATGATTTTAAGACTAATTCAAAGCTTTCTGGGGTAGATAATGGCAAATTAAGGGATTTACAAGAAAAAATCCTGTTAGAAAAACTGGTAGACAAGCATTGTGGGGTTATTGAATACGAGTATAAAAACAAAAAATACTTTATCAATTACCATCGCCTTATAAATGACTATGTTGTATTAACAAAAGTCCCGCAGTCAGAGGTATTTAGTGAAGTTAACAGGCTAAAAAATTTAATTATCTTTTTATCCCTGCTGATTATAGTCGCATCTTTTGTAATAGCAAGAAATATCGCAGGTTTTATTGTTAAACCAATAGAAAGGCTGACAGCTGTTAGCAAAAAACTTATAAAAGGCGATTATAACGTAAAAATTGATGAACCAAACTCAACTATTGAAATAAATGAATTCACTGAAGTTTATAGTAAATTTGTTGAAATTGCCAGAAATAATCAATTAAGCCAGGAATATATAAAAGCCATAATCGACAACATCCCCTTTATGGCCTGGCTTAAAGATAAGGAAAGCAAGTACATAAAAGTAAATGAATACTATTCAAAAGCCTGTAACCTCCCAGCAGATGATTTTAGCGGCAAAACAGACATGGATATCTGGCCTAAGGGCTTGGCTGAAGCGTACATGAAAGATGACATTGAAGTTATACAATCGGGAAAACAAAAAATAATTGAAGAATATGTTATTGTTTCCGGCACAAAGAGATTAGTAGAAACCTACAAAACTCCAATTTATGACAAAGAGGGTAATATAATAGGAACAGCCGGAATAGCAAGAGATATTACCGAAAGAAAGGAATTCGAGCAGGGACTATTACTAAAGGATAAACTTTTAACCGCTGTAGCAGACGCAACAAATGAACTGGTCAAGAATATTGATTTTAATGAAGCGGTTATCTATGCTTTTGAAATAATTGGTACTGCTATTGATGTTAATAGAATTGTTCTTTTTGAAAACAAACTTGATGCCGAGACAAATAAATCTGTTCTCAATTATAAACATGAATGGGTATCAGACCCTGTATATAAACAGATTAATGATTCCAGCCTGCATAATATCCCGGAAAATCTAACTCCTCTTGCTATTGTTAATACTTTGCTGCACAAAAAGCCATTAATAGCTAATACTAAAGATGTTGACCCTGAAATGAAATCAATATTAGAAAGAGCTAAAGTGCGCTCAATTATGCTTTTTCCAATACATATAGATGATTATTTTTGGGGATTTGTTGGATTTGATGATTGTGAAAAGGAAAGAACCTGGAGTGAAGCAGAACAAGCTATCCTTCAATCATTTGCAGCATCCATAACCAGTGTTGTAGGAAGAAAGCAAAAAAGAGACCAGGAAAAAATCAGCCAGAAAAGGTTAAGCGCAGTTTTGGAGAACATAACAGACGGAATTATCACACTAAATGAAAGATGTATAATCCTGTCAGTTAACCCGGCTATAGAAAAAATGTTTGGTTATACAAAAGAAGAGCTTATTGGACAGCATACTAAAATATTATTTCCGCATGAACCCTGTGCAGATTGTCTTGCAGGAGGATATGCCTGTTTAAAAAGTGATATTTGTTATATTAAAAATCATGTTTTGAGTGCGATGGATTATTCAGCAGTAACAAAAAAGGGGAAAACTTTCTATATTGAAACAGGATTAAGCGAGTTTACCATTGAAGGTGAAACTATAGGTGTATTAATGGTGCATGACATCACCCAGCGCAAAAAAGTTGAAAAACTCAAGAATGAATTTATATCAACGGTAAATCACGAGCTCAGGACACCACTTACATCTATACAGGGTTCTCTCGGATTAATTCTAAGCAATGCTTTTGGTGTAGTACCGGATAAAGCAAAGGAATTGTTAAATATAGCAAATAGCAACAGTTCTCGTCTTTTAAACCTTATCAATGACATACTGGATATTGAAAAAATAGAAGCGGGCAAAATGGTCTTTGATAAAAGAGTTTATGAAATAATGTCTGTAATTTATCAGGCAGCTGATGAAAATAAGTCATATGCTGAAAAATATAACGTTAATTTCAGCATAGAAAAGAATATTGAAGACGCAAAAGTTATGGTGGATAAAAACAGGTTGATTCAGGTAATCACCAATTTACTTTCCAATGCTGCAAAATTTTCACCTGAAGGCAGTGAAGTCAGAATTATAATTTCGAAAACGGATAAAAATGTAAGAGTGTCAGTTGCAGATAATGGATCAGGTATTCCTGATGAGTTTAAAGATCGAATTTTTCAAAAATTTTCACAGGTTGATTCCTCAGATGCAAGAAAAAAAGGTGGTACCGGCCTTGGATTAAGCATTTGCAAATCAATTATTGAACAACTCGGCGGACAAATAGGGTTTGAATCGGAATCTGGTAAAGGATCTGTTTTCTATTTTGACCTACCTGAATATATTGAAAAGACTGGAGAAGCAGCGGAAAATTCAGGAAAATACCGTGTGCTTATTTGCGAAGATGATCAGGATGTGGCTTCTCTAATAGAAATACTATTAAAACAGATCGGATGTGAAGTACATATAGCAAAAACTGCACAGGAAACTGTTACATTATTATCTTTAAATAAATATCAAGCCATTACACTTGATTTGATTTTGCCCGACCAGGAAGAGACTTACCTGCTTGAATATTTAAGTGCTAATGAAAATACAAAAAACTTACCAATTATTGTGGTATCTGTTAAGCCGCCGGAAAGTTTTAATGAAGAGTTAATCAGCAAATGTAAAATAATAGATTGGATAGAAAAACCTATAGACCATGAAAGGCTTATTAATTCAATGAAAACAACTTTAAAAATTAACGGTTCAAGTAAAACCAATTAATGTGTAAATTTTATATTTTGCTGAGGGGGCGCCGCAGGCGCCCCCTCAGCCTTTTTGGGAGAGGTCGGGCGCTAACGCGCAATCATTAGCAATACGTTACTTTGATTTAGTACATAAGTATCGGTGTTAACCGCCGACCTCCCCCAAAAAAATAACAAATCAGTTACAATTTAACCACTTCTAAAAATTTATCTCTTTAAAATATTTTAAATCTATATTATAATAAAAACAACAATTCATATTTAAATTCAAAAATATATATATAAAGTTGATAAACATAGGAACAATGTGGAGAATATATAATGCTGACAACGGCTTTAAAGCGAATATTGTATGTTGAGGATGAAACTGATATACAGACTATTGTTAAATTAAGCCTTGAAACTATTGGTAATTACGAATTAAAAGTATGCAGTTCAGGAAAAGAAGCATTGGCAGAGGCCCAAAATTTTAAGCCTGATTTATTTTTACTCGATGTTATGATGCCGGAAATGGATGGGCCTGCAACTTTAAAAGAATTACGCAAAATCCCTGAACTAAAAAATATACCGGCCGTATTTATAACAGCAAAAGCACAGGTTCATGAAGTATCCAGTTATAAAGAATTCGGAGTGCTGGATATTATAGTGAAACCATTTGATCCTGTACAACTGCCTTTAACGTTAAAAGCTATTTGGGAAGCAAAAGATGCCTAATGAAGATTTTCAAGAAGGATATGAAATTTTACGCAAAAATTTTGCGTTAAAACTTAAGGACAAATTAGCAGAACTTATCTCTGCTGAAAAAAATCATAAGGAATTATACCAAATAGTCCATAATGTTTCAGGTTCATGCGGAATGTTCGGCTTCCCGGAAATAAGTGAAGCTGCATATAAACTTGAAGAAAATTTAAAAGCTTCCCGTACGCTTTTAACTGATTTAATAAATGAAATGGAAAAGGAGTTATGAAACATACCCTACTTATCGCAGATGACGAAGAACACGTTAGAGAGTTAATTAAAATGATAGCAGATACCATTCATCTTGATGTTATTGGAGAAGCATCAAATGGAGAGGAAGCCGTAACTCTTTTTAAAAAAAATAAACCTGATATTATGATACTTGATATAAATATGCCTAAAAAAACAGGTGATGAAATACTTGAAGAGTTGAAAAACGAACTTGAGGATACCTGCGTAATAATAATGACCGCAATGGTTGACCAGGAAGATATGGATAAGTGCCTTAAACTCGGAGCAAAAAATTTTATCAGAAAAGATACTCCTATATATAAAATGGCGAAAATAATTAACGAAACATGGAACGCGTTTGAGCAGGAAAGAAAAGAAAAAAGTAAAGAGAAATATAGCCTAAAACAATTATTAGCGGAAATTAACAATGATTGAACTAAACTTTCTTGAATTACTTATTAATAAAGAAATAATCTCATATCAAACAGCAAAAGAACTGGATGAAAAATTTCAAAATGACCATTTTGCAATCCTTTTACACCTTAAGGATAGCCGCATAGCTTCAAAAGAAAAACTGGGAAGGCTATGGGGAGATTCTTTAGAGATTGCATACACTGACCTTAAGAAGGCAATGTTCAAAAAAGAAATTGTTGAAAAATTACCCGAAGAATTCGCAAGAAAAAATAAAATAATCCTTATTTACCAGTTAAATAAAGCCATAACTGCGGCTACCTGCAATCCCAAAAACGATATTCTTCTTAATAAAATTGAACAAATGACAAAATTTCAGATAAGTCCTACTTTTAGCTTTCCTGAAGACATTGATGAGGCAATTGATAAACATTACATCAGGGAAGATTCCCTTGGAGGTTTAATAAAACAATTTTCAATAGATAAAAAGAGAATTAATATAGAGGAATTGCCCAGTGCAGTTTCCTCGGAAACTAAAGAATATCTTGTTAATAATACAAAAAATATCGTACAACAAGCTCAAGAAGGCAAGCTCCCTGATGTGACATTATGTAATAACGTTGGGAGCGCTATTGCTGAAGAAGTTGACAAAAAATTAGGCGTAGTACAGTGTATTAACCAGCTTAGGGTTATTGATGAATTTGCATATTCTCATTCTGTCAATGTTGCTATGCTTAGTGCTGCTGTCGGAAAAACATTAGGTTATGGTGTAAATGTAGTAAAAGAACTTACTCTTGGCGCTTTATTGCATGATATAGGCAAAATACAGGCTGCGAATGAAGAGCAAAAACATCCTTTGTTAGGTTATCAAATAATAAAAAACATGGGATTGCCGGAAAGAATTGCAGAAGTAGCTTATAACCATCACGAAAGAATAGATAGAAACGGTTATCCGAGAGGTGTGGGGCGAGATGAAGTATCATTGTATTCCCAGATTGTAGCTATTGTAGACGTTTATGATATTCTTGTGTCTGACAGGCCTCCTCATGAGAAATTATCACCTCATGAAGCCTTAAATCTTATGCTATTGCAAGGATATAGTGCTTTAAACTTTGAATTATTATATAAATTTGCTAATATAGTTTATAAAGAAAATATCGATGCACTTAAAAAAACATTTAATTCTGTTTTATACGGGGAAAATTACTAAATATGGATCATATTCTCCTAGAAGTAGCGCACAATGAACTAATCGGAAAAGAGAAACTGGATTTTGACCTTTACAATGCCCATGGGGAAATTATCTGCAAAAAAGGCCAGAAGCTTGATCCAGGATTAGTATTAATGCTTAAGTATACAAAAACATATAAAATGGATGAAGCTGGTAAGATTGAAGATGATTCGGTTAAACATGATGTAGATGAATTTGTCCGGGAAATGCTGCTCTTAGGAGTTAAGAAAAAAGCTTCCAAAATTTTCATTGAAGAAAGTAAAAATAATGTTAATCTAAGTTTTTTAATAAATGAACGCTTGCAGGATTCAGCCAGTTTAGATTTATCGTATTTTCCCTACATAGTTAATAAATTAAAGGAATACACCAGTATTTCACTTTTTAACAGGCAAATTGATTTGAAATTTACTCATAAAGATAATCTTATAATATTGGAAATACTGGATAGTAATAAAAAGCAGCCCAGTTCTCTAGAAGAGATGGGAATTTCTGAATCAATTCTTAAAAAAGTGAAAAAATTTTTAGAAAAAAAAGAAGCTGTTTTATATACAGCAGGATTTACATCAGATACTATACCCAATCTAGACAACGTTGAAATTAAAACTACAGAAGCAGCTGATGTATTTGAAGTAATCAAAATTATAAGCAAGCAAAAAGTAGATAAACCTGTTGGAATCCTTGCTCAAAAACTTGTTAAAAAACTTTGTAATAACTGCAAAGAGAAATATAGATTAAGCAGGGAACAAATTAATGAGTTTTTTATGTCAGATGAGGAAATAGAAGTATATTTCTTTAAGCCAAAAGGATGTATAGTTTGCGATAATACCGGATTTTCCGGCGAAATTCAAATTCATGAATTTTTTGAACTTGATAAAAGTTTTCTTAATTCCTTAAACGAAGATCTTTCTGACAGGGAAATCTCAAAACTGCTTAAATCTTCCGGCTTTCAGGGTTTCAAATACGATGAGCTGAAAAAGAGTTTATTAGGATTAACTGTTATCAATAATTACTAGACTCGTGGAGATATTTCCTTAGAGTCTGACTGTTTATTGCTACGATTATTGTGCTTAAAGACATTAATAAGGCTCCAATCGCTGGACTTATTACTATTCCATAATTAACCAGGATCCCAGCAGCTAGCGGTATTGCTATTATGTTATAACCCGCTGCCCACCAAAGATTTTGCACCATTTTAGAATATGTAACTCTGGATAAAGATATCATACTTGTTACATCTAAAGGATTGCTTTTAACAAGAACTATATCAGCACTCTCGATAGCAACATCAGTACCAGCTCCTATTGCTATTCCAATATCAGAAGCCACAAGAGCAGGTGCATCGTTTATGCCATCGCCTACCATAGCAACTTTATACCCCTTCTGCTTAATTTCCTTAATTTTATCTACTTTTTGATGGGGCAAAACCTGGGCATAATATTGATCTATACCCAATTCTTTAGCCACAGACTCGGCTACTTCATTTGCATCTCCAGTTATCATATAGGTTTTAATACCCATTTCTTTTAATTTTTTTACAGCTTCATAGGATTCTTTTCTGATTATGTCTGATAAAGCAAAGACTCCTGCTAATTGTCCGTCAATAACAACATATATTATTGTTTTACCTTGTTTTTGTAAGTCTTCTACTTGTTTATCCTGAATATTAATATTCAATTCCTGCATTAAACCCGGGCTACCAGCATAAATTTCTTTTCCTTCAAATTTTGCATAGGCTCCTTTGCCGGGAATAGCCTTAAATTCAGAGACAGCTGGAATTTGAATGCCTTTATTCTTAATATAATCTACAATAGCTCTGGCAATCATATGTTCGGAATTTATCTCGATTGCTCCTGTTAATTTTAATAATTCCGGTTCATTAATGTATGAAATCACATTAGAAACCCCGAATTTACCTTCTGTCAGTGTTCCGGTTTTATCAAATACAATTACATTTACATTTCTGGCTAATTCAAAGGCAGATCTATTTCTGATAAAAATTCCTTTTCTTGCTGTAATGGTAGTAGAAAGAGCAACAACAAGAGGAACCGCCAGACCAAGGGCATGAGGACAAGCTATAACTAAAACAGTGACAGCTCTTTCTACTCCAAAAAAAAGATTCCCAATGAAATTCCAAACTATAAACGTGATTATTCCAACCGTAACAGCAGTATAAAATAACAGAGCAGCAGCTCTATTTGCTAAATCCTGCGTTTTTGACCTGCTCTGTTGTGCTTGTTTTACAAGGTTTATAACCTGAGCTAAATAAGTTGCCTTACCTGTTTTTTGAATTTCTACAGTTAAAGTGCCTTCCTCATTTATTGCTCCACCTATAACCTTATCCCCACCCGCTTTATGGACAGGTTTTGACTCACCTGTAAGCATTGCTTCGTTCACATAAGATTCTCCACTAACAACAACGCCATCCGATGGTATTTTTTCTCCAGGTTTAACAAGAACCTTATCATTAACTTTTAACTCTGAAACAGGCACATCTTTTATGTTTCCATTCTGTACAAGGTGGGCGCTAGTTGGCATAAATTTAACTAATTCTTCGACTGCTTTTGAAGCTCCGAGAACACTTTTTGCTTCTATCCAGTGCCCAAGCAGCATAACATCAATTAATGTTGCAAGCTCCCAGAAAAAATCCATTCCCAGGTAATAAATAACCGTAGCCACCGAATAAAAATAAGCGACAGATATAGCCATAGATATTAATATCATCATTCCTGGTTGATGATTTTTAATCTCTTTTACAGCTCCTTTTAAAAAGGGATATCCTCCATAAAAATAAATTATGGAAGATAAAACCATAATAATTCCTTTTTGAAATGGAACTTCAATAGCAATATCAAGCCAGTCCTGTATCATTTGAGACAATAATACTACTGGAATGGTCAATATCAGGCATATCCAGAATCGTTTTTTAAACTCTTCTATATGCGCTGCGTGGTCATGTTGCATAATTTACCTTTTATTTTTCACTTTGTTGTTGCATCATATCTTGATTCATCATTTTTTGCTGCATCCCATCTTGTCTCATCATTTCACGCATTGGACAGCCTTTTCGATATTCCTTATCTGTCATAAATCTTATTCCTGTTACAGTAGAAGTCAGCATTAATAATATTGCTAAAGCGATTATTAGCCATGCAAATACAGTTCCTAAAGATTTAAGCCAACCTTCCTGCTTCATTGATGTCATAAGAAGCCAGAATCCAATGGCTAAAGCAGCTGCTATATGTAAAAGCAAAAAAGTAAGTATTAAAGTACCTATCATTATTTCCTCCTAAAATTTACCTTAAAGTTCATATTTTAGGGTTATTTATATTCTTTTTCAATTCTCTGCCTCTCCATATTTTTAATTTATATTAATTTTTATTTCGTTTCATTGAAATATGCTATTATAGGCCTTATAATTCAAATTATAATTTACATTTTAAAGACTTGTAGAGGTATTTATGAAAAAAATTATTATTCTTTCTGCGTTACTTATTGCAGCAAGTGTATTTAGCACAAAATGCTTTGCTGAAAGCGCCTGGGGTGATTTACAGCAAGCTGCTGACGATGGAGATTCAGCAGTAAATTCATACTCTGACGGCTCATATGATTATGAAGATGCCAGCACAAATGCCGGATATGGCTTTGATACTTCATCAGACTCCGCGCCAGCAGTCGATTTAACCGGTGCAGGCGAACACCCAACCCCACAGTTATTAAGAGACTCTGACGACTACTAAATTGGAGGCATAATGAAAAAAATATTGAATTTACAAAGTTTTTTGGCTGTAACAGCTTTGTCTGCGCTTTTGCTTATTTTTTCCTCATGCGTAAAAGCTGATGATGACGATTATTATTATGTTGATTCAGGTGATTATGATGGTTACTCGTACGATCAGGCAGATCAAACTGCTGATGATAGCGAGGATGCCGCAGATAGCAATTCTGATGAAGAGGCTAGTACTTACGCTGGATATGGATTTGATACCTCATCCGAATCCCCGCCGCCAGTTGATTTAACCGGCGCAGGAGAACACCCAACTCCACAATTATTAAGAAATCCTGACGGCAGCAATCCTTATACCCCACAGCAATACAGGAGTGTAAAACCCTCCTACGTTCCCCCGTTACCATAACCTAAGGGAAAAAATATATGTTGCTTAATATTATGTTGGTCCTAATCCTGTTAATAGGAATTTTCATTGGATTTGCCGGTTATTCCTGGGCTGAAGATCGAAATGGCCCAGCATTAACCGTTCCATCAAAAGAAGAACTCTTTAAAATGCTGGAACAAATGCCGGTATCGGAAGATCCATCTACTCTCTATGAAGAACCGGTAGGAGCAATGTGTTACGATACTGCTGCGCCTTTAGACAGGGTACAATATATTTGCCCCGAATGCGGGGAAATGACTTTATATGATTCAATGTTTGGAAGTAAAATTGAAAATTTACAAACATACCGTGCTTTAGTAAAGAAAATCAAAAAGATAAAAGTAAAGCTTGATGAGTCACAATTTTGCGACAAATGCAATCCAGACGTTAGTTATCCTCAGTTTTGCCTTATAGTTAAACTTGATAAAAACAAGGAAGCTCAAAAGACCTGCGGTATTACTGAAACTGATATAAACTTGATTTATGATTACTCAGAAGGGAAAATTCCTTTAAGTGACATAATGTATCTTTTTGAAGAAAGATAAAATATATGTGGATTAATTTTATTTTTGTCTTAATTCTCTTTTTTGGAGTTTTTATTGGCTTTAAAAGCTTTACAGTTGCCAGAGGAGAGAATAACTCTGCATTTGATGAGCTTTCAAAGATTGATCTTAATAAAAGTCTTGACGAATTAGAGGAACTACAGGGAATTAATGAGCGGCCACCAGGCGCCATGTGCTATAAGGTAGTATCTCCGCCTGAAAGAGCAGAGTATGTTTGTCCTGTGTGTGGAGAAATGTCTTTATATCCTGATTATTATTCATATATTGATAAAATTCCTTCTTATCGTAATCTTATTAAAAAAATAAATAAATCAAAAAAAATACAGGTTGAGCTGGACGAATCACAATTATGCAGAAATTGCAGCACTGAGTATATTCTATCTCCTGAACTGTGCCTCATAGTTAAACAAGATGAAAATTCACAACCTAAAAAAACCTGTGGGATTACCGAGGATGATTTGAACCTGCTTTATGAGTATTCTGAGGGAAAACCTGTAACTGATCGTAAAGACCGTTTGAAAGAATTGCTATGCACTCAAGACTAGCACCATCATTTCTACCGGCGACCTGTGTTCTGGAAATGACGTATAAATGCAACC
>Ga0154583_1058_pt1 | contig 29788 bp, 37 predicted proteins | sample RifGroF2_FD_116012 | JGI IMG/M metagenome (GOLD analysis project Ga0154583, IMG submission 116012) | Candidatus Melainabacteria bacterium GWF2_37_15 | reverse complement strand
CGTAAATATCATTAACTACTTTAAAATAGTCAATATCAAGCAATATGCAGGAAAGCGGCAGGTTATAACGCTTTGCTCTTGCCAGTTCTTCGTCAAGCCTTTGATGCAGGCAGTTTCTGTTATATAAGCCAGTCAGTTCATCTGTTGTAGAAACTATTCTGATCTGGTCTTTTATTTCTTTAATTTTTAAAAGGTTTGCTATACGCACCATAAGTTCTGAGTTATTTACAGGATTAAGAATATAATCATAGGTTTCTGCTCTGATCATAATGTTTTCAAAAATTTCATCGCTTACAACCAGTAAAGGAACGCCAATTTTATTCCTTATAAGAATATCTTCGTTAACCTGACGTGCATTATCCAGGATAATAAGATCAGGATTTAATGATTCAGCGTTTTTAATTTCGTCCGGCAGTTTAACCTGGACTGAATAGTGTTCTCCTTTAAGAATCTGTGATTCTAGTTTTGATTTTTTGTCCTGATTGTAGATTATAATATTCTTTTTCATAATTCACCCATACACTTACTAAGCTATATTAAATTATTTTAATCTATTTTTTACATAACGTGAATAGTTATCTTAAATTAAATACATAGCGATGGATAAATTTAAATTTAAACATTAAATTTTGTAAATGTTGTTTTACTAAATTATCACAATAATTTTTCAGGAGTTTTATAATGTTGTTGGATAATTTAAAAAAGGAGAGAAAAATGAATATTTCACCAGCCACGCGTGCAATGAAGGTAATAGTGCCAACAGGTATAAAGCCTAGAGAGGCAGCAAAATTTGTTGCAAATTCAATTATTAGTGGTAAAAAGCATGGAATACCTCCAGAAATAACTGCAGATATAATTATAGATTTACATCGTGGAACCGGAAAGCATGCAGCCAGTTTTAGCAAATACATGTAATAACTGTTAATTAATTCTTGTTATAGGGCAGCCGCAGGCCGCCCTATTCAATTTCTTACAAATCCAGCGGAGGCAACACGGTCTCGTGAGCAATGAGAATTTTCCTTACCAACGCCCTTTTAATAGTAAACATTCCTGAGGACGTCTCAATTTTTAGGTAATCTTTTCCAAGATATTTTACATGACCTGCATGGCGTTTAGTCATTACAATTCCTGTCTCTACAATATCTCGTGGAGAGTAAATATTTACTTCCCGTATAACGGTTTTTTCTCCATGGTCTGTATCAATTTTTATTACGCTATCAAGTATGGTTTGTATATGGCCTTCAATTTTTTCTCCTGATTCCAGAATAATCAGGTCATTTCTTGGCAATTCCATACTTGTGCCAAGCCAGAGGTTAACTATTGTAACAACAAAAAGTAATTTCGAGATCATTATACGTTATCTTCCAGGAATGTTATTATTTTTACTGATATTTGTTTTTTTGTTTCTTCAGAAGAATGCCTTAAAAGCTCCATAAATATTTTACAAACTTCATCAAAGTCATACCATCTGCGTTTTCTTTGTTCTGTCATCACCTTTTCATAGATATCATCAGGAAGCTGGGCGATAATTTCATCCATTAAGAAAGCTGCAACGCGGTGTTGTCTTACTATAGCAGTATTTTCAAGAATGCTTACACATTTTGAAACAATGGGGTCTTTGTCATACCATCTCTGGTAAGTTTTTAATTCTTCTATCATTACACTATGGTACACTTTTTTTAAAAGCAGGTAAATATATATTTAATTTAAGAACAGGGTGTGGCCGGCGTAGCCTAATGTCGTCAACTTAAGAAAAAAATTAAAAAGTTGTACTATTTTTTGTCAGTAGGCTATGGCGTTGTAGTCGTTAATTTTTAAATATCCAAGTTGCCCTTGGCGTTAAAGTAGTTTCCCCCTTAAAATTAACTTATACGTCAAAGCTAACCTGAAAGGAAAACAAAAAATGTGTCCTGCGCCGCTTCCCCTCGAATTATATGTTAATATTATTCTGATATGTATCTTGTTGAATTCATAATAAAAAAAATCAGGAACTTAAAAAGAAAAAATAAAGCTGTTTATAATCCTGTGCAGGAAGAAGAAATAAACAGTGACTGTGAAGGCCATGTTTACCTTCCTATTGACAGCACAAAGGAAATTCTTGCTTGCAAAAACTGCGGGCATATAATAAAAAGCCCGAAAGCATGAGCCTTCGGGTTATTATGAGACGGTAGGTAGGATATAATTAAAGATAATTTAATAAAGACGGCTTAATTATTTGTGCGCCAACCTGTAAAGAAGCTTGCAGGGCCGCTTCCTGAAACTTAAGGTCAGAGATGGCTTTCGCATAGTCAATATCCTGTGCGCCAGATTTTATATCGGTCACGGAAATTTTATCATCCTTGTGCAGTCTTTCCGTAATGTCCAGCCTCGCCAGCAAGCTTCCAAGGGTTGCCTGACTGGTTAAAAGCGTCTGTAAGTCATTGTCTAAGGTTGCCATTTCCTGTCTTATAATATCTTTGTCCGGTGTAGATGATTCCATTTGCTCTTTTATTTTAGACAAAGTGGCAATTAATCCATCTCCCACAGCTTGTAAATCAGTGGGATCATCGTCTGCATCGTGGTCCCACTTATAATATTGCCCGAAAATATCTTCACCACAAAGATTTACTGTTATAGTGACACCCTCTGCAATTTCTATTTCTCTTTCATGGCTGCCGCTTGCAGAACCTCCGTAGTAAATTCCTTCTCCATCATCAACTGTTGTTGGCGGGTCTGTATAAGGAGCTGAATTGGTTTCCTTTCCCCCAAAAATATAAGTGGTGCCATATTTTGTATTTCCAAGGTCTTTTATTTGCTGGATTATCTGTTCTATTTGTTCTGCCATCATATTTAATTCTTCTGTACCTGAGGTGGCATTTAATGCCTGGATAGTTAATTCTCTTGCCTCATGCACAGAATCCAGAGATGTTAATAATGCTCTATCTGCTGTTTCTATCTCTAATTTGGCTGTTTCAATGTTTTTAATATAATTCTCAATTTTCCCCAGGGTTGAATTAGAAGAAAGAACAGTTATAGCGGATAAAACATCTTCAGAAGGCCTTTCAAACTTGGTTCCTGAGGCTATTTGCCTTTGCAGGTCTATTAAAGTTGTTCTGTTGGTAAAAAGGTTATTCAGGACATTTTCATTAATGTAATTATTTGTAATTCTTTGATACATAAATTTTTACCCCATCATTGCCAGTATAGTTTTTATATTGTCATTAACAGCACTAAAAACCCTTGCGGATGCTTCATAAGAACGCTGGAATCTAATAAGGTCAGCCATTTCCTCGTCAAGGTTAACGCCTATAACAGATTCCCTTTTCATTTTTAATTGCTGTGAAATATTTTCTTTAATCTCGTAATTTGTACTTATTCTGTTTGCCTTGCTGCCTACATCGCTCACCATATTTATTAAGTATTGGTCTGTAGTAGCGCCTCCGAGTCCGGCAATTACACTGTTTCTTGCCTGTGACATAAGAAGTGCGTTAGCTCCATCACCTGTTTCCTCTATTCCGGCAGTAGCAGATGCTGCTGATATTTGGTAAGGATCATCAGCTATAGCATCATTAATACAGATAAGTTTTGCAAATCCGGCAGCAGTAGCAGGGATAGTGCCAGCAGTTGCATCATCTACGAAAAAGTAAGGCGGTGTTTCAATAGGAACGGTTAGTATATCATCACCATTTGTTAATTCATAAATTCCACTTCCGGCAGGGTTCTCCACCATATACTGCCCGCTTATTTGTAAATTATTAATTGTATTTGCAAGTTCATAAGCTAAAGTATCGAGGTTGTCCATAACGGACTTTATTGTAAGTTCATTGGCCTCTGAACCTCCCATTTCCAGAACAGCTCCTAATTGCCCTGAAGAAACCAGAGAATAAGCATCTGCAACCAGAACTCCTCCTGTGGGATTTTCTATTTGTAAGGTTGCAGGATTATCTATATCTCCTGATGTCACACTAAAAAAGCCTGTTTGGGTTTTCCCGCTAACAAGGAGGGTATTTCCAAGCGAAATGGTTACTGATCCATTGATTTCCTGTTTAATATCTGCTGGAATGTATTGTGAAATTTCGTCCAGAAGGGTATCTCTGTTGTCCAGAAGGAAGTTTGGCGATGTCCCTTCTGCTGTGGCAAGAATTATGGAGTTATTTAAATCAGCTATAGAGTTTAATTTATCATTTAAATCATCTGAAATAATTTTTACTTTACTGCCATCCAGGGTGTCAGGCTGGGTATAATCCCCTACAAGATTGGTTCTTTGGTTTTCGAGCTGGCTATAAATAGAATTAAATTTAGTCGATAATTCTACAGCTTTTTGAATAACGTTATTTCTCAGCACAAAATCATTAGCATTTGCTGAAAGTTGGCTTAATGATAGGTATAGTTCGTTTAAAGAGCTGCCTATCCCGGTATTATCGAGTTCATTTGTTATATCTTCTATAAGATCGGCATTTTCGCTTAATTCCTGATAATAAGATAAACTAGATTTTTCTTCCCGATAGTAATTATCTAAAAACAAGTCCCTGTTTCTTGTTATTGCGTCAATAACAGCACCCATAGAATCCTGGGCAGCATTTTGAGGAATGGTTGATATATTTCCGCTGGTTAGCTGTGATATTTCTGCTCTTTGTTTGCTATAGCCCGGAGTGTTAATATTGGCGATATTGTTATTGATTATGTCCATCACGGCCTGGTTTAGTGACAGGGATCGCTGGGCATTGTATATTCCAAATAGTGTTGACATCCTAACCTCCGGTCTTTGTTAAATCTTAATTAAGCTTCATGTACTATTGAGCTTATTATTCCAATATTTTCATCTTTATTAATCTTGCCTTTGCTGTTATAAGAAGAGCTTTCTGGCACAAGGACTTTTGTAATGGATAAAATAGAGCCTTCTATTACTTTAAGAGCGTGTTTTAACAGCTCGGCATTAATAGTATTTTGGTTTTCAATTTTAGTTAATTTCTTTTTAAGTTTTTCCTTTAAAGTTTTTATGTGTAAAGGAGGGTTATCGGGGTATATTTCTTTTCTTTTTTCTTCAAGCTTTATTATTGCTTCGTTATATTTTTCAAGTTCAATATCAGTTTTTATAAGGCCTTCGAGGTCTCCTTTTACGAGGCAGTTCTTTTTTTCTGTAATATATTTTTCAAGTTCTGAGCAGGCTGTTATTTCCTGTTCAAGAATTTGTTCAAGTTCCAGTATTTCTTTTCTCATCCCCGTATTCTCCCCGTTTTATTTTTTATGCGCTGTAATCCGCAAAAAGGCTTGTTCCGTATTTTAGTGCGTATTGAATGTCTTCGTCATCTATGTCTGTTATGTTGTTTGATTGTGCAAAGTTTTTTAGTTCCTGAATGTTCTTATAATCCGTCATGTTGAGAGGTGACTTTAGCTTAATTGAAGAATCTTTCTCAACTGTAGGAGATCCTTCGCTGCGCTCAGGATGACGCCTTACAGGCGTGTTCTGAACTTTTACCGCCTGTAAATACCTTAGTTGTGAACCTATGCTGCTTATTGCCATTTATACTTTAACCTTTCCTACACAAGATCTTTCATCTGTTCATAAATTTGCTTTGCAATACCAAATGAGGTCGTGGAACTTGAAGAAATATCCTTTGCCATTTCATCAAAAAACATTGATCTGAATATTTCTTCGCCTTTTCCGCCATGAAACGATTCGTCTTTTTCAATCGTTGCATCAAGCGCCTTAAAAAGCTGGTTAATAAATACAGCCTCAAACTGACATGCTGCATCCATTAACTCTTTGTCTTTTTTTCCTGTAATATTTATTTGTGTTTCCTGTAATCCTGCGGTTCCTATCATGTTAAATTATCTCCAGAGTCGCTTGTAAGCTTCCTGCTGCTTTAAGAGCCTGAAGTATGGATATTAAATCATAAGGAGTAACGCCGATAGAGTTTAAGGCCCTTACCAGTTCACTGAGATTTGCATTTGCAGGAACTTCTACAAGTTTCCCTTCTTCTTTGGTAACTACGATTTCCGAATTTGAAAAGCCCATTGTTTGTCCCACAGAAGCCAGGTCTCCTGGCTGGGAAACTTCGTTTGTTGTTGTTACAGTAACGCTTAAGTTTCCGTGGGCTACAGCGGCTGGTAACAGTTTTACATCACTGCCTATAACTATGGTTCCTGTTCTTTCATTAATTATTACTTTTGCTACAGAGTCAGCACTTTGAAGAGTCATATTTTCAAGTATTGAAATAAACCTGATCCTGTCATCATCAAAGTTCTGGGGAATTTCAACTCTTATTGTGCTGCTGTCAATTGCTTTTGCTGAAGCAAGGGAACTATTTACCACTTCTGCAACCCGGGCTGCCATTGTAAAATCCGACTTGTTAAGCACCAGTTTAAGTCCTGTTTCATCTCCAATGTCAGATAATATATCTCTTTCAATAATTGCGCCGTTTGGAATCCTTCCTGAAGTAACAATACTTGTTCTTACAGAGCTGCCTCCTGCGCTGGCGCTTGTGCCGCCTACGCTTACCGGGCCCTGGGCAACAGCAATAACTTCTCCGTTGGGAGCAAGTAACTGTGTCTGGATAAGAACGCCTCCTTCAAGACTAGAAGAGTCTGCAAGAGAAGAAACAGTAACATCAATTCTGTCTCCGCTTCTTGCAAAAGCTGGCGCCATTGCTGTTAAAATTACGGCTGCGGTATTGCCTTTTTTAATATCGTTAGGTGTATCTATAACAGTGCCAAGATTTTTTAAAAGAGCAACGTTAGTAATCTGCGTTGATCTGCTGTTATCACCTGTTCCCGGCAGGCCAACCACTATTCCATAGCCGACAAGCTGGTTTTCTCTTATGCCGTCAATATGAGTAACGTCCTTTATTCTTACTTTATTTGCAAATGCCGGTTGACACAGCATTATAAGCGTCAAAACCAGTATTGTTTTTTTCATTCTATTCATATAATAAACCGTCTCCTTTAGAATAAATGAGTAAATATCCTTGTCATTATGCTTTCCCCGTCGTGTCTTGATAATGTTCCGTTTCCTACCATTGCTAGTTGAAGGTTTGCAATATACTGTGACTGGACAGTTCCTGTATTTGTAATAAATCTTGGATCAACTATTCCGCTCAGGATGATCTGTGTTTTTTCTCCTGAATTTATTGCAACTTTTTTGCCCTGTATTACAAGGTTTCCGTTAGGTAAAACCTGTACAACCTGAGCTGTTATTGTATCCTGTACTTTTAAAGTTTTTTGAACGTTGGCTGTATTTTTTGTTTCGTTTCCTCCTCCAAAACCGTCAATATTAGGAATATCTGTTCTTATATTTTTTCTGTCACTGCTAAAAATATCGTTTAGTATAGAAGAAAAATTGTCTTCTATTGAAGAATCACTTTTTACGTTTAATTGAAGATCATTTGATACAGTTGCGTTTTCATCTATTACCACTGTTATTACATCGCCAATAGTTTTTGCTCTTACAGTACTGAAAAGCGATTTAGGCTGGATTTTATAAACAGATTCTGATGCATTTGCCTGGAAGAGTGATTCTGCCATTGTGCTGCTGCTTATTAGCGTTAATAAAATAAAATATATTATTTTTTTCATTCTCCCCGTTTGCTCCTAAATGTTTACCAAAACAATATTTTCACCTATTATTTTTCCAACGTAGCTTTTTCCGTATGCTTTATTTTTTACTTTTATGTAATCCCCTATTTTTCCTTCATCAACAGCAATTGCCGGGACTGTTATTGATACAAGGGGTGTCCTGAATATTAAGGAAACCGGGCTGTCTTTTACTATTGTAGGAACTTCTTGAATATAATTTAGATTTATAATTTCTCCTGGTTTAATATTTTTTCTTGCCATATAGTTAGCGGGTTCAAAATTTTTTCTTGCCGCTTCATTAGGCATCGATGAAATGTTTTTTTCTTCCAGTTTTAAATTTTTTAATGTTTCGCCTCTTTTTATCCAGTTTTGTGCCACCCATACCTTGTCGTAAATTTTAATTTCAACCCTTGCCCCAAAGGTTTTAACTTTTACGTTATTTACGAAGACATTCACTTTTAGAATCGTTGAGCTAATGTTTTGTAAATTTGTTTCTGTTTTAATTTCTATATTTCCATCAGGCAGTTCTATGGTCTGGTAAGGTAAAGCTAGTACGTCTACCTCTACTTTTCCGTTATGTTCCTTTTGTATCTGTGCAGTAATATCTTTTTTTATTTGCTGGGAAACAAATTGGGCATCCAGAATAGCACTGTTTGCTTTTGCTGTAGAACAAAAAGCTAATATTACCGCTAAAATTGTCATTTTATTAAATATCATTAACTCATCCTGTTAAGAATTCTAAGTATCTCGTCTGAAGATTTGATTAGTTTTGAGTTTGCTTCAAAAGCGCGTTCTGCCTGAATAAGGTTTATAAGTTCCTCAACCACCTGTACATTTGAACCTTCAATAAATCCCTGCTGGAGTGTGCCAAAGCCTTCCTGTCCTGGAGTTCCTTCTGTTGCTTTGCCGGAAGCTGCAGTTTCTACATAGAGGTTTTTGCCTATTGATGACAAACCTGCGGGGTTTGCAAATTTTGCTAAGGTTAAAGAACCCAGCTCTGTTTGATCAGAATTTCCGGCGGTTCTATAGGAAATTTTTCCGTCCGGCGTTATGGTTATATCGAGGGCATCGGAAGGAATGGACATTTGAGGCTGTATTATAAAGCCATCGCTGGTTGTAAGTTGTCCGTTTGCGTCCATTTTTAAAGAACCATCTCTTGTATATCCGATTGAACCATCATCCATTAGAACCTGAAAAAAGCCGTCGCCTTCTATGGCCATATCCAGCTTGCCGCCTGTAGATTTGAAAGCTCCTTCGCTAAATTCTTTTACCGTAGCAGATGTTTTTGTCCCTAGGCCTACCTGTATTCCGACAGGCTGCACTGTTCCCTGGAATATTTGTGCGCCGGAAGCTTTTATAGTCTGTGAAAGTAAATCCTGAAATTCTGCTCGAGATTTTTTATATCCTGTGGTGTTAACGTTTGCCAGGTTGTTGGATATTACGTCTATATTTAATTGTTGGGCCAGCATTCCTGTTGCAGCTGTTGTTAAAGACCTTAACATGTTTTCCCTCCTGTTTATAAATTATTGCATTACTCTTCCCACATCATTAACAGCTTTTCTAAGAGTGGAATCAGTGCTATATATAACTTTTGAAAGTGTTTCATAGGTTCTTGATCCGCTAATTGAGTTAATCATGCTTTCAATTACATTTGCGTTTGAAGTTTCAAGATAACCTTGACTTACTTTATATTTTTCCATTTCCATAGGTTTATTATTTTCATCAATATTTTCCAAAAGAGTGTTTCCTTTTGCTTTTAACTTAGAAACATCTTCAAAATTAACAACCTTAAGTTTGCCTACTTCATTATTTTTTACCATTATTCGCCCGTCTTCTGTAATAACCAGGTCTTTTGTGCTGCTGTTGCTTAGGTCTATGTTTATTTTCTGTCCGCCTTCCCCAACAACAGAATCTCCTTGCCTTGTTACCAGGTCACCGTTTTCATTAACTGAAAAGCCTCCATTTCTGGTATAGCATTCTTCGTTTGCTTTGGTTTTGACAACAAAAAACCCTTCACCGTTTAAAGCTACATCCAGTTTTCCTTCAGTTTTACGAAGAGCGCCCTGGGTAAAATCTAGCTGGGTATTATCCAGCATGCTGCCTATGCTTAAGGTTCCTATCATGTTTTTTTCTGTTGAATTAGTATCTTTAACAGTAAATTCATGTATGTCTTTAAATGTAGGAATTAATTGTTTAAAGCCAGGAGTATTAACGTTTGCAAGGTTGTTTGCAATAATATCGTTAAGGTCAATTACACTGGCCATTCCTGAAGCTGCTATTTCTATGCCTCTAAACATTTAAAGTCCTTTCTGTATTTCCAGCACTTTTTTTACGTAATTACGGGTTTCCTGGTAAGGAGGGATTCCTCCATATTTATTCACGCTTCCCGGGCCGGCATTATATGCAGCAAGCCCAAGTTCAACTGAATTATACTTGTTTATCAGGTTTTTTAAGTATTTTGTCCCACCGGAGATGTTTTGTTCCGGGTCGAACGCATTTTCTACTCCCAGGCTTTTGGCAGTGGAAGGCATTAATTGCATTAAACCCTGAGCGCCTACTGGAGAAACCGCATTTTTATTGTAATTTGACTCTGCTTTTATAACGGCTTTAACAAGGTTTTCATCAAGATCATTTTTATCTGAATATTTTTCAATTATTTGATCCAGCTCTGGCAGGTTTATGTCGTTATCGTTTGTTTGGTTATTGTCCTGCATTTTTTCATTCAATACGCTGTCAAAAGATTGAGTATCTTTGTTATCTACGCCTAAAAGTGAGTCAAAACCACGCTCAATCTGACTTACTCTGGTTTCAATTTCTCTCATACGAGATAATATTATGTCAACACCTGATATTTCCATCCTACCCAAATCTTATTTACTTGTATTAATATGTATATAAATACTTACACGTTAATATTAAAATTACACCATACAGAGGGTATTATCATCCTTCACCAGATGTATATACAGGTTTAAATACAGATTTAAATATAGATCCAGAGGTTAATTTTAAATTGTTGCATTACCCACTTGCAACTTTCCCACCCTATGTTATAATAAAATAAAAAGAGGTATTATATGGTTATAGAAAGAAAAAAACTAAAGGTGGATTCACGGGGCAGAATAAGCATAAAGCAATTGACTTCCGGTGAAGTTACTTCGTTTAGGGCAAAAAAGGAAAAAGATGGAACTATAATTTTAAAACCAGTTGTAGATATTGAAATTCATCCTGAGGAAAGGTGGCTGTATCAAAATCATGAGGCATTGGCAAGTGTAAAAAGAGGATTGGAAGACTCTGCGGCTGGCAGAATAAAAAAGCTGGATAATTTCTTTGATGATATAGAGGACGAGGAAGACGGAAAATAAATGGCTTATATAATTAACTATACTGATGAAGCTGAAAACGACCTCATAAGCTTAAAGAAACAGGGACGCTTTGATAAATTAAAAAAAATAAAAATGGCGGTAAAAAAGTTAATTAATGACCCCCGACATCCGGGTTTACATACACATAAGTATGTTTCATTAAGGCATCAGGAAACCAAAGAAATTTTTCAATCATATGTGGAAAATAATACTCCAGGAGCTTTTAGAATATTTTGGCATTATGGACCTGGGAAAAAAGAAATTACAATTTTTGCTATAACGCCGCATCCATAAAATTTAATTGAAGTGTAGAATTTATGAACAAAGAAAACAAATCTTCCTTAAACGAAAGAATAAGCCTGATAGCCAGCCATATGTATAAACAGCATAAGGAATACACAGAAGCAGCTGAAAATACAAAAAAAGTTTTTGAAAAACTTCTTCGGGACCTTGAAGCAATTGCCAGTGAACTTCAACAGAGCTTTGTAAAGCGAAATTTGAGTGCCACCAGTGTAAATTGCCAGATTGATTCTGACAGGTCAGTCGGTATTATAAATATTCTGTGGAACAGTATAAGCTTTACAACCAGAGGCAACACAAAGCCCCAGGCTTTATATAGGGAAGGAAATTCTCCTCTTTTTGCCGGTAGGATACTCGCGCTTAATGGAAACTTTTATGATGCTTCTCTTGATATACAGGATCAGGAATACCCTGATATTTTAGAATGCGAGATCGCTTCCTTATTTGTTCCTGCTGATACAACAGCTCATGCAATCTTAAAGGTAAGGCATATGGGAAATGAGGAATTTCCCTTGAATCAGACAGATGCTCCAAAAGAATTTCTTATGCGTTCCATAGAAATTTTATGCGGAGGAGGGATTTTTCATGAAGAATTTAATTCTGATGAAGAAGAAATTTAAAATAAGTGATAATATATTTTTATAGGATATTTTGATTTTGGAGAGGATAATTTTTAATATGAAAAATAGTTTAAAACTAACGGCTGTAATACTTTTTTCAATATTTACAGTTAATTCCGCACCATCGCAGAATGCTATGGAAGTTAAACCCATTGAACTTGTTAATAATCCTGCAGTATATTTAAATAAAGATGTTAAAATGTCTGCTCAGTTTGATAAATTTTCTACTCTTGGCCTGGATTATAAAAAGGCATTCAGGGATTCCAAAGATTATATTTCTGTTCTTATTAAAAGGCCAGATGTAAATAAAGAATACACTATACCTCTTTCAGAGTTAAAACTTATTTTAAAAAGAGAAGCAGCAGAAAAACTTCTTGATATAGAAAGCGGTGATCGAGTACAAATAGTTGGAAAAGTTTTTTCAACAGCTTTAAATGATCCGTGGGTTGATGTAACTGAATTAAAAAATCTTGATCCTGATAAAAAGAAGGATTTGGATGAAGATACAGACCTTTAGAGAACAAAAATAAAAATTTTTAAGGAAACCCTTTATTTAAAGCTGGATTTTTACGGAAAATTTTTTACAATTTATTAATATGCGAAAATTTCCTGTAAAAATCTTTATACTTTTCTTTTTTATAACCAGCCTCACCTTTAATGTGTATGCTGCTGACTTTAATGTCAGGATAACAAGGGAAGAGTTTGCGGATTTCTATGGGGTTCTAATTATTGAAGAAGAGTATAAAGATCTGCCTATGGATGATATTTTTTCATCCAGCTTTGATCCCATAACCGGGAAATTAAAAAAAGATGAAATTTTTTCAGTGAGGAGCCCTTATTTTGATCCGGATATATTTAAGCGCCAGAAAAAAGAAAAGCTGCAAATAACAGAAGAGAATACCGAAGAGCAGGAATTTAAAAATGTTTACAACGTGAAGCTGTCAACAAAACCCGTAGTACAAAAAAACAGCTTTAAGGAAAAACTGTTGGCAGCAAATAACCTTATAAAAGTCGGCAAACCCGCTGACCTTTCAGAACTTGAAAAAGAGGCAGGCAACAACCCTGTAAATATTTCAAACATTGCAAAATTATATATAAAAACAGGTAATGAGCAGAAAGCGCTTGAGCTTTTGCAGCAGGCAAAAGAACTTGCTCCTGATGATTATAAAATTTTATACACATACGGTGTTACTTTGTACAAAAATGGCCAGATAGATCTCGCTGAAAGCAATTTAGTAAAAATTACGCAGGTAAAGCCGGACTTTATGTATGCTCATTACAACCTTGGAAATATTTACTATAAGAAAAAAGAATACAAAAATGCTCTAGATTCATTTAAAAAAGCCATGGAGCTAGCTCCTGACAATGCGGATATTTACTTTAACCTGGCAATAGCACTTGAAATGCTTGGGCATAAAGACCTTGCCATCAAGTTTTATTCCAAATGCCTGGAATTAAAGCCAGATGATAATGAAGCTTATAAATCATTGCAGCGGCTAAAGCATTTATGATATTATTTACCTGAATCCGGAGGGGTGGGATATGAATTATTTAATATTAATTGGTTGTGTGGTCGTGGCTTATCTTATAGGGTCTTTTCCTACAGGCTATATACTTGTAAAAGGAAGTAAAGGTCTGGATATAAGAGAAATCGGAAGCGGAAGCACCGGGGCAACTAACGTAAAAAGAGTTATGGGAACAGGCTGGTATGTGTTTGTTATGCTTTTTGACGGGCTTAAAGGGCTTTTCCCTGTTTTTGCCTCAAAGCTTATTGATGATCAGTTATTACCTGTTCTGGTTGCTGTTGCTGTTATTTTAGGTCATAGCAAGTCTATATTTCTTAATTTTACCGGTGGAAAATCAGTGGCATCCGGCATTGGCGCAATTCTGGGTTTAAGTTGGCCTGTAGGATTTTTGACCATTGGAATCTGGGTGCTTATGACTTATTTTACAAAAATAGTTTCCATAAGTTCGATAACTGTTGTTTTACTTACTCCAATCTGGATGTATGTGTTTAAACAGCCGTTAAGCTATATTGTTTTTTGTATTATAGGTGCTGTTTATATTGTATATTTGCACAGGGACAATATAAAAAGACTTTTTAGCGGGAACGAAAACAAGATAAGGCAATAAATTTTGTCTAGCGCTTTTTCCGTTCTATAATTTGATCAATTTTTTCATTCATTTTTTCCCGCATAAGTTTAACTTCTTTTTCAATTTGCTCATGAATGCCTGCTACATAAGGAGCTGGGTTCTTTACTTCTGATTCAGTGCCTGTTTTGAATACTACCACCTGTTTTGCGGCGATTTTTGCTTTTAATATTTCGATTTTTCTCTCTGCTTCTGCAACTATTAATAAAACTTCCTTGCATTCCATAGTAGTAAAATTAAGCTCTCTTAATGATTCCATTACCTGGTCTTTTAGCTCACTTCTTTTTGCCATGATATTTTCATAAGATTCAGGATCACCGAATATTAATTTTTTAAGTTTTTTAATGTATTTAATCATAATATTAGTTTATCAGAATTTTTGCTAAAATAATTAATATGAAGATAACTTTTATACATCCGCCGCAATGGATTCCTTTAAATCCTTATTTTTCAAGTGTTTCTCTGGTTAGCCAGCTAAAAGGGTACGGATATGATGTAAAAGTCAGGGATATAAACGCAGAATTTTATAATCATATTCTTACAAAAGAGTATCTGGTCAATGCTATAAACAAAGCTTTCAATATGCAGGAACCTCTTTTGGAAGAAATTTTAAAGGAATTTATGCCTGATAAAAAACAGGATGATTATTCAAGGGATATGCAAAGAAAAATTTTAAAATATTCCAAAATAAAAGAATTTAAAGGCCCAAGGTTTTCAGAAGCGCAAAGAATTCCAGAAATTATTCAGGAAGCTGTCGCTATAATGAAATGCAAAGAAAGATTTTTTCAGCCTGAATTATTGATAGAAGCGATGAATGATATAGATGTGGGCCTTGAATTAGCAGCTTTGCCGTATTTTCCCACAAGGCTAGAGCTGCATGATTATTATACACAGTTCTTCAGGCTTACGATGGATAGCATAAAAGAATGCTGCTTTGATAAATCCACAAATATGTTTTATGAATTTTATGATGGAATTGTGCCTTCTCTTCTTGAAGACAGCCCTGATATGATAGCTATTTCAATTAATTCATCAACTCAAATAGTACCGGGGCTTACTCTTGCTATGTTGCTTAAAGAAAAAACCAGCGCTCATATTAATATTGGGGGAAATTTCTTTGGAAGAGTTGTTGATGCTTTAGTTAAAACGCCTGAATTTTTCGAACTTTTTGCTGATTCAGTAGTTATAGAAGAAGGTGAAAAACCAATGGTTGAACTGGCAAGGTTTGTTGAAGGCAAACTTGATAAAACCGAAGTTCCTAACCTTATTTATCCTGAGGACGGCGCTATAAAAGCAAACCTTAAATGCCACCCCCTCCTGTTAAATGAAATGCAGCCGCAAACGCTTGACGGGTTTCCTTTGGATCTGTATTTTACGCCGCATATTGTCCTTTCTGCAATGACCAGCCGTGGATGTTACTGGAAAAAATGTACTTTTTGCGATCATGACTTCGGACAATACTATTGTATTAAAGATTTAGACAGATTAATCGATGAAATGAAGTTTATGAAGGAAAAATATGGAATATTTCATTATGAATTTATTGATGAATCTGTAAGTCCTTCTTATCTTAGACAGATGTCTCAAAGAATCATTGATGAGGGGATGGAAGTGTACTGGTTTAATAATGCCAGGACAGAAGACGAATTTACCCCTGATATTTTGAAATTAGCTGGAAAAGCAGGGCTCAGGATGGCATTATGGGGTATAGAAACCGGTTCAGAAAGAATTTTTAATCTTATTAATAAAGGCGTGGATTTTAATAACAGGTTAAAAATACTAAAAAATAGCATTGAGTCAGGTATATGGAATTTTGCGTTTATATTTTTTGGCTTCCCTACTGAAACCCGGGAAGAAGGGATGGCTACGATAGACTTAGTTTGTAATAATACGGATATTATTTGTTCGTATGGCAGAAGTGTGTTTACTTTAGGCAAGCATACAAGGCTCAGGGATGATCCTGAAAAGTTCTGTATAACCAAAATTTTTGAGAATGATGAAGAATTCTCGCCGAGTTACAACTTTGCAACTTCTGAAGGGATGTCTCCTGAAGAAATAAGGTGGATGGCTGATTTGTGCAGTCAAAAATGCAATGAGGCTTATAATAACCCTTTGTGGATGTTTTTAAGGTATAGAGAAATTATTTTTCTTTACGCAGCAAAGTACGGAGCAAAAGAACTGCAGGCTTGCAAAGTAGCCAGGTAGTCTTTCTCATAATATTTAATAAATATTTAATGAAAACCCTGTCAATACTTAAAAGAAAAACGTTTTTACAAGTATATATATCCTGTATATGCTTATATAACATTTTATGGAGAATGTCATGAAAAAAAATTGTCTGGAAAAAAAGGAGATTAAATTAAAAAGTGTTATTAAAATTTATGATTCTAATGGCAATGGAAGATTTGACTGCAACGGAAATGGAAGATACGACAATAATGGAAATGGAAAAAACCGCACTTAAAAAAAGCGCGGTTTTTTATTTAAAGCTAAAGCAAATTATAAAAGGAGAATAATATGGTCACAGCTCTTAACAATTCAATAGAACTAAAAAAACTACAGGGGACACAGCAAGCACAAACTACAACGAATACCGCCCAAACAGACGAACTAGGCCTTAAGTTTATCGGAAAAGGCGAAGAAGGAAAAGCACAAAATACAGAAGTGTTTAATAATCTGGATCCTGAGGCACAGAAAATAATTCAGGAAACAATTGGCAATGAAGAATTTTTAGACCCCAAGAAAATAGCAGAGGCATTAAAAGCTGGTGGTTACAATGCTTCAACCGGAAAAGATGGCGAAACTTTTCTTGAAATTAAAGGAAAAGACGGAAAAACCTTTAGAATCTGGGATATCGGCAGTGATGGCGGAATCGGAACCCAGGATATTTCATTTAACGGAGCATTAGAAGGTGTTAAAAATGATATAAAAACTAAGGCTGCCGGAAATGACAAGACTGCTGCAGCTGCTCCGACTACGGGAAATAATGGAATAAAAGTTGAGCAGGTCGGCGGTGGAGAAAAGAGCGAAAGCAAGTCGCCTGATGATGTTAATACTGGAGTTGATATTCCTGAATTAGTTAAGGAAAATAACGGCGATGGCAGTTTAATAAGATCTTTATTAAGAAACATTCTGGCTTCTTCAGGATTGACCGATGTTATAAAACTTGAAGAAAAGATTGATGAACTTTTAAGCGGACAAAAGCTGGTATAAAAAGGATTAATATCTTACCAGAACCCCGATACCTTCATATTGCTCAAGTTCTTCTGCTGCTTCACCTTTTACAAGCTCTACTTTTCCGCCTTTTTTAAAAACAAGCCTGATTACTTCTTCAGTTAAATCGGTTTTTCTGAATCCGTGATTACATGAAGCACAGCTTGCCTGATGCTGCTCCTTTGTTATATACAGGCAGCCATTACATTTCCAGCCAATATATGTTTTGTAGCCGGGAATTATAACAAGATCAGCCCTGCCTTCTTCAATAAGCTGGATTGTATCCTGCCAGCCGGTCGCTGAAACTTGCGGGGAAGCATTAACAATTTTTTGCACCTGTTCTAATTCTTTTTTTGTTTCATTTTTGCGTAAATCTTCAACTACTTTTTCAAGAATATGGTTAATGTTTTCTTTCATTCCGTAAGAATCAACGGAACTAAGATCAATAACCCTGGTATTTACTCTTTTAGGCAAATGATCCTGGAGATTTTTTATTTCATGGTGCTGGCCTACAAGTATAAGATTGTCGTATTGGTTATGATCCAGAAATTCCGTGGCTACTTTTGCTACTTCTTTATAATGATGGAGGGCCTGGTTCTGTATATGCCGCTGATATCGCATCTGTGCCCAGCCTCCCTGCTTATGGAACCTGTGGATATCGTGGATCATATCTGTTTCATCAAGAATAAATCCGCCTATTTCAACATTAAAAATCCTTGCATAATGCTTGTCTGTAAGAATCAGGAGCGCATTTTCGCATTCATCCGCATGGTATGCAAGCTGTTTTAGGTGAGGGATGGAGTTTACAGTAAAATTATTTTCAAAAGGCATTATTGAGTGGAAAGTTTCAAAAATACCAAGTTTATCGCATGCAAATATCGCAACACCGTGAGCCCTTGATATTACGCTGTTCTCCAGGAAATTCATGATTTTTTCCCGGTCTTTTTTAATATCAGCCTGATTTTCGATTTTTTGGAACGAATTTTTAACAAAAATCCTGTTTTTTTCTGCCTGTTCAAAAAGTTCATGTGCGTTTACGTGCAAATACAGGCTAATAAATGGATATTTGCTTTCAGGCAGTTCAGACAGGTATTTTAATTTTTGGGCAAGGTTTTCATTCAATATAACCATAATAAAATTATGATACTATTGTGCCGGCTTGTTTTCATTGCACTATTTTATTATTTTACATTTCAACTCTTGTAATTATGCCATGCAGTTTGTTTGAAGGAAGAGCGTAAAACTGTACAAAGGAAGGCGTTATTTTTTTAATTAAGGAAAATATTTTCCAGACCGGGTTCTCTGTGATGATTTCTTCAAGTCCGTAAAATATGACATTTTCTTGTATTCCAGCCTGATTTATCATTTTTTCAAGGTCAACTATTTCTTTGTATCCTATTTTTATTTCAAACCATCTTAAGCCCCGGGCTATGTCTTCCTTAAATCCTCCCTCTACGCCAAAAGGCTCATCAAGCAGGCTTATGGAAACAAGAATATTGTCATGGTAAATAATGTTATTGCAGAACATTGTATTTCTAATATATGGAGGAATAACCTGCGGGTCTTTTATGAAAAACAGTGCTGTTCCTCTGATTCTGTAAGCTTCTTCATAGGCTATGTTATACTTTTCAAGGAATGTGCTAAGTTTTATAGGTCTCAGGGAATGGTACAGCTTTTTTTGGCCATTTGTATAAATAAGAATAATAATTAGCGGTATAGAGGCAATAATAATTGACCAGTAGCCGCCATGCGGTATTTTAAGCATATTAGAGGTAAGAAAGAGAATATCTACAACAGTAACGAATATAGAAATTCCCATTTTAAAATAGTCTTTCCTGATTAAAAATATCCAGGTCATCATTATACCTGTTATAGTCATTGTTCCGGTAACAGCTAAACCATATGCAGCCGCTAAATTCGCTGATTCTTTGAATATGTACATAGCAATCAAAACAAAAAGAAGCAGGAACCAGTTAACTGTAGCTATATATATCTGGGTTTTCATTTCCGTAGAAGTGTAATCCACCTTGAACATGGGCATTATCCTGGTTGTAATGCCCTGATAAACTATGGAAAACATACCGCTTATCATGGCCTGAGAAGCAATAATAGTGGCCATTATGCTTAAAACCAGAAACGGGACATATAAAAATTGAGCCTGATTGTATACCATTTCAAAAAGAATATTTTTGGCTTCAGGATGCAGGGCTAAGAACGCTCCCTGTCCAAGATAGTTAAGAATCAGGGCAACAAAAGCGATGCCCCATGCCCGTATAATCGGAAGACGGCCTATATGCCCCATATCCGCGTATAATGCTTCACCGCCTGTAGCGCAAAGGATAACTTCTGAGAGTACAAAAAATCCAGCAATTCCGTGAGTTAGCATAAAATTAACAGCATAATAAGGACTTACTGCTTTTAAAACTTCAGGGAAATAGTATATTGAAGCCAGACCTGATAATGCTAAACTGGCAAGCCATATTAAAACAATCGGGCCGAAAAAACCTGTTACGCTTTCTGTCCCTTTTCTTTGAAATGAAAATAATATTATAGCAATGATGCCAGCTATTACGATAAGCGATGTCTGGCTTATATCCGAGAAAGCAGGAATTAATCTCATACCTTCAACAGCGGATAGAATACTGATTGCAGGTGTTATAACCCCGTCACCCACAAGAAGCGAAACTCCGATAAACGTCAGTAATGCTATAAATGTTGCTTTTCTTCCTGATTTAAGCAAAGGAGCAAGTATTTCCCTGAGAACAATAGTTCCACCCTCGCCTCTTTTTCCAAGACTCATTGCAAGCCAGGCATACTCTATTGTAACCAGTATTGTCATTGTCCAGAATACCAGGGATAAAACTCCCATTATATTTGGAATAGTCGGTTTTAGTAAAAGGAAAACAACTGTTATCGTATATATAGGACTTGTGCCAATGTCTCCGAAAACCAGTCCGAATGATTTTATAATTTTTTCTATGTCGTGTTTAGCTATCATGATTTCCGTTATATTATAATAAAAGCTATGAAGTATAAAGACTACTACAAAATACTGGGGGTATCGCGTAACGCTGATGAAAAGGAGATAAAATCTGCTTTTCGTAAACTTGCACGCAAATATCACCCGGATGTAAACAAGGAAAGTAATGCTTCAGAAAAATTCAAGGATATAAACGAAGCATATGAGGTTTTATCAGACCCGCAGAAACGCAAAAGGTATGATAATCTTGGTGGAAGCTGGCAGGAAGGTCAAAACTTTACTCCACCGCCGGGTTATGAAAATATTAATATAAATTTCGGGCAGGGTGGCTTTGGAGGGTTTAGAAATTCTCAGGGTTTTGAAGATATAGGCGGGTTTAGTGATTTTTTTGAAACAATATTTTCAGATTTTTTTCAGCAACAGCAGCAACAGACGCCGCCTTCAGCCAGAAGAACTGCACGTCCAACAGAACCAGAAGAAAATCTTGATATAACTCAGGATTTATTCATTGACCTTGAAGATTTGATGGGTGAAGGAACTAAAGCTGTTAAAATCAGCTACATGGAAAAGTGCAAAGAATGCCGGGGGCAGGGTTCTTACTGCCATCAGTGCGGAGGGAGCGGTTTTAATACTGTATCCAAGACTCTTAATGTCAAAATTCCTAAAGGAGTCAAGGAAGGCGCTAAGATTAGGCTTATCGGCGAAGGCAAAATCGGAATAGGTGGCGGTAGAAGTAACAGAAAAGGTAATTTATACCTTCTAGTAAAATACAGTAAGCATCCATATTTTAGTATTGAGGACTCAAACATAGTATCTGACCTGGAAATCCCCGCTCCAAAAGCTGTACTTGGTACAGTTGCGCAGGCAAATACTTTGCATGGGGTTGTAAAAGTAACCATTCCGGCAGGAACTCAGTCAGGTAAGTCTTTAAGGCTTAAGGGGCTAGGCCTTCCTAAAAAAGAAGGCGGCTATGGTGATCACATAGCAAAGGTTAAGATTACAATACCTGAAAGCCCTACGAAAGAGGAGATGGAGTTGTATAAGAAGTTGGCGGGAATGGTGTAAAAATGGTTAAAAAAGGCTTATTCATAACATTTGAAGGAATAGACGGCTGCGGAAAGTCCAGCCAGATTGACCTTGCGGCTGAGTATTTAAAAGCGCAGGGCATTGATTTTATTAAAACCCGTGACCCGGGTGGAACACCTCTGGGCTGCAAAATACGTGAAATTTTACTTAATTATGACGGGCATGTCGCGCCGATGTGTGAATTGTTCCTTTATCTTGCAGATAGAGCACAGCATATAGAGGAAAAAATCCTGCCTGCTTTGAATGAGGGTAAGATTGTGCTGTGTGACAGGTATGTGGATTCAACTATAGCTTATCAGGGGTATGCACGAGGACTGGATAAAGAACAAATATTGGAATTGAATAACATTGTGGCTAAAGGTTTAATGCCTGATCTGACTTTTGTTTTTGATGTAAGCCTGGAAGTTTCCGCTTCTCGCCTTGGAGATAAAAAAGATCGCATGGAGTCTGAATGCTGTGAATTTCATAAAAAAGTCAGGGAAGGGTATCTGGATTTAGCAAAAAAATTTCCTGAAAGGATTAAAGTTATTAATGCTGATCGGGGAATTGAGGAAATTCATAAAAATGTAGTAGATATTGTATGTGACCTTTATAAGTAGATATTTCAAATTGTAACAATTTTATCAACTTAAGTCACAAAAAAGTTAACTTTTATTTGCCTTTGTTTTTACTTAATATAGATATTTAAATAGAAGGGCAGAAGATATGACTAAAATTAATCCAGTAAATACACGTATAGTTAAGGGATCCTCACGTGTATCTTCTAATAGAAGAGACATAGGTGCAAGAATTGCTGATTGCTATGCATCTATGGAAAAAGCAAATCCTACAAAACCAGTTGCTGAAGCAGCAACAGAAGAAGTTGCAAAATGGGGTAAAGGTAAAATAGCCCTTGTTATAGCAGGAGTAGCAGCTGTGGTTGGCGGAGCATACGCATATTTCAACAGCAAGAAAGATAAACAGAATGTACAATAAAACCTGCTTTTAAAAGCAGGTTTTATTAATTTTAATTTAGATCTTACCGTGTTAAATAGTTAAAGGACGATGCTCGTCTTTGATAGGTCTTGATTTCATGCCCATGACCCCACCGATAGCTGCTGCAATCAGTGCAAGTATGCCAGTGATGAATGCAGTCCATGCTGCTGCAGTACTGTATTCATCAGCTCTTTCCTGTTCTGTAGGGCTAAGAGGTGCTGCGGCTCCTGTTCTTTCTTCTGGAGTTGTTCCTTCAGGGGCAACTCCAATTGCGCTGCCAGGAGCACTGACAGTTTCTCTAACACTAATACCATGAGTAAGAGCACTGTCAACCACTGCGCCAAGTCCTATAGATAGTGCTACCAGGGATATTAGCGTAGTAAGGGCAAGAGTAGCTATTCCGTGCAATATGCCGTCATTTTTTAGAACCAGGCCGGAAAATCTGCCAGCAGCCCAAGCTCCTGCGAATACGGAAATAATGGTTGCAATTGCAAGATAAATAGCTGTTCCTATCCCCGCTTCTTCTCCTACACGCTCACCTGGTTCTAAAGCTGTTAATCCAATAGCTATACCAAGAAGCGTCAGAAGTAACTGGGTAAATAATGCAATGGCTGTACCACCAAGGATAGCACCCCAACTAATCCTGTTTGCAGGTACGGTTTCGACGAACTCGTATCCTTTTCTTACTTCTTTTTCATCCATAATATTTCTCCTTTTGAGGTTATTTTTTTGATATTTTCCTATTTTTAAGTTTGTTTTTAATCAGCCAAATTACCAATAATTTAACATTCTCTTTAAAAAGTTGTAGGGGCCTCCTTCGGAGGCCCCTACAATAAGAAATAAAAATTTCTTAGTAATTTGGATTAATTAATATCTTTCAAGATATTTATCTACTTCCCATTCAGTTACCACAACTCTGAATTTATCCCATTCAGTTCTTTTTGCGGCCAAGAATTCGTTGTAAATATGATCACCCAGCGCTTCTCTAGCTATAGGGCTCTTTTCCATACAATCAATTGCTTCAAGTAAGCTTCCAGGTAATGATTCGATTTTAAGTTTCTTTCTTTCTTTATCGCTCAATTGATAAATATTTTGTTCTGTTGGTAATGGCGGTTCTACCTGTTCTTTGATGCCGTCTAATGCTGCTGTTAAGATAGCGGCAAAAGCAAGATATGGGTTACAGCTTGGATCCGGTGATCTTAGCTCAACTCTTGTAGCTGGCCCACGCTTTGCAGGGATTCTTAAAAGCGCGCTTCTGTTGGCAGCTGACCAGGCAAGATATACAGGTGCTTCATAACCTGGAACAAGACGTTTATAGCTGTTTACCAGAGGGTTAGTAATAGCTGTTATGTTTCTGATGTTTTTAAGAACTCCGCCAATTGCCCAGAGAGCTTCCTGGCTAAGTTGGTATGGTCTTGATTCATCAAGGAAAGCATTTTTGCCATTTTTATTAAGAGAAATATTACAGTGCATACCTGATCCATTTATGCCAAAAATTGGTTTTGGCATGAAGGTTGCGTGGAGGCCGTGTTTTGCGGCTACGGATTTAACAGCGATTCTAAATGTAGTTACGTTATCAGCGGTTGTAAGAGCATCAGCATATTTAAAATCTATTTCATGCTGGCCTTCTGCTACTTCGTGGTGGCTGGCTTCTATTTCAAATCCCATTTTTTGAAGAGTTGCGACCATTTCAGCTCTCACGTTTTCTCCCAAATCATCCGGGCCAACGTCATAATATCCTGCTGCATCGTGAGTTACGCAAGTAGGTCTTCCGTTTTCATTTTTTTTGAAAAGGAAAAATTCAGCTTCAGGGCCAACGTTCATTGTGTACCCTAATTTTTTTGCTTCTTCAAGAACTCTTTTAAGGTTATTTCTTGGGCAACCGTCAAATGGGGTTCCATCAGGGTTGTAAATATCACATATTAACCTTGCTACGTTAGCGCCGTCTTTTTCTCTCCATGGAAGAAGAGCAAAGGTTGTTCTGTCAGGATAAAAATACATATCTGATGTTTCAATGCTTCTGAATCCTTTAATAGAAGAACCATCGAGCATTATTTCGTTGTTAAGGGCCTTGTCGATCTGCTCTGCAGGTAATGCCATATTTTTTACATGGCCGTTAATATCAACAAACTGTAACCTGATGAATTTTACATTGTTTTCTCTCATGATTTGTTTTATTTCATCGTTTGTAAGAGCTTGTTGACGTGGAATAAATGTTGCGTTTGTCATATCATCCTCCTTTTGTATTTATAAATAAATTTTTAGCATATTAGTTAAAAAACATAAAGAGCGGGTTTTTATAAGAATTTTCTCTTTTTTTTCAAAAAATCCGCACTTTTAAGGAAATTTATAAAAATTTTTCCAAAAATGACAGGTAAAAAATAAAAATTTATACATTTTTAATTAAAAATTGCCACTTTTGGAAAAAATTTAAGCTGAAAAAATTTCCCTGAATTCTAACAAAACCTTAACATTCTTTGTGTTACACTAAATTTTGATAGCAATAGGAGATCATAAATGAGTGGCTTTAATCTATTAACGTTAATATTGCCTCCTGAAGAAAAAATTTTTTATGAATTATTTGAAAAAAACTGTACAACGTGTCACGAGTCTGCTGTCTTGCTTCATAAGATTATGAAAGAAAATGCACCTGGGAAACTAATAAATCAGGCAAGAGAATTAAGACAAAAGTGTAATTCAGCATCAAGAGAAACTCTTGACCAGCTTAATAAAACATTCATAACTCCAATTGACCCGGAAGACATACAGTACATTACTTCAAGGCTTAACAGCATTAATAAAAAAATAACAAAAACTTCTATGAACTATAAAATATATGACCTTGATAAATATAGTAAAAAAATCAAGCCGCATGTTTTACTTTTAATAGAGGCAACAAGCGAATTAAGAAGAACATTAGGCGGGTTAAAAAAGGTTTCTAATATCAGGCAGATCATAGAAAGCAGCCAGAAAATCAAGGAAATCGAAAACAACGGGGATGACTTATTTTTAAAAGACCTGGAAGACTTGTTTTCAGGCAAATATGACGCTCTTACGGTAATTAAACTTAAGGATATTTATAATTCCATTGAGAGCGCTTTAAACAATTGTTCAAGCGTTTCTGATGAAGTCTTGAAAATTGTTCTTAAACATAACTAGAACTGATGATTAAACGGGTAAGACAACGATATGACACCATTAATAGTATTATTGATATTAGTAATAATTGTAGCATTGCTATTTGAGTACATAAACGGATTTCATGATTCTGCAAACGCAATTGCAACAGTAGTTGCCACGAAAGTATTAACACCAAAAACCGCTGTAATATATGGTGCAGCATTAAATTTTGTTGGAGCGTTTTCAGGAACGCACGTTGCTAAAACTATCAGTTCAGGAATTTTAACTGTAGATAATACAACTCAGACCGTGATACTTTGTGCGCTTTTAGGCGCAATTATATGGAATCTTATAACCTGGTATTATGGTATACCATCAAGTTCTTCGCATGCACTTATAGGCGGGTTGCTGGGTGCTGGGGTTATAAAATATGGTTTAAATGTAGTAAATGTAGAGAAAATAACGGAAAAAGTAATTATCCCTATGATAAGCTCTCCTGTATTGGGGTTATTAATAGGCTTTTTCTTTATGCTCCTGCTTCTCTGGCTTTTCTTCAAGGCTAATCCTCAAATTGTTAACAAGCATTTCAGGCGTCTTCAGTTATTGTCTTCGGGAATAATGGCATTTAGTCATGGTTCCAATGATGCGCAAAAGACCATGGGTATTATTACCCTGGCTTTATTTAGTTTTGGGGCCATAGAGGCACATGATGTTCCTGTATGGGTAATATTTATTTGTGCTTTGATGATGGGGCTTGGGACAATGGCTGGTGGGTGGAAAATTATTCGCACTATGGGAAATAAAGTAGCAAAGTTAAAGCCGATTCACGGATTTGCAGCAGAAACTTCAGCAGCGAGCATTATACTTACAGCTTCTCATTTTGGAATTCCAATAAGCACCACGCATGTTATCTCTACTTCAATAATGGGAGTTGGCAGCACTTTAAGGTTTAATGCTGTTAAATGGGGGCTCGTCGGCAATATAGTAATGGCATGGGTTATTACAATACCTGCTTGTATGATGCTTTCAGCGCTTATTTATCTTGGGATTAGTCATATTTCATTTATTGCGGGTTATTAATGTCAGTATGTCCTAGTGCCAGCACTGCTTCCGGTGAAGTAAGCTCGTTAAATTTTTCTTCAGTTATATAATTATTTTTTATTAAATATTCTTTTACTGTAAGCTCACTTGTTGTAAGCTCCTTAGCGATTTGTGATATTTTATTGTAGCCCAGTTCCGGCACTAATGCGGTTAAAGTAGCTAAACTGTTTTCAACGTGTTTTTTTATGTTTTTTGTATTTGGTTTTATTCCGTCAATACAGCGCTCTTTTAGTGTTTTATTGGTGTTAATCAATAATTCCAGCGACTCAAGAAAAGTAAACGCCAACAGCGGGATATTATGATTGAGTTCAAGTTGGCCGCCTGCCACGCACTGATCTATTATGACATCGTTTCCTAAAACTTTTATGCCTACCTGTGCTGATAATTCAGGAATAACAGGATTAACTTTTCCAGGCATAATTGATGACCCTACCTGCACAGAAGGAAGGATGATTTCTCCCAGCCCGGCAGCTGGCCCTGAGTTCATTAAACGCAGGTCGTTTGAAATTTTTATTAAATTTGTTGCATGCGCTTTTAATATACCGCTTACTTCGCTGAAAACATCAAGGTTTTGGGTATTTTCAACAAGATTTTCCGCTCGTGCAAGCCCGATTCCGGTTAAATTCCTGAGTTTCTCAATTACATTAAAAATAAACTTTCTTGGAGCGCATAGTCCTGTGCCTATTGCTGTTCCTCCAATATTTACTACCCGCAGGCGTTCTTCACATTTATAAATTCTCCACCTGTCGCGTGATATTGCTTCAGCGTAGGCAGAAAATTCCCGACCCAGGGTTATTAAAACAGCATCCATGAGCTGGGTTCTGCCGACTTTCACAATATCAGCAAATTCTTTTTCTTTTTCCTGAAAACTTTCCTGTAATGCGGTTACTTGTTTTTCAAGTTTTCTTAAAAGAAATATTGAAGCTATTTTTAGGGCAGTAGGGTATACGTCGTTAGTTGACTGGAAAAGGTTTACATCTTCAATAGGATCAATTTTCTGTCCGTAGATTTCAGCTGCGCGGTTAGCGATAACCTCATTTACATTCATGTTTAATGAGGTGCCAGCCCCGCCCTGAAATGGATCCACTATTATATGGCTGTTTAATGTCCCTTCTGATAATTCTTCACAGGCTTTAATTATTGCGTCAGCTTTTTCTTTTTCCCATAAACCAAGTTCGTTTATGGTTTGCGCGCAGGCCAGCTTTACCAGTCCGAATGCTTTTATGAATTCAGGGTTTATTTCGTATCCTGATATATTAAAGTTATTTTTTGCGCGGTAGGTGTGTATTCCCCAGTATGCATCCTGCGGGATTTCTACTGTGCCGAGGAAATCAGTTTCCTGCCTGTATGACATTTATGGTTCCTTATAGTTATAACCTGATTTTATTAAATACCTTACCAAGAACATCAGTTATTTTTTCAAGAGACAAAGAAAGCGGACGAAATTCTATTTTTCTTCCGCCATTCTGTATGCGACTTGCTTCTTCATCAGATATCCAATGTTCTCCTTTTAGTGAATTTTTTAATATATTCTTAGTTACAGCATGTATGGCTGAAAATATTTCATCTTCTTTTTTTCTAACATACATATCAATGTTATCAGAGAAATAACGCAAAAATACTGCTTCCGGTTTTGAAGAACTATATCTAAATATACCTTTTGGTCCTTTTTCTAACAAAGTGTCTAGTTCGTTAAGAGACAAATTTTTTGATATGTCTTGCGTTTCTTCTGCTGCATGATGCAACGCTCTAAAAACTGAAGTTGTAAATCTATCGTTGTTTGGTTCAATTATGCCAAGGCATATGTCTAATTTTGGTAAAAATTGTTCCATGAGAACAGAAGGTCCTCTTGGCGCTTGAGAGTTTTTATTAAATGACGTTGACCCAACTTTGTCCAATATAATTTTTATCCTTGCTTTAAATTTGATTACAAATAATAAATAAACCTAAAGAACAAAAAATGCTACTTTTATGAAGAATTTTTACAATTCTTAAAGGATATGCATTGTTCCGTCAATATTTGCGACTATGCAGTCATTGAGCTTTGCATTTCCGTCAATAACCACATTATCCCAGATTATAGAGTTATTAACCTGGGCTCCGGCTTTGATAATACAGTTTTTGCCTATAATGTTTGTTCCTGACAGCACTGCGCCATCTTCAATTATAGTGTTTTCACCTATTGCCCTGCCGCTGTTGTATTTTAACTTTTTGTTTAAAACATCAAAAGAAGAAAGCTTGTACTGCTTTATTGTGCCTATATCATTCCAATAATCATCTGTAACGTGGGCGTACAGGCGTTCATTGTCTCTTAACATTTCAGGGAAGACCTGCTTGCCGAAATCATAAAAGGTATTAGCAGGAATATGGCTGAATACTTCTTTTTCAAACATATAAATCCCTGTGTTTACAAGGTTACTTTTTGCTTCCTGAATTGAAGGCTTTTCCTGGAAGCCAATAACTCTTGAGTCTTTATCTGTTACCACTACGCCGAAATGTTCTACTTCTGACATGGGGACTTCTTTTAAAGCCATTGTAGCCAGGGCATTGCTGGATTTGTGTTTTTGATAAAGCTTTTCAATGTCTACATCGGTTATGGCATCACCGCTAACCACTATAAATGTTTCATTGTCATCAAAAAAGAACTCTGTCTTCTTTACTCCACCTGCTGTGCCTGATAATTCAGGTTCATAAACATAGTTAAAATTTATTCCAAGATGATTTTCTCCACCGTAAGCATTGTGAATTGAATCTGCAATATAGTGTGTATTGGCAATTACATCGTTTATGCCAAAGCTTTGAAGATGCTTAAGTATAAATTCAAGAACAGGCACATTAGCTACTGGTATCATAGGTTTTGGAACGGTTAGTGTAAGCGGGTTCAACCGTGTCCCAACTCCTGCTGCCATAATCATCGCTTTTTTTATCAATGTTTTGCTCCTTTTATTAGAATGATTTTAGTGTTTTAATTTTATTAAAAATTGAGGATAATATTCAATTAATAATTAGGAGTAAATTGGGAGTAATTAAAAATGGTAAAAATTTCACCTTTAAACGGAATAACATATAACCTGAATAAAATCAATATAAAAGACGTGATTGCGCCTCCCTACGATGTTATATCTCCTGATGAGCAGGATAAATTATATGATAAATCTCCTTATAATATTGTAAGATTGATTCTTAACAGGGATGAGGACAGATATAACAGCGCCGCAAGGTTTTTTAATGAATGGCTGAATGAAAAAATCCTCATAAAGTCTGAAAAACCTTGCATATATTATTATATACAGAATTATGAAAATTATTCCAGGAAAGGTTTT